>Ga0209628_10000959_pt1 | contig 18139 bp, 8 predicted proteins | sample TergutCu122P4_FD_187285 | JGI IMG/M metagenome (GOLD analysis project Ga0209628, IMG submission 187285) | Cubitermes ugandensis P4 segment gut microbial communities from Kakamega Forest, Kenya - Cu122 P4 (SPAdes) (version 2) | ecosystem: Host-associated > Arthropoda: Insects > Digestive system >...
TGCTTATCGTGTTGATGTTCAGCGAGATGTTGATGTTATTGAAGATATTTTGCGAATTTATGGTTATAATAATGTGGAATTTTCAGACAGTTTGAAGTCGAATATTTCATATTGGCAAAAACCTGACAATTACAAACTGCAAAACCTTGTTTCTGAGCAACTTACGGCAAATGGTTTTTATGAAATAATGAATAATTCGCTTACAAAAGCGGCGTATTATGAAAATTTAAAAATCTACCCGAAAGAAAATAATGTTGTGATAATGAACGCATTAAGCAACGATTTGAACGTAATGCGTCAAACGCTGCTTTTCGGCGGCTTGGAAAGTATTGCGCACAATATCAATCGTCAAAATGCAAATTTGAAATTTTATGAATTTGGGAATTGTTATCAACACCAACACTGTCATTGCGGGCTTGACCCGCAATCGCTTGAAAATGCGCAGTCATTTCGACTGAAAGGAGAAATCCCCTGTAAACAAAACGAGATTTCTCCCGTTGGTCGAAATGACAACAACTCACAAACGATTGCGGGTTCGCTTCGACTTCGCTCAGCGACCGCCCGCAATGACAAAGATGTTGGGGGAGACGTATTAGAAAAATATTCAGAAACACTTCATCTCTCTTTGTGGCTCACGGGCAATCGTTTGGAGCAAAGTTGGTTGCGCAAAGAAGAGAGCGTAAGTATTTATGACTTAAAGAGTTACGTTCAAAATATTTTCTTGCGTTTGGGAATAAAAGTTGAAAATTTGACGATTGAAGAATTTTCTAATGAAATTTTTGCGCAGGGCTTAAAATTTTCTACCAAAACGGGAAATTTACTCGCAACTTTGGGCGTTATAGAAAGCAATATTTTAAAAATTTTTGATATAAATACAGATGTTTATTTTGCTGATTTACAGTGGAATGAACTTTTAATTGAGACCTCAAAACACAAAATAAAATTTGAAGAAATATCAAAATTTCCCGAAGTGAAACGTGATTTATCTTTGCTTTTGGACAAAAATATTTCCTTTGCGCAAATTGAACAGACAGCGCGAAAAACAGAGAAAAAACTTTTGCAAAACATTACGCTTTTTGATGTTTATGAGGGCAAAAATCTGCCCGAAGGCAAAAAGTCATACGCTGTCAATTTTGTTCTTCAAGACAAAGATAAAACCCTCACAGACAATCAAATAGATGATGTAATGAATAAATTTATCAAAAATTTTGAAAAAGAATTTGGAGCGGTTTTGAGGTAGCAAACATAAAATTTATTTTGTGATTATTTAACTTTTAGTTGTTATTTTTTTAGTTCTCAAACTTCTTTTCAAGTCCCTTGGTTCAAGTGTCTGAATTTTGCCGCTCATTACCGCAGAAACGCCGTCTGAATCGTATTCTGGGAAACTTTCGTGATACTCTGTTGGTTGAGAATAGGCAGTTATAACGCCTTCGTAATTTCGCAAAACAACCTTTTCCGGACTTTGCGAAATCAGATAAGTCGGCATCACAGGAATTTTGCCGCCGCCGCCCGGCGCATCAACCACAAAAGTCGGCACACAATAGCCCGAAGTGTGTCCGCGTAAATTTTCAATAATCTCAATGCCTTTTGACACAGGCGTACGAAAATGCTCCAACCCCATCGACAAATCGCACTGATAAATATAGTACGGACGAACTCGGATTTTCACCAAATTATGCACCAACTCCTTCATTATCTGTACACTGTCGTTGACGCCGCGCAAAAGTACCGACTGGTTGCCGAGCGGAATGCCCGCATCAGCCATTTTTGCACACGCAGCAATACTCTCAGGAGTAATTTCCTGCGAATGATTGAAATGCGTATTTACCCAAATCGGGTGGTATTTTTTTAACATATTAACCAAATCGTCTGTTATGCGCTGCGGGCAGACCACAGGCACCCGCGAGCCGATACGGATAATTTCAACATGCGGAATTTCCCGCAAACGCTTGATAATATATTCCAATTTATTATCCGAAATCATCAGTGCATCACCGCCTGATAGCAGCACATCGCGCACTTGCGGCGTTTTTGCTATGTATTCTATACATTTTTCAATATTATCTTGCGAAGATGCAGTATCTTTTTGTCCCGAAAAACGTCTGCGGGTGCAGTGCCTGCAATACATCGAACACATATCTGTTACCAAAAACAGTACTCTGTCGGGGTAGCGGTGCGTCAGTCCTGGAGCAGGCGAATCAGCATCTTCGTGCAGTGGGTCAAGTAAATCTGCTGCCGTCTGGTGCGTTTCTGCTGCCGTTGGAATTGCCTGCTTGCGTACAGGACAATTTGGATTTTCTGTATCAATCAACGTTAAATAGTACGGTGTAATCGCCATTCTGATCGTTTTTAAACTCTCTTTTACGCCATATTCTTCCTCTTCGGTAAGCGCAATATATTTTTTGAGTTGCTCCAGTGTCTCAACTCTGTTCCTAACCTGCCAATGCCAATCATTCCAATCAACATCAGATACTTCGGGAAACATTTTTTTACGGTTATTCATATTTTTAGATTATTAGTTTTTTCTTTCTGATGCAAAAGTACAAAATAATTGTGAATTAAAAATTATGAATTATGATTTTTTTTAGAACAAAGAACAAAGACAATATTATTATTTACGATTTACGATTGAATTTTTAATACTAAACCAAATTAACAACAACCAACAACCAAAATTTTTACTAACGACTCGCTACTAACAAACTATCTATTGTCTGTTATTGTTTCAATAATTTGTTCATTTTCAATAATCAGCATTCCAAGACGCTCTTTTGCTACTCCTTCAAGCAAGTGATAATTATTTACAAACTTTTTTCCTTTAATTAGAGTATGAAAGTAACCAAAACGGATATTTTTCAATTTACTTAGTTGGTCTGCTACCTCAAGAATATGCGTAGATATAAGGAATACACTGCCTTTTACTTTGGCGAATGCTGAAATAATAGCCAAAGATGCATCGTGAGCATCTTTAATGTTTGTGCCTCTAAAAAGTTCATCAAAAATCACCACTAAATTTTTTGTTCGGTTGATTTCCTCTGCAATATTTTTAATGCGCAGCACCTCACTATAAAAATGGCTATATCCTCTACCGATATTATCAGCAATATTGATAGTAGAAAACAGACCGTTGAAAACGCCTGTTTGCATTGAAGCAGCAGCTACAGGAAACCCGACGTGCGCCAAATAAACAGCTACACCAAATGCTTTTAAAAATGTAGATTTGCCTGACATATTGGCACCTGTTACAAAAAATAGATTTCCATCTTCATCGAGTTTGATGTTGTTTGCAACAGCATTTTTCACCAAAGGGTGATACAACCCGTTAATTTGTATTGATTTACTCTCCATGATTTCAGGCAATACCAATCCGAGTTCTGACATGGTTTTGGCAACCGATTGAAATACATCTATTTTATACACTATTTTTAAAATACTTTTCAATCGTTCATATTCAACATTCCGAAAAATATTATCAAACCTCTCTCTATTTATTATGCCAATTTTTTTCTTTGTGTTAAAATTAATAATCTTATGAAGATTAGTGCTTTTTATAGTTTCGGCAATAAAAATACAATATCGTTTTAATAAATCAGGATAATTTTGTATTTCATCATTAGTTGCATAAGAGTAAATTTCCTGCAAAAACTCAATCACATATTTTACGCCTCGTTGTATTATATAATACTCTGTTTTTGGTTTAATCTTATATTTTGCCGCCTTTTGCCACGCCTCCAATCGAGATACTTTTTTTGGACGGTTGCTTATTTGTAAATATAACTCAATGTAATACAACAAATATTTATCAAAAGAAAAAAATGGTTTTTCTTTACAAAAATAGCGAATTAACTCTTGCCTGTTTTTTATAGTATTTATATCTGATAATGGATAATAAAACATATCAAGCAACTCCTCTTTTGCTCCGAGAGAAGTTGCTTTATTAAAAATATTGAAGATAGGTTCTTCTACCCCTTTTGCCTCCAAAATTTCCAAATCTGCAAATGTCTGTTTGTCAATTAAAAAAGCCATAAACACGCTATAATAAAAGTTAGCTTGCAAAGATACAAAAATTAGAGCAAGGAACAAAGAACAAAGACAGGTCGGTGAATATTTTACTAACCTGTCTTTTGTCTTTTATCTATTGTCTTGTCTATTATTTTGTTGCATTTTCCAAACGCTTCATTATTGAAAAGATAAATATTGCCGAAATTAAACACAGAGCAATCAATACCCCCCAGACAGACCAAAGTGGAATGTTTTTTCCCCATAATAATCCCGGAATAAAGGTTAATAAATTACCTATGCCTGTGGCAGCAAACCAACCGCCCATCATCAAACCCTTATATTTTGGCGGTGCAACTTTTGTTACAAACGACATTCCCATCGGACTTAATAAAAGTTCGGCAAAAGTTAATGTTAAGTATGTACTTATCAGCCAGTTGGGTGAAACTAATGTTGGACTTACTCCGCCGACATTTTTCAATTCGGCGGGACTTTGCAACTGTGATGAAATTACTGCTAAAATCACAAATCCAAGTGCTGCAACCAACATTCCTAAGCCGATTTTTTGCGGAGTTGAAGGGTCTTTCCCCTTTTTAGCCAACCACGTAAATATTGCTATGGAAAAAGGTGTAAGAGCAATTACAAAAAATGGGTTGAATTGCTGAAAAATCTGCGGCAGAAAATTGACTGTTTCATTTGTTCGAGAATAAATAAATATTAAAAAAGTAATAATAACCGCCAATATTAAGCCCGCAATTCCTTTTGCTTTTTTTGTTGTAGATTGAAAAATGCTGAAAATTGCATAAATTCCTATTGCAATTAATGCCAAATTTAAAACGCTAAATCCAATCCGTGTCCATCCATCAGCAAATTTTTGCGTATAATCTCGTGCAAATAAACTCATTGTCTGGCTGCTTTGTTGAAAAGCCATCCAAAAGAAAATTACCACAAAAAACACCAAACAAAGTGCCACAACCCGTTCTTTTGTCTGTTTAGCTGTCAATTCCGGTTCAATAATCGTTTTTGTGTTTTGGGCTGCAAGTTGTTTGGAATTATAATCGGCGTGTTTATATGTTTTTCTAAAAATAATAAAAATCAAAATTGAAACAACAAGTGAAATACACGCCACGCCAAAGGCATAATTGTACGCTTCAGACAATTTATCAATATATAAATGGCAAAATTGCGATAAATTTGCAAGTCCAACAGGTTGTGCAGAAGCAAGTGCAGTCAAATTTTCTGTTCCAGATGTTGAAATTGTGCCGTCTAAAAATTGATGCGCAAGCGAAGGGATACTTGGTTCATAAAATAAACCTGCTTTTTGCATAAAAAAGTTTGTTATCCATTCGGCTGCTGACGGAGCGAACATTGCACCGATATTTATTGCCATATAAAAAATAGAAAAACCATGGTTGCGGAGTGAGGCATATTGCGGGTTGTCGTACAGATTTCCGACCATAACCTGCAAATTACCTTTAAAAAGTCCTGTGCCAATTGCAATAACAAACAGAGCGGCAATCAACACATACATTCCCATTCCCGGAATTGCTATTAGCAAATAACCGACAAACATCACGATAATTCCCACAGTAACGGTTTTTCCGTAGCCCCAAAATTTATCGGCAATAATGCCGCCAACTAATGGTAAAAAATAGACAAAAGCCAAGAAAAAGGCATTCATCAATGTTGCGCTTGCTGAAGAAAATCCGAATTTTGCCTGCAAAAAGAAGACAAAAATTGCCAGCATCGTGTAATATCCAAAGCGTTCTCCTGTATTTGCCAACGCTAAGGCATAAAGTCCTTTTGGATGATTTTTAAACATAATTTTTTAAATCAAACTAAAAGTTAAAAATTAATAATATATTACAAAACTTTATTTTGCAATTTTTTCAATCCATTTTACCATAGACAACATTACCACCATTGAAATTACGCACAAGGCAAAGAAAACGGTCCAACATATCCAAATTGGATATTTATTGTACAACAACGGTCCAATCCATAAGATTAAATTTCCTAATGCCGTTGCCCCAAGCCACAAACCCTGACACAGCCCTTGCATGTGTTTTGGTGCAATTTTTGAAACAAAAGATAAACCCAACGGACTAATAAACAACTCGGCTACTGTTAGGAAAAAGTAAAGTACAATTAGTACCCAAGGTCCCGCTTTTAATGCCTCACTTACGGTTTCTCCCAAAGACCTAAATTCAGTACCAGATGGATAACCATTAATACTTGAAATAACAATCATAAACAGAAATGCCAAACTTGCAATTCCCATACCAATCGCAATTTTCTTTGGGGTAGACGGCTCTTTGCCTCTTTTCTTCAAACTGCCAAAAAACCATATAATTAATGGGGTTAGCGCAATAACGAAAAATGGGTTGATTGCCTGCCATATTTCAGGCGGAATTTTACTTGTTACAACAAATTCTTTTGCAAACAGAGATAAAGAGGTTCCGTTTTGGTGAAATGCAAACCAGAAAAATACTGCAATACCAAGAACTCCAAACAAAGCATAAATTCTCTGTTTGATTTCTTTTGCCATTGCTATTTTTTCTTCTTGTGTATAATTCTCAACTTCCTTTTTCACTTTAACAGGATTTGGAAATATCTTTTTAAAAGAGAGAAAAATAATTAATGAAATTAGCATTGCCGCTACCGAAGCAATAAATGAATAATGAACCCCTGTGTTGAATACATCTAAATATTGTGTGCAAAATGCTGATAAATCAGCAATAGAGCCGCCGACTTTTTCTGTCAAAATATTCAATTTTGAAAGTTGGTCTGCACTTGTTGCAACTATTTTACCTCCTTTATCTATCACATCTGGTATATTTTCGCCAAAATTTAGGTATTTATGACACAGAGCAGGCAAATCTGCATTATATTTTAATCCATGCTCGCCTAACCACCAACCTCTTAATAATGGTGCTACAAAAGGTGCAATCAAGCCGCCAATATTGATAAATACATAAAAAATTTGAAAGCCGGGGTCTCTTTTTGCTTTTGCCTCTTCTAATGCTTCTTTACCTTTCTTCTCTGCTTCTTTTTCTAAATTGTCGTACATTTGACCAACGATTGCCTGTAAATTCCCTTTAAACAAGCCGTTTCCAAAAGCAATAAGAAAAAGCGCCACACAAGTAAAAGCCAACAGCCAAAGTTGATTTTGGGCTGTTGCCAAAATTGGAATAGAGAGCAAAATATAGCCCGTTGCCATAACTAACAATCCTGTTTGAATTGTTCCTTTGTAGTTTTTGGTTTTGTCGGCAATAAATCCACCGACCAAACTTAACACATAAATTCCGGCATAAAAAACGGAATATATGATACCTCCTGTTTCCTCTGGTATCCCAAATTTAGATATTAAAAACAAGAGCAGCACTGCATTCATAATGTAGTAGCCAAAGCGCTCTCCCATATTGGCAAGAGCCGCAGGTAATAAACCTTTTGGATGATTTTTAAACATAAAATTTTTATTTTAGTTAATATTAGAAAATTATTTTTAATTTTAATACACAAACTTCCCTGATGCGTGGTCAATTCGTTTTTTGGTGTCATAGATAAACATATAAATGTAAATCTGATTTTTTTTGCCGTGAAATGTTATGCCGTTTTCGTTTTCGCAAAGGTTGTAGTTCGGGTCAGAAGGTGGTATTTTTGATTCTTTTACAAGATGTCCCAAAATATCATAGATATATATTGAAACATTGTTGCAGTCGGTAGTGAATTTTGCAACACCTTCTGTGAAAGTAAAGCAGACATTATCCAATGTTGGTTTTGGCGGCGGCGGAGTTGGTACACACTCAAAGTTAATTGAATAAATCTGTACGGTAATACCATCTTCGGCAGTAACCATGATAAGACATGCATCTCCTCCTATATTATTAGGAACAGTATCAACTCTTTGCGACTCTTCCTGTTTTATTCCCTCAAATTTTGGTCTTGTGGTTGTGCCGTATGGTAACAAATATGTATATTCAAATATATTCGGGTCAAAGTCCTTGATTGATTTGCCGTCAACTTTTATATCTGCAAGCAGGGCATTGCTCGATTTCAAAATAACCTGCTCAATGACATAAACCCGCCAACTGCCGTTTTGTGCGGTAACAACGATAACGATAGTATTATCATTTTCAATATTAACAGTAACATTTTGATACTCACCGCCTTTGACAAAACTAACCTCATCTATGTTGTCTATAATTTGCGATTGTTGCGTACCAATCGGGTATTCAATTTTGTAGTGCAGTGTATCAGAATGGAAATTCTGTAAAGGAGAATTATTAATTAAAATATTATTCAAACTTGTATTTGACGACAATGCAACTGAAAATTTTATATTATATTCATTGATAACCCGTTGATTTTGAGATATTATTTTGATAACGGAAATATTGTCAAAGCCATTATTTATAATATTAACTGAATGATAATCAGCAACTTGACCGATATAATCAACAACAGGGAAATTTGTTGTGCCGAAGGGTAAAGTTACCTTATAATCAGATATTTGCGAATTAAAATCTCGGTCGGCAGTGAAATTTGCTGCATTTGCCCTTAACGGTTCGCCGTTGATAATCACATCGTTAAGCAAAGCATTATTTGACAAAGTAACCTCAAACGAAATTTTGTAGATATTTTGATTACCATTTGCAGCGGTAACGGTTATCAATGTTTCATCGCTTAATGTTGCAGCAATATTTTGTGTAACTATCTGATTTTCATCGCCTTTTACATAAGTTATACTCGGCACATTTTGAGTTCCATAAGGTAAAATCAATTTATATTCGAGCAGTTCGGGGAAAAAGTTTTCAATTAAAATACCATTAACAAAAATGCCGTTTAAATAAGCGTTTGGCGATGGTTCAACATCAAAATTGATAATATATTGATTTGTAAAATCGCCGCTTGCTGAGGTTACGTTAATTTTATATACGCCGGAAATGCCGTTATTTTCCACCGCCACACTTTGCCCCGTATGTGCTTTGGTGTAATCAACCACAAAAGAGGTTGTGTTGTAAGGGAATGTGTAATCGTAATTTAATAAATTCGGACTAAAACCGTCAATCAAAACGCCGTTAATCAAAATTTCGGTTAAAAAAGCATTGTCCGACAAATGGGAATTGAAAATAATGTTGTAAGTTGATTGCGTAACGCCGTCCTGTGCGGTAACAGAAATTTTTGTTGTGTTGTTAATTCCGTTTGTTGTAATATTGATTATCTGGTGTTGTTCGCCTTTAATTGCTTGAATAACAGGAATTTGCGTTGTCTCATCGGGCAAATTTACTACATAATTAAATTGATTTGAAACAAAACCAATCAACGAAACGCCGTCAATCAAAATATCTTCCAACAGCGAATTTGTCTGGGCATTATTAGGAATAAACCTGACAATGTAGTTGTTTTGCGTAATTCCGTCCTGCGCAGTAACCTTGATTTTGATATAATTTTCAGCCCAAAAATATGTAATTGTTTGCCCTTTTGCAGCGGGTTTTACGGAAATATATGGCAAATTATCACTGTTCCAATTTATGGAATAGACAAATTGATTTTGCAGGAAAGTGTTTATTGGTGCGCCATTTACGGCAATACCAGCAAGGAAAGCGTTGTTGTTTTTGAAGGTAATAGTATATGTATTACATTTTATCGAATCGTCAAAATAGACCACGTTCATTGTGTCGGCAGCAAACTCTTTTTGAAACACAAATTTTGAAGTACTATCAACCAAAACAGTGTAATTAAAAGTTGTAGTCGCAAAATTATTTATCGGAATATTTTTATCAAAAATTCCGCTCAAAAGGTGCGATGTTACAACAGGCAATGTTGAAAAATGAATTTTATAATCGGTAAAATTAACGCCGTTTTGCGCTATAACACGCACAATCGAAGTGCCGTTTGCACCCGAAGTTGTGAGAATTACCTTTTGAACGTCATTCTGTTTTGTAAAGGAAATTTGCGGAATATTTTTTGTGTTTGCAGGCAAAACAACCTGATATTCAGTTGTTTGAGAATTAAAATTAATATTATAACCAACAACTTCAATATTTTGCAAAGCGGCATTATCGGAAATTTGTCCGACAAAATTTACCGTATAACTTTGCTGTGCGCCGTTTTCCGCCGCAACATTTATCGTAACCTTATTATTTGCAAAAAGATACGAAATATTTTGATGACCTTCGCCTTTTTCCACCAGAATATCGGGCGGGTAGAGCGAGCCGCTCTGCACAGACACATTATAATTAAAGGTATTTGGCGAAAAAGCGGCAATAGGAATGTTATCAACGCTGATTCCTGCAAGCGTGTTTATTGCAGCCGCAGGGCGCGAAATTGCTATCGTGTAGGTAGAAGTTGTGCCGTCTTCGGCTTTGGAAACGATTGCAGCGGTGCGCTGGCGGTTGGAATTTTCGTTTGAAACAGTGATAATATGCTCTTGGTCAGGCACTTGACCATTAAGCGAAATAATCGGCTTGCCCATACTTTCGGGCGAAATATTTACAGAATAGTTGTAAGTATCAGGCGAAAAATCGCTAATATTTGTGCCGTTTATTGAAATATTTGATAATTTTGAATTATAACCCAAAACTAAATTATCTACCCAAAGTTTTCCATTTCTGCCCGTGGGGTAAGAGTAGGAATTTTCCGAATTATTAGAACTTAAAATAATATTCAACCGCTTTGGAAACAAATTTTCTCCTGTATAAGAGATATTGTAACTCTTTGTGTTCCAATCATTTTGTGTTGTGCCGTCTGAATCAATAATTTCAGTAACTTTTTCCCCTGCACTAAAATCATTTCCATTGTTCCAAGTTCTAAAAACAAAATACATTGACGGGTTTAGCGTGCCGGAGGGCGTATATTTATAGTCCATTTTAATCAAATCGGGCGTATTTCTAAAATCAATACCGCCCAAAACGGCAGTTGAGTGTACCCCCCAAGTGCTTCCTGTGCTTGTAACGCTGCCCAACGTTATAAGTCCGTTTTCATCGCCCGTAGTGCTGCCGTTGTATTGTCCCTGCATAAAAACGCTGTAATTGCCGTCTGTATGGTCATCTGAACGTTGCACCTGATTTTTTAAATCAAACAAACCAACAGTACTTCTAACATCGCCTTGACAATTCCAAAAAGTCGGTTTAATGCCGCTCGCCTGTGCCATATTAGTCCAATTCTCAAAACTTGGGTTTGGAATAACATCATTTGTGTAATAAAACCAAAAAGTGTAGGTGTTTTTGTCCGTCAAATTACTCTTATTTGTAACTTCCAAAACCAATTTTTTATGATTAAAAAATGTTTCATTTACAAGAAATTTGCTTTGATTGTAATTTGCCGAATAAGTTGGTAATGCCGCTTCGACTTCGCTCAGCGACCACGTTACAGGAACGATATAAGCGTTAATTTTAGGATTGAAATTGTTAAACCAAACACTATTGAAAAAAATTGAATTTAAAGTTGTGGGAATATCTGAAACGCTAAAATTGATGCGGTATTCGGTAGTTGCAACGCCGACAATGTTTGAAAAAACCTTGATTTTTGCTGTACCAAAAACGCCGCTAACATCAGTTGCGATGCTCTGTTCGAGATTATTTTTTGTAAATGTAATTTTGGGCAGTTCGGTTGTGCCGTATGGCAAAATTACGTTATACTCAAAAATTCCACTGTTGAAATTGGCAACAGGAACGCCGTTTAAAAATATATTTCTCAAAATATTTTCGTCATCTCTGCCCGACATATCAATAGAAAAATTGAGCGTATAGGTTTGCGTTGTGCCGTCTTCGGCTATCACTTTCAAAAGATATAGTTGATTAAGATTGCCCGCAGTAATTTCAATATTTTGCTCAAAAACGGTCTGATTTCCGATTTTTCCCTTTTCAAAAGCAACTTGCGGCGTTTGAGTTATGCCGTAAGGCAAAACAACGCTGTAAGTAGAAGTTTGCGGGTTAAAATTAGCGATTTCCACACCATTTATCTTTATTGAACTCAAAAAAGCATAACTTGATTTTTCAACCGGAAAATAAATTTTATATGTTTTCCGGTTAATTCCATTTGGCGCAACTACCTGAATATCAGTTGTATCATTTACAGAATTATAAAAAATTGTGATAACCTGTCCGCTTTCGGCAGCCACAGGGTTGATAGCGGGAACAACATCTGTGCGCCACGCCAAAGAGTATTGATAATCAGTTGTTTGCGCATTAAAATTATTTAACGAAACAAAATTTTGAGCAGAATTGTCCCAAATTTCTATATTTGCCAAATTTGTGTTGTTTGTAGTCGGAATATTGTAATTGATTGAATATGTGCGAGTTGCGCCGCTTTGCGCAGTAACATTAATTTCCATTCCACGCAAACCGTTATCAATCACAAAAATTTTTGATGTGGGGTCGCTTGCAAAATATTCAACCGCAGGCGCAGGGGTATTTTGCGGCAAATTGACTGTGTATGAGGTTATTGCGTTGTTAAAACCTGCCAAAAGTACGCCGTTAATTTTTATTGAATCAAGGAAATTGTTGCCCGAAACATTTAATTGAAAATTGATTGTATAAACATTTTCAACCTCTGCCGTTTCGGAAATTACTCTGATAACGGCAAGTCCTGCGAGAGCGGGCTTTTCAATAAAAACCTGCTGATTATTTGACACTTTTACCACATCAATTTGAGGACATTCGGTTGCTGCGGCAGGCAAAAGATAACTGTAATTCAAAATTTGGGGCGAAAAACCGCTAAGCACCGCACCATTAACCAAAATTGCGTTCAGATGAGAATTTACCGAAGAAATTTTTAGAGAATAGATTGTGTGAAAATTTGTGTTTTCGGCAACCACGCTAATAGTGGTAATACCGTTTAAACCGCCATTATTAATTATTACATTTTGTTTAACATCGCCCTTTACAAAAGTGATTGCGGGCATTGTTACCGTTCCTGTCGGCAAATTTATTTCATAATATAATGTGTTGAAATTAAAATTCGGAATTGAAATGCCGTTAATCAAAATATTATTCAAAAGCGAATTTTCCGACTTAAAAACAGAAAAATTGATGCGGTAAACGATTTGATTTCCATTTTCCGCTTTAACGTATATTAACGTTGCACCATTAACGCCATTTTCCACAACATTTACGCTTTGATTTTGTTCTCCTTTTTCGTAAGTAATAGAGGGCAAAACGGCTGTGCTGCGAGGCAAAATATAATCATAATTCAATCTGTCGGGTGCAAAATTTTCCAAAGAGACACCGCCGATTTTAATATCATTCAAAAAAGCGTTTGATGAGGCAACAATATCGTATCTAATTGTGTAAGTGCGGATTTCACTTGACAATTCGTTAGAAAAAACCTTGATTGAGGTGGGTGCAGGAAATGCGCTGTTATCAACTATTATTGTTTGCAGATTTTCGTGTTCCGAAACGTATGTGATTGAAGGTGCTGTTGCGCCATTCAACAATTCTACCGTATAATTGTTGAATAAAGGGTTGAAATTTGGCAACGGCTCATTGTTAATCAAAATATTTTGCAAAGTGTTATCGCTAAACGGCGCAACAGCAAAGTGCAACGTGTAAGTGGTAGTGCCGCTGCCGTCTGCCGCCGTAACAACAACTATTGCAGTGCCGGGCAAAGAGGTGCATTCGGTAATGGTATAGGTCTGTTTTTCGTCCGCTTTTTCTATCAAAATTTCGGGGCAATCTGTTGTGCCGTATGGCAAAGTAATATTGTAATTTGTAACATATTTGTTAAAAAACTGCCCATTAGAATCTTTTAATGGTGCGCCGTTTATTAAAATATTTGCGGGGCGCGGGTCGTTCGAAAGTTCGGTAGTAAAATTGATGCGGTAGGTGGTGGTGTTGGCAGGGTCATCAACCGCACGAATAGTAATAATGGTAGGTCTGTCCGGGTCGTCAATAACGCCATTTACTTTGGTAAATTCCAAAGTCAAAAGTTCTCTTCCGCTTCTACATACTTTAATATCAGGTGCAGGGTCAAAACTAACGCCATCTTTAACCTTATAATCGCACACCAACGTGTTTTCATCAAAATTTGGTATCGGAAGAAAAATTCCATCATTGCGTTTAACACGTATTTCGTGGGCTTTTGAAGAATAAATTAAATTCAAATCGTCAGCCCAAAGTTTTGAACCCGCTTTTATTGTGTTTGCATCGCCATCGGAAGTGGTGTTTGCGGCGGCAATCATTATATTTATTTTTTCGGGAATTTCATTACTTTTATAAGTAATGGGAACTTTTATCAAAGTCCAGTCGGTATATTGCTCCTCTTTGTCCCATTTGCCTTCGCCGATAAGGGTTGCGCTCTGCGTTGTTCCGCAGGTATTTTTACCTCTAACATCTGCCTCCTCGTTTATACGGACTTTTGATGAAGTTTCACAACCACCCCCTTTTGATTTATACGAATTTCCGGTTGATTCTCCTTTCCAAAGATAAACTAATATTCGGGCTTTTTCCGTTGAGATATATGTTCGTTTTATCCAAAGTTCCAGCGTGTCGGGGCGATAAGTAAAAGGCATTCCGCCTTCGCAACCGCCGATTGCTCTGTTTGGACTTGACCCAGGTACATCATTCCAGGGCTTCCCGAGCGAAATATAAGCATTTGCATTTGCGCCTATGCCCACAGCACCAGCCCATTCATTATGAAGATAGACGCATTTTCCTGTTCGTCCTGTATCATAACCAACCAATGGTTGTTTTACAGGTGGTTGATTAACATTTGAACCATACCAGTATTTCGGCTGCTGACCTACCTCGTTAAAACCCGGTTCAAAGATTTCAAAATCTGAATTTGGTATTTGAAATGATTGCGCATTCAGAGAAGAATATGGTAAAAGGCAAAAGGCAAACGGCAAAATGTAAAAGAATAACCAGAACAACCAGGACAACCTTTTACCTTTTACCCTTAACCCTCTACCTTTTTTTAGAAATTTCTTCATATAAATTTAATGCTTTTTGTGCAAAAATTACGGCAAAGGTAAGAAAAAAAAACTATAAACAATCCTTTTTTTAACAATTTAAAACATATAGATAAGATTTGATATAAATCAATAATTTATGCGAATGACGGGTTGAAGTGAATCGGCGTTAGCCAAATTAGCGTTTTCTGTCCCGTTAGGACAAAATGTTGCTAGAAACATAAATAAACCCAACCGCTTTGTCCCGTTAGGAACAAGATGTGATAAATATTTTTCAATATTGCGTACATTTCGATAAACTCAATGCATCGCCTAACGGCACGCAGGGTGTTGAAAATAACATATATCTACCAATATATAATGCCTAACGGCATAATTTATTCCGCAAAAACGGAATTTTAACCCAAAATATTAATTTTTAACCTATGATTCGTATAAATTACTAAAAATCAGGTTATTTTTCTGCAAAAATTCAACTTGCGAAAATTAAGTATTTAAAAAAGATAAAGATACAACCAATAACTGAAAACTTTTTACTATCTTTGCAAAATTAAAATCCTAAAATCTAATTATAAAAAATTTATGGCTAAAAATGTAATTATCATTGGTGCTGCTGGTCGTGATTTTCACAACTTTAACACCTTTTTTAGAGGCAATACCGACTATAAAGTTGTTGCCTTTACTGCTGCCCAAATACCTGATATTGACGGCAGAAAATACCCAACTGAACTTGCAGGAAAAGAATATCCTGATGGAATTCCAATTTTTGCACAGGAAGAATTGCCGGAACTCATCAAAAAATACAATGTTGATGTGTGCGTTTTTGCTTATTCTGACGTGCATTACACAACGATTATGGGCGTAAGTGCTATCGTTAATGCTGCCGGAGCGGACTTTTGGCTGCTCGGCACAAAAGAAACGATGATTAAATCCACAAAACCTGTAATTGCAATCGGTGCTACACGTACAGGTTGTGGAAAATCGCAAACTTCGCGCAGAGTGATTGAAATTTTGGTAGAATTGGGCTTAAAGCCCGTTGCTGTGCGCCATCCAATGCCTTATGGCGATTTGGTAAAACAAAAGGTTCAGCGTTTTGCTACCGTTGAGGACTTGAAAAAGCACGAATGTACCATTGAGGAGATGGAAGAGTACGAGCCACACGTTGTTACAAAGCGAAATGTGATTTATGCAGGCGTAGATTATGAGGCAATTTTGCGTGAAGCAGAAAAAGACCCCGATGGCTGTGATGTGATTATTTGGGACGGCGGAAACAACGATTTCCCATTCTACACGCCAGATTTAACTATCGGAGTAGTTGACCCGTTGCGTCCAAATGCTGAGGTTTCATATTATCCGGGCGAAGTTGTAGCACGCATCTCTGATGTTATCTGCATCAACAAAATTGACTCTGCATCGCTTGACGATATTAACACTGTTCGCAAAAATATTGCCAAAATCAATCCAAAAGCCATTGTGGTAGATGCTGCATCATATTTGACGGTTGATAAACCCGAATTGATTACAGGTAAAAAAGTTTTGGTTGTGGAAGACGGTCCAACTCTCACGCACGGTAATATGAAAATCGGTGCAGGCACTGTTGCTGCTCTAAAACACGGTGCGGCGGAACTTGTTGACCCGCGTCCTTATACCGTTGGAAAATTGAAAGATACTTTCAAAACATACCCTGATATTGGCATACTTTTGCCTGCTATGGGCTACGGAGAACAGCAAATAAAGGATTTGGAAAAAACAATAGCCAACACTCCTTGCGATGCTGTTGTTATCGGCACTCCGATTGATTTGGGCAGAATTGTTAAAATCAACCAGCCAACTGTAAAAATCGGTTACGAACTTCAAGAGATTGGCTATCCAAACTTGGAAGGAATTTTAAAAGATTTCTGCAAAAAACATAATTTGGTAAAATAATAAAAAAATATTTTGTCAATTAAAAATAATGTTGTAACTTTGCGCCCTTATTCGCAAATAGGCATAAAAAGCAGCAATGTCCGAACTAATCTGGCATCTCGCCTACCGAATTAACTTACAATTTAAAAAATATGTACGCAATTGTAGAAATTCTTGGACAGCAGTTCAAGGTTGAGTCGGGTAAAAAAGTGTTTGCCCACCGAATGAATGAAGCCGAGTGCGGCTCAAATGTTGAATTTAACAAGGTTTTGTTGATTGACAACGAAGGAGTTGTTAAGGTTGGAAAGCCCATTGTAGAGGGCGCAAAAGTTGTAGCGGAAGTTGTTTCGCACGTTCGCGGAGAAAAAGTTCTTGTTTTCAAGAAAAAACGCCGCAAAGGTTACAGAAAACTGAACGGTCATCGTCAGAATTTTACAGAATTAATGATTAAAGAAATCATTGCTTAACCCTTTAAAAATTAAAAGATTATGGCACATAAAAAAGGAGTCGGTAGTTCTAAAAATGGTCGCGAATCGGAAAGTAAGCGGCTCGGTGTAAAGATATTTGGCGGACAATTTGCCAAAGCAGGTAATATTTTGGTTCGTCAGCGCGGAACAAGGCACAATGCAGGCGAAAATGTTGGTATTGGCAAAGACCACACATTGTTTGCGCTTATTGCAGGCAGAGTTGAGTTCCACAAAAAAAGAGACAATCGTTCATACGTTTCGGTTATGCCTCTGTTGCAAACCGCCTAATGCAAAGATTTAACTAACTAAAACACAAACACTCCAAATTTTTAAAACTTGGAGTGTTTGTGTTATGGGTATTGCTAATAATTTTTTAACAAATCTACTTTTCCTCCCGCTGCTTCTACAATTTCTTTGGCTATTGAGGGTATAACTTCGGCATAGTGCGAAAACTCCATTGAACTTGTGGCACGTCCGGAAGTGATTGTGCGTAAGGCAGTTACATAACCAAAAAGTTCTGCAAGCGGCACTTTTGCCTTGACAATTCTTGCACCGGTACGGCTGCTCTCCATTCCCTCTACGTTCCCTCTGCGCCTGTTCAGGTCGCCGATAACATCACCCATATTCTCTTCGGGCGTAACAACTTCAAGTTTCATAATCGGCTCCATAATTATTGGTTTTGCCTTTGCACAAGCGTGTCTAAACGCTATTTGAGCGCAAATTTCAAACGAAAGTTGGTCGGAATCAACATCGTGGTAACTGCCGTCAATTAATGTAACTTTCAGAGCATCAACAGGGTAACCAGCCAAAACGCCATTTTTCATAGCAGAAACAAAGCCCTTTTGTATCGAAGGAA
>Ga0209628_10000960_pt1 | contig 18139 bp, 11 predicted proteins | sample TergutCu122P4_FD_187285 | JGI IMG/M metagenome (GOLD analysis project Ga0209628, IMG submission 187285) | Cubitermes ugandensis P4 segment gut microbial communities from Kakamega Forest, Kenya - Cu122 P4 (SPAdes) (version 2) | ecosystem: Host-associated > Arthropoda: Insects > Digestive system...
AGCCAGCAGAGCGACTTCGAAAGGTACGGCCACGCCCCACAGCCCCGCGCCGTCCGGACCGTCAGCCACCAACTCCTGGGCCTCAGCCTTGCCGATGGTCAGCGTCGCGGCGCCACCGTTGGACGAGACCGCCTTCTGCTCACCCTTCGTCGCGGCCAGACCCACGGTCGCTTGTTGCAAAGTCAGTTTGCTGGTGGCCGCGCCGGCCGACCACATGCCGTACGCCTGATGAGAGCCGAAAGCGAGCGTCAGCGCCAGGGCTGCCGACAGGACGACCCACCCCACCCCGATCGGGCGGGGCCCAGGCATGGCCCTTCTCGGTCGTACCTTGCGCCTACTCATTGTCGGCCTCCGGGGCGCAGGACACCGCGAAACCGGACCCGCAGCGTACCTGGTTGGCGGAGATGGTCAGCGTACCCAGATCGGATGTCACCGGTTGGTTCTGCTGGAGCGGGTCGGCCCAGACCGGAGGTCCATCCGGGTACGACAACGACACCACGACAACCAACAACTGGCCGTCCAGACCGGGGGCATCGGGCAGCAACAACGATTTCGACAGGGGCACGGAGCCGGATGCGGGCATCAGGTGTGCGGCGTCCTGCTCGACGTACCACTGACCGGTCACACCCGCCGGCAGGGAGGAGAACGCAACGGACATGTCCACAGCCAGATTGTCGCCCTTGAGGGTACCGGTGAGCTGCTGTCTCAGAATCAGCGTCTCACCAGGCCCGATGACCAGGTCGGACAGGTTGTGCGTCTCGCTGGATTTGTCCTGTTCCGGGCACGACCAGGAAAACTGGCCCAGCCGAAGGCTCATATCCCCGGCGGTCACCACGGCACCCATCGTTGTTTGCGCCGTCCACATGGCGTACGCCAGCACGCTGGTCAGCCCGACGAGCAGGCCGGCCAGCACAATGACGAGTCCCTTGGCGGACCGCGTTGCCAACGAAGTATCTCCTATCCGATTGATCGAGCCCATGACTTTGGGATCAAGTGAACCATGCGGTATTAGGTAAACCAAGGACGGACGGGAATTATTCCCGTTTGACAAGGCACGTCGTGGTGTACTTATCCGAGAGGTGACACTTTTAGGGTGAACGCCATGACGTGTTCCTTCCCCGGGTTCAGCGTGATGGCGTGCTCGGCCACGTTGGCCGTCTCGACACAGATCATTGTCTGCCATTCGTCATCGCCCATGTCGGGCATCGTACGGGCCTTGTCGGCCCACGGGTTCCACACAACCACGTCGTCGGAGCCCGTCCGCTCCACCTTGATCCGCCGGCCCATCGCCGGGTCGATGACCTCGATGTCCTGGTCGCAGTGATAGATCCGGTCCGTCTCGCCGTCGAGTACGAGATCGCCGACCTGCCGGTGCGGGCCCAGTTCGTTACCGGGCGACCGGTCGAGAAACTGCGACTCGTCCAGCCCGGTCAGCGTCACCATGGTGACGTCGCCGACTCTCAGGTACGTGTGGAGCGCCTCCTCGAACGTGAAACGCCGGGTACCGGTGTTCCGTACGGTCAGTTTGGCGGAAAACTGACTGCCGAAGCTCACTTCGTACGTCAGCCGGTACGGGAAGTCGAACTTGTCCGGCCGGGCGTCGATCAGCAGGTACGTCGCGGTCACCGCGTCGTCGGTCGTCTCGGAACGTACGAGGCGCCACTCCGTCAGGCGGGCGAAACCGTGCAGCGGGGACGCCACGCCCCGCACCCCGGCGCCGAACCAGGGCCAACAGATCGGGATCCCGCCCCGGATCGCGGACTCCGAATCAAAATGCGCCTCCTCGCCGAGCCACAGCACCGGGTCCTGGTCCTGCGGGGTCCAGTCGGTCACGTGCGCGCCGTGGTGGTAGACCTCCCCCGTGGCGGCGGGGCAGGAGAATACGCGCGGCGGAAGTAACTGTGTCACGGTATCAAGGGTAGTCGGTACGGCTGTCCCTGTCGATGGGGGGTTACGCCGACACCGATTGTTCGTACGCCGTGATCATGTCGATCCGCCGCACGTGCCGTTCCGCGTGGGTGAAATCGGTGGTCAGGAACGCCAGGGCCAGGTCGATCGCCTGCTCGCGGCTGTGCATGCGCGCGCCGATCGACGCGATGTTGGCGTTGTTGTGTTTCCGGGCGAGCGTGGCGGTGTCGTGGGAGTGGATCAGCGCCGCGCGCACCCCCCGTACCTTGTTCGCCGCAATCGCCTCACCGTTACCCGAACCGCCCAGGATGATCCCGACGGAACCGGGATCAGCGACCACCGCCTCGGCCGCCGGGATGATGAAACCCGGGTAGTCGTCCTCGGGATCGTACGCCTCGGCGCCGTGATCGATCACCTCGTAGCCGCGCGCCCGCAGCACGTCGACCAGCGCGTTCTTGGTCTCCAAGCCCGCGTGATCCGTACCCATGTGAACCCGCATGTCTTTCTCCTTTTCTTTCTGCTGAACTCAGCCCAGGCTGAACGTCCAGGTGGTTGTTCGTGTGTACGTTTGTCCCGGCCGGATCACGACCGGGGGAAAATCCGGGCGGCGGGGCGCGTCGGGGAACTCCTCGGTCTCCAGCGCCAGGCCCGGGCGCATCCCGCCCTCGAGGAATTGCCCGGTGTAGACCTGCAGCGCCGGGTAGTCGGTGGTGATCAGCAACTGGCGGCCCGATTCCGGGTGGCGAACGCGGGCTGCGGGCTTCATCCCCCTACCTTCAAGCACAAACGCATGGTCGATGCCACTCCTGGCCGCCAGTTGCGGGTCGGGATCCGACAGCACGTCGCCGATCCGGCGCGGGAGCCGGAAGTCGAAAGGGGAATTGCCGACGTACCGGGGCGGGCCACCCACCGGCAGCGCCGCGGCGTCGACGGGCAGATAGTGTCCGGCCCAGACTTGCAGTACGTGGTCGTCGATGGGTGCGCCTGTGCCGGATAGATTGAAGTACGGATGGCTGACCACGTTCAGCACCACCGGCACGTCCGCCCAGGCCCGGACCGTGTGAGTCAACGACCAATGGTCCAACCGATACCGCACGTCGGCGTGATACTGCCCCGGCCAGCCCGACAGGGCGCCGTTCCAGTCCAGGTGCAGGGCAACCATGTTGTCGTTTTCGCTTGTCAGATCCCAGTTCTGGCGGTTCCACGCGTTGGGCCCGCCGTGCAGGACGGCGGTGTCGGATTCGTTGGGCTCCGGGTTGTGGGTCACCCCGTCGATGACAAATCCGCCGGCCCCGATCCGGTTCGCGTACGGCCCGCAGATCTCACCCGCGCACGCCTGGGCGGCCAGGCGCACAGCCTCATCCGCGTACCCAAGGAGAACCGGCCCCACCACCCCGTCCCGGTCCGGCATCCGGATATCGTTCACGGCCGCACCGCGGCTGACAATCTCGACGGAGAAATCGCCATCTGCCAGAGCGAACGTGTCCATGCCACTACTCAATCACGAAGGGCGGACAAAAGCCATACCCGATAGGCTTCCTGTCATGGCTGATCTTCTGATTTCCGGGGTGACCCTGCCGTCCGGGGAGCGCACCGACCTGGGTATCAGGGCCGGATTGTTGGCCGACCCGGCCGATCTGACGACCCCGCGCGTCATCGATGCGGAAGGGCTCGTCGCGCTCCCGGGGCTGGTTGACCTGCATACCCATTTGCGCGAACCGAGCCCGGAACCCGCGGAGACGGTCGTCACCGGTACGGCTGCCGCCGCCCGCGGCGGGTTCACCGCGGTGTTCGCCATGGCCAACACCGATCCGGTCACGGACACCGCTGACAAGGTACGACATCTGCGTACCCTGGCCGAAACCGCGTCCGCCCAGGTCTTCCCCGTTGGTGCCGTTACGCGGGGTTTGGAGGGTACGGATCTGGCGGACATCGAGGCCATGCACGCTTTGGGCGTGACGTACTTCTCCGACGACGGGCGTTGTGTCATGGACGCCGGGCTGATGCGGGAGGCGTTGATGCGCGTCGGCGCGTTCGGGGGCGTCATCGGCCAGCACAGCCAGGACCACAACCTGGCCGGCACCCTCGCCTGTCTGCCGGTTGGGAGCGCCGACGAGCGTGGGTTCGCCGAAGCGGAACCCACCGACTGGCCGCAGGTGGCCGAGGCGGTGATCGTCGCGCGCGACGTCCAACTGGCCAAAGACACCGGCGCCCACGTACATATCTGTCACGTCTCGACCGCCGAATCGCTCGAGATCATCGCCTGGGCCAAGGCGCGCGGCATCCCCGTCACCGCCGAGGTCACCCCGCACCACCTGCTGCTCGACTCGGAACTGACCACCTTGGAAGACCCGTTGTTCAAGGTCAATCCCCCGCTGCGGGGCCTGGGCGACCGGCTGGCGCTGCGGCAGGCCCTGGCGGACGGCATCATCGACATCGTCGCCACCGATCATGCGCCGCATCTGCCATCCGACAAGGCGAAACCGTTCCCGCAGGCCAGGCCCGGCATGGTCGGCCTGGAGTGGGCCCTGGCCGTGGTGATCGACACCATGGTGACAACCGACATGTTGACCTGGGCGGGGGTCGCCGAGCGGATGTCCCACGCCCCGGCGCGGATCGGGCAGATCGAACACCACCAGGGCCGGCCCCTCGCCATCGGCGGGCCGGCCACGCTCACCCTGGTGAACCCCGAGCGCCGCCGCGAGGTGGACCCCGAAGAGAGCCTGTCCCGGGGCCGCAACAACCCGTACGAAGGGTTGTGGCTGCCCGACCCGGTCGAGGCCACGTTCCTGGCCGGCCGGCCCACGTACGTACGCAATCCGGACTGGCCCGCGTGACCAGCTACCCGGCGGCCCGTTTCAGGGCGTCGAGGGTGGCGGCGATGGCGGGTACGTGGTCCACGCCCGGATGGCGGTAGACCACGACGGCGCGGTCCTGCAGCTCGGGGAACCCGCGGGACACCACATCCGGGGTCGGGAACGCGGCATGGACCGGTTCGGGCAGAATCGTCAGGGCCAGGCCGTGGGCGGCGAAGGACTGGGCGACCATGTGATCGTTGGCGCTCTGGAGGATGACCGGTGCGAAACCGGCGGCCCGGGCCGCAGCGTGAAGGTGGCGCTCGCAGTGGACACAGCCCGTTACCCAACTCTCCCCCGCCAAGTCGCCGAAACTGGTCCCGGGCCGGCCGATGACCGGGTGGTCGAGGCGGGCGAGGACATGGTATTCCTCGGAACCGATTCTCGTCGGTACGAAGGCCCCGGTGTCCCGGTCGGGATCATGGGCGGAACTGAAAACCACGGCCAAGTCGATCTCGCCGTCGCGCAACATGTCGAGGGCCGGGTCCGGGTCCGCGGTCACCAACCACACCTCGATGGTCGACCCGAGAATGGCCAGAGCCCGGGGAACCAGCGTTGCCATGGCCGACCAGTACGCCGCCAGCCGGACCGTACCCCGGCGCAGCTGGGTGAACTCCGCGATCTCGAGTTCGGCGGCTGACAACTGGGCCGCGATGGTGTCCGCGTGGCTGAGCAGCGCGCGTCCCACCTCCGTGGGCTGCACCCCGTGATAGGACCGCAACAAGACAGGCGTGCCGATCTGCCGCTCCAGGTCGCGCAGGTGCTGGGAGATGGCCTGCTGGGTCCAGCCCAGGGCGCGGGCGCCGGCGGATATCGATCCGGCCCTGACCACCGCGCGCAGAAACAACAACCGATTGGGGTCTATAAGCATGGCTACCATGGTACGCTCACACCCTCCCAATGGCTAGTAATGATCATTGTGACATCTACAAGACGAACCCGTCTGCCACTGTGGCCCCGAATCAGGAATAATGTGGCTTGATCCTGGATACGACTCCTCAGGAGGGGTACTGAAATGCAGTCAACAAATGCACAAGGTCGTGCGACACGGAACAACAAGCGGGCCGTGTTGGCCGCACTACTGTCGGTGGGGCTGATCGTACCGGGCTTGATGATCGGACTGGCCTTACCCGCCCATGCCGCCCCCGGCGACCTGGACTCACAACTGGTGTCGGTGACGCTGGACGGGGCACCTTATTCCGCCACCGGTGCGCCCTTCAGCGTGGCGGCCGACCACGCGTTCGTGGTCGACATCGTCATGAAGAACACCGGTGCGTTCACGTGGGGAGGCGACCGCAGCACCGGCCAGCACGCCGCGACACTGATGACACGCGAACCCGACCACAACACGGTCTTCGGTACCTTCATGATCGCCGGCGGGGGCGGCACCAAGACCGGTGAGCAAGGGACGTACCACTCGGGGTTGCGCGCGCCGGCGCAGCCCGGCGACTACACCATGAAATGGCAGTTGTCCGACTGGAGAGCCGACGACCTGCCGTGGGGAGGCCCCGGCTACCGCGACGCGCCGTTCTTCGGTGAAACCTTCACCATCCGCGTCCACGTGACCGCGCCGACGCCCGCGCCCACGATCCCGGCCGTCCCGGCCGGCGTGGTCAGCGTCGACGATTTCGTCTACCAGGGCAGCTTCGCGCTGCCGGAGGTGCCCGGCGCCCAATACTACGACGACAAGCACTACACCGAGTCCGGTATTGCCTTGCGTACGGTGAACGGCGAACAGCGGCTGCTGGCACTGACAGGTACGTACGGGCAGAGCCTCTACGAGGTCGCCGTCCCGCCGCTCGGGGTCATAGCGGGAGCTGACACCTCCGCCGTGCCGACCGCCACGCTGCGTACCTACTTCGGCGGGCTGCCCCAGGTGCCCGAAATGGGGAACGGGACGATCTGGTACGACCAGGCGACCGGCACGTTCTACTGGGAGAACCACGGCAACTGGACGCCCGCCGAACCGGTACTGCGGTCGGCGAAACTGGACAGCGGGACGCTGGTACCTGTCCAGCAGTGGACCCAGCCGGACCTGCCCGGCCTGGCGCCCACGACGTTCTTCGGCGGGGTCACCGGGATCCCGGCAGACTTTGCCTCCCAGTACACCGGGGGGCGCAGCCTGGCGCTCGGGTTCGGGCAACAGGCCGGCCCGTCACTCGCGGCTGTCTCGGCTGCGCCCTCCGGCGGCGACCTGGACTTCCTGCCGATCATGTCCTCCAACGGCGACCACCGTACCGTCCGCGACGGCAACTTCTTCACGACCTGGGATGGCGACCCGCAGCCCACCGACCCGTGGACCGGCTTGTGGGCCGGCAACAGCGCTTCGCGCGCGGGCGTCTTCATCGACCTGCCGGACAAGAAAGGTTACCTCACGTTCACGACGCAGCCCGTCGGCCGCATCGCTGGCGACAATGTCGACGCTGAGATTCAGAACACGTGGTACGTCTACGACTACGCCACCCTCGGCGCGGCCGCCACGGGAACCGGGACGAAGCTGGCGCCCACGCCGTCCAGCTACGCGACCGTACAGCTGCCGGGCGACGGGTCGCAGACACTGGAGTACATCACCGGTTCGGCCTTCGACCCCGCCAACCGGCTGCTGTACGTGTACGCGAGGAACGGTGTCAAGAGTGGCAGCCAGCCGGTGGTCCACGTCTACCGGGTACGCGAATCCGCGCCCGGCGTGGTCAGCGGGGTGCCCGCGGCGATGACGGCCGGAACAACTCTGGCGCTGAGGGCGACCACCCCCGCCACGGGCCAGACCATCTCGTGGAGCCTCGCCGACGCGGGAACCACCGGTGCGGCGCTGACCGGCTCCTATCTGACGGCGACGGCTGCCGGTACGGCGACCGTACGGGCGACCGTCCACACCCCCGGGGCGGCGGACACCACCCAGGACTTCCCGATCACCGTTCGGCCCGCGTCGGCCGGTGCCAAGCAGATCACCCGCTTCACGGTGGACGGGGTCGACGGGGTGATCGACCAGACAACGCACAGGATCTTTGTGACCCTGCCCTTCGGCACCGACATCCGGGAGCAGCAGCCGGACATCGAATTCACGGGCGCCACGGTCACCCCGGCCTCCGGCGCGAAACAGGATTTCTGGGGCAACATGCTATCCAGCGGCATCATCCGCTACAACGTCACCGCGCAGGACGGCAGCGTCCAGCTCTACCAGGTTGTGGTGGGCACGGACGACCCGCGCATCGCGGTGGGCCTGAACGGCCCGTACACCCCGTCCGGCCAGAACACCGTCGTACCCGGTCAGGTCGGAACGATGACGTTCACCGCGATCAACTATGGCCTGGTCCCCGCCGACGACCTCGCGCTCGTCCTGACCACCCCCGAGGGGTTCACCCCGGCCGACCTGACGGTTTACTACGAGGGGGTGGCGAGCACGTACGACCCGGCGACCGGCTGGTGGCGGATACCGCACGTGGACGCCGCGACGATCCAGAACAACACCCTCGTGGGCGGCGGGGCCCGGCTGATGATCACGTTCGCCGTGCCGGCGACCGCCAAGACGGGCGACCACTTCACCTTCCACGGTCAGGTCATCAACGTGAACGGCAAGCCGCTGACTCCCGGCATGCTCAGCTACGACTCCGTGTCGAAGGCCGATTTCCTGGTCGTGGCGGCGGATGAGTCCTGGCCGCTGCCGTACATCGACCACCAAGAGTGGAACTCCGGCGGCGACAACCACGAATACACCATGACGCTGCTCACCTATGGTACGGCCGAGTTGACCGGTGTCACCGCCGTACACAAGATCCCGGACGGGTTCACCCTTGTCAGCGCGACACCGACCGTAGGAACGTACGACCCGGCGACCGGGAACTGGACAATCGACTCGTTCACGCCGACCGGCAACATCTGGGAAAGTCCCGCGCTGACAATGGTCGTCACCCCGGCCGTCGACCCGGTGCCGACACCCATAACATTGTCGCTGCAGATACCGAAGGTGTACGGGGTCGCGCCCGACCCCGCGCTGGGCATCACCGAATACGTGGGCCTGTCGGATGCGCCCGCGCTGAGGCTGAACGCGGAGGCGGATGTCAGTACGGCGGTGCCGGGCGCCACGGTGGTCCACACCCTGACCCTGGGTACGAACAATGATGTCGGTGTCTTCGGCGCCAAGGTCGCCGTCACGCTCCCCGCGCACGCCACCTTGAAGTCCGCCGTCTCGCCCGGCGGGGGTACCTTCGACAAGGCCACCGGGGTGTGGACGGCGGCGCCGATCGGTTCCGGCGTGAAGTCCACGCTGACGCTGACGTACGTCATCGACGCCACGGCGCCGGACAAGACTGAGGTGACCACCGCCGCCATCGCGGCCGCCATCCCCACTCTGGGCTTCGCCAACCCGGCCTCCGCGCTGGTCACGACCACCGTCAACTCGTCCGGCCCGGCGCCATGTGCCGGCGTGGATGGTGGGCTGACAAGCGGCGACACCCTTGTACCCTGGTCCGGGAACGGCGGGTACGACGTGTCGCACTACGGCATCGACCTGACGTACCACCCGGCGGCCGGGACCGCCAACGCCACCATCGATGCAACAACGACAATTGACGCGAGGGTGACCGGGCAGCCGCTGTGCTCGTTCGGGTTCGACCTGCTGGGCCTGACCGTCACGAGCGTGACCGTCAACGGCACCCCGGCCGGATTCTCGCGGATCCAGGACACGGACGCCAACCACTACAAGCTGGTGGTGACCCCGGCGGCGGCGGTATCGGGCGACTTCGAGGTGGCCGTCGCGTACGGCGGTGAACCGCAGCAATTCACGTTCAACGGGTCGAGCCCGTTCACGGTCGGCTGGGTGCCCGATGTGGACGGCGGCGGCGTCGGGCTCGGCGAACCGGTGGGGGCCTTCGCCTGGTATCCCGTGAACGCCACGCCGGCCGACAGGGCGTCATACACGACGAGCCTGACCGTACCCAAGGACTGGGAAGCCGTGGCAATCGGCAAACTGGTGTCCACGTCTGCGGTCAATCCGGACCAGGACAAGTGGGTCTGGGACGAACCGGACAACGTACCAAGTTCGTTCACCATCGCGGCGATCGGGCAGTACGAGGCGCACAAGGACACGCACACCACGCCGGGCGGCACGGTCGTACCGCTCGACATCTACGCCGACCCGATTGCCGGGGCCCTGGCCCACTACATGGACCTGACCAAGGAACTGCTCGACTGGGGCGAGGCGCGCTTCGGGCCCTATCAGCCGTCGGTGGCCGGGTACATCCTGAAACCGGTCACGCTGAACTACGCGCTGGAGGTCTACGGGAAACCCTTCTACACTTTCAACCCGGGCGACCCGACCTACATCCACGAGTTCGCCCACCAGTGGGGCGGCAACTCGGTCAGCCTGGCCGACTGGTCGGATCTGTGGCTGGCGGAGGGTTTCGCGTCGTACATGCCCTGGTTGTGGAACGAAACCCACGGCGGCCCGACGGTGGCCGAGCAGGCCCAGGCGGTCTACAACTATCCCGACGCCAATCCGCTGTGGAGTGTCGCGCCGGCCGCGATGCGGAACCAATCCGATATGTTCGGCAACTGGGTGTACGAGGGTGGCGCGCTCGCGCTGGCCGCCCTGCGCGAGGGCATCGGGCCCGATCTGATGGACGAGGTGATGCTGAAGTGGTTCACGACCAAAGCGGGACAGGTGGCGTCGACGCAGGACTTCATCGACCTGGCCGAATCGGTCAGCGGCGCCGACCTCACCGGTTGGGCGCACGACTACCTGTACACCACCGGCAAGCCGCCGAGTTGGCCCGCGGCGGGGTCATACCTGCCCACGGTCCCGGTCCAGGACCTGTCCGCCGCGGTGGTTTCCGCCGCCGATGCGGCGTACACCGGGGCCGCGTTGACACCGGTCGTGACGGTCAAGCTCGGGACGGACACTCTGGTCGAAGGTACGGATTACACGGTCGCGTACTTCGACAACACCGACGCCGGGACGGCCACGGTGACCGTCACCGGGAAGGGCGGCTACAAGGGCACCGCCACGGGTCACTTTACGATCGCGCCGCGCGTGATCACCTTCGCGGTCGACCCGATCGCGGACCAGACCGCAACCGGTTCCGCGATAACGCCCGCTGTGGCCGTTCGTGACGGTACGACCCTGTTGCCCGCATCCGCGTACACCGTGTCGTATGCCAACAATGTTGACCCGGGTACGGCGACGGTCACGGTCACGGGCACCGGCAACTACGCCGGTTCAACCGGTACGGCGACGTTCACCATCACCACGGTCATCCAGCCGGCCAAGCACCAGACGCTGACGTTCGCCAAGACCGGTGTGTCCGTGACCGTGGGCGACGCGCCGTTCACGAACGGGCTGACCCACGTCGGCGGAGGTGCCCTGACCTTCTCGACGGCCGATCCGGCCGTGGCAACCGTGGATACCGCCGGCCTGGTGACGATCGTGGGCACCGGGAACACCAGCATCACGGTCGTGGCGGCCGAGGTACCGGGTGAATGGCTGGCGGCATCCGCGTCGTATGACGTAACCGTCGCGCCGGCCCCGCCGCAGGACCTGTCCGCCGCGGTCGTCTCGGCCGCCGATTCCGCATACACCGGTTCGCCCCTGACGCCCGCGGTGACGGTGAAGCTCGGCACGGCCACTTTGGTTCAAGGTACGGACTACACGGTGGCCTATTCCAACAACACAGATGCCGGAACGGCGACCGTGACCGTCACCGGGAAGGGCAACTACACCGGCACGGCCACAGGCCATTTCACGATCGCGCCGCGGGTGATCACGCTTGTCGTGGACCCGATAGCGGACCAGAAGGCGACCGGAGGCCCGCTGACCCCGGCGGTGGTCGTCCGTGACGGTACGACCCCGTTACCGGCCTCCGCGTACACCGTGTCGTATGCCAACAACGTTGACCCGGGTACGGCGAGCGTCGCCGTCACGGGCACCGGCAACTACGCCGGTTCAACAGGTACGGCCACGTTCAACATCACTTCGACCGTACAACCGGTGACGCTGACGCTGTCTGCGACCACCTGGTCACTCGCCGCCGGGGCGGCCACACAGGATGTGACGGTCACGACGAACCAGGGGGCCTGGACGGCGACAAGCGACCAGGCGTGGCTGACAACGACAGTACGCGGCACCACCTTGACCCTGTCGGCCTCCGCCAACCCGCTTACCACGGCCCGGACGGCCACGGTAACGGTCACGGCCGGCACCGCCACAGCCACACTGACCGTGACGCAGGCGGGCGGAACCGAGCCACCTCCCGCACCCCCGCCAGGACCCACAACCCAGGTCCCCTCCGGCGGCACGGCCCAGCCGAACCTGGGCTGGCTTGCGGCTCTGCTCATCACCGGTGCGGGCATCACCCTGCTTGGCCTAAGGGTGGGGGAAAGAACGACCACTTAATGGTGCGGTACACCATGATGGCACCAACGATCCCCAGCGCGGCAGCAAGCACGGCAGCGGTCGCAGCGATAATGGCTTCTCGCAGGAAAAACCGCAACGATCGGGCTATGGCGGCTTTCATCAGGTGCTCCTTGGTGAAGGCCTCGCCACAGCCTGCCAAGTACCGTTGCCGGTCTCGGTTGCCAGGCCCAGGCTCTGGAGCTGGGACAGGCAGACCAGCAGGGACGGCGCCGGTTCGCCGGTCAGGACCGATAGCTCGTCAACCAGTAATCCCCGTTTCGCCGACAACGCCTCGTGTACCTTCCGCTGCGCGTCGGTCATCACATCGAGCAGTGTCTCCTGTTCACGCAGGTAATCGGACAGGCCCGCATCGACGGGTCGCAGCGCCGCCAGGACCTCGTCCAGGCTGCTGACAAGTTGGGCCTCCCCGGTACGGATCAGGCGGTGCGGCGTCACCGACATGGCCGACGTCACCGGACCCGGAACCGCCAGGACCGGGCGCTGCATGGACAGTGCCCAGCTGACCGTGTTCTGGGCGCCGCTGCGTACGGCACCCTCCACTATCAGCGTGGCCTTGGACAGGGCGGCGATCAGGCGGTTGCGTACCAGGAAGCGCGAGCGCGACGGGCTGCGGTTCGGCGCGTACTCGCTCACCACCAGGCCCGTCTCCCAGATGCGGCGCAGCAAGGAATGGTTGCCGGGCGGGTAGAGATCCCCCAAGCCGCCGGCCATGACGGCCACCGTCGTCGCGCCGACCGCCAGGGCGCCCCGGTGGGCGCAGGCGTCGATGCCGAAGGCGCCGCCCGACACGACCACGTACTCCTGGCCGGCCAGACCCATGGCCCAGTCGGCCGCCACGTGTTCCCCGTACGTCGTGGCCGCCCGCGCACCGATCACCGACACGCTGCGGCCCAGCAGACCCAGATCAGCCGGACCGGCCACCCACAGGCCGAGAGGTTCGCCGCCGAACCGTCCGACCGGTTCGCTCCACGCCAAGTCCGCCACCCCGGCCGGCCACTCCGGGTCGCCCGGTATCACGAATCGGGCGCCGAGCGCGTCGGTTTGCCGCCGCAGGTCATCGAGGTCGACATCGGCGGCCCGGTGCGCCAGGGCGGTGGTCCCGCCGCCGGCCCGCAGATGCTCCCACACCGCGATCACTCCCTGCTCGCGCACCAGGGCCGCAAACCGCGGGTCACCGGCGTCCTGGGCGGCCGCCAAACCCATGCGGGCTGTTCGCTCGTCTATCATCATTTGTTGTCTCCTTGTCGTAAAGCGAGTGCGACCGTCAGGTGGTCGCCGTTGGGGCGGTCCGTACCTTGCAGGTCCGCCACCGTCCACGCGATTCGTACGACCTTGTCGACCCCGCGCGCAGACAAAGTCCCTTGCTGGACCACGGAATCCAGTACGGAGATCCCCTCCGGCACCGGTAGTTCCTTGCGCAGATACGTGCCAGTCACCTCCGCGTTGGTCAGCCATGGCGTGCCTTGCAGCCGTGCCGCCTGCCGGTCCCGCGCAGCCCTCACCCGTTCCGCCACCACCGCGGAACTCTCCGCCGGGCCCGCCGCCGCCATGATCGTGCGCCGCATGGGCAGGATCTGGGCCTGGATGTCGATGCGGTCCAGGATCGGCCCCGACAGCCGCGAGCCGTAGCGGCGGATGGCGTTCGGGGTACAGGTACAGCGGGCCCGGGGGGTGGAGGCCATCCCGCACGGGCACGGGTTCGCGGCCAGCACCAGCTGGAAGCGCGCCGGATAGCGTACGGACATCTGCGAGCGGCCCAGCACGATCTCGCCAAGTTCCAAAGGAGTACGCAGGGCCTCGAGACACGGCGGGCTGAACTCGGGGGCCTCGTCAAGGAACAACACACCGCGGTGAGCCAGGGACACCGCACCCGGCCGCGCGATCCGCGCGCCCCCGCCGATCAGGGAGGCCAGGGAGGCGGTGTGGTGCGGCGCCGAGTACGGCGGCCGGGTCGGCAGGGCATCCACCGAGGTGTCCACCAGCGAATGGACCGCTGCCACCTCCATGGCCTCGTCGACGCTCAGATCCGGCAGGATCGTCGGCAGGCACGACGCCAGCAGGGTCTTACCCGCTCCCGGCGGACCGTGAAAGTACAAATGATGCCGTCCGGCAGCGGCCACCTCCAGGGCCCACCGGGGCTGGGCCAGGCCCACCACATCCTTGAGGTCGGGCGGCGGCGAGGCCGGACGGGCGGGCACCGGGTCGTTCTCGATGCTGACCCCCGCCGCACCATTCAGTACGTTGACGAGCCCCTTCAGAGTCCGCACCCCCCGTACGTCCATTCCCTCCACCAGTCGCGCCTCCCGTACCTGCGCCGCCGGCACCACCGCCCGCGTGATTCCCAGCCGCCGCGCTCCCAGCAAAGCCGGCAACACCCCGTGCACCGGGTGGACCTGCCCGTCCAGACCAAGTTCGCCGAACAGGATGACGCCTTCCAGCTGCGCCCGGTCGATGACCGACTCGGTGGCCAGGACCGCCGCCGCGATACCAAGGTCGTAGTGGGACCCGGCCTTGGGCAGGCTGGCCGGGGTGAAGTTGATGGTCAGCACCTGCGGCGGCCAGTGGTACCCCGTACTCAGCACCGCCGCCCGGCACCTCTCCTTCGCCTGCGTCAGGGCCGTATCCGGCAAACCGACCATAGTAGTGCGCGGCAGGCCCGACCCCGTCCAGGCCTCGACCTCGACAACCGTCGCATCCATGCCGAGCAGCGCCACCGACTGGGCCCGCGCCATGCCCCACACCGAAGTCATAGCGACACCGCCTTCGCGTGTTCGATCGTGGGCTCACCCTCCCGCGGGGCCATCACCCCGATCACATCGATCCGTACAGTGTCGTACCCCATCGGGTGGGTCGCCATCCAGGCGCTGGCCAGCCGGTGCAACCGTACCAGCTTCGAGTGGGTCACCGCCTCCAGCGGCCCGCCGAACCCTGAACCGGTCTTGGCTTTGACTTCGCAAAACACCAGCGTTCCCCTGCCACGGTTGGGCTCGACTGCCACAATGTCGATTTCACCAACCCGGCTGAACCGCCAGTTGCGCTCGACAATGCGCCACCCGAGTTCTTCCAGATAGCCGGCCGCCAGGTCCTCACCCAGTCGCCCGACGGACTTGCGTTCATCCATGTAGGTTCACCTCCGCCATAGACCATGTGGATTCCGGGCCAGGATTTGTGCACCTGTGGATAACTCAAGAAAGATAAAGATCCCCTGTGGATAGATGACACTTGTGCGCCCGGGCCGCTATAGAGACCGGCCGTCGCTACAATAGTTCCCATATGTAGCCCGCCACTCCGGTAGACTAGATACCTTGAGTGCCAACAGTCGTTGGGAAAGGGGAAACAGTGCTTCACCTGGATGAGATCCGCAAGACCTACCACACCGGAAACTTCCACCAGGCAGCACTCGACGGGGTCACCCTCACCTTCCGAGATAACGAATTCGTCGCCATTCTGGGCCCGTCCGGCTCAGGCAAGACCACCCTGCTCAACATCGTCGGCGGCCTCGACCACTACGACTCCGGCGACCTCGAAATCGACCAGGTTTCCACCAAGGAGTATTCAGACCGGGACTGGGACGCCTACCGCAACAACCGCATCGGTTTCGTGTTCCAGAGCTACAACCTGATCCCCCACCAGACCGTGATCGCCAACGTCGAACTGGCGCTGACCCTGTCCGGGGTCGGCGCGGAGGAGAGGCGCGAGCGGGCGGAGAATGTCCTGGACGAGGTCGGCCTGTACGAGCACATGCACAAGCTGCCGAGCCAGTTGTCAGGCGGGCAGATGCAGCGCGTCGCCATTGCCCGGGCACTCGTCAACGATCCCGAGATCCTGCTCGCCGACGAGCCGACCGGGGCGCTCGATTCGAAGACCAGCGTCCAGGTAATGGACCTGTTGCAGGGGATCGCCAAGGACCGGCTGGTGGTCTTGGTCACCCACAACGCCGAACTGGCCGACCACTACGCCAATCGCGTGGTTTCGCTGCGGGACGGCCAGGTGGTGGGCGACACCCGCCCGTACGCACCCAGTGAGGATCTGCGCGCGGCCAAGCCGGCCCGGCGTACCTCCATGAGCTTTCTCACGGCCATTTCCCTCAGCTTCCGCAACCTGATGACGAAGAAGGGCCGTACGCTGATGACCAGCTTCGCGGGCTCCATCGGCATCATCGGCATCGCCGCGATCCTGGCGCTGGCCAACGGCGTCAACGCGTACATCCGCTCGGTCGAGGAAAACACCTTGTCGCTCTACCCGTTGTCAATCCAAACCCAGGGCATCGACCTGACCTCCCTGCTTGCCGGCGGAGACACGCCCGGGTCCGGCAGTACGGACAGCTCCAGCGGTCCGGGGGGCAACACCGCCGATGCCCACGAGGTGAAGATGTTGTCGCGGATGTTCTCCCAGATCGGCAACAACGACCTGGCCTCGCTGAAGAAGTTTCTCGATTCCGACACCTCAGGCATCAAACAATACACGCGCGCCGTCCAGTACAACTACGCCGTCACCCCCCAGATCTTCAACGCCGACACCACCAAGGGCCCCCGCCAGGTCAACCCGAACAACGCCTTCGCCGCGCTGGGCATGGGTTCGTCGAACAGCCTCTCCGCGATGGGCGGGGGTACGCTGGGCGGCCAGATGACCGCGAACATCTTCTCGTCGCTGCCGTCGAACCTGAACCTGCTCACCGGGCAGTACAACCTGCTCGCCGGGCACTGGCCCAGCAACTATAACGAATGCGTACTTGTCCTGACCCACTCCGGCGGGGTGTCGGATTTCGTCTTGTACGCCATGGGCCTGCGCGACCCGGCGCAACTCGACCAGATGATCAAGAACCTTGCCGACGGCAAGCCGCTCAACCCGCCCACGGACACGAAGGACTTCACGTACGAACAGCTCATGGCCCCGACATTCAAGGTCGTGAACGCCGCCGACATGTATCAGTACGATCCGACGTATAAGGTCTGGGCCGACCAGTCCAAGAATGAGACGTGGATGAAGAACGCGGTGGCAAAGGGGATGCCGCTGAAGATCTCGGGAATCGTGAAACCCGACTCCTCCGCAAACGCCACCATGTTGAGCCCCGGCCTGTATTACACGGACGATCTGGTGGCTCACCTGATCGCCCAGGCGGCCGCCTCCGCCATCGTCAAGCAACAGCTGGCAACACCCGGCACCAACATCTTCTCGGGCAAGACCTTCGCCGAGGACTCCCAGAATGCCACGCTGGCCGACTTCGACTTCTCGTCACTGATCGACATCGACCAAGATGCCTTGTCATCGATGTTCAACTTCGACCCGTCGAGCCTCTCCGTCTCGCTGCCCGACTTCGACTTCAGCTCGATGATGTCAAACCTGACCAACCTGCCGCCACCGCCCGACCTGACAACCATCTTGACCGGGCTCAACATCTCGGTCTCACCCGACGCGCTGCTGACCGCCATGTCGCAAACCCTCGCCGACTACTTGAAAGACGTGTACGGGATCGACCTTCCGAACGGCCTTCCCACCAGCCTGCCGACGACCCTGCCGACGACTCTGCCCACCAACTGGCCCACGACCCTGCCGACCACTTTGCCCACCGGTCTGCCCACCAACTTGCCCACGCCCACCGGTACGCCCACGGGTACGCCCACCGGCACACCGACGACGACGCCCACCGGCACGCCGACCACGACACCCACCGGCACACCGACCACCACTCCCACCAGCACGCCGACCGCCACGCCATCGCTGCCCACGGTGCAGGAGATCCTGAACGACTTCTCCGCCTGGTTCGCCAAGCCCGAGGTGCAGGCCCGGTTCGCCTCCAGGCTGATGACGGCCGTCAACTCCGACGCCATCCAGCAACAGCTGTCCGCCGCCCTGGCCGGCTACATGCAGCAGACGATGCAGGCGATGCTGACCACGGTGATGACCACACTCCAGACCCAGCTGACATTGGCCATGCAATCGACCATGACCCAGCTCTCCTCGCAGC
>Ga0209628_10000961_pt1 | contig 18138 bp, 20 predicted proteins | sample TergutCu122P4_FD_187285 | JGI IMG/M metagenome (GOLD analysis project Ga0209628, IMG submission 187285) | Cubitermes ugandensis P4 segment gut microbial communities from Kakamega Forest, Kenya - Cu122 P4 (SPAdes) (version 2) | ecosystem: Host-associated > Arthropoda: Insects > Digestive system...
ACTCTGTAACGATAATATGCAAATGCCCCAGAATTAGGTCCACCTCTATCCCCTGCGTGTGTTGTCAAATTAGAGACTGTAATAGTACTCGAAAAAGCCAACAATAATGAATTTCTGATATTTTCGTTTTTACGTTTTAAAATGAGCGATTTAAGATAACTTAACTGGGCTAATTGTTTGTCGCTAAAAAGTTGATTGGTGGTTTGCACATCTGAACCTTTTGGCAAAGGTAAAGATTTGCAACCTTTGTATTTTTTCAATGCTTTCGCAATTTCTTCCTTGGTTTTGGGCTCTCGTTTCAAATATTCTGTTTTCACTTCTTCAAACGCCGCAGCAAATTCAACAAGATTTACAGGTGCTATTAGAGATTCAACTAGAAAAACTGCCAATGGATTTAAGTCAATGTTTATTCCTCTGCGCTTGTTCATTAGCGCTTCGATGGCAGTTACACCACTGCCTCCAAAGGGGTCAAGTACCAAGTCGCCCGGCTTGCTGAAATTCTTAATATATTCGGCAACTACATTCCATGCTTGCTTTGTGAAATAACCATGAACGCCGAAATGTCGTTTTGCAGCCTGTTTTTTTACAGGAATCTCCGTTAGCAATGGCAAGTCAGAATAGTCAAAATTCAAATATCTGAAGTCAACTTTTGGAGTATTGTAAACAGGGGTACTGCCAAGATGAAAACTTCCCGGTGAAAGGTACATTTTAAGTTTATCCCATTGATATTCAATTTCGTTTAAGGCAAAATAGAGTATCGGCGTGTTGGTCAGTTCTCTGCGATACAGCGCAAACTCCAATCCGTTACATAGTGCAAAATAGGCGCTTCTGATTTCGGGATGGGTAGCATAACTGTAAACCTGTTCGATGTGGTTTTGGTCGTCCACTCGTTGATTTGGCGCTTTTGCGTCTAATACCCAAGCATAATTTTCTTCCACTTTCAGCAAATAATCCGGAATAAGTTTTATCTCTCGTTTTTTGCTGCCAATTTTAAGAAAAGGATGTATCAGCGTTTTGCTGCGAATGATACTTTGTTCATCATAACCCAGATGTTTCAAAATGGGGTGTATGATAACTTCCCTTACGCTGTCTTCTTTGAAGTCGGGATTATTGGCGATTGCCTGAAAATCTATATCTCCGAAAAGTTGTTGCTTTGTCATTGCTATTTGTTCTACTTTAAGAATTGCAAAGATACGTTTTTATAGCACGCAGATAACACAGATAACATTGATTTACGCAGATTTTATTAACGAGAAACTAACCATTACTTTTTCTCCTCCACAATTGAAACGTATTCACAAAATTTTGCCACAACACGTATGCCGCAGGCGCTATCGAAGCAATCGGATTGAGAAATGTTTGCGCCATCCATATTGCTAAAATGGTGTTTTTTTGTCCCATATATTGTGTACATGCTAATTCGTCTTTAAATCTTTTTCCGTAGTAGTAGCCGAATACAAATTGAAAAATACAGAGAACCAATGACGACAGTATCAGCAAAACAACCGTCAGATAATTGTTGGAATCTTGCAACAGGATGAATTTCATGGTGTTGCCCATCACTATCGTTGCCGAAACAACCCAAAGATAAAAAGAGAGAATACTCGTCTTCTGTAAGGCTGTGCCAATTTTTTTTGATGTTTTTTTGATGATGAATACCAACAGCATGGGAACGATTAGTAATGGAAAAATTTTCAACATGATGCTTTTTACCGAAATCCAAAACGGCAACATTTCTGGCACATCCATTATCGAAAAATAGAGTGGCGCAACGATGGAAATAACAAGATTTATCAGCAAACTGTACGATGTTACCGATGCCACATTTGCGCCCAGCATCGAAGCCATAACCACAGCGGCTACTGCTGTCGGCGCCAGAATACAAATCATAACGCCCTGTGCCAATATTTCATTATATTGGCTTACAAGAAGATACACGCCAATACTCACACCAACTTGATACAACACTAAGAACAGATATTCCTTCCTGAACTTGATTTCTTTAAAATCAACAGAGCAGAAGGTGAAAAACAGCATGAAAAACAGAAATATCGGCGTCAGTCTGTTGAATTGCGAAAAAAAATCATAGAAAGTGAATCCTAAAATAATGGCAATGAGCAGTAATAACGTTTTGATATTCTGTTTCATCCGTTTGAGTTATAAGCAATGTTAAATATGTTCCATTGCTTATTTGACAAATTTAAACGTTTTTCCACTTTCTAACCGCAGAATATACACCCCTTTGGAGAGTTGTACGGTAGAAATATCGGAGTTCGTTATTCCTGCTTGCATCAACTGCCCAACTACATTGTAAATCTGATAGTCGGTATGCGATGAGGCATTTATAACGGTAATATAGTCAGGAAAAGTAACGATTTCGATTTCATTTTTGTCTTGCATTTCCTTTTCATACGATTCCCCTTTTTTAAGACCAATACAATAATCGTAAATAAATGGATGATTAAATGGAGAACGATCAAGATGTGTATGAGTTTGATACCCAAGTTGTGATAAATCAAATGAATTAAGATTAACAGGCGGATTTGAAAGGTCTGTGCTTTTATAACGCAAATCACAATCATCAGCAAGTTTTCTCGGAGTACCAAATAAAGCGCACATTTTTATATCATCTTCAAAATATCCTCCCGTATATACTTCATTTTGATAATACTTTATTTTAAAATGCTGGTACAGTCCATCGTCCAATCGAGAATAATCGTTACAATCCATTGGAAGTATCGAAGATAATTTCACTTCGCCATACCATGCTCTTATATCTGCTGGCGTATCACCGTACCCCATAAAACCTGCTACTGAAACTCGAGGATATGCAACATCCTGACTTTCAGTCATAATCATATCTTGAACACAATATCTGTCGAATTGCGAGCCTATAAAATCATACTGATATGCGCTGACAGAAGGAGTACCGGAAAGGGTAACAGAAAACAAGGTTACACTTTGATTGACTGAGGAAGCCATTACTACTTTTGTGTTATCCAAGTAATTATCACAAAGTGTAACATGTGATTCTCCTGATGATGATTGATTCCAATAGAAAGTAGTTGGTAAGGGAACAAAATTCGGAGAAATAACCGTAAATCCTATTTGAGGATATTCTGTACTTCTTCCGGAAACAATGAAACGGGGATTTGCCGTTCCCACATCATTTTTTGCAATAATTTTGTGGAACTCCCACCTGTTATCTGTTATAAATAAATTATTGAAATCCAAACTGCTGCGGTCTATGGAAGCAACAACACCATAAAGTCCTTTTTTACCACAAACAAAATAATCCAAAGACATGTTTTTGGATACACAAATGGAATAGAATATGTCGGCTTCGGGATATTCCATATACCTCATTTGAGACAATCCTCCGTATATCTCTGCCACAAAAGCATGAAAGTCATTACCTTTCTGACGAGAGCCGCAAAGAAGGAATAAGTCGCTTTCTTTATCATAATGAAAGTCCCGAACTATAATATCAATGTCATCGTACCATTGAATAGGAAAATAAGTAGCATCCTGAATATTCTGGATTGCCTCAATAATGACAATGCAGTTTCTTCCGGTTACTACTCCGTTAATGTCGTGCATTGATGCGGCGGCGTATGGTACGCCATCTTTAAATGTAAGGGTGTAATTTATTAAATCGCGAAATTCAACATTATTAGCAAGTATCCCATTTACTACATACCCTGCTTGAGCATTAAAACTAACGCTCGCACTGAAAACTAAAATGATGAATAATTTTTTCATGTTTAAAAATTTTTAAATGTTATTAATTTTAATATTGGTTGCAAAGATAGATATATTATTTGTATTTTTGCAAAATGTTTTAAAAAATGAAAGAAATGAAAAAAATATTTTTAACAATAATTACAAGCATATTTTTTTTGTTTTCAGTGCAGTCGCAAAACACAAACGGAACTGACTTCTGGTTGACATTTGGAAAAAATAACAGAATAACTGATAACCCTAATCTTCGATTACAGATTCGTATAGTAGGGGGTGTCAAACAAACCGAAGGTACCATTTATTTTACCAATTTGCAAACCTATATTAATTTCAACGTCAATCCAAACGAAGTTTATGACTATGATTTAAACTTTGAGCAAAGAGTAGCGGTATATAATACCTTGATGGGCAAAACCGATTACAGTGTTCATATTACAACTTCCGAGCCGGTTAGCGTTTTTGCAATGAATCAATTTCCCAATCCTATTATAGATGTTACAAATATTTTGCCTGTTTCAGCGCTCAGTACTGGGTATTATCACATATCATACACGCGAAATACTATTTTTCTTGATGTAGTACTATTGGATGGCTACGCTGTAGTGGCAACAAAAAACAATACCCAATTGTATCATAATGGGAACTTGGTTGAAACACTAAACGCCGGAGAAGTTTATTACAGGACATCCGATGCCGATATGACAGGTTCTTATATCACTTCCAATTATCCTGTTGCTTTTTTTGCAGTTCATCAAGGGTGTTATATTCCTCCTGACACTGGAATTGAGAGTAATTTATTTCAACAGTTAACTCCGATAAATACGTGGGGTAAACGTTTTTTTGTTCCCGTTTCGGCTATTGATAAAGAAATTATTCGTATTGTTGCAGCGCACAACAACACCAATATCACTCAAACAGGCGGCACAATTCGCACCGGCATACCGGGCTCTCAAACAAGTCTCAACAACCTACAAGCAGGTCAATTTGTCGAGTTAGATATATCCTTATCTGCGAATGGCTGCTATATTGAAGCAAACAATCCTGTGGGAGTATGTGCTTATTTTAGAGGTTATATGAATATGACAGGTTTGGGCGTTAATCCAGCTCAGTGCTGGATACCCGCAATAGAACAAAATGTTACACATTCGCTGATAGCGCCGTTTATTCCTTCTATTACAAATCCCCTTCATAAATTTTTTGCCTTGGTTGTAACTCCTACCGCTACCAAAAACAACACAACGGTTTCTATTGGAGGTGCGCCTCCCGCGCTTCTTCCCGGAGGTGGTTGGCATGACAATGCCGCCACGGGTATGTCGTTTTATAGTTTCGAACTAACCAATACAACGGTATCTTACATCTTTTCCAATCCGGTAGGATTAATTGTTTACGGTTATGCGTGTAGTCTTTATAACTCTGCAAGTTATTACCATCTCGCCTCCTCCGCCATGCGCGATTTAGATGCGGCATTTTATGCCAACGATATTCATTTTCAGGATTTGAAAGAGAATCCTTTTTGCGCAGGGTTGGTTGAGTTTCGTGCAGAAATAAATGGGCTGCACCCAAACGCGGCGGACAAAATCAGATGGTTCATTGATGGGGCGGAACAGTTTGCGTTACAAAATAATACATTGTGGAATAAAACCTTTTCCGTTGGTGAATATGAAATTAAAATGATAGTTCGTTACGAAAACGACGAAACCGCCACTAAAATAGGAACGTTAAAGATAATTCCATGCAACTATTCTGCGGAGTTTTTTGCCAACAATATTCCTTATGGGGAGTTGTCGAATCATACAATATGCAATAAGACAGGGAAGGTGGACTTCCGGGCAGAGATAGAGGGAATACATCCCGAAGCAGGCAGTTTGAAGTGGTTTATTGACAAAAACGATGGAAATGGATTTCAGGAAGAATTAACCGCACAAGACCAACTGACATGGAGCAAAGATTTTGCAACCGGCACCTACGAAATAAAAATGGTTGTTCAATACGACAACGGCGAAACCGCAGAGATAATCAGCACTTTAAAGGTGGAGATATTCTGGATAAAGATGCAGAATGTGAGGCATTAAGGCTATTAAAAGAAACCTTATTTCTACCTCATTTTTATAAAGAAAACAACCTCAGTAGCGCAGTGGGTTACAAACAAAACCCAACCTCATTACCTTATTATGGTCATTAATGTTTTTTAATGAAGTCATTGTAGGTTTGATCTGCAATCCCATTATATAAAAAGAAACAAACTCAAAGCCATCAGAATCATCCCTGTAATAAGTCCTGCAATAGAGATGTGGTGTTTTCCGTATTTTTCTGCCGAAGGTAAAAGTTCGTCCACCGAAATATAAACCATGATACCGGCAACGGCAGCCATAACGATTCCATTTATCATCGGCGACCAAAACGGCATCAGAAACAGGTAAGCGACCATTGCGCCCGCAGGTTCGGACAGTCCTGATAGAAACGAAAGCCAAAATGCTTTCTTTTTGTTTCCGGTAGCATGATAGATTGGAACAGATACGGCAATGCCTTCGGGGATGTTGTGTATGGCGATGGCGATGGTAATCGGTATTGCTACCGAAAGACCACCGGTCATTGCTGTTGTAAATGCGGCAATTCCTTCGGGAAAATTGTGGATGACAAGCGCCAATGCAACAGCAATACCTACACGATGAAGCGATTTATTTTGCCCATTCGACTTGGTCATTTCTTCTACGCCTTGCAATTCGTGCGGGTTGTTGAGTTTAGGTATGAGGAAGTCAATCAAGGTAATCAATCCCATACCGCCGAAAAAGGCAAGTATCAATCCTAATGTACCTGTTTTTTCGTCAAAATGCGATACTAATTCTTCCTTTGCTATCGGGAGCAAATCCATGAACGACACATAAAGCATCACTCCGGCGGATAAACCCAACGAAGCACACAGAAAATTGGTGTTTGTACGTTTGGCAATCAAGGCAATCAAACTGCCGATACCGGTCGAAAGCCCGGCAATCATGGTCAATCCGAATGCGAGCCAAATAGAATGTTCAGACATTTTTAATTGTCGTTTTTCAAGTTTGTCACCGGCACATACACTCGTTTTCCAAGTTCATCGTCAAAGGCATATAAAAGGGCAGGATTGTTATCAATTCTTTCCAATTTTTCCACAATCTTGCGTGCGGTACTTTCCTCTTCTACCTGCTCGTCAATGAACCATTTTAACGTATTTTGCGTAATGTAATCTTTCAATTCAACAGCCATATCCATGAGTCTGTGAATTTTTCCGGTTACAACTTTTTCGTGTTTTAATGTGTCAACGAACGCATCTTTTGGTGTTTTCCACTCTTGTTGAACCTCACTTATCGGCATCAACGTAACTTTGCCATCTCTTTCTCCGATGAACTTCATAAAACGGGTAGCATGGTCAAACTCCTCTTTTGCCTGTATAGCAAACCACGAAGCCATTCCTTCATACCCTTTGTTGTCCATATCGTAAGACATGGATAAATACAAATAACTTGACCATAATTCTGCATTAACTTGTTCGTTCAATGCAATTTCCATCTTTTTTTCTAACATGATATATATATATATTTAAAGGTTTTTAATAATGTATCTTTTGTGTAATTAAAACGGCAAAGGTAGGTTTTTTTTAACAACAAGTTCCCGAATCACAGTCGCAGGTGGGTTCTGTTCCTCTAAGTAACCCATAAATTATCCCCGTTGCACATCCAACACCCGATTTTACCGTAATGGCACCGGTGGGGCAATTCTTTGCACAGGCGCCACATTCCATGCAAAAATCTTTATTTTGGATGAACGACCTTTTTTCTTTCATCGTAAAAACCGCATGAGGACAAACAACGGTACACATCGTACAGCCGTTGCATTTTTCGCTGTCCAATTGCAGCGTTGTTACATTTTTCAAATATGTTAATACGTTCATAATCTTTTAAATAAATCGTGTAACAATCCATCCGATACAGCCTAATGCCGTTCCGTAAATCTGTGTAGGAAGTGCGATTTTCATCTCTTTTTGTACTCCCGACAGAGAGGTAAACGTAGAAGAACCGGTAAAATTCATGGCAAGAAACGATGCCAATCCGCCCATAATCAGAAACCATGATACGATTTCAAAAATATTTGTACCAAATAAACCGAAGTACAGCAGCGGTAATGCCATAAGCCAACAAATAACAACTCCTTTCAATGAGAAACGTTTGAAAGGAATTACAGGCAACAAAACAGGTGTTAATACGCTGCCTGCCAAATAGGCAACGCACAAATTAAGGATAGCCCTGCCTCCGTCGCTCCATGACAAATCAACAGAAAACCCATTGGGGTTTAATCCTGAAAGGATAAAGAAAATAGCAGGAATTAACAGTAAATAATATTTCCCGTACACCAATTCAACAGGAATCAACTTCATTCTGTCCCAAAGATTGAAATTTATTTTTCGCATTTCGGGTGTTGCTTTATAATCGTTAGCCACAAATGAAGGAATATCTTTTGCTTTTACCGGTCCGTAAATCACTCTGAATCCTGTTTCTTCTTTTACCTTATGAGCGGCAACGCCGGTAGCGCCTAATTGTGGAACGATGATTCTTCTGTGATTTACTACATTGCCGAGTTTTTCTTCCCTGATTCTAAAAACAAGTTCTGTTGTTCCGAATGTACCTTTTCCTGCAGCACACCATACGTTTACTCCTTTTGTATCTAATACTAAAATCCATGCGTTCAATCCATGCAAAGCGCGGCGAAGGTGGTCGAAACTTAATTTGAAATTACACGAAAGGTAAACGTCAGAATCTGCATCGGGTTCACCCACAGCATACAATCCGGGCTTTACCGTATAATCCATTCTACCGATTGACCAGCGTACTTTTATGGTCGAAAACAAATCTTTGTTCGTCCATTTTGTTGAAATTTGGTCTATCTTTCCGACAGGGGTGTTAATTTGTCCTATGGTATAGTGTGGTTTCATTTTATTATTTCTTTTAATCAAGCCATTAATTTTTTCTATTAATAAGATTTACAACTACTTTTACCATGATGTCTTTTTCTTCTGCTCTGCTTTCGGCAATCATCAATGTAAGGGCTACTAAGGTGTTATTTTCTATCAGCCGAGAACCGTTTTTCTTGTATAAAATGTTGTTTTTTTCCAAAAACCAAAGGAAAAGAAAAGCTGCAATTCGTTTATTTCCATCGCTGAATGAATGATTTTTTACAACTAAATAAAGCAACATTGCCGCTTTTTCTTCAATACTCGGATACAGATCAATACCGTCAAAAGTTTGATAGATGGTATTTATAGAACTCTGAAATGATTGGTCTTTTTCATTCCCAAATAACTTTCCGCTTCCGAATTTTTGTCGAAGCGTTTCGATTGCTTCCATTGCATTTTCATAAGTAGCACGAAATGAAGGTTCTTTGGTTGTTTCAATTATTTCAAGTGACTGATAATCATATCGGTCTAATGTGTCAAGCGCATAAGTGTAATCAGTAATAACCTTTAATAATCCTGTGGCTTCGTTAGCAGTCAGACTTTGAGTATTAAGGACGTTTGATAATAGTTTGACAGTTTGTTTCAGTTCTTCTAATTGCTCAATTTTGGCATATTGGTTTATAGCGTATCCTTTAATGATATATTCTTTTAACACTTTGTTTGCCCAGATACGAAAAATAGTTGCATTTTTGGAATTAACGCGATAACCCACAGAAAGAATCATATCCAAATTATAAAAAGATAACTCTCTAATAATGTTGCGTTTTCCTTCTTGTTGAACTATTTCCATTTTGGAAAAAGTTGAGTTTTCATCTAATTCATTACATTCATAAATATTTTTTATGTGTTTTGAAATAGCAGGTATTTCCGTTCCGAATAATAGCGCAATTTGTTTCTGTGTCAACCAAATCGTCTCATCTTCTAATCGTACATCTAAATTGATGGAACCGTCAGATGTTTGATATAAGATAATTTCTCCTTTGTTCATAATATTTAAACAGTTAAAAGGAAATAAAACCCAAATGCAATTAAAGTTATGCCTCCTGCATATTTGATAACTGTGGCGAATTGTGTCAATATTTTTGAGATTTTACCTATTCCCAATCCAACGCCGAGCATGGCTGCGGCAAGTGTTGCGCCAAATCCAAATGCGTAGGAAAACAGCAAGAGCAAACTCCAAAGGGTGTTGTTTGTAACAAGTGAAGCCGCTGCTATTATCGGGAAAATCGGATTACAACATAATGTGCCGAGAGAGGTGAGGCTGCCGACAACAAATCCGAATATTACGGCTCCTGTGATTCCGCTTTGTTTACTTTGGTAATTAAACGACAATCCGGGAATTTTAAATGGCAGTATATCAAGTATATAAATCCCGAAAAGGATTAAAATAACTCCTGCGCCAATCTTCCAGTAATTTCCCATTGATGCAGAAATGAGTTCGCTTGCAAATCCAATGATACATCCCAGTATTGACATGGCAACAATGGTGCCTACAAGAAAAAACAGACTGCTAAAAATTACTTTTTTCGTTTTACCCGTTGCTCCTAAAGCGCTTGTATATCCTGCCACTACGCCTATTACCGCGAAGTTGCAGGCGCATGTGAAAACACTGATTACTCCTAACAGGAAAACCGCTAACAGGACGGTAATTCCGCTATAATCGGAATTGATAAGCGATTGAATCCATTCGTTCATTTTTAATCACATTTAGATTCTTTTGAACAAGAGGTATTTTCGGGATGTTCACAACATTTTGCAGGTGCTGCATCATCTTTTGTGATAAATTTGATGGCAACAATTGCCCCTGTTAAGAGGATAATGGCAATAAAAACCCATTTTTTCCATGGACTGCTTTTTGTTGGAGGGGTGCAGCATCCGTCGCTACATCCACAATCGAATTTTGAAGTACTTTGATTTTCCATTTTTAAAAAAGTTATAAATTTATACTGAATTATTTGTCATTATTTTTTAACTATTCGTATTTCGTAAAATAACGAACATTGGAAATTTTTATTGTATTATTGTTTTTTATTTAACAACATTCTTCGTTTTCTAATTCAGGTAATAATGAAATAAACATCTCTTTTGCTTTGATCCAACACTCTTTGTTGATGCAATATTTTATGTTTGGAAGCGTAATGGTACCTTGTATCAATCCTGATTCTTTTAACTCTTTCAGGTGTTGCGACAAAGTGCTTTTGGCAATGGGCAATATTTCGGACATGTCGCCGTGATAACAGCAGGTTTGTTTTGCCAGCATTTGTAAAATAGCAACTCGTACAGGATGTCCTAACGCTTTGGCAAAACGTGCTAATTGTTCCTGTTCTGTTGTCAATGTATCTTTTTCCATTCAATAATCTTACTATCTAATTTTTATATGTTTATTATTTGGTTCCAAACATTATTCTGCAAAAGCAAATAAAGAAAGTACTACATTATAACCATTCCTTTTTTCTAAAATACTTTGTATTTGGTATTCATCTTTTATTTTACCGCCGTTGCTTAATCTGTCTAAAATCATTTGGTAATATTCTGGGTGCAATTCGCAACTAATATAATTTCTCTCTAAATTCTTTTCCACATTCTCGACAATAGATTTTTATCTCATCTTCAACATCTTCTGAACGTTGAAACTCTAAGTTTCCGTTTATTAATTCATAAACATCATACTGATTTAGTTCTGTAATAAATTCTGTTGAACCACAAATACAAGGTTTAATATTTTGTTCCATATAAATAAAATACCAATTATAAATATATTAGTGAACTTATGCTTGAAACTTCATACAAAGAATTACCATTGCCAACTTTTTTCAACTTGCCAAAGTCAGATTCAATCTTATTAATAATATTTTGAACAAAAATATTTGCCATGATGTATCTATTTTTTCTTCCCCAACAGACTGTTTCTTTTACTGTAAGCGAAATATATAACAATGCCGACCAACATCCAAATGATTAGTCTTTCCCAGGCTGTCCAAGGCAGAGAAACCATTTGTATAATACAGAAAAATGCTCCTAACGATGGAATGAGCCATACAAAGGGTACTTTGAACGGACGTTTTAATTCAGGATGTGTTTTACGCAGCACCATGACAGAAACACAAACAATCGTAAACGCCATTAATGTTCCGATAGAGACCAATTCGCTCAACACGCTCAATGGAAAGATGCCTGCAATAGCACCAGTAGCAATACCTGAAAAGATGATGGCGTTATCGGGTACGCTGCGTTTTTTGCTGACTTTTGAAAATAATTTTGGTATTAATCCGTCTTTTGAGATGGCGTAATAAATACGCGATTGTCCCATCATCATCACCAAAATAACGGAACTGATGCCGGCAACGGCGCCCAATTTGATAAGTGGACTTAACCACGCCAATCCTTGTCCGGTGTTATCAATGGCTAATGCGATAGGCGCTGGTACTTCTAATTCGTCGTATTTCACTATTCCTGTTAACACGGCTGTAACTGCAACATAAAGCAGTGTGCATATAATAAGTGAAATAAGGATGCCTTTTGGCATATCGCGCTGTGGATTTCGTGTTTCCTGTGCTGCCGTTGAAAGGGCATCGAAACCGAGATAGGCAAAGAACACTACGGCAGCGCCGCGCATAATGCCGCTCCATCCGAAATGTCCGTATTCGCCTGTGTTTTCGGGAATGTATGGTACCCAGTTTTCCGTATCAATGTAGGACAATCCGAAACCGATAAACAACAGAATGACAGCAACTTTTATCAATACAATAACATTATTGACCCATGCCGACTGCCGAATACCGCCCAACAACAATGCTGTGATAATGGCGACAATACATACGGCGGGAAAGTTGATAATACTACCGGTTAACGCCCATCCTTCTGCACTGTGAGATAGTGTTGATCCCATCAGTTGAATTGGTAAATCAACGCCCCATCCATGTAGCAAACTTTGCATGTATCCCGACCATCCGACTGCAACGGTAGAGCAGGCAAACAGGTATTCCAAAATCAAATCCCATCCGATAAACCATGCCAAAAACTCACCCATTGTGGCATAACTGTATGAATAGACGCTGCCCGAAACCGGAATCATGGCAGCAAATTCGGCATAGCAAAATCCTGCAAAAATACATCCGAGCGCCGAAATGATGAAAGAAATGGTGAGAGCAGGTCCTGCATATTGGGCGGCTGCCTGTCCTGTTATGACAAAGATGCCGGTTCCTACTATGGCGCCAATTCCTAATGCCACCAAATTAGTCGCCGTTAATGACCGTTTCAGACCGCCGTTGTCTGTTTCCGTTTCGCGTAGTATGGCGGTAACGTCTTTTGTACGAAATAAATTTCTTAAAAATTCATTAAACATATCTTCTTATTACTTTGATTTCTTTTTAAATTCAACCATTTTCACTATGTCGGGAAATTGTTTTGCGTTGTTGATTTTGAAAATCAGCGGGATCATTTTTCCCCATGTTTTTTCCATTCTATAACTGTCTTCGTCAATTTCCAATGCTGCTAATCCTTCCAAATGTCTTTCTAAAAAGAAAAAACTTGTTTGAAAATATCCGTTGAAAACCGCAAGCCAAAAAACGGTTTTTTTCTTATAACTCGCATTACAAAGCCATGCTTTACTGTCTTTATAGTATCGCCATTCAAATGTCAAGGCAATGTCGGTTTGGGTCAGCAGTGTTTCAAATTCTTCCAATACTGCATGAACATTGCCAAGCGTATTTTTCAAAACTTCCTTTGAAGGAAATATATCCGGTTGGTTTAATAGAGGTTTTTCCATCTTTTATATCGTTGCTATGTTGTTAAATTCTCTCTTGCACCCGGTACGTGTTGAAGAACAAAACCCACTGTTTGACAGGTTTCTAACTCTTTGCAGGCGCCACATGTTTCTAATCCTTTGGCTACAACACATTTGCGAATTTCGCAATCGTTATGATGACCGATTTTTACTCCGCTGATACGGCAACCGGTGCAATTAATGGATTCTGCGGTGATATTAGGCGAATTGTACATTTCACGCCATTTTACGGCGGTTTTTTCTCTTAATACATTGTCATCACTGACGGTGGCTATGCGGGCGTCGCAACTTTCGCAATCTATTCCGCAACATGCAATTAACTGTTTCATTTTTTCTATTTTTATTTGTTTGTAAAGATTTGCAAAGGTAAATAAAAAATCTCCCTAATCTATAATAAACTTGTAAAATGAACAAATAATAAGGAAATAAGGTTGGCAAATCGTTGTATTTCATTGCTGTTAGAGTTGTTTAATGGATTTATTGATGGAGAAAAGATTTTTAGCATGAAAAAATAAATAGCGTGTCGTTACTGGTTTCCTTTTACTACAATAACAATCTCTCCTTTTGCGGGATGATTTGTATAGTGTTCAAGCAACATTTTCAAAGAGTTGCGTTGATTTTCTTCAAAAATCTTTGTCAATTCTCTCGACACACATGCATTCCTTTCTTCGCCGCAAAATTCCACAAGTTGTTCCAATGTTTTGCACAGGCGATGTGGTGATTCGTAAAGAACAAATGTATAAGGCAGTTGAGAAAGAAATGAAAGTCGGGTTTGACGCCCTTTTTTATGAGGCAGGAATCCCTCGAAGAAAAAGCGGTCGCACGGCAACCCTGAATTGACCAAAGCAGGGATAAAAGCCGTTGCACCGGGTAAAGTTTCAACGGGAATATGCTCTCTCACACAATTAGACACTAAAAGGAAACCGGGGTCTGATATGCCGGGTGTTCCGGCATCGGTTACCAAAGCCATAACAGTTCCGGATTTAAGATGGGAAATCACATCTATTGTTTTCTGATGTTCATTGTTTAAATGATAGGAAATAACTTTTTTGTGAATATCGAAATGGGATAACAATTTTGCAGTTACCCGAGTATCTTCCGCCAGGATGGTGTCAACTTCTTTTAATACTCTAAGTGAACGCAATGTAATATCTTCAAGATTTCCTATAGGAGTGGGTACAATAAAAAGTTTTGACATATCAACATATTTTAATTTGAGGTCAAAGGTAAGAATTATAATGATAAAACAATTATAATGATGAAATTTTTTTTATAAAATATCGTTGTTATCCTAAAAAGAGTTACTTTTGCACTTTTTATTGTATATTTACTTAAAATATTGTAAAACATGGGATTATTTTCTTTTCTTACCAAAGAAATAGCTATAGATCTTGGTACTGCCAATACAGTTATATTTTGCAACGATAAAGTCGTTGTTGACGAACCTTCTATCATTGCATTGGATTTGATTACCGGAAAAATGAAAGCCGTAGGATCGCGAGCGCAATTGATGCATGGTAAAACCCATGATAACTATGTCAGAACCATACGACCTCTGCGCGACGGAGTAATTGCCGATTTCAGATCTGCCGAATTGATGCTTAGGGAATTTATCACGAGCATACCGGGGATAAAATCTTGGGGTATGTCGTCTCTTAAAGTAGTGATTTGTATTCCTTCGGGTATCACCGAAGTAGAAGAGCGGGCAGTAAAAGATTCGGCTGAACAGGCAGGAGCAAAAGAAGTACGGCTGATTCACGAACCAATGGCAGCTGCTATTGGTATCGGATTGGACGTGTTAGAACCTATCGGAAATATGATTGTGGATATCGGCGGCGGAACCTCGGAAATTGCTGTTATTTCACTTGGTAATATTGTTATCAGTCAGTCTGTTCGCGTTGCAGGAGATGAATTTAATGATGACATTAAAGAGTATATGAAAAAACAACACAATCTTAACGTAGGTGAGCGTACAGCAGAACGTATTAAAATTGAAGTAGGAGCCGCCTTGCCGAAGTTAGATAATCCACCTCAAGACATAAAAATTCAAGGGCGTGATATGATGACCGGCATTCCTAAAGAAGTCATAGTTAATTATTCCGAAATTGCTATGTGTCTCGATAAATCCATTTCCAAAATTGAGCAAGAAGTGCTTTTGGCATTAGAAAAAACACCACCCGAACTTTCATCGGATATTTTTCGTACAGGAATTTATTTAGCAGGAGGAGGTGCTTTGCTGCGTGGGTTAGATAAACGTTTACAACAGAAAACACATTTACAGGTTCATGTAGCAGAAGACCCTTTACGTGCTGTTGCCCGTGGAACGCAAATAGCTTTGAAAAACTTTGGCAAATTTCCCTTTTTAATTAAATAAAGTTTTTTCATACTCTTATTTTGACTCACACAAAACAACATATTTTTCCAAACAATTTACGGTTGGTTTACCAGCCTTGGAACAGTCCTGTATCATACGCCGGAGTGTTCATTGCTGCAGGATCACGTTATGAAACAGTAGAAGAACACGGGTTAGCCCATTTCATTGAGCACAATTTGTTTAAAGGCACAAAAAAACGATCCACATCCGAAATACTTAACCGTTTGGAATCAGTTGGCGGTGAATTAAATGCTTATACAAGTCGCGAAGAAACAACAGTTTATGCAAGTTTTTTGACAATACATTCATCCCGTGCTTTGGAGTTGTTGAGCGATATTGTTTTTAATGCAACTTTCCCCGAAAAAGAGTTGGAAAAAGAGAAAGAAGTTGTAATTGACGAGATTGATTCTTATTTAGATACTCCTTCAGATCAGATTTTTGACGACTTTGAAGAACTGTTATTCCCAAATCAACCATTCGGCGCCAATATTCTCGGAACTCCCGAAAAAGTACGTTCTTTCAACCAAAACCATGTCAGACAATTTGTTGCAAGGAACTATCTTCCACAAAATATGGTGGTAAGTTATGTTGGAAATATACCATTTGAATCTGTTAAACAACAAGTTGAACGATTTTTTATACACGATGTTGATGCCTCAACCGGTGTTACTATTCCTGCCCAACATTCCGAAAAATTTGAAATAAAAAAGAAAAAACCGATACATCAGTCTCATTGTATCGTTGGTGGAATTGCTCCTAAGACAAGGTCTGACGAATGTCTCCCTATGACACTTTTGAACAATCATTTGGGAGGTCCTGCCATGAGTTCGGTATTGAACATGGCTTTGCGTGAAAAAAACGGACTGACCTATAACAACGAATCTCATTACGGCGCTTACAGCGATACCGGAATTTTTGAGATTTACATTGGTACGGAAAAGAAAAATATTGAGAAATGCCTCAATATCATTAATAAAGAACTCAATAAATTATATTCTGACACCTGTTCTGCTTCAATCATAAAACGAATAAAACAACAATATTGCGGACAAATAGCAATAGTATCCGATTCGGGTTTCAATCAAATGATACACATAGGAAAAAGTTTATTATATACAGGTAATGTATTAGAACTTGAAGAGTTGTTTAAGAAAATTGAAAACATATCAGCCCAACAACTTCTTGAAACAGCAAGAAAATATTTGGATTTTAACCAATTGAGTGCTTTAACTTTTATTCCGAATAAATGAGTGAAAAAAGTTTTTTAACAGATTCCGTCATTGAACATTATTGCGAATTACATACTACTACCGAAAATAATGTACTCAAACAACTTGTCCGCGAAACAAACCTTAAAATGATGATGCCGCACATGTTGAGCGGTAAAATTTTAGGAAGATTTCTGACCATGCTTGTAGAACTTATACAGCCTGAAAAAGTTTTGGAATTAGGGACTTTTACTGGATACTCATCTATTTGCTTAGCTCAGGGGCTTTCAAAAAACGGTCTTTTAGTTACTGTTGACATCAATCCCGAGATAGAAGATTTGGCACGTAAATATTTTAAATTAAGCGGATTGGAAGATAAAATCCATTTCGTTATCGGAGATGCTTTAAAAGTTGTTCCCAATTTGAATATGAAGTTCGACATGGTTTTTATTGATGCCGATAAGGAACGACTATTTGATTATTATCAACAAATCATGGGAAAAATGGAATCGGGAGGATTGATAGTTGTGGACAACATTTTATGGTATGGAAAAGTTGCTGACCCTGAACAAAACGACCGTGTAACCAGAAAAATACGTGAATTTAACGAATTTGTTCAAAACGATATTCGGGTAACTAATGTATCGTTACCTTTTTGTGACGGATTAATGATTATTAGGAAATTGTAATTGATGATTTATTTTCAACAAAGTGAGGCACAGAAATAAATATCAGGCTTTACCTCACCACCACCTTCCCCGTCTGCACGCCGCCGTTTTTGAGCCGCGCTTGTACCACATAAACTCCTGCTGCAAGTCCCTGTATATTCACATTCATCTCTTTTCCGGCGCCGTTGCGGCTGTGCGCCAAACGACCATCCGCAGCGTAGAACGAAACAGTCGCAATATCATCCGCTGCAGTGATGCGCACCGTTTCGCCGCTCGGGTTGGGAACGATGAGCAAGGTGTGATTGCCGGCAGGAAGTTCCGCTATACCCACAGGACGAAGGACGTAGGTGAAGGAATCAACGATATAAGTGAATTTA
>Ga0209628_10000962_pt1 | contig 18117 bp, 13 predicted proteins | sample TergutCu122P4_FD_187285 | JGI IMG/M metagenome (GOLD analysis project Ga0209628, IMG submission 187285) | Cubitermes ugandensis P4 segment gut microbial communities from Kakamega Forest, Kenya - Cu122 P4 (SPAdes) (version 2) | ecosystem: Host-associated > Arthropoda: Insects > Digestive system...
GCTTGAAGTCCAGCCCTCGATAAACGTCACCGTCAGCACGATCCGCTCGCCCCGGATCAATTTATCCAGCAAATCGCCCGGCGTCATCCCTTTTGTCACCGCGTAATCGCCCGGCTTGATGGTGCGGCCCCGCACCGCCAAACGGAAAAACCCGCCCAGCAACACCCCCGGCTCGCGCACCCCGCCGGTCACCGCCGCCTCCGCCGCCGCGCGCAGCGACGCGCCCGGCGGCACGCTGAACTCCACCCGGTCAGCGCTCAAGCGCAAGGGCTGCCGGGTCCACCACCCGAAAGCGCCCCCCGCGCCAAGCGCAATCCCCGCCAGCACCAACGCCAGCGCCAGCCAGCGCAACAGACGCCTGGGTGCGCGGGCGGGAGCAGGCTCGGGCGGGGTTGTTTCGGTTTCCGGCATGCAGGGGATTTTCGCAGCCTGAGCGGTCTCTTTGCGAAAGTTTTATCCTAGGCCATGACCATCCTACATGCAAATGGCGCGGCGCGGCTGACAAACTTGGGCGTAATCCGCGCGGCGGGCGCGGACGCGGCGGCGTTTTTGCAGGGACAACTCACGCAAGACGTGCTGAACCTGCAACCCGGCCAATCGCGGCTGGCCGCTTGGTGCAACCCCAAGGGCCGAATACTGGCCAGCGGCTGGGTGCTGCGCCGTACCGGGGACGAGCTGCTGCTGGTACTCAGCGCCGACCTGTTGGCCGCCACCCTCAAACGCCTGTCGATGTTCGTGCTGCGCGCCAAAGTCCAGTTGACCGACGCCAGCGCGCAATGGGCCATGTACGGCCTGCTCGGCGACGCCGCGCGCGCGCCGTTGGCCCGTACCGGCGACGTGCTCGTACCCCTGCCGCCGGCCGATAACGCGCCGCGCATGCTGCTGCTGCGCCCGCCCGGCGAACCCGCGCCGGATGCGCCCGTATTGGCGCCAGAAATCTGGCATTGGGCCGCCGTGCGCAGCGGCGTGGCGACAGTCACCGCCCCCGTGGCGCAAGCCTTTGTGCCGCAAATGCTCAACTACGAATCGGTGGGCGGCGTCGATTTCAAAAAAGGCTGCTATCCGGGCCAGGAAGTCGTGGCGCGCAGCCAATTCCGCGGCGCCATCAAGCGCCGGGCCTGGGTGGCACGGGTGGACACGGACACACCCGCGCAAGCCGGGCAGGATATCTTTCGCGACAGCGACCCCACCCAACCCGCGGGCTTGGTCGCCCAAGCCGCGCCGGAGCCGCAGCCCGCAACAAGCTCAGCGGGCACGGCCAGCAACGCCGCCGCGCTGATCGCGTGCCTGCCCATTGCCGCCGTTCAAGACCTGGAAAACAGCGCCGGCCGTTTCACCCTCGGCTCCCCCGGCGGCCCGCCGCTGACCGGCCTGCACCTGCCTTATCCGCTGCTGGAAGACGTTTGAAGGCCGTAGGCTGGGTCGAGACCGGGCCTGTCTCGATTCGTGCGGGTTACGGGCCGTTCACGCGGGCTAACCGGACACGTTCCGCACACGCCTACAAATACCAGCACATAAAACCGCGCCTTCGCGCCCACAGCGGCGTTGCAAGCCTTGCAGGCCGCGCAAACCCAGAGGGTTTGCCCCGCGCCAGGCACCGGCAGTCCGCAGGGACTGCCAGTGTCCGGGCTTGGCCTCGCCATAGCTACCGGCTATGCCTGCGGTTTGCGCCTTGCCGTGAACGCGAATACATCGGTTTTATTTGTACCGCCATTTATGCAACTAGACACTAGAATGCATGGTTCGAAGGCTTTGTTTTTTGCCGCATGGTCCCTCATCTCATCACGGCACTGGCCGGTCCGCTCAACGAGCTGGAGCAGCGCATCCTGGACGCCACGCCCGCCATCGAGCGGTGGTTTCGTTTGGAGTGGATGGAACACACCCCGCCCATTTACGCCGCCATCGACATCCGCAACGCGGGCTTTAAGGTTGCGCCGACCGATACCAACCTGTATCCGGCGGACTGGCACAACTTGGCCGGCGATGTGTTGCCGCTGGCGGTGCAGGCGGCGCAAGCGGCCATCGAGAAGATTTGCCCGGAAGCGCGCAATTTGCTGATCGTGCCGAAAAACGGAACGCCCAGCGATAGCGATTTGGCGAATCTGGCGCGGCTGCGTCAAATTTTCGGCATGGTCGGGCTGAACGTGCGGTACGGCTCGATCGACCCGGCGCTGAAAAAAAACGCGGTGTATCCGCTGCCGGAGGGAGATGACACGGGGGGCCCCATCACGTTCGAGCCGGCGCAGCGCATTGGTCCGTCGGCGCTGCGGTTGGGTTTGAAGCATTTCGACCCCTGCACCATTTTGCTCAATAACCCTCTGGCGGCGGGCGCGCCGGGGATTCTGGAGGATTTGTACGAGCAATACCTGCTGCCGCCGCTGCAAGCGGGTTGGACGGTGCGGCGCATGAGCCGCCATTACCAGTGTCACGATGACATTTGCAAACGCTTTGGCAAATTGCTGGGCTTGGATCCGTGGCTGATTCATCCGCTGTTCGCGGCCTGCGGCGAGATCGCGCCGGGCGCGCGGCCGGATGCGGCGGTGCTGCGCGAACAGGTGCATGCGTTGCTGGCGAAGATCCGGCGCAAATACCGGGAATACGGCATACACGACAAGCCGTTCGCCATCATCAAGGCGCGCGGCCACCCGCTGCACCTGGTGACCGTGCGCGACGTGAAAGAACTCGACGCGCTGCTTGAGCGCTTGCCCAAGTGCAAGGGCGATGCTGACCAGGCCGCATTCGGCCCGGCAGCCGGCGACCTGCTGGTGCAAGAAGGTATTGCCGAGGCCGGGCAGATTGACGGCGCGGCGGCCGAGCCGGTCGTCTATACCATCGACCGTTATGTGGTGGGCGGCTATCACCGCCTGCGCCAGCAGCAGGCGGGCCCGCACGGGCACTACGTGCCGCTGGCGTTTCCCGGCAGCGTGCAGCCGCCGCGCTTGGCGCGCCCAGGGCACGATGAGATTGCCGCATCGAATCGCTTTTACCTGTACGGCGTGGTGGGACGGCTGGCGCTGGTGGCCGCCAGTTACGAGCTGGAAGCGACCGACCCGCAGGTGCTGGCACTCCACGAAGAAGCCGCCTGACGCGCCCATGCCCGGCGCGGCGCGGCCCGCGTCCTATTCCATTACAACAAACTCAACTACAAACCGGAGAAGGATGGGTTGCGTATGTCATCGCCAGCGCCAGCGTCATTACCTGCCAGCAAAACCCCCTTGCCCGCGTTGATGCTTGGCGCGCTGGGGGTGGTTTTCGGCGACATCGGCACCAGCGTGCTCTACACCATCAAGGAGGTTTTCCACGAAAGCCACCATGTGCCCTTTAACCATCCGAATGTTTATGGGGTGCTGTCGCTGGTGTTCTGGACGCTGACCGTCATCGTCTCGCTCAAATACGTGACGCTGGTGCTGCGCGCCGACAACCACGGCGAAGGCGGGTTGATCGCCATGCTGGCGCTGGCCTCCCAGTCGGTCGGTGCGCGCGTGCCGGCGTTGCGGGGGGTGATGCTGCTGGTGGGTATTTTCGGCACCTGCTTGTTTTATGGCGATGGGGTGATTACGCCCAGTATTTCGGTGCTTTCGGCAATGGAGGGGCTGGAGGTTATCTCGCCGGGCTTGCAGCGCGGCGTGATTCCGCTCACGCTGCTGGTGTTGTTTGCGCTGTTCTGGGGACAAAAGCGCGGTACCGGCGGCATCGGTAAATTCTTCGGCCCCGTGATGTTGACGTGGTTCGTGGCCATCGCGGCGCTGGGCGTGTACCACATTGCCGGGCATCCGAGCATTCTGCGGGCGCTGTGGCCGCTTTACGCGTTTGGGTTCATCCAGCGGCACCCGGGCATTGCCTTCATCATCCTCGGCGCGGTGGTGCTGTGCGTGACCGGCGGCGAAGCGCTGTATGCCGACATGGGGCACTTCGGCCGGCGTCCGATCCGCATGGCCTGGTTCATACTGGCGATGCCGGCGCTGGTGCTCAACTACTTTGGCCAGGGCGCGCTGCTGCTGGCCCAGCCCGACGCGGTACGCAACCCGTTTTTCCATTTGGCGCCCGAGTGGCTGACGCTGCCGCTGGTGGTGCTGGCCACGGCGGCTACCGTGATTGCCTCGCAGTCGCTCATCGCCGGCGCGTTCAGCATCACCAAGCAGGCCATCCAGCTCGGTTTTCTGCCGCGGCTGCAAGTGCGCCACACCAGCACGCGCGACCTCGGCCAGATTTACCTGCCCTTCGTCAACTGGGCCTTGTTCGGGATGATCGTGCTGACGGTGATGGTGTTCAAATCATCGAGCAACCTGGCCGCGGCCTACGGCATCGCGGTAACGCTGGACATGCTCATCACCACGGTGCTGACGTTCTTCGTGATTCGCTACGGCTGGGGCTATCCGCTTTCGCTGTGCTTGGCGGCCACGGGATTTTTCTTCGTCATCGACATCACGTTCTTTTCGTCGAACCTGATGAAACTGATCGATGGCGGCTGGTTTCCGCTACTCATCGGCGGCACGGTATTCCTGCTCATGACCACCTGGCGGCGCGGCCGTGAATTGATGGGCGACGCGCTGCGCGCCAGCGCCGTCGAACTCAAGCCCTTTCTCGACTCGGTGTTCATCGCCCCGCCGGTGCGGATACCCGGCACGGCGGTATTCCTGATCGCGCAGCCGGGTTTGGTGCCCAACGCGCTGCTGCACAACCTCAAGCACAACAAGGTGCTGCACGAGCAAAATCTGTTCGTGCACGTGCGCAACCATGAGATACCCTGGATTGGTTTGGACAAGCGCCTAGAGCTGGAATCATTGGGCCACGACTGCTGGCAGATCGTGCTCAATTACGGTTTCAAAAACGACCCCGACCTGCCGCGTTCGCTCGCGCTGCTCCAGGGGCGCGGCGGCATCGACATCGAACCCATGACGACCAGCTACTTTCTCTCGCGCGACATCGTTGCGCCCACGGTCGGAACGGGCATGAGCTTCTGGCGCGAAAAACTGTTCGCGCAAATGCACCACAACGCCACCTCGGCCGCCGAGTTCTTGAACCTACCCAATAATCAAGTGGTTGAACTCGGCTCCAAGGTCGAGATTTAGAGTTTGTTGACCTGATATATGCACCTCCTCGTCATCGCCGATCCGCTGGAACATTTCAAGACCTACAAGGACACCACCTACGCCATGATGCGCGAGGCCGCGCGGCGCGGCCACCAGTTGGCCGCGTGTGAACCGGCGCACCTGTCATGGCAAAGCGGCGGCGCGGTTTGCGCCGACGTGCGCGCCTTGCGGCTCAAGGACGACCCGCACGACTGGTTCGACGTTACCGCCACGCGCCGCGCCGCGCTCAAAGAGTTCGATGCCGTGCTGATGCGCAAGGACCCGCCCTTTGACGCCGAGTACATCTACGCCACGCACCTGCTGGAGCAGGCCGAGCGCGAAGGCGCGCGCGTGTTCAACCGCCCGCGCGCCTTGCGCGACCATCCGGAAAAACTCGCCATCATGGAGTGGCCCCAGTTTGCCGCGCCGACGCTGGTCACGCGCTCGGCGGACGGCATCCGGGCCTTTCACGCCGAACAGCGCGACATCATCCTCAAACCGCTGGACGGCATGGGCGGCATGGGCATCTTCCGCGTGCGCGAGGACGGGCTGAATCTGGGCAGCATCATCGAAACGCTCAACCTCGGCGGCGCCGCCACCTTGATGGTGCAGCGGTTTCTGCCGGAGATTGCCCAAGGCGACAAGCGCGTGCTGATCATCAGCGGAGAACCGGTGCCGTATTGCCTGGCGCGCATTCCGCAAGGCGGCGAGGTGCGCGGCAACCTGGCCGCCGGCGGCAAAGGCGTGGCCCAGCCTTTGAGCGATACCGACCGCGCCACCGCCCGCGCCATCGGCGGCGTGCTGGCCGCGCGCGGGCTGCTGCTGATCGGGCTGGACATCATCGGCAGCCGCGTCACCGAAATCAACGTCACCAGCCCGACGTGCTTTCAGGAAATCCGCGACCAGACCGGCTGCGACGTGGCGCGGCTGTTCATCGAGGCGCTGGAAAAGGCCGTGGCGGATTGACCCGGATATTGCATCGGGACTGACGGCCATGTTGGCCTATATCGTCAAACGCCTGCTGCTGATGATCCCCACCCTGCTGGGGGTGTTGCTGGTGACTTTTGCGGTGATTCAGTTCGTGCCCGGCGGTCCGGTCGAGCAATACCTGGCCGAAGCGCGCGCCGGCGTGCCGGGCGCGGGCAGCGTGGAAAGCGGCGGGCTGGCCTACCGGGGCGCGCAGGGTGTGGACGCGCAGCGGCTGGCGCGGATCAAGGCGCTCTACGGCTTTGACAAACCCGCCCCGGAGCGCTTTTGGCTGATGCTGCAACGCTTTGCCCGGTTCGATCTGGGGCAAAGTTTTTTCCAGAACAAGCCGGTCTGGAGCTTGATCCGGGAAAAGCTTCCGGTCTCCATCAGTCTGGGGCTGTGGACGTTTTTTATCAGCTACGGCATCAGCATCCCGCTGGGCATCGCCAAGGCGGTGCGGGCCGGCACGCGGTTTGATTTTCTGACCACGCTGCTGGTGCTGATCGGCTACGCCATTCCCGGTTTCGTGCTGGGCTTGGCGCTGCTGGTGGTTTTCGGCGGGCAGTTGCAGTGGTTTCCGCTGCGCGGCCTGACCTCGCCGGGCTGGGATGATTTGAGCTGGCTGGGCAAGATAGTTGATTATCTGTGGCACATCACGCTGCCGGTAACGGCGATGGTGCTGGGCAGCTTTGCCGTCACCACCATGCTGACCCGCAACAGCATGCTGGAAGAAATTCGCAAGCAGTATGTGTTGACCGCGCGCGCCAAGGGCCTGCCCGAGCGCCAGGTGCGCTACCGGCATGTGCTGCGCAACGCCCTGCTGCCGATCGTCACGGGTTTTCCGGATGCCTTTGTCGGCGCGTTCTTTACCGGCAGCCTGCTGATCGAGACCCTGTTCTCGCTCGACGGCCTGGGCCTGCTCAGTTACGAAAGCGTGATCCGGCGCGACTATCCGGTGGTGCTGGGCACGCTGTTTTTGTTTACCCTGATCGGGCTGGCCACCAAGCTGATCCGCGACCTGTGCTACGTGTGGGTTGATCCGCGGGTTAAGTTTGATTAGCCATCAAATCAAGATATATAGGTCGGGGTTCGGGTTTGGCCGCCATCCGGCGGTAGAGCGTTGACAGTTTATACAAAATTTTGTATTATTCCGTCGTGCTGAATATGCCGCCCATTATCAAACCCGCGAAATTTCGCGGCAGTTCGCTTCGCGACCTACGTGCCTTTCCGGACCAGGCGCGACGCGAGGCAGGCCAGCAAATCGACCAGGTGCAGCGCGGTTTGGAACCCGACGATTGGAAGCCCATGCCTACGGTCGGACAGGGCGTGCAGAAAATCAGAATCTGGGACGAGGCCGGTACGTTCCGGGTAATCTACGTCGCCAAGTTCGAGAGCGCGGTCTACATCCTGCATTGCTTCCAGAAGAAAACGCAGCAGACCAGTAAAGCCGATCTGGACTTGGCAGAAAAACGCTATCGGGAATTGATCAAGGAGTTGAACTCATGAACAACGAAGAACAGACCTTCGCCAGTGTGTGGGATGCCATCGAGGACACGCCCGCCGAGGCAGAAAACATGAAGCTGCGTTCCGCGCTGATGATCGCGCTCAAACAACACATTGCCCGTAAGGGCTTGAGTCAGAGCCAAGCCGCCAAACTGTTCGGTGTCACGCAACCGCGCGTCTCCGATTTGCTGCGCGGCAAGATCAACCTATTCAGCCTAGACACCCTCATCAACATGGCCACCGCCGCGGGTCTACACATTGAGCTGCGGATTAATGAGCTAGAGCCAGCATAAGCACGGCCTTTTCTTTCCGTGATAGCGCGGTAGGTGTAATGGATACCTTCCTGTCCACGGAGAGTCCATCGTGGGCTCGCGGATGACCGGCCAACCTTGATCCTAGAAACGGCGGTTGACCGCTGGTTATCCTCACGAAACCCGCATGGATATTGACTTTTCTGGCTTCGATAAGCTTCACCTCTTGGGTGGGAGCTGCTTTCGCACCCAATCAGACCGCCCTCGAGCGCTGCTTTCCGCCGCCACGGTGAAATATCCGTGCTAACCCGCTTCCGGCGCCCGGATGCGTTCGGCGCGCGAGACCGAAGGCGCACGGCGCAGCGCGCGCAGGGCGGCTTCGAGTTGCGCGCGGTGCTTGACCTTGACGGTCAGGCGCAGGTTGAGTACCGATTGCGTGTCGTCGCTCGGCATGGACAGGTGGGCGATGCCGACATCCTGGCGCGCCAGCGTCGAGGCCACGCTGGCCAGCACGCCGGTTTGGTTGGCGACGGTGACGACGATGCCCGCCGTGAACGGGCGCACCGGCTCGTCGGCCCAGGCCACGGTGACGCAATGCTCGGCATCTTTTTGGCGCAAACGCCGTGCCACGGCGCAGTCCTCGGTGTGTACCACCAGCCCCTCGCCGCGGCCCAGGTAGCCGATGACGGCGTCGCCCGGCACGGGCAGGCAGCAGCCGGCGTACCGGATCGAGACGTTTTGCGTGCCATCGAGCAGCACCGCGCCTTGCGACAGGCGCTCGTGCGCGGTGTAGCGCTCGCGCGTGAGCAGCAGCGCGTCGGGCCTGATGCCTTGCGCCGCCAGCAGCGAGACCAGGTGTTTGGCGACCGCGCTGGCGCTGCATTTGCCCAGGCCGATGCTGGCCAGCATATCCTCGCGTGAACGGCTGCCGGTAAAGCGCGCCAGTTGATCCCAAAGCGGGGTTTGTTCCGGCTGCTGGCCCGGCGGCTGGTGCAAGCCCTCGGCGCGCAGCGCCTGCGCCAGCAGCTGCTCGCCCAGTTCGCGCGACTGGTCTTGGTGCAGGCTTTTGAGGTGCTGCTGGATTTTGGAGCGCGCCCGGCCCGTGCGCACGAATCCCAGCCACGCCGGGTTGGGGGTGGAGACCGGCGCGGTAAAGATTTCCACCACGTCGCCGCTGGTCAATTCAGCGCGCAGCGGTACCTGCTGGCCGTTGATGCTGGCCGCTACCGCGTGGCTGCCGATGTCGCTGTGGATGGCGTAGGCAAAGTCCACCGGCGTGGCGCCTTGCGGCAAGGCCACCACCCGGCCCTTGGGCGTGAAAACGTAGATCGCGTCGGGGAACAGGTCGCCCTTGACGTTGTCCCAAAACTCGGCGGAGTCGCGCGTTTCATTCTGAATGTCCAGCAGCGATTGCAGCCAGCGCGTGCCCAGTTCGTTGAGCGGGGCCGTGGCGGCCGATGCGCTGGTTTTTTTGTGGCCGACCTGGTAGAGCCAATGCGCGGTAACGCCGCTTTCGGCCACCATGTCCATCAGTTCGGTGCGGATCTGAAACTCCAGGGTCAGGCTGGCCGGCCCCGCCGCCGTGGTGTGCAGCGACTGATAGCCGTTGGCCTTGGGGATGGCGATGTGGTCGCGAAAGCGCCCCGGCACCGGCTTGTAGAGCTGGTGCAACAGGCCCAGCGCGGTGTAGCACTCGATGGTGTCGGGCAGGATCACGCGCAGGTTGTAGACATCGCTGACTTGCGCGAAGGAGCGCCGCCCGTCCTCCATCGCGCGGTAGATGGCGCAAAGGGTTTTTTCGCGCCCGATGACGCGCGCGCTCAACCGGCCTTGGCGCAGCGCGTCGTGTACCGTTTGCTGAATTTTTTCGATCAGATCGCGCCGGCGGCCGCGGGCCTTGGCGGCTGCTTTTTCCAGCACCGCGTAGCGCCACGGCTGGAGGTGGCGAAAGGCCAGGTCTTGCAGTTCGTTATAGACGCGGTTAAAGCCCAGCCGGTGCGCGATCGGCGCGTAAATTTCTTGCGTTTCGGTGGCGATGCGGCGCCATTTGTGGCGCGGCACGTCGTCCATGGTGCGCATGTTGTGCGTGCGGTCGGCCAGCTTGATGAGGATCACGCGCACGTCGCGCGCCATGGCCAGCAGCATCTTACGAAAGGATTCGGCCTGGCCTTCTTCGCGGGTGTTAAAGCTCAGCTTGTCCAATTTGGTCAGGCCATCCACCAAATCGGCCACCGGCGCGCCGAAGCGCTGGGCAATCTCGGTTTTGGCGACGCCGCAATCTTCCATTACGTCGTGCAGCAGCGCGGCCATCAGCGCGGGGGTGTCGAGTTTCCATTCCGCGCACAGGCTCGCCACGGCCAAGGGGTGGGTAATGTAAGGCTCGCCGTTGTGGCGCGACTGCCCCTGGTGCATTTGATCGGCAAACCGGTACGCCGCGCGCACCCGGTCGATTTCGGCGGGCGGCAGGTAGTCCAGATTGATTTGGAGTGCGGCAAAGCGGCCCGCGGCGGCGTCATCGGCAGCCGGGCCAACCAGAGACGGCGGGGCGCATGTGTCGGTGTCCATGATGGTGGGCCTGTTCACACGGTTTCCACCATCGCGATGGGCCAGGTAAGGCGGGATGGGTTCCTTTGGGATTGCGCATAACCAAAACCGTCCCAGGCACCACCAACGCCTGCAGGGCACGGCCAGTGAAAAGGGTGTGAACAACCCTTAATGTAACCGCCGGTTATGGTTTTGCCCCCTATTTAGGCGCCACAAAGGGGGGCACAATGAGAAAAATACGCAACAAAAAAGCGCTCAGCAGGCGCTTTTTGGGAGTGCCGGACGGGAAACAGGTTCTCAAATCGGGACTTTTTTGAGCATTTCGGCGCCGATCTTGCCCTCGGCGATTTCACGCAGCGCAATCACGTTGGCGCGGTTGCTGCCTGGCTCGACCAGCGGCGTGTGACCTTTGTTGATCATACGGGCACGGTAGGTGGCGGCCAGCACGAGCTGGAAGCGGTTGGGAATTCTTTCCAGGCAATCTTCAACGGTAACGCGGGCCATGGTGTGCGATGGGTTTTGAGGGAAAACGAAAAACAAGGCGCGGCGGCTAGCCGATACCCAGCACCTCAAAGGTTGCGGCGTGCGCGCGCCGCTGGGCGGCGTAGCGCAAACGCTGGGATCGGACGATGGCCTGAAGGTCGGACTGCGCCCGCTCAAATGAATCGTTAATTATAACATAGTCGAAGTGCGCCGTCTGCGCCAGTTCGTGCTCGGCGTTTTGCAGGCGCAGCGCGATGGTGGCGGGCGTATCTTCGCCGCGCTGCGTCAGGCGGGCCTGCAAGGCGTCCCAGCTGGGCGGCAACACGAAAATCAGGATCGCACCGGCCAGTCGTTGGCGGATTTGCAGCGCGCCTTGCCAGTCGATTTCGAGCACCACGTCATGGCCCGCGGCCAGGCTGGCCTGAATGCCGGCGCGCGAAGTGCCGTAGCGGTTGCCGTGTACGTTGGCCCATTCGAGAAAGCTGTCCTCGGCCACCAGGGCGTCGAATTGGCCGTTGCTGACGAAGAAATATTCGCGGCCATCGCGCTCCTGTCCGCGCGGCGCGCGCGTGGTGTGCGAGATGGAAGGCCGCACCTGCGCGTCGGCCTGGATCAGCGCCTTGACCAAGCTCGATTTACCGGCGCCGCTGGGCGCCGAAACGACGAGCAGGTTGCCGGGATGGTCGGTTGCGGTTGTCATTGAAAAGTTGAGCGTTGAGTGTTTGGCGTCAGCTCGATAGCGGCGCTGCGCCTCGCGCCGAAAGAGGACTTCACGCCAAACGCGGGGCGCTTAACGCAAAACTGTTTCATCCGTCGCGAGTGGCGCGGCAGCATCATGATTATCGGGCTTTGCTTGCTCGCCCGATGCAGTGGGGCGGGGGAGGAATACCGGCCAGCCTCGATTTGATGACACGGGCTAGATCAGATACGATGGAGGCAGCGTTTTACCACTTGAAATTGAACGCAATCTGACACGCTCGCACCAGGATGCCCGCTGCTGTTCATTCCGATGCACCATTGATCAGGCGCTGCCGGCAGGAAGTGCTGGTGCTGGCCCGTGCCGGCATCGGGCGCTGCCTGGACGCGGCGCACGCGGGTTTGGAAGATGCCGTGCGCGAGAGCCGTTCGGCGGCAGGGCATTACGGTGTGCGGGACGCGCTGGAGCGGCTGGAGCAGCGGCGCGCCGCCATGCTGTCGGATTTTCCGGCGGTGCTCGATCAGGCGATAGTCCAGGCGCTCGATGCCGCCGACGAGCCGCCGGGCCAGGCGCGGCACGGCGAGCGCGGCGCGCCGCCGGGCGAGACGGAGCTGGCCTTGCTCGACGACAGCGAACTGTCGCACTTCGTCGAAATTTCGCGTCTGGTGCAAGTCGTGCAGCCGGAGGTGACGCATGCGCTGGCCCGGCTCGATACGCTGATGAGTTCGGTGCTCCAGCAGCCGGTGGTGCGGCCCGACCTCAATCCGATGCGCCCGGACGTGCTGTGCCGCGCGCTGATGCGGATGCTGGGCGAGCACGGCGAATCGACCGAGGTGCGCCGCCTGTGGTTGCGGCATATCGCCAAGCCCTATGCCAAGGCGTTGAACGATCTGTATGGCGCGATAGGCGATTTGCTCGAACGGGAAAGCGTGCAACAGGCGCAGTACCGCATCCGGCTGACCGAAAGCGGCATGGGGCCGGTCGTGGTGCTGGGAGAAGGCGCCGTGCCGGTCCCGTCGATGCCGATGCCGATGCCCGCCGGCGGATACCCGCTGGCCGGGGCGCCGGTGATGCCGGGCGCCGTTGCGGGCGTTTGGCCTGCCGGCCTGATGCAACTAGCGGACTGGGCCGGGCTGACCGGCGCTCAGGCGTTGGAAGAAGATTTATCGGACGAGGACGCCATTCGCCGCCGCCGCGCCCCGGTGTCCCCCACGGGCGAGCCAGCTTTGGCGCCGGCGATGGCGCCGCAAGTCGTGTTGCGGGACTTTCTCTACAGCCCGCAACTGGACCCGCAATACGATGCGCCGCTGCCGCCGGAATATTACGCCGCGGTGCGCCAGCATCTGGCGCAAATGAGCGCCGCGCCGGCCCCGCCCTATGACGAGGCGGCCTGGCAAGACGCGCAAGCGCGGCTGCGCGCGCTGGCGCTGGACCAGCGCCCGCCGCAGGAGGTCACGCCGCAAATGTTTTTGCCGCCGCAACAGTGGGGCCCGCAAGCCGCGTCACCCCAGGTGCGCGAGCGCACGGCGATGGAGATCAAGGCCAAGGCGGACAAGGTCAGCCAGGCGCTGGGCGTTCACGCGGTGCAGGCGCTGGTCGCGCAGGTGGCGGCCGACCAGCGCTTGCTGGCCCCGGTGCGCCAGGCCGTGGTCGCGCTGGAGCCGGCCTTGCTGCGCCTGGCTCTGACCGAGCCGCGCTTTTTCGGCGACGACGCGCACCCGGCGCGGCGTTTCATCGAAATCATTTCTCAGCGCAGCTTCAAATACAACGACGAGTTTTCACCTCCATTCGCGGCATTTTTCGAGCCGGTGCGCCAAGCGGTGCGCGCGCTCGATGCGCTGGAGGACATCTCCGGCGAGGACTTTGACCGGGCGATCCAGGCGCAGCAAGACCTCTGGCGAGAACAAGACCAAGTGGAACAGCAGGCGGCCGAGCAGAGCCTGCGCACGATGGCTTTCGCCCAGCAGCGCCAGCAACTGGCCGACAAAATCGCGCGGGATTTGAATTTGCGCGCCGACCTGACTGGTGTGCCCACCGTGGTGGCCGGTTTTTTGTTCAAGGATTGGGCGTTGGTGCTGGCCCACGCGCAGTTGACGCATACCGGCCGCGAGCTTGATCCCGGCGGGTATCTGTCGATCGTTAGCGATCTGCTCTGGAGCGTCAAGCGAGACGAAATCTTGCGCGACATCACCCGGCTGTTCGACGTTGTGCCGCGCCTGATCGCCACCCTGCGCAGGGGCTTGGACATGCTGGGCAAGGCGCCGGCTGAAACGCAGGCGCTGTTCGACATGCTGCTGCGTTTTCACGAGCCGGTGCTCAAACTGCGCCGCCTGCGCAGCGCCCTCGACCGGGGCATCCCATCCCAAGAGTTGGCGGCAATGTTGCAACTGCCGCAAGAAAAGGATTTGGTCCAGCCCGGCCGGCCGCTCAAAATTCCGGTGCCGGAACAACCCTGGCTGGGCCGGCACGAACGGGAAGTAACCGGGTTCATGGACGGCCTGGCGGATAGCACCGGCTCAATGTCGCTGACCGGGCTGGCCGCGTTGCGCGGCGAAACCATGGCCGGCGGCCTGCCGCTGCCCGCCTGGGACAACCCGTCCGAGGATGGCTTGCCCGCCGCCACGCCGGCGCCGGAACTCGGCCCGGTTCAACCGGTTCAGCCGGTCCGGCTGCGCGCGGGCGACTGGGTCGATTTGCGGCTGGGCCGGCAATGGCGGCGCGCCGAGCTGACGTGGGTCAGCGACAACAACGCGCTATACCTGTTTGTCAGCCAAGGCGGACGGGCGCACAGTATGACGCGCCACACGCTGGAAAAACTGCTGCGCTCCGGTCATATCCGCACGTCCGAAGGCGGCGCGGTGGTGGATAAGGCGCTCCAGGCCATCGCCGCCCATGCCGGCAGCCAGCCGAAAGCCGGGTAATACGTTACAATTTGTAAATAGAACATTGCTGGATCGATGTTCTTCTTCATAATTTGTTCGAGAGGTTATCATGGCTTTTTTGCGGTGGATACCCGAGCTGGACCTCGGTATTCCAGAGATCGACAAACAGCACCGCCGTATTTGCGACTACGTCAACCAGCTCGATAAAATCCGGCGCTCCCCCGACCAGGACAAGCTTGCCGAGGTGATCGGGGACGTGGTGGACTACACCATGTCGCACTTCGCTTTTGAAGAAGGGCTGATGGAAGACGCGGGCTATCCTTTCGCCGCGCCGCACAAACGCGTACATCAACTGGTTACGCGCAAGATCGGCGACCTCAAGGCCCGCTTCGATCAAGGCGAGGACGTGGCCGAAGAACTGCATGGCCTGCTCTCGCGCTGGCTGTTCAACCACATCCGCAACGATGACCGGGGCTATCTGGACGCCGCCAGCACATTCTTGCGCATGTCGGCGGGCTACCAAACCGCGCCGCACGGCAAAATGGGCAGCCACGCCGCCAGCGCGCACTCTGAAGCCAAGCACAAGCGCGGTTGGCTGTCCCGGGTTTTTGGGGGCTGATTTCCTAAGTATTTATCCGTAATTTGGCCTTTACCCGACCGTTCGGGCTGAGTTGTCCATGGCGCTGAGCGCCACCCGCGACGCATGAAACGGGTGTGTCATGCTGTCGCGGTGTCCGGCACAGATAGGTCATGTCGTAACTCATTGTTCTGCTTTACTGAAGTAGTCTGTTTCTTGTTAGCCTGTCGAAGCCCCGCGCCCTGGCCCTTCGTCAAGCTCAGGACAGGCCCTTCGTCAAGCTCAGGACAGGCTTCGACAGGCTCAGCCCGAACGGATGGTGGAACCCGTGGAATGGCACGATTGAACCTAATTACGGACAAGCTCTAAGCCTAGACTGAGAGAGCCTGTTTATGATCTATTCGGGGTTGAATAGGTCATAAACAGGCTCTCGCATGAACGGCGGCATTTCCCACTCCCTTGCTCTGGGCTGGCGCACGCTGGTGCGCGACTTGCGCGCGGGCGAATTGCGGCTGTTGATGGCGGCGGTGCTGCTGGCGGTGGCGGCCTTGACGGCGGTGGGGTTTTTCGCGGACCGCCTGCAAGCTGGGCTGGCGCGCGACGCCGGCGCGCTGCTGGGCGGCGACGCGGTGCTGGTCAGCGACCATCCGCCCGCCGCGGCGTGGGCGCACGAGGCCGAGGCGCTGGGACTGGCGCACACCCTGACATTGACTTTGGCGACCATGGCGCGCGCCGATAACGGTGCGCGCCCAGGCGGCGTTGCCGCGTCCGGGCCGGATGGCCGCGCGCCTCCCACGCGGCTGGTCATGCTGAAAGCGGTATCGGCGGGTTATCCGCTGCGCGGCAATTTGCGCACCGCCGCGCACCCTGGCGAGCCGGCCGGACAAGTCACGCGCGACGTGCCGGAACCCGGCGCGGTGTGGGTCGATGCGGCGGTGCTGGCGGCCTTGAATTTGCGCGTCGGCGATGCCTTGCTGCTGGGCGATGGGCGCTTGCGCATCGGCCGCGTTATCACGCTGGAGCCCGATCGCGGCGCCAGCTTTACCGCCTTTGTGCCGCGCGTCATGATCAATGCCGCCAACCTGCCCGCCACGCGGCTGGTGCAACCCACCAGCCGCGTCACCTACCGGCTGGCGGTGGCGGGGGCCGATGCGGCGGTGCGGCGTTTCAGCGATTCGGCCCAGCGTCAACTGAACCAGCCCGATCTGCCTGGCATGCGCGGGATGCGGCTGGAAACCCTGGAAACCGGCCGGCCCGAAATGCAGCAAACGCTCGACCGCGCCGGCAAATTCCTCAACCTGGTGGCGCTGTTGTCGGCGCTGCTGTCGGCGGTCGCGGTGGTGCTGGCCGCACGCGGCTTCGCGGCGCGGCATTTGGACGACTGCGCGCTGCTGCGCGTGCTGGGCCTGCCGCAGCGCGGCATTGCGCTGGCCTATGCGGCCGAATTTTTGCTGGCCGGTCTGAGCGCCAGCCTGGCCGGCGTGCTGCTCGGTTACGCGGTGCATCACGGCTTTGTGTGGCTGCTGGCGGGCCTGATCGAAACCGCTTTGCCGGCGCCGACCCTGTGGCCGGCCCTGCTGGGCTTGGGCGTCGGCTTGACGCTGCTGGCGGCCTTTGGTCTGCCGCCGGTGCTGCGGCTGGCGCGCGTGCCCGCGCTGCGCGTGTTGCGGCGCGATTTGGGCGTACCGGGGGCCGTACCGCTGGCGGTGCTGACGGCCGGCTGCGCGGGCTTTGCCGCGCTGCTGCTGGCCGTCAGCCGTGACTGGACGCTGGGCGGCATCGCCGTCGGCGGCTTTGCCGGCGCGGTGCTGGTTTTCGCCGGGTTGGCCTGGGCCGCGGTGCGGGCCTTGCGCGGCGTGGTGCGCGAATCGACCGCGCCGCGCTGGCTGCTGCTGGCCACGCGGCAAATCGCGGCCCGCCCGGTCTACACGGTGGTGCAAGTCAGCGGACTGGCCGTCGGCCTAACCGCGCTGGTGCTGCTGGCCTTGCTGCGCACCGACCTGATCGCCAGCTGGCGCCAGGCCACGCCGGCTGACGCGCCCAACCGTTTCGTCGTCAACATCATGCCCGATCAGGCCGAGGCCTTTCGCGCCGCGTTGGCCCGTGCCGGCGTAACCCAGTACGACTGGTACCCGATGTTTCGCGGGCGGCTGGTGGCCGTCAATGCGCGCGTGGTATCATCCGCCGATTACCCGCAAGAGCGCGCCAAGCGGCTGGTGGCGCGCGAGTTCAACCTGTCGTATACCGCCGCGCCGCCGCCGCACAACCCCATCGCGGCCGGGCACTGGCAAAGCGGCCAGGCCAACGCCGTCAGCGTGGAAGAAGGCATCGCGCAAACGCTGGGACTCAAGCTGGGCGACCTGTTGCGCTTTGACGTGGGCGGGATGCCCGCGCAAGGGCGCATCACCTCGCTGCGCAAAGTGCAATGGTCGTCGATGCACGCCAACTTTTTCGTGCTGTTTCCGCTGGCCGAAATGCCCGGCCTGCCGATCAACTATCTGACCGCCTACCGCGCGCCGGCCGGCAACCCGGGGCTGGACAACGCCCTGGTGCGCGACTTTCCCAACATCACCAGCTTGGACATGGGCGCGACGCTGGCGCAAGTCCAAGGCATACTCGATCAGGTGATCGGCGCCGTGCAATGGCTATTCGGCTTTACGCTCGCGGCCGGCCTGGTGGTCTTGCTGGCGGCGGTCGGCGGCACGCGCGAGGCGCGTGCGCGCGAATACGCCATCTTGCGCGCGCTGGGCGCATCGGGCCGCCTGCTGCGCACCGTGCAGCGCGCCGAACTGGCGGGGGCCGGCCTGCTGGCCGGTCTGCTGGCCGGCTTGGCGGCAACGTTGGTGGCGTGGTTGCTGGCCCGCTACGCTTTCGATTTCGACTGGCACCCCCAGCCCTGGGCGCCGCTGCTCAGCGCGCTGGCAGGCGCCGCGCTGGCGCTGCTGGCCGGCTGGTGGAGCCTGCACGGCGTACTGGCCCGTCCCGTGGCGCAAACGCTGCGGCAGGTGCCGGTGTAGGCCGGGGTTTACCCCAATACTGTTTCCTTTGCATAAAACGTGATAAAATTAAATTCCGAGAATTGAATTGGGAATGCAATTTCACAATGGCAAGGACACGCAAGGCGCTGCCTGGGCAGTTG
>Ga0209628_10000963_pt1 | contig 18115 bp, 14 predicted proteins | sample TergutCu122P4_FD_187285 | JGI IMG/M metagenome (GOLD analysis project Ga0209628, IMG submission 187285) | Cubitermes ugandensis P4 segment gut microbial communities from Kakamega Forest, Kenya - Cu122 P4 (SPAdes) (version 2) | ecosystem: Host-associated > Arthropoda: Insects > Digestive system...
GCAACTGCGCCTCAGGATGCGTTTAGCGCACATAAAACTGTTCGTATGGCATTTATGGCACACCTCATTATTTTGGAATGCGAAAGTACGAAAAAATAAACATACCGAATCCACGTTTTACTAAAGTGTAAAATGGTGTAATAAAAGTATTAGTATTTACCATAAATTTTATAAAAATGAAAAAAATAATTTTAATGATAATAGCAGCAGCCTTTGTTTTTGTAGGCTGCAAAAAAGAAGAAACTTTAAATAGTGTGTTGAAATCTCCTGAAAATAAAGAGATGCGTAGTTTTAATAATTACGATGAACTTAAAAAGGAAGTTGAAAAAATACGTAATTTTTCTTTAGATGAATTAGAAAAATATGAAATTGAAATCGGTTTTAATTCTTTTGGAAAGTTAGCAGATAAGGCAATGGTACCAATTATGAATGATGTTGAAAACAATAGAACCAACAGTCCTAATCTTTCGAGATCTTCAATCCAAAATTCTGAATTTCTACAAATTGTTACCATGGACGATGGCGAAGATTATTGTGAAACAAAATATTATCAATCATCATTCCGTTATATTATGAATCTAAATCGTATGTTTAAGGTAGAGAATGAATATTTTAAAGTTTTTGAAGGAGGGCATGTGAGTTGCCATACCGACTACTACGAAAAAATTGTAAAACTCTCTGAAACAGATTTTTCTATACTGGAAGATAACGATATTTTTACTGTTTATAAATATCCTGAGCCCACGAGAGGCAATTATGGCAAATCACTTGAAAGAACAGCACAATCAGGGCTTCACCTTATTAAGGCAAATATTACATGGAATCAAATAAGTAAACAAACTGTAGGTAATAATGATATATATACGGGTGAATGGAATATAACCACTAAGACATATATCCGATTTCTTTGGATAAATTGGCCCGCAAATCAACCAAATAATATTAATATTCAAATATCAAAGTTCAATGAATATAATGCTGTGAACAGTGGCAAATCTATCAATACATCTCAAAATGGATATACCCTGACGAGAACACTACGGAGCACTACTGTAACAGTACCAAAAGGAGCTAATCCAAACCTTTATATTCATACCCTTATAGGGGAGTGTAGCGATGGAAAAGCAACCATTTACTTTAACCTATTTTAACCTATTTTTTATGAAAACCCTCAATTGTTCAATGCCTTTTATTTTATTGATGTTTATGGTACTGCAAACAGTATCCGTAAATAGCCAAACCAATGTTTATAATTATTCCGTAAAAAACAGATGGACTGTCAAAGCAAGTTTTTCAACTTACAAAACTGCTTTTCATGGAGGTTTAATGATATTTGTTGGTGATAACTTTGATCCAGATAAAATGCACAAGATGGCAAATTTTAAAGTAGAAGCCAACTATGGTATTAATAAGTTTATTGAAATAGGTGTTTTTACAGGCTTCCAGCACTATGAATATTGGAAAGATTATACCACGGACACATTAAGCAAAGGTTTTGCCCCTTTGTTCGGTGTAAATGCGAACTTTCATATTTTACCATTTTTTGTTACATCCAAAAACTGTCGCTGGGATTTGTATCTTACCACAAAGTACGGAGGTTGCTATTTGCCCCATAAAGAGATTGACCAACCTGATTTTTTATATAGTAAATATCGGCACGAATATGGGCTTGGGCTTGGAATAGGGTACTATATCAAAAATATTATCGGCATTTTTGCAGAGGGCTCTGTAGGAGAATACTTTTTTTTTAAAAGATTTGAACATGCTGTTTTTCAAGGTAAATCTCTTGTATTTAAAGATCTTACAGATAGTAATTTTAGTTTTCGAATAGGGATTGCTGCAAAATTTTAATATCAACGAGGTAGTGTTTGAAACAGAGTCATAGTATAAATGCTTTTTAAACACTACCTTATAAATTTTTAATAGATAAATTATGAAAAAAAACATTTTTTTAGTATTGTTAATATGCTTTTCGTTAACAATTAATACTTTCTCTCAAATTGAAAAAGAGCAAAATGTTGAAAAGCCCTTCAGTTTTAATGAACCCTTCCACTCGCTTGGTTTTAGTGTATTTGCCGGTATTAATTTTGCCCCAAAAATAGAAAATCATTCAGGGGAAATAAAACCCATATTGTTTCACTCTATGGTGCCGGAGTTTATTTTGCAGTATAATTTTATGATTAAAAACGGGTTTGGTATTGCATTGGAAGTGCCTTTTGGGATTTTTCAGCGTTCAAGCCTCACTTTATTATCCGATTATGGCGCTTCAAACGACGTTTTGCTTAACATGGGGTCTTTATATATTGGCTTTACCGGAAAAGTAACAGTTTTTAAAGAATTACATAAAAATATATGTATGCAAGGTGAGTTAGGTTTGAAATTTAATCCCTTTTACCATCCTGCAAACAAATGGGAAAACAGGCATTACTATAATATTATTTTCAATACAGAGTGGGAAAAACACGTATTTGCAGAAGATAATTCGTCAATAAATTTTACTCAAGTAGAGCAACAATATTATGGTGTTCCGGATGCAACTGTAGCTGTACTTTTTTTCTTCCATAGTCAAAAAAAGCCAAGACATAATTTTGTTCTTGGGCTTAATGTGAATTTATCGTTTGTAAAAAGGATAAAGGTTACTTATGATACATACTTTAGCGAATTAGGTTTAAACCATAGTCCTTATAGTGGTTTTGGCAATTATGGTTGGAATTCAACAGCAATAGGAATTACATTAGGTTATCGTTTTTTTGGAGTAAAATGAAATTTGCTTCAAAATAAAATGTTAAATATATAGTAGAATTATGAATGATTTTATCTACACGCAACTCTCCTATATTCACACACTCAACTGGCAAAAGGCAAAAAAGTATTTAAAGAAGAACGATTACTCGTTTACAACAAAAAAAGAGCGCAGAAAGAAGATAGTTGAGGTGTTGGGGAATTGGTAAAAGTAGTGAATAAGAGATTATATATCTCACTACTACTGAGGTTGTTTAGTCGTAAGATGAGGTGTAAATGAGGTTTTTGAACGAGCAATAAGCAAAAATCAGTTTTTATTTTAATGATTTTGCCCTGAGTTCAGTTTCTCCATTATTCTTGAAAACCGCAAATTCATGTATTTTCGCCGTTTCTTTTTAATACTTAAAATCTATGAAGCACGCAGATTACGTTTTTGAAACCAGTTGGGAGATTTGCAACAAAGTAGGCGGTATTTATACCGTATTGTCAACCAAAGCGTTCACCGCCGTTCAAAACTACGGCAACAATTATATTTGCATCGGTCCGGAATTATCGAAAGAAGACAATTCCGATTTTATTGAAGACCCTTCTCTTTTTAAAAATTGGCGAGAACTTGCACAAAACGAAGGGCTGCGCATTCGCACCGGTCGCTGGAATATTAGTGGAAATCCGATTGTAATTTTAGTGGACTTTACACCGTTTTTTGAAAAAAAGAATGAAATTCTTACTCAATTTTGGTTAAAATATAAGTTGGATTCCATTTCGGGACAGTGGGACTACATTGAACCCGCTTTGTTTGGGTATGCCGCCGGACGTGTAATCGAAAGTTTTTACAATTACCATTGTTCTGCTGCAGATAGAATGATTGCGCATTTCCACGAGTGGATGACCGGTACGGGAATTTTATATCTTGAAGAGAGTGTTCCGCAAATGGCTACCGTTTTCACTACACACGCTACGGTGCTTGGGCGCTGCATTGCCGGAAACGGATTGCCCCTGTATGGAATGATGGAGCATTACAATCCTCAGGAATTTGCCCAACAATTTGACGTGCAATCGAAACAATCGTTAGAGTATCTTTCTGCAAAATTTTCCGACGGTTTTACTACCGTGAGTGAGATTACTAATCGTGAGTGTGCGGCATTTTTGGAAAAACCGGTTGATGTAATTACCATAAACGGATTTGAAAATAATTTTGTGCCGCAAGGTTCAGTATATATAGAAAAAAGAGCTATCGCAAGAAAAAAATTGGTGGAGGTTACCGAAGCACTTACCGGACAAAAAATAGCAGAAAATACATTGTTTGTGATTAATAGCGGTCGCTATGAATTTAGAAACAAAGGGATTGACCTTTACATTGAAGGATTGGCAAAATTGAAAGACCAACATACCAACCGTCCGATTGTGGCATATATTACAGTTCCGGCGGGCACCAGCGGGCAACGGCACGATGTAATGGAGAAATTGGCGTCTGTAGAGACGTGGCGCGCTACGTCTCTACAACCGGCGCTATACGATTATTGTACCCACCCCCTGCACGACCCCGACCGTGACCCCATTGTTAACCATTTGAAAAAAAACAATTTGGACAATTCCCCAAATACACAGGTAAAAGTGGTGTTTGTTCCGGTATATTTAGATGGAAAAGACGGTATTTTTAACCTTTCTTATTATGATTTGTTAATAGGATTCGACTTGTCGGTGTTTCCTTCTTACTATGAGCCTTGGGGCTACACTCCCTTAGAAAGTATTGCTTTTGGTATTCCGACAATCACAACCACATTAGCCGGATTTGGCATGTGGGTATTGGCTCATTTCGGCGAACAAAAAAGCGCCTGGGTCATCCCTCGCACCGATAATAATGATGAAAAAGTGAGTAGCCATATTGCCGATGCCATCTATTATTATGCCAATTTGAATGAGGAAGAAAAAAAGAAACATGATGCTTCTGCTGTTGAAATGGCGCAACAAGCATGGTGGAATCATCTGTTTGCTCATTATCTGAAAATTTATGATATTGCATTGACAAAAAGCGACTTGCGTTTTGATAGATACAAACACAAAACATCCAAAATTGGAATGCAAGTGGATAAAATTAGAAAAACCGAGCCCCAATGGACACACGTTACGGTAAAGACCAAACTTCCGGAAAATTTGAAAAAATTAGAAATATTAGCTCATAATTTATGGTGGAGTTGGAATTATGAAGCCCGCGAACTTTTTGAAGAGATTGCAGGTCTTGAAATGTGGAAACAGTTCCACGAAAATCCTACCCATATTTTACAGATGTTGCCCCTACTGAGGTTGAAAGAGTTTAGTCAAAATACGCAGTATATCAATAAATTAAATGATGTTTTTGAGGTTTTTCAATCTTATTTGAATGAGAAAAAACCCGTTGAGCAAACTAAAATCGCTTATTTTAGCATGGAATACGGCATCAGTAATGAATTGAAAATTTTTTCGGGCGGATTGGGCATGCTCGCCGGTGATTATTTAAAAGAAGCCAGCGACTGCAATGTAAACATGATTGGCGTGGGGCTTTTATATCGTTATGGCTATTTTACGCAACAAATTTCACCTTTAGGCGACCAACTTTCGCTTTATTCTAATCAAAGTTTTTCAAAATTACCCATCAATCCCATTAAAGATGAGAATGATGACTTTAAAATGATTTCCATTGCGCTGCCCGGTCGTACCTTATATGCACGGATTTGGCGTGTGGATGTGGGACGGATTCCGTTGTATCTATTAGACACCGACTTCGACCTTAACCAACCGCAAGACAGAAATGTAACACACACACTGTACGGTGGGGACATTGAAAACAGATTGAAGCAAGAGTTGCTGCTGGGAGTTGGGGGAATTAGAATGTTAAATCTGTTGGAAGAAAATCCTGAATTATATCACCTTAACGAAGGACACGCTGCTTTTTTAACATTGGAACGTATTCATAATTACATGCATGTTCAAAACTTGGCGTTTCCGGCGGCTGTGGAGTTGGTGCGCACCTCATCGCTTTATACTACCCACACACCGGTACCGGCCGGACACGACGCTTTCAGCGAAGACCTCATGCGCATCTATTTTGCCAATTATCCGTCACGCTTCAATATTTCTTGGGAAGCTTTTATGGCGCTGGGAAGAAAAAATATGGAGTATGTGAACGATAAATTTTCGATGAGCATCCTTGGATGCAAATTGTCGCAAGAAGTAAATGGCGTAAGTAAAATTCACGGACGTGTTTCGCGTGAAATGTTTTTGGATTTATATGATGGACATTTTGCTAATGAATTACACATCGGCTATGTTACTAATGGTGTGCACTATCCCACTTGGGCGCACAAAAAGTGGCAACATTACCACAAAGAGATTTTGGGTAACAATTTTCTCACCGACCAATCGAATCCTGAGATATGGAAAAAAATTGAAAAGGCAAACCATACTACCCTTTGGAATATTAAAAACGAACTCCGTGCTGAGTTGTTGGATGAGGTGAAACGTTTGCTCGAAGCGCAAATGATGACACGAAATGAATCGCCGGAATTAATTTTAAAAACACTAAAAACAATTAAAAACGACACACTTACGATTGGTTTTGCGCGGAGATTTGCTACGTATAAGCGCGCCCATTTGCTGTTTGCCAATAAAGAACGCTTGGCGCAAATTGTGAACCATCCCGAACGCCCTGTACAGTTTTTATTTGCAGGCAAAGCGCATCCCAACGACAAAGCCGGTCAAGATTTGATTAAAAAAATTATTGAGTTTTCGCGTGAACCGCAATTTATTGGAAAAATCATATTTTTAGAAAATTACGATATGATTTTAGCGAAAAAATTGGTTTCCGGATGCGACATTTGGTTAAATACGCCCACACGCCCGTTGGAGGCTTCCGGAACAAGCGGCGAAAAAGCAATTATGAATGGCGTGCTGAATTTCAGCGTAATGGACGGCTGGTGGGCGGAAGGTTATGTATCCCAAGGCGGCTGGGCAATTAACGAAGAGATTACTTACCAGGATAACTACCTGCAAGACCAATTGGATGCTACCGTGCTTTACGCCACCATTGAAGACAGCATTACCAACGCTTTTTATACAAGAAATGGAGAAAATGTGCCGGAAATTTGGACGAATATGATGAAGGAAAACTTTGCTAAAATTTCCCCGCACTTTACCATGAAACGCCAATTAGAAGACTATTACCGTAAATTTTATAACCAATTGGAACATCGCACAAAAATGTTAACCGTAGAAAATGAAAAAAATCTGTACGAACTTTTACGCTGGAAAGAAAAAGTGTTAACAAATTGGGAAAACATTGAAACGGTGAATGTAGATTTTGACAATGCGAATGCGAATACGTACTATTTAGGCGAAAAAGCCACCCTGTCGGTTGATTTGCGTTTGGGCATACTTAAACCCGAAGATATTAAAATAGAAGTTTGTTTTATTCAAACCAACGGGCACGATGAACTTTTATCGAAATGGCAGTTCCGGTTTGTAAAGCAAGAAAACGGGGTAACCCATTATGAATGTGATTTAGAACCCAATTATTCAGGAAGTTGGAAGTGCGGGATAAGAATCCAGCCTTCCCACCCAATGCTTCCGCACGATATGGATTTTAACTTGGTGAAGTGGTTGTAAAATTAATATGCCATCGCCTCAATTCCCATCTTTTGTACCTCCTGTGCTATTTCTTGCAGCTTTTCCATCGAAATTTTTTCTAATGCCTGCGCCGGCGTGTTCCTATCTAACGAATAAATCATCACTTTGCGGGGATGTAGTTGTTTCACAATATCCATCCATAAAGAAAGATGAGATGCTGCGGCATTGTTGAAAAATTGCCCGTCAATTTCTCCTTTAAAGAACAAGGTCTGCAAAATAAAATTGCCGTTCAATTGCTGTAATTGTTTAATAATTTCTTCTACAGAAATAGGAATAGTGGGTTTATTAATCAGTTGAAAAAGCGGCTCGGTTACCGCATCTAATTTTAATATCGGATTTTCTATTTTTTTTAATGATGATGAAACCTCCTCTTTTGCCAATTGCGTAGCGTTCGACAAGCAAGTAATGGCTGTTCCAAGCTCATATTTGTCTCTTAAAACAATGAGATTATCAATAATTTGAACAAATTGAGGATGCAGGGTCGGTTCTCCGTTTCCGGAAAAGGTAATACTATCTATAGGCGTGTGGTTTTCTTTACATTGACGAAGTTTTGCCTCAATGGCGGCACTAATTTCTTCTACAGAATAAAAAAGATGAGGGTCCATACTTTTTTCCAACGTCCAACCACATTCACAGTAAATACAATCGAAAGAACAAACCTTTACATGGGTAGGAGACACATTAATTCCCAGCGAGCTGCCCAAGCGGCGACTTTGAATGGGTCCGAAAACTATTTTATCCCAGAGAAACATGTTGATTAAAAATTCAAATGAAACAATGCATAGAACGGAATAGATTTTATATTGTTTTCAAATCCGAGATTTTTTTAAGAAATTCTTATATTTAATATTTGTGTGTAATTAAAAAATTTCATATTAATTTGCATTATCATAAAAAAAGCAAATATTAAACGCCCTCTGCGTGCTAAAATAATAAAAATGTTAGAGTTATTCAGAGAAATTGGAACCACGTTGCGTCGAAATAAATTAAGAACTTTTTTGACAGGATTTTCTATTTCATGGGGCATATTTATGCTGATGATTTTGCTGGGTGCCGGAAATGGATTAAAAAACGGAGTTACTGAAAATTTTAAATCACAGTCTACCAATAAAATAACCATGCAAGCAGGGTATATTAGCAAACCCGTTGCCGGTAAACAAATGTGGCAAAGAATACTATTCGATGCTACCGATTCGCTCTTGCTTAACAGTTTAACAGAGGTGGAAGATATTATGCCTTCCTATAATGTTTGGGGAAAAGTTTCTTTCAAAAAGAGAAATGTTGAAGCGTCGCTTAAAGCAGTTATGCCTCAATATAAAGATTTTGAATATATTGAGATGACCTCCGGCAGGTTTATCAACGAGATTGATATGAAAGAGCAGAGAAAAGTGGCGGTGGTGGCCGATAAAGATGTTTTGGTGTTGTTTGATGGTGAAGACCCGTTGGAAAAACAAATCATTTACAACGGAATCGCTTTTATTGTGGTAGGTACTTATAAAGCGAGAGGTGCGAATTGGGCAAATAGTTTGTATGTTCCGTTTTCTACACTGAATGCTATTTTTAACCCATCGGGAAAATTGAGCAGATTTACCTTTACGGTAAATAATTTAGAAACGATAGAAGCCAACCATGCTTTTGATGAAAACTTGCGCCAACGCATGAGCAGGAAACACGGGTTCGACCCCGAAGATGATGGGGCTATCTATATTTGGAATACGTTGAGAGATTATATGCAAACCATGCAGATTTTTAATGCCATTACCATTTTTGTGTGGATTATCGGAATAGGCACGCTTATTGCCGGTATTGTTGGGGTTGGAAATATAATGCTTATTACCGTACGTGAACGCACCAAAGAGTTTGGTATTCAAAAAGCGCTGGGGGCAAAACCAAATGTAATTCTACGTCAAATAGTGCTCGAAGCGCTTTGTATTACCGGGTTGTTTGGCTATATCGGTATGGTTGCCGGCATTGGTATTACTGAACTTATTAATTACGTTATGGTTAAAGTCGCCATGGGAAAGGATACCGATTTTCAGGTTTTCACCAATCCTACTGTTAGTTTAGGAATTGCCATCGCTGCCACCATGGTATTGATGATTGCAGGTGTTTTGGCCGGCTATTTTCCTGCCCGAAAAGCGGTAAAAATTAAACCGATTGAAGCATTACGATATGAATAATTTTTTTTATTTGCAACAAACAAAACCGACGGGCTCAATGGGATATAACCGAGCAAAAAATCAATGAACAGAAATCTACTTTTTTTTAAAATCTTTAGCATTTTCATGCTCTTTGCTTTCTGCTTTCTGCCTTGTTCAGCGCAATCTTGCCTTGAACCTAATAAATCAACCGAATTAGCTGCCAACAATATTCGTGCTCTTTTTAAAACCAATGGTACTCATTTTTTCAAAGAAAATGCTGAGTTTGAAGTTCCGAAAGGTAGCGGAAAAACCTCTTTATTTGCAGCAAGCCTCTGGTTAGGCGGTTTGGATGAACAAGATAATTTACATCTTGCCGCCATGATGTATAGACAAGTGGGAAATGATTTTTGGACGGGTCCTATTAGTGATGACAACGACGCTGCAACTTATTATGACAAATTTTGGAGTGTAAGCAAAGAGGAAATTGAAAATCATAAACTGAATTATAATAACCCGGAATATCTAATACCTTCGAGTATTACTAATTGGCCTGCGCATGGCAGAACAGAATACGGAGAAAGTTATCATTTAGCACCTTATGTCAGTGTATCAGGAAACGAACACTATGCTCCCGAATTGGGAGATTATCCGCTTATTCGCGGCGACCAAGCCATTTTTTGGATTAACAACGACGCTTGTGGAGCCCACGTAGAATCTAAAGGAATTCCTTTAGATGTTGAAATTTTGAGTATGGCTTACGCTTATAATAGTTCGGATGAAGCATTAAAAAACACCATTTTCATTTCATACGTACTACGAAACAAATCGAAAAACAACTATAAAGATTTTTACATTGGTTTTTTTAGTGATTTTGACATTGGATATGGATATGATGATTATATAGGTTGTGATACATTGTTGAATTTATGCTATGGATACAACGGAAAAGAAATAGATGGAAGTGGTCAGCCTCATGCTTATGGAGCAAACCCGCCTGCACAAGGCGCCATGTTTCTCAATCAAAAAATGAACGCTTTTATGTATTTTAATAATTCCGGTAATGTAACAGGAAATCCAACTAATGCCTTAGAATATTATAATTATTTGCAAGCCAAATGGAAAGATGGAATGCATTTAACACTTGGGAAAACCGGACACAATCCGGAGTCGGTAGAATATACTAATTTTGCATTTAGTGGCGCGCTTATTAACGGGGTTCCTTGGTGTGAAGATACTCCAAATGGGCCTGGATCTACTCCAAATACTCCGGATGACAGACGTGGCGTAATGAGTGCCGGTCCGTTGACTTTGCCTGCTGGTGAGGGTATCTGTTTAGACGTGGCATTGCCTTTTGCAAGAGATTATGAAGGAAGACTAAGTTCTGTAACGTTATTATTAAAACGCACCCAAGAGATTCAACAATTTTATAATAATCAAAATTATGCAAATAATTGTTTCGCCACTGTTGGCATTAAAGAGCATACCATACATAATGCCAAACTCTTGATTTATCCGAATCCTTCCAACGGGCAATTTACCATAACCTGCGAAAAAGTAATAGAAAGCATTGAATTGTACGATGTATTAGGAAGAAAAGTGTTTACGGATACTCCAAAAGCGCAAAGCACGCAAATAAGCACCGGCTTATCTAAAGGATTATATATGTATCGTGCAATGCTGCAAGATAATACCACTTGTTCGGGAAAAATTTTGGTACAATAAACAATATAAACAACCCTACTAATGTTACGGTAAAACGTTATTCTTTTTTCGTTACCAAATTCAATAAAATATCTCTTTTATCGGGTGAAACTTCAAAGGTTACGGATATTTTTTCAGAATTTTCAATAGTAGATGCATCTACGTAGGTTTTAGGATAAGTAAATAAATAAGTTACATCTACTTTTAAAACCTCTGCGATTTTCGCAAGATGATTAACTTTTAATTGTTGTTTTCCATTCTCTATTTTATTCCAATTTGAGGCATCACAATGAATTGCAAGGGCTATATTTTCTTGACTTATACCCTTTTCCCTTCTGATTTTTATAATGTTATCAATTACATTCATAATTGCAAATTTAATTAATTGATTCATATTAGATAATGAGAAAAAATGATTATTTAATGATTAAATAGAACGAATAATATGCCTATATCTCATTTTATATATTTTTGCAGCGAAAAGGAAACACTTGTTTTCCTTGTAAAAAAATATCAATTTAAATTATTATTTATGAAAAAACACATTTTTATTTTCTTTTTTGGCGCACTCTTTTTGGGAGGGTATGCGCAAGTCTTTCCCGTTACTGATTCTAACCCCTGGGAACTAACCGGTAATGCAGGTACAACATCATCCAATTTTATAGGCACAACCGATAATCAACCGCTTATTTTCAAAACGAATAACACGGAACATGTAAGGATATTATCTGATGGTAATGTTGGTATTGGCACGAATACTCCCACTGGAAAATTGCATATTAAAGAAGGGAGTTTAGTTATTTCGAGAGAAATATTTACCCCTCCTAGTCCAATTGACAATTTATTGGCTTTTAGAATAGATGACGGAAGGTCAGGAGTACCCATTCACACTTGGAAATTTGATAATCTAATCGGAAATGAATATGGACTACACATTTCACTCACTCCACATACTTATACTACTCCTCTTCATTCTTATTTATTTTTGGGTACTAATGGTTTAATAGGAGTGGGAAATAAAAACCCAAAGTCAAAATTAGATATAACTGGGGGTATTAGAGCAGATGCTGCAACAATAGCCGGTCCATTATCTGCAAGAAAACTTACCGTTGATTCCGTATTCGTTAACGGAAATACTACCTCGTATGGTGATACTTACCTAAACGGCAATGTGGGCATTGGTACCAATGTCCCACAGGCAAGGTTGGATGTAAATGGTTCATTTCGTGCACAAAGTGCAAGTATAACAGGAGATATTACTGTAGAAAATATTATTGTTCGTGGCAGACTTTCCATACAACATCTTGCTTTACAAAGCATAAAGATTCTTAACAATTCTTTCCTAATGGGCAACGTGGGCATTGGCACGGAGCAACCGCAACAAAAATTGCATATATCAGGTGGAAATGTGTTAATATCTAAAACCACGTACAGAGCTCCATCCGGTCACGATGGCTCTATACTCTTTGGTGGTCCAAGACATGATGATTTTCCAAATGGTATTTGGGGAATTGGGTATGATGGTTTCTCAGGACTTCAATTTTTTAGACCATATAATCTCGGTGGAGGAGAATTTTTTAATTGTTATCTTTTTTTACATAATGGTGGGAATGTGGGGATAGGAACATGTTTACCGCAAGCAAAATTAGATGTGAATGGTTCGTTGAGAGCACAGAGTGCAACCCTAACTGGTGCAATAAATGCATTAAGTGCAAACATTAACGGATTAATTCGTACCAAAGAAATAAACGTAACCTTAGCTGGTTGGTCTGATTTCATATTTGATAAGAATTACGAACTTATGCCGTTGAGCGAAGTTGAAGAGTTTATTACCGAAAATCACCACCTGCCTAATGTGCCCTCTGCCGCAGAGGTGGAAGTCAATGGAGTTAATATTGGGGAAATGAATGCCATACTTCTTCAAAAAATAGAAGAATTGACACTGTATATCATTCAATTAGAAAAACGACTGTCAGAAGTTGAAACAAAAAAGAAAACGAATGATGATTACTAACGAATGATGATTACTAAAGTATTTAGTATTTTTAATATTTTTGCAAAATCATTAAAAATTAAGTAAAATGAAACAGACAATTTTTTTTCTCTTCTGCTTGTTTTCAATAGTAATTATTGGCATTATAGGATGTAAAAAAGTAACCAAAGAAGAATCTCCTGAAACCATAGCCGCCAATCTGCTAAAACAGGGAACTGCTGACCCCGAACTCCTTCCCGGAGAATATGACCTCATTAAATTTGCATACACGCCAGCCGGTAATAAAATCTCAGACAGAAATGCTATAGTTTATCAAGGATCGCAAGCGCACCCACGTCTTCTAATACCTAAAGTTCTGTCAAATGAATGGTGGTTTTATTACATTAACCATTATCGTTCTACTTGTACAATAAATAGCAATTTGATTAATTTTCTAAAATTCGGACCAATTACCATGATACACGCACCTGTCGAGGATGAAATTGCTTCTGCTTTCTTGAATGCGTATAGTTTTGTTATTAAAGGCAATGAATTAATTATTTATTTTAAAGGAGATAATGGTAAAAATTTGTTAATCTTGGAAAAACAAATAGAGGAAACTCCTGAAACAATTGCAGAAAATTTGTTAAAAAAAGGGACAGCCGATCCGGCTCTGCTTCCCGGAACTTGGATACCTAGTGTCTTTGCTTACACGTTCAACGGCATAACAATTTTTGATAGAAACAGTATATTGTACGGTCTCTCACAAGATGAACTTCCATTACTTGAAATACCTGATGATATTACAAATAATTGGTCTTTTTACTTCTATAACCATTATCTTTGCAAATGCTCTTTAAACGAAAATTTAATAAATTTTTCTTATTTAGAGTCCATAACAGGTATGGAACCTAAAGCGAAGGAGCAAGAAGTTGTTGATGCTTTTAGAAATGCATTAAGTTTTGTTTACACTGGTCATGAGTTAATTATTTATTTTAAAGATAGAAAAGACAAAAATTTATTAATCTTAGAAAAATTATGAAAAAACATATTTTAATTTTTGTTCTTACAGGCATTTCGTGCTTGTTAAGTCAATTTGCGCTATCTCAAATCAGTGAAGGGGGAAATCCAGTTAGTTTTTCTTTGGGCATTGATACAAGAGATCTACCCGTCATTGTGATGCCCTGTATTGATGTGGAAAAACTTCTCAGTGAGGATGCAAAAACCCAAAATGAAAATATTCAGAAACCTTTTCGGTTTGGTTATGCCATAGATGTGGATATTGATATAAAAAAAGACGGTAGATTAGAACTTTTAGCCAATGGAGATAAAATTTGGTTGTTAAAAATACATTCTGCAAATGCGTTTTCTATAAATTTAATTTACAGCCAATTTCATCTTAGCCAAGGCTCAAAGTTTTTTGTCTATAGTGAAGATGAAACAATAATATTGGGAGCATTTACACCAGGAGTAAGCAATAATCCCTATAATGAATATGCTACAGATTTGATATTAGGCAATACCATTATTTTGGAATACTATGAGCCGGAATCTTCCAATGATGGAGTAATTGTTGTTAATAAAGTTATACATGGCTATGTTGATATCCTTAGAAATCGGTCTGCATCCTGTCACAGTGATGCGAATTGCACTCCCGGTAAAAGTTGGGATAATGAAAAAAGAGCTGTTGCTTTGATAATAATGGAAGGATCTGTTTGTACTGGTTGTCTGATAAATAATACACGTCAAGACTTAACCCCCTACTTTTTAACTGCAGCTCATTGTTACTTTGATGAAAATGGAAAACCCCTTAAAGATATAAACCCAGCAACAAGTGTTTTTAGGTTTGGGTATCTTAAACCTAATTGTGACTCTTGTTCTGCGCCCGATTGGAAAAGTATCACTGGAGCAACTGTTTGCGCACACGATTACTGGACTGATTTCGCTCTTTTAGAGCTAAAAACAAAACCTCCGGCAAACTACAATGTATTTTATGCAGGTTGGAGCAGATTTTTCAATGAGACAGGAGGCACATCTATTGGGCTTCATCATCCTGCAGGTGACGTAATGAAAATTAGTGTTGGTTGGAATGGAGATATTATATCTTGGTGGGGTGGACAAACTAAAACCCATTGGCAAGTAAATTTCGGTATCGGAACCGTTCAAGGAGGTTCTTCAGGTTCTCCCTTATTCCAAGACAGCAATCATAGAATTGTTGGTCAATTATCTGGAGATCATAAAGCACCATGTAAAAAAGACGATGATGAGTGTTTTTGTATTTTGGAAAATAGAGTAGGTGAATATGGCAGATTTGACTTGTCGTGGGAGGGAAATAAAACTAATGCTACACGTTTGAAAAATTGGCTTGACCCAGATAAAACAGATGTTTATTATTTGGATGGTATTAATGGTATTAATGGTACAAATTGCGAAAATAATCTTACCAATCAAACAATTACTTCTAATCAAACAATAGTTGGTTGTGATATTTTAAATATCAAAGATGTGAATATCACGAATTCGGCTATTGTTGCAATAACAGCTAATGAAGAAGTTATTATCAAACCCGGTTTTTGCGCAACAACTGGGACAAATGTAAGTATAAGTATTATTTCCTCAGCCCCTTCATTTTCACCCCCTCAACCAAGTATGGTTATGAAAAATAATGAAACTTGGGAACATTTGGAGGAAGCAGAGAGCAAAGAAGTTGGCATTAATAATAAGCTGGAAATTAAACTCTATCCCAACCCCAACTCCGGTACCTTCCAAATAGATGCCAATTTTCCTCTTTCCGATATCGCCAATCTCAAAATAACCAACTCATTGGGCGCTACTGTTTACAAAACCCAAAACCTCTCTTCAAATACCATTCAATTACCTGCATCCGCTTCGGGGCTACATTTTGTAGTGGTTATGCTAAAAGATGGGAGTGTGTTAACGGAAAAGATGATGATACAGAGGTAGGTATTGCCGTTGGTCTTGATATTCTGCTTCCGATTAAACTCTTGCAACTCACTACTTACACAGCAACTAATGGGCTCAACGTATCGTACAGTAATACAGATATTGCTTTTACACAACAAGAGAAGGGCAACCTCACTCTTGAAGGACTCGGCGGTGGCTTAACCATTGCGCCGGACGGGAATGTGGGGATTGGAACAAATAGCCCGCAAGCAACGTTAGATGTGGATGGAAACACAAATATCACGGGTACAGTCAACGCAAAGACCGCAAACATTAACGGTTTAATCCGCACCAAAGAAATAAATGTAACCTTATCCGGCTGGGGAGACCACGTATTTGACGAAGATTATAATCTTATGCCCTTAGTGGAAGTGGCGCAATATATTAAAGAAAACCACCATTTGCCCGAAATCCCCTCTGCCAAAGAAGTAGTAGAAAACGGCGTGGAACTCGGCGATATGCAGAGAAAACTAATCATGAAAATTGAAGAACTGACGCTCTATATCTTACAACAGGAAAAGAAAATGCTCGACATGCAAAACCAAATTAACGAACTAAAAAAATGAGAGCCATGAAAATAGTTTTTTTTAAAAAGCAGAAAAGCAGAAGAGCAGAAAAGCAGAAAAATCTTACGCTCTTACTGTCTTATGGTCTTACAGTTCAACGAATTCACAGCATCGCGGTCTTCTTCCTTTCTGCTTTTCTGCTCTTCTGCTTTTCTGCTTTAAACGCCCAAACCAACAATACCGACTACAACCCTTACGAGTACGCCCAGGAGGAACTTTTCCTCACCTCTTTTGGAGTAAGAGAAGTATATGAAAATGAAGATTGTGCAACAGCAAGGGCATTTATTAGCCGGTTTAATAATGCAGAGGCAAGAGGAGACGAAAATGAAAAATACCATTGTTTGAGAGCCATTTCATTCTTTCAGTGTGAAGAATCTTATATTTTTCTTGAAAACCAAATAAAAAGGAGCCTTGTGGAAACCGACCGTTGTAACGCCATTGTATTTTTGGCATGGATGCAGAACCCTGACTATTTGCCCATCATAATGGAGTACGCCATGAATAATAGACTTTCTATAGAAGAAAAGGCAGCCATAGCCACTGCATATATGGTGTTTGGCGTGCATGGCACCTTTCCCAATTTGAAAGATAAGGCGATAAATACTTTAGATGAAATATGTTATGAAGCAGAGGTAGAGATATTGGCTACTTGCATTTTAAATTATTTTAACCTGAAAGATAGTGCTGCCATAAAGTTTTTTAATGCACAATTAGAAAATGAAGAATTTAAACTCTACGCCGCTCTGTTTTTGGCACGATTGGGCGAACATAAACAAACCTTTCCTATCTTTGCAGCCGCATTGAGCAGTGAAAATGAATACGAGGTGTATACTGCCATATTGGGGCTGGCTGCCATAAATACGGAAGAGGCAACAGCATTGATATTAAACCTTCCACCGGAAAAGAACAGACTAACACATAGAGAACGGCTAATAAATTTTGACCTAAAAGAAATAAAGAAAGGAGACTAATTATGAAAAAAATTACAAATTACAAATTACAAGTTACAAGAATTGCTTTCTGCCTTCTGCTTTCTGCCTTCTGCCTAATAGCAAATGCCCAAACGGATGAAAATAGAATTTTAGATTCAGCTACTATACAAAAAAATGAATTGAAAATAACACCGGAATTAGAAAAAATGGTGGTCAAGGAAATTAATAACATGCCTGAAAGTTATCTCTCCACCATTTATGGTATAAACAAAGAGCAGTTAGAAAATTTACAAATAGGCAAACCTATTCCCTGCTACCGGATTGTAAATAAAAAATTAGAACCCGTATTTGCTCCAACTGTACATCGTTTGGCTGATGGAGATACACTCTCACTAAGATTTTTAGACAAGTGGAATGTGCCTGTGATGTCTTCCG
>Ga0209628_10000964_pt1 | contig 18108 bp, 12 predicted proteins | sample TergutCu122P4_FD_187285 | JGI IMG/M metagenome (GOLD analysis project Ga0209628, IMG submission 187285) | Cubitermes ugandensis P4 segment gut microbial communities from Kakamega Forest, Kenya - Cu122 P4 (SPAdes) (version 2) | ecosystem: Host-associated > Arthropoda: Insects > Digestive system...
GGGAGCAAAATTAGAAACATTCAGATCCGTTTTGCTTTGCTGACATTTTTGCGTATACACCACCTGACCCATCATATTGGTTACGGTTAAAGTGTACGGACTTTCGGTATCCACTTTAACAGTGGCAAAATTGTTAGCCGGATTCGGGTAAATTTTGGGAGTAATCACAGGTTTGGTATATTCGGAAACAGAATTCCACATATTTCTCCACACCTCATCGGTGTTGTTGTAAACTCCGGCCTGATCGGTTTTGAGAATAAACGAATATACCATAAAGGCATCAGGTGCAAAAGCGCTCGGATTTCCCGGAAAATAATTATTTAACCAGGTAAATACCAAACAATCGTTTTGAATATCCATAGCCATAGAGGGAAATCCGTTTTCCGAGTAATTGATTAATGTAATATCTCCTTTATATTCTATTGAATCAGGAGTTTCCATAACGGGTCCTTCATACTGACTCCAATCACAGAAGAACAAATCAGGATGATAAGACAGCCATGAGGTGTTCTTTTTTTGGTCGAAAGTATCTCCGTTGTCATGAGAAACGGTTAGGAAAACCCCTCTGTAAAAATAGGGATCTTCAACCGGTTTGTATATTAAGGGTTGTTCAATAATGGCAGAGTACATCAAATATACTTTACCGCCATGAGCAATTAAGCGCGGATGAGAAACATAACCGGGGCTACGATAAGCTTGATTGCTCGCTCCTTTATAGTCAATCCATGTGTAATCTACTGTATCGCCTTGGAGGTAGAATTTACTAAACCCCAGAATATCTGGAGCATCCATATAATTTGGCAATTCATCATATTTAAAACTTATGAGTTTTTCCGCAATGGTATCATAAACAATATTCATATCTGTATCATGCATCAAAGGTTGTCCCTCTTTCCAGGTATACATACCAGCGAATATACGCCAAGTTGTATAGGAATTAGGTTTACTATCAGGTTTTCTAAAACGCATTTGTGTTCCAAATGCAATATGAACGATATCATCATCATCAATGGCGACGGCACTTGTAGATGCATACATGCAAGGTACTATCCAGCGACCTGTTGACGTCCAATCCCAATTGCAGTCGTAAACTAAAGTGCGGGTCCATGTATTTCCTCCGTCTTTTGATTCCAAATACGCAACAAAGCCTACTCCATAAGCAAGTACTATGTGATTACCGCGGGCAGTAAGCACATAATCGTCAGCCGTAACTTCTTGTTGCTCATGGGGAGTCATTAATCCATTGAAGTCTCTAAAACTTTCCCAGGTTTTTCCGCCGTCTGTAGATTTTGTATAAACAGGACACTGATTAATGCCGTTATATAAATAGCCGTCTGCATTGTTGGTAACACAAACCATGTGAATGGTATTGCCCACAGCACAAAGAGTTGGCCACAGTATGGCCGTGCTGGTTAGAGTTCCGTTGCTGCTTACGGGTCCTTTCAGAACAGATTGCTGCCATTCGCCTTCGCCTCGTTTTTCTCTATAGTTTATAATCATCCCGCCGTCGGCAGTACTGTGAGATACTATACATTCGCCGTTTTCGGTATACACGTGGGTGCCCCATCCGGGAGCGCCCATCGGATCTTTTTCAATTCTGTCGAGAGGGTCTGTACTGGGCAAGGGAGCCCATGATTGTGAATTTAGGTCAAAATAATTAATGGCGGTACCCCGTTTTTGGTCTGCGCTGCCTATTGTCCAGGTGGTGGCGCAAGTGCTTCCGTCGGGTGCCCAATTAATGGTATTGCGTGCAAATGCATTAGTTACGGTAACATAGTACGTTTCTCCGATAGGAGAAAGCATCTCGGAATTGATAGGGGTAAGACGAGATTGACGTTGGGTGGGAACAAAATTTGGGTCTACCTCGTCTGTAGCGCCGTAAACGGGATTAAAGCAAGATTCTGCGGCCGCCGGAATAATCTTTTTTACCGGCATTTTTGTTTGTGCCGATAAAGAAGCGCACAAAGCAACTGCCATCATTAAAAGTAAAGATTTTTTCATAAAAATAAAATTTAGGTTGATAAATAAAGAATAAATTTTTTTTGGTTAATAACTTTGCAAAAATATATTTTTTTGTCAAACAGCAGGTAAACAAAACGCCGTTTGTAAAATAAAAAACAGCCGCGCACGTTTCCAATGAATAATTAATTTTTTTTAAATGAAAAAACTTATTATTTTTCTATTCATTTTTGTTACCGTTTTTCATATTTCGGGGCAAGATTTCAGATGTGCTATCTCTGTTAATTCCAATAAAATTTCGGGAACAAACAGTGAAAAATTTAATCAACTTCAACAGGATTTGTACAAGTTTGTAAATGATAGAAAATGGTGTCAGTATACCTTAAAGTTTGAAGAGAGGATTGAATGTTCTATCCTTATTAGTTTAGAAACTCAAACCGGCGATGTATATGAAGCCACTATGACCGTACAATTACAGCGACCTGTTTACAAATCAAGTTATAAAACTACCGTACTCAATTTCATAGATAAAAAGGTTAAATTTAATTATGTGGACGGTACTCCGTTAGAGTATGCCGAAGGGAGTAATCTTTCTCAATTAACTTCTTTGGTTGCTTTCTATTTGAATCTCTTTTTAGCAGTAGATTTTGACACTTTCTCTTTGAATGGCGGCGCTCCCTATTTTTCAAAATGTAACGATATTCTCAATCTAAATCAGTCGGCCACAGAATCGGGGTGGAAAGCGTTCGGGTCCGGAGAGTCCGGAAACAGTAACCGCTATTGGTTAATAGAAAATTTTTCCAACACGGCTTACAGTAAATTTCACGACTTCTTATACCAATATCACAGATTAGGATTAGATATTATGGCAGAGAAACCGGATGTTGGGCGTGCTGCTATCTTAGAATCCCTCAGGTTGTTGCAACAAGTAAATCAGCAGAGAACGGCTTTATATCTGATGATTATTATTACGCAAACAAAACAACAGGAAATTATTAATATTTTCAAGGAAGGCACTCCTGCCGAAAAGCAACAGGCGATTCAAATAATGAAGCAGATAGACCCCTCTAATGCTTCTAAGTATGATGCCATCAATCAATCCAATTAGCTATGCTACGGGCTCTGCATATTGAAAATTACGCGCTTCTAGATTCATTGGATTTATCTCTTGATAAAGGATTTACGGCCATTACCGGAGAAACCGGCGCAGGAAAATCAATACTTCTGGGAGCACTTTCGCTTATTTTAGGGGCACGCGCCGATTCATCAGCCTTGTATAATACGTCTAAAAAGTGTATTGTAGAAGGTGAGTTCATTATGCAAAATCTTAATTTAGAAGATTTTTTTAAATTAAATAATATTGATTTTAACAAATACACCATTCTTAGAAGAGAAATTTCGGAAAACGGTTCAAGAGCCTTTGTAAATGATACGCCGGTTACGCTTACTCTTTTAAAGGAACTCGCCGAAAAACTGGTGGACATTCACTCTCAACATCATCAACTGCTGCTAAACAAACCGGATTTTCGCCTGCAAACCATTGACGATTTTGCACTGCTGCGAGAAACGGTTTTATCTTATCAAAAAATTTATTATCAATTTAAAAAAGTTGAAAAAGAGCTGCAAGAAGCTAAGGAAAAGGCTAAGCGGGAGCTTTTGGAAAAAGATTTTTTAGAGTTTCAAAGCAATGAATTACACAGTGCCAAATTGATTTTAGGAGAACAGGAAGAGTTGAAGAGGCAAATTGCCTTTTTAAAAAATATTGAAGAAATCAAAATGCAGATGTATAAAGTGTTACAAATCTTGTCCGAACAGGATGACAATTGTATACAACAACTTTATGCAGCCAAAAATGCTTGCCAGACTATTGCCCATTATAATACAAGGATCAGCGATTTTGAAATGCGCTTAAATTCTATTTTAGTGGATGTAAAAGAGATTGCATTCGAACTCGCTTCTCAGGAGGAAACCATAGAAGTTAATCCCGATGAATTAGAACGCTTGGAAAACAGATGGGATAGTTTGCTTCGGTTGCAGCAAAAACATCATGCCGGCAGTGAAAATGAGTTGTTAAAAAAAATGCAAAGTATTGATGATAAGCTCTCTCAATTTGAAAATTTGGAAACACAAATTGCGGCTTTGCAAAAAGAGTATGAAATCTTAGAAGAAGAAACCACCTTTCTTGCCAAAGATTTGTCGGAAAAAAGGAAAAAAGCCGCCTTGCTGTTTGAAAAAGAGATTGAGAAAAAACTTATACTTTTAGGTATCCCGAATGCAAGTTTCAAAGCGGAAATTTATCAAAACGCATCCTTGGCACCTACCGGAATCGATTCTATTTTGTTCCTGTTTTCTGCAAATAAAGGAATGCCGTTGACTTTGGTTGAAAAATCTGCTTCCGGCGGTGAGTTATCACGTATTATGATAGCGGTTAAATCCATTATTTCCGCAGCCTCTTTTATGCCCACGGTAATTTTTGATGAAATTGATACGGGAGTTTCCGGCACTATGGCCGGCAAGGTGGCAGAAGTGTTGTACACGATCTCTTTACAACGCCAATTGCTGGTTATTACACACTTGCCTCAAATAGCTGCCCGGGCTAACATTCATTATCTTGTTTACAAAGACAGTGAAGGGGAGAAAGCGGTTACAAGAATACAAAAAATTGAGGGAGTAGAACGAATCGAAGAGATTGCAAAAATGATGACCGGAAATAAAACAAGCCAAGCAGCGTTGAAAGCGGCGGAGGAATTATTAAAAGTTTAATAGTTTAAAATGGGGAGTTTATATCCCTTTCAAATTTTGAAGGGTGTACGGTGGGGTAGCTAATAAAAATAAATGAAATGAAAAATTTAAGATTCAAAACTCAAGATTTAAGATTTATGATCTTTTTTCTGCTTTCTACTTTTTGCTTTTTCCCTTCTGCTTATGCACAAATAAGAAAAGCGCCGGAAGATTCCCCCCATTTTGTATATCAATCTTCCCTTTCCATAGCTTATGGGTTAGGAAAAACTTTTACGGGACTGGATACGGTTTCCAACAGTAACATCTCTTTTGAAATTCAACAAATTTTGGCTTATCAATTTAATAATTATTTTTTTACAGGAGTAGGGGCAGGTTTTGATTTTTGGTTTTGTGAAAAAAAAACATCCACCTTTATTCCTATTTATGCCAATGCTACTGTAAAATTTCTGAATCAGAAAATGTCTCCTTTTATTTTTGCCAATCTTGGATATGCGTTTAAATGGCAGGCGGAGAAAAAAACAGATGAATTTGTTTTCTATGGTACAAAAGCCGGAATCTATTTTCAATCAGGTCTTGGATTAAATTTAAAATTTTCCGAGAAAATATCTCTTTTATTTGCTGCCTATTATAAAATGCAGCAGTCGGTAAACCAATACAGACAGAGCGAATATCTGTTGGCAGAAACCAAAAAACAGCTTTTTCACTTTATGGGTATTAAAATAAGCATTTTATATTAATTGTTAAAAAAAAATATTTCTTTGCGCTTGCTTAATTGTTAAAAACATGGGAAATATTACGACTTTACTGTTAGAGGATGTACGCTTTCAGGAGGCTTTGAGTGCGTGTATGAATTGTGGCGTTTGTACGGCTATTTGTCCGTCTGCTGAATTTTATAATTACGATCCGCGCAAGATTTGTGATATTGTACAACGTGATGACGATTTGGAAATTGAAAATTTATTGCGTTCCGATATAATTTGGTATTGTGGAGAATGTATGTCTTGTTCCACACGTTGCCCTCGCGGAAATACACCGGGGCTGCTAATCATAGCCTTACGAAAAGTAGCCCAGCAATTGGGATATTTTATTGATAGCGAGAAGGGGCGACAGCAGTTTGCCATAAAAAAAATAATAGGCGGCTCTATTTTGGAGCACGGGTATTGCGTACACCCCGATATTATGATTCCTGAACTTCATCCCGAACAAGGACCTATTTGGAAATGGTTTCGCGACAACATTCAAGAAATAGCCCCCAAATTAGGGGCTAATTACAAGGGCGACGGAGCCGGTGCCTTACGACGGGTTTCCGAACAAACCCTGACTGAACTTAAAGAGATTTTTGAAGCTACGGGAGCTATTGATTTTCACAACAATATTGATTGGTTTTCGAATGAAATAAGAGGAACTGCCTCTGAAGAAGATTACTTCAACGAAGTAAATACAGCCAATAACAATATGCATAATCGCAGAGAAATATAAACCGTATATCAAAAACGGATGTAATTTTCAGCAGTCTACATTTATCACTATCCGAACCTGTTTATATTTAGAGTGGGTTTGAAATTGCGTAACTGTTTTTTGTAAAGATTCTTTTTTCCTGTCTAAAGAACTATCTTTAGCAAATTTTATCCAAATCTCTTTTAGATATTGGTTTTGCAAGCGTTCTATAAGCGGAAATTCCGGTCCGAGAATCTGTTTGGGAAATTGTTTTTGTAATTCATCGGCGATCTCTGCTGCGGCTCGGTTCACCCATTCTAAATTATTATGTTTTACGGTAATCTTTATTAAGCGAAACACCGGCGGATAGCGAAACTTTTTTCGTTCTTCTATCTGATTCCTATACATCGCTTCAAAGTTATTGCCCAATACATATTGTAATGCCGGATGCCATGGCTGGTAGGTTTGTATAATTACTTTTCCGGGGAACTCTTTTCTGCCTGCCCGCCCGCTCACCTGCGCCATCACTTGAAAAGCGCGTTCAAATGCTCTGAAATCGGGAAAAGTAAGTAAATTATCCGCCTCTAAGATACCCACCACACTCACTCGGTCGAAGTCTAATCCTTTAGTTACCATTTGAGTACCTACTAAAATATCTGTGCGTTGTTTTTCAAAATCAGCAATAATTTTTTGATAGGCGGTTTTCGAACGGGTAGTATCTAAATCCATCCGTGCAATTTTTGCATCAGGAAAAAGTTGAGATAAAGTTTCTTCTATTTTTTCAGTACCAAATCCCTTCATTTCAATATCCATACTTTGGCAATGCGGACAATGCGCAGGTGCAGCAATAGCATAACCGCAATAGTGACATTTTAATAAGTTGGATTTTTTGTGAAAAGTCAAAGTAACGTCGCAATGGATGCAGGTAGGCATGGTTTGACAGGAGTTACAATACATTCGTACGGCATATCCCCTGCGATTTTGGAACAAAATAATCTGTTCTTTTCTGCGGAGGGCAGATTCCATGTTTTCAATGAGAAAATGGGACAAATTTTTTTCCATTTTTTTCTGTCGTCTTGCTTCCGGAATATTTTCTATCCAAATTTCAGGCAGCCGGCTTTCTGCGTACCTTTGAAAGAGTTCTACCAAGCCGTATTTACCTTGTTTTACATTATAATAGCTTTCCAATGAAGGGGTTGCAGTTCCAAGCAACACGGGTGCGCCGTGCAATTTTCCCAGTATAACCGCCGCATCGCGGGCGTGGTAGCGGGGTGCCGGATCTTGCTGTTTGTATGAAGCATCGTGTTCTTCATCTACAATAATAAGTCCCAAATTTTGATAAGGCAGCAAGAGGGCAGAGCGAGCCCCAAGAATCAAAGAGTACTTTTGCTCAGCATCTTCGCCATGCTGCAATACCCTATTCCAAATCTCTACCCGTTCAAATTCATTGAATTTCGAATGATACACCCCCACCTTATTTCCCCAAAATCTTTGCAAACGATTCACAATTTGCGAAGTAAGCGCAATTTCAGGCAACAGATACAACACTTGCTTCCCCAGCGCCAACACTTTCTCAATCATCTTCATATAGATTTCCGTTTTACCGCTACCCGTAATCCCGTGTAGCAAAACCACAGAAAATTGCCGAAATAGTTCCTGAATTTCCAGAAAACTTTTTTGTTGCAGTTCCGACAAATTAATATCCTCCGGATTATTTAAAGATGAAACATCTTGTAAACGGCTGCTTTGGATCTCTTTTTGAATCAAAATGTGATTATTGATCAACGTTTGCAGGGAGGACGGCGAACATTCCGACTTTTTTAGCAGTTCCAATCTTTTAACCCGGTTCTCCTCTCTTTTTAACATTAAAAAAGCCAACAAAAGTTGTGATTGTTTTTCTGTTTTTTTTGAGGCGCTTAACTTATCTAACAACTCAAAAAGAGCAGGTTCATCTTTTAAATAATTATCATGTAAAAAAATATAACTTTCTTTTTTAGCATAATAGGGATTTTTTATCTCTTCAGTAGTAAGAATCACCTTTTTTTCCACCAATGATTTAATTACAGGGAAAATCTTTTGAATGTTCACTGTTTTCTGTGTTTCGGCCACAGTCAGGTGTTTTCTGTAAGATAAGGCTTCGGTAATTTTCAATTCTCGTTCGGTAAGGGTTGATATATCGCCGTCGAAGTTGGGATGTAACATAATAAGTGTTTCGCCCTCCAATTTAAGTCCCGAAGGCATTGCGGCAGCCATCACTTCGCCTTGATGACACAAATAGTAATGCGCCATCCATTTCCAGAGTGCAAGTTGTTTTTCCGTTACAACAGGGGATGTGTCAATAACATCCATAACATATTTAACATTTGGAAACGCCGGAGCATGGGTGTGAATCGCCAACACTAACCCAGCGTAGAGTTTGTTTTTTCCGAAAGGAACCACTACCCTCGCCCCTGTTTTTAGTTGTTCATCCAACTCATAAGGCACGCGATAAGTAAACGTGGTGGGCAAAGGTAGGGGGAGAAGTATGTCGGCGAAATAAGTAGTCATTTAAAAATTTAAAATGTAAGGCTTATTTTTTCTTTTTAAAAACAAATTCATTCAGTTATATATTTTTATTATAATCAGCAAGTTGTATAGAAGAATATGCCTTGTAGAAAACAACCATATTGTAATGGACGTTCCTAATACGCAATCTGTCTCTTGTTTAGTTCCACATTAAAATTGATTTTGGCTCCCAATGCTTGAAACACTCTCAATACTGTTGTGAATCTTGCATCAGTTGCACTATTTTCAATTTTTGAAATTTGTGCTTTTTTCACTCCTACAAGTTTTCCCAACTCTTCTTGAGTCAGATTACGTTCTTGTCGTGCTTGTTTGATGGCTTGTCCCAATAAGTCAAGACGAAGTTCATTTTCAAATTCATCACGCTTTTTTGTTCCTTTTTCTCCGATATATTTATCGGTTAATTCTTCTAAACTATATGTTTTCATTGCTATTTGATTTTTCGTTAATATATTTCATTCTTAATTTTTCAGCTCTATCAATTTCACTTTTGGGAATTTTATCAGTTTTTTTTATCAATCCGTGAGTAGAAATCACAACAGTATCTGTTTTGTCTGTTTTATCCCAAAATGCAAAAAGTCGGTAATAAGTTTTTTTATAGAAAGTCCTAAATTCCCAAATCTCATCTTGAAGTTTTGTAAATAATTCTTTGTCATTTGTGCTACGCGCTTTCCAAATGTTGTATAAAATTTTCCCTCTTGCTTTTTCGTCAAGCAAATCCAAGAAGGTTGTTGCTTCCTCTAAAAATCTGACCCGAAATTTGTAATCACTCATTGCATTTTGTTTTGGGTGCAAAAATAAAAAAGTTTCTCATACGGGAAACTTTTTTATGATTTTTTTACAGCATTTCAAGAGTTACGGTTTCTTATATTGATAATAACAATGAAGTTATTATCTTAGGTAATGCATTTGTTGTTAATGGAGTAGCTGAAATTGTTTTTAATGAAACGGTTAGTTCCACCATAAATCCCACTATTGCTGTTACAGGATTTAATAAAGTAACATACGTAAGTTCTTTAAATACATCTTCAAATTTAATAATTGATAAAAATACAACTTGGGATTCAAATATGAGCCTTTGTAGAAATATAGAGATAAATAATAACTCGACTCTACTTATTAAAAATTGTATTGTTTCACTTTTCAATGGTGTTTCTATTACCATCCACCCCGGCAGCAAATTAGTAATAGACGGCGGCACGCTCACCTCTTGAGGGCGTCTTGCAAAGGGCGCCCTCAATTTTCACACATTGTTAACATAATTTAAAAGAAATTTTATATTTGCAGCCGCTATAAAAAAGCAACGCTTCTCTTTTTTATAGTTTATCATTTAACAAAAAAAGAAGCCCTAATTAAATTCATTATATTATATGACAAATTGCGAAGAATTCATTAGCCAACTTGCAAATAAGTATGGCAGAAAACGGGAAAGTTTGCTACCTATTGTTCATGAGGTTATCAATCAGTACTATTTTCTTAGTGAAGAAAGTATGACTGCTATTTCAAGCGAATTGAACATACCCACGGCAGAACTGTATGGTACGGCGACTTTCTATTCTTTTTTCGACACAAAACCTCAGGGCAAGTATATAATTCGTATTTGCCAAACTATTGTTTGCGATATGAAACGGAAAGAGGATATTGTGGATGCTATTTACGAAATGCTTAGGATAAGACCCGGCGAAACTACTAATGACGGAAAATTCACCCTATATTTTACCAACTGCTTGGGAATGTGCCACGAAGGTCCTGCTATGCTTATTAACGACGAGCAATATTCAAAACTAACACCGGAAAAAGTTAAGGATATTCTTGTGAATTATATGAAAAGATAAGTTTAATACATAAAATCATCATATTATGCCAAATACAGTTAAAAGAACCGATCTTATCTTTAAGAAAGATATTGATTATAGTGCCGTGATGCACAAAATTATGAAAATGGGTCAGGATGAGTTTATAGAAGAACTTATTGATTCCGGCCTTCGCGGTCGCGGAGGCGCCGGTTTTCCTACCGGTTTAAAATGGAAATTAGTGAAAGCCGCTACTGCAACAGACAAATATATTATATGTAATGCAGATGAAGGCGAACCGGGCACATTCAAAGACAGAGAAATTTTAGACAATGCCGCAGAAAAAGTAATTTGGGGAATGGCTCTTGCTTCTTATATTACCGGTGCAAAAGAAGGTTATATTTACATTCGCGCCGAATATAAATATATGCAAACGAAATTGCGCATTGCTATTGAAAGAATGGAGCAAAATATTAAAGCGCTCGGTATTAAATTCAAATTAGATCTCATATTTGGAGCAGGCGCTTATATTTGTGGGGAAGAAACCGCGCTTATTCATTCTATGGAAGGATTTCGCGGAGAACCTACCAACAAACCCCCTTTCCCCGTTACCAACGGATATTTGAATAAACCTACCGTGGTAAATAATGTGGAAACATTTGTAAATGCTATTATTATTGCTGAAATTGGAGCAAAAGAATATAAGAAACTGGGAACAAAAGCTTCTCAAGGTACTAAGTTGTTTTCTGTATCGGGAGACTGCTGCAAGGAAGGAATCTTTGAACTGGAAATGGGAATGAGCGTACAACAGTTTGTAGATGAATTTGGGGATGGTGATACTAAAGCCGTACAGGTTGGAGGAGCATCGGGATTTTGTGTTCCCCGAAAAGAGTTTGCAAATACGATTATTGGATTTGAAGGAGTCCCTACCGGCGGTTCTGTGAAAGTGTTTAACTCTTCCCGATCTATGTACAATATTTTGGAAAATTATTTGACTTTCTTTGAAGAAGAATCTTGCGGACAATGTACTCCTTGTCGCGTAGGCACCCAACAACTCCTTCTCGGAATTCAGGCTGTAAAACGCAAAGAAAAACCAAGAAGTTATCTTGACGAATTATTAGGACTTGCTCAAACTATGAAACTCGCTTCCAAATGCGGGCTTGGTCGTTCGGTAGGTAATGCGTTTGGTTCTATAGTATCCAACTTTAGAGAAGAAATCATTTATTAATTTTTTAAACAAATCGTTATGAGTAAATTAATCAATATAACAATCAATGATATTCAGCTTCAGGTAGAAGAAGGAAAAACGATTCTTGAAGCAGCCGAAACATTAAATATTCATATTCCCGTATTGTGTCATCACAAAGATTTATGTGTAGCGGGAAATTGTCGCATGTGCGTAGTAGAAGTTGAAAATGACCCTTGTCTGGTTGCTTCCTGCGCTATTCCCGTTCGTGAGGGAATGAATATCAAAACGAATACTAAAAAAATTCGGGACGCACGTAAACATATCCTGGAACTGCTGCTTACCGAACATAATATTAATTGTATAAAGTGCAATAAAAGCAGCAGTTGTGAATTACAGACGCTGGCATTAGAATATCGTCTTGACCAACAGTTATTTATCAGTTTATTAAAAGATAAACCGGTAGACGATTCCTCACCCTCCATCGTAAAAGATGATACCAAATGTATTCGTTGTACCCGATGTGTAAGAACTTGTGAAGAATTACAAGGAGTAAGCGCTTTGACCATGGCTTATAAAGGACGTCTTACAAAAATGAGTACCTATTTGGAAAAACCGATGAATGACGTAATCTGTACCAACTGCGGTCAATGTATTAATCGTTGTCCAACAGGAGCTTTAACAGAAAAAACATACGTGGAACAAGTTTGGAATGCCATCTATGATCCCTCTAAATTTGTAGTGGTTCAAACAGCGCCTGCGGTGCGGGTAGCCATAGGTGAATTGTTTCATGTTCGCGCTGGAGCGCGGGTAACGGGCAGAATGGTAGCCGCTTTGCGTGCTATGGGCTTTGACGCAGTATTAGACACAGATTTTACAGCCGACTTAACTATCATGGAAGAGGGTACCGAATTGCTTTCCCGTTTGAAAAAAGCCATTGTAGACGGAGATAAATCCGTTCGACTTCCCATGTTCTCTTCTTGCTCGCCCGGCTGGATTAAATTTGTAGAACATCAGTATCCTGAAATGTTGCCCAATCTTTCAACCTGCAAATCGCCGCAGCAAATGTTTGGCGCATTGGCTAAAACTTTCTATGCAAAGAAAAGAGGAATTGACCCTGCCAATATGGTTTCGGTTTCTATTATGCCGTGTACTGCAAAAAAATTTGAAGCTAACCGCCCGGAAATGCGCGACAGCGGCTATAAAGATGTAGACTATGTATTGACAACACGCGAATTTGCCAGTATGATTCACCATTCCGGTATCGATGTGCTCACCTTAAAAAATGAAGAATACGACAGTATTATGGGAGCTTCTACCGGCGCCGGCGTCATTTTCGGCGCTACCGGCGGCGTAATGGAAGCAGCCATCCGTACTGCGTACGAAATCGTAACCGGACGCGAAGTTCCTTTTGAAGGATTAAACGTTACGCCTGTACGCGGATTCGAAGGAATCAGACAAGCATCTCTGTTGATTGAAGGCACTAAACCCGAATGGAGTTTTCTGGAAGGTGTTGAGTTAAAAGTAGCTGTGGCACATGGTTTAAAAAATGTGCATAAAATTATGGAAGGCCTGAAAAACGGCACCCTTGAAGCACACTTTATCGAAATTATGGCGTGCCCCGGCGGATGTATCGGCGGCGGCGGCCAACCGATTCCTACCAACCTTGTGATTCGCGCCGCCCGTGCAGAAGGAACTTACAAGGAAGATGCCAAAAAAACACTTCGTAAATCGCATGAAAACCCCGAAGTTTTAGCAGTATACGAAGAATTCTTAGGTAAACCAAACAGTCATTTAGCACACGAACTCCTGCATACTTACTATACAGAACGTTTTAAATACTAATGAGTAATATGCAAGCGGTGGTTTTTTATTAAAAAAACCACCGCTTTTTTTCTAACCTGCCATAATGATATGGTAAACATAATAAAAATTTTTATCCTTGTGATTCCTTTTTAAAGTAATAACATTATGAATTGTAATGAAATACGTCAATCTTTTTTAGATTTTTTCAAATCAAAACAACATACGGTTGTGCCTTCTGCACCCATGGTAATCAAAAATGACCCTACTTTGATGTTTACCAATGCGGGGATGAATCAATTTAAAGATATTTTTTTAGGGAATCAACAGGCTGTATACAAGCGTATTGCAGATACTCAAAAATGTTTGCGCGTTTCCGGAAAGCACAACGATTTGGAAGAAGTGGGAAAAGACACTTACCACCATACTATGTTTGAAATGCTCGGAAACTGGTCGTTTGGAGATTATTTTAAAAAAGAAGCTATTGAATGGGCCTGGGAATTTCTTACGGAAGTGATGAAATTAGACAAAAACCGTTTGTATGCTACTGTTTTTGAAGGAGACCCCAAAGAGAATACCCAACCTGATTTAGAAGCTTTCGAGTTTTGGAAAAATTATTTGCCGGAATCCCATATTTTATATGGAAACAAAAAAGATAACTTTTGGGAAATGGGCGAAATAGGACCCTGCGGACCTTGTTCGGAACTACATATTGACCTGCGCAGCCAGGAAGAAAGAAATAAAATTGATGGCGCCCTGCTTATTAATAAAGATAATCCATTTGTGATAGAAATTTGGAATTTGGTATTCATTCAATATAACCGCATTGCATCCGGAGAGTTACAGAAACTCAATACCAATCACGTGGATACGGGAATGGGACTGGAACGTTTGTGTATGGCAGTACAAGGGAAAAAATCAAATTACGACACTGACCTGTTTTTGCCGATTATTCAAAAAATTGCGCAACTGTCGCAAAAAGTGTACGGAAAAGAGGAAAAAACCGATGTTGCCCTGCGCGTGGTGGCAGATCATTTGAGGGCTGTAAGTTTTACTATTGCCGACGGACAGTTACCCTCCAATACGGGTGCCGGTTATGTAATTCGTAGAATTTTACGCCGCGCTATACGATATAGTTATACATTTCTTGGTTTTAAAGAACCCTTTATTTACCAATTAGTTCCAACAATCGTAGAAAATATGGGAGGCGCTTTCCCCGAATTGAAAACCCAACAAAATCTTATTGAAAATGTTATTCATGAAGAAGAAAACGCCTTCCTGAAAACGTTAGCAAGTGGTATACAGCGTTTTGAAAATTATTGCCAAAAAGTAAAAATCGAAAACAACCACTCTAAATTTCAAATTGATGGTGCTTTTGCTTTTGAACTCTTTGATACATACGGTTTCCCCATTGATCTCACCCAACTGCTGGCTTCTGAAAAAGGGATGACGGTAAATATGGAAGATTTTCAAAAAGGATTAGAAACACAAAAACAGCGCTCGCGAACGGCTGCTGCTATTGAAACAGAAGATTGGGCTGAATTGATAAAAACAGACAAACCAACGCTATTTGTGGGATACGAAACTTTAAGTTGCGAATCCAAAATAGTAAAATATAGAGGTATTAAATCTAAGGAGAATGTTTTTTATCAAATTGTTTTGGAAAAAACTCCTTTTTATGCCGAATCGGGGGGACAAGCAGGCGACACCGGAGCGTTACACACTATTAATGATACTATCGAAGTTGTTAATACATTAAAAGAGAATAATTTAATTATACATTTGACTAACCGGTTGCCGGATAATTTGAATGCTGTTTTTACGGCTAAAGTAAATAAAGAAAAGCGAATCTCTACACAAAACAACCATACAGCCACTCATTTATTACATTTTGCATTACGAAAAGTATTAGGAACACACGTAGAACAGAAAGGCTCCATGGTTGCGGCTGACAGATTTCGTTTTGATTTTGCTCATTTTAGTAAAGTAGAAGATGAGCAACTTCGGAAAGTGGAAGCGGAGGTCAACGAAATGGTAAGAAAAAATATTTCTCTCTGTTCTTTTCAAGATATTTCAATGAAAGAGGCTGTGGAAATGGGGGCTATAGCGTTGTTTGGTGAAAAATATGGCGATAAAGTGCGTGTAATCAAATTTGGTGATTCCATAGAATTGTGCGGAGGCACACACACACCTGCTACAGGAACCATTGGCTACGTGCGGCTGCTTTCGGAAAGTGCTATTGCTGCGGGAGTGCGCCGTATTGAAGCAGTTACCGGAAAACAATCGGAAGAGTTTATAAATCAAATTGTTCGTGTTTGTGAGGAGACCAAACAAACGCTCAACTCTCCCAATATTTCACATGCCTTGCAAAAATTAATAGAAGAGAACGAAAATTTGCGAAAAGAAATAGAGGAGTTTACAGCGGAACGCATTCAAAATTACACGGAGACTATTCGTAAAAAAATGGAACCCCAAAATGGAGTTCATATTATATATTATGTGTCGGATATTTTACCGGATATGCTCAAACAGATTGCTTATAAAATTAAAAATGACACAGAAAATTTATGGGTGGTTTTAGGTTCAAATCATAGTAATAAGCCCTATTTAATAGTTGCCTTGTCCGACAATTTGGTAGCCAAAGGATTCGATGCATCTACGATCATTCGGAGTGTTGCGCCGATTATTCAGGGCGGCGGCGGCGGACAACCCTCCTTAGCTACGGCCGGAGGCAAAGATTGCAGCAGATTGGAAGAAGCCATGCAAAAAATCAGGATGCTTGTGTATAACCAACCAGGGCAAAACCATTAAGATTGTCTGTAAAATTATTTCTAAATCACAACAACCCGGTTAATTTAGAATTGCAACTAAAATGCAAAAAAAAGGTTAAAAAAAACACCTTTTTCTCGCTCTATTAAAAAATATGTATTTTTGCACGTTAATTATGTGCATAGTCTAATGTAAATAATATTGTATAACAAAAAGAAAATCAAACCAAAATAATTATTATTAACCAAAATCTATTTTATTATGAAAAAATTTATCTTTTTACTTGCTGTTGCTTTAATGGCAAGTATAGGTTACCTGAGCGCACAAAATTCGGTTGCGCCAAAAGTTACAGAAGTAAAGTCTGATGTAATTTTAAAACAGGACGCCTCAAGACTTAACGTTACACTTAAGTATATCAATGGCGACCTGGCAACAGTAGTTGGCAATACATTTCCCGCGGGCACTTATTATGTAAGTGGTTGTATCAACTTTACAGCGACGCAAATGGCGAACTATGTGGGAGGAACAATGACCAAAATTAGGGTGCCTATTCCGTCTACGACGTATATGACCGGCTGGACAAGCTGCAAAGTTTGGATAAAAACCTCATTGGCCGGTGCTGTCGTGCAGGAACAAACATTTACTCCGACATTGCAAACGGTGAACGAAATTACACTTACTACTCCTTACCCCATTACAGCAGGCGAATTAGTGATTGGTTTTACAACAGCGCACACAGTTACCGGGGCAAGCAACAACATTCGCCCCCTTTGGGCTTCTTCTCCAACAGCAACCGGTGTTCCGGATACGTACACACCGGGCGGTTTTAACTACATACTTACTACCGCTGCAAATGCTTACGGCACAGGTGCTTCATGGAATCAGTTTACTAGTGCAGGAAATTTAGGAATTGAAGCCGATCTTATCAACGTTCCAACCCTTCCCGCCAAAGACCTTGCTTGCTCATCTATCGCTTCCAACGAATTAAAATGGGTAGGAAAGGCCGCTACTTATGCAGTTACGGTATTTAATGCCGGTACTGCTTCGCAAAATAGTTATACCGTTCGGGTAATTGATGCGGCTAACAACGTATTAGGTTCTACTCCGGTTACTACCGCTTTAGCATCCGGCGCTTCTACAGTTATTAATGTTTCTTATACGCCAACAACCGCAAATGTGGGTAATTTTGCAGTGAGAGGAAAAGTGGAGATTACAGGTGATGAAAATACTACAAACGACATCAGCAGTACTTTAACTCAATATGTTTGTCCCATGCAACCTATGGCATATTGCGACTATAGCGCAGTAACCGGTGTAGCGTGGGGTGCTTCGCTTCCTCACCAGGCAGCCATTACCTATACTTCTGCTAATATGACTCCCTTTGCAGGAAAACAATTAACTGCTATTAGAGTTGCTTTTAACGTACCGGCTTCAACCATACAAGCTGGTGCAAAAGTATGGATTCGCAGTTCGTTAACCGACGCAACTAATTTATATGAACAAACATTCACCCCCGTGGACGGTTGGAATACAGTGGTCTTGACTACTCCTTATCCATTAACAACATCTCAAATATATATTGGATGGTCGGCTCAATCTTCACAGAATTATATTATAGGCTGTACGCAAAACACTCCTGTAGTGGCTGACGGTGGGCACATTCAAGGAGGAACCAACGCATGGTCAAACTACAATGCACAATCACCGGTAATGCCCTATAATAACGCCATTATGGGTGTGGTCAGTACTCCCGTCTCCGACGTAACTATTACCACTGCAGTTAACCCTACCGGTGCAGGTTCTGTTACCGGCGGCGGAACGCAACCCTCCGGTTCTAACTTTACGCTAACGGCTACT
>Ga0209628_10000965_pt1 | contig 18104 bp, 17 predicted proteins | sample TergutCu122P4_FD_187285 | JGI IMG/M metagenome (GOLD analysis project Ga0209628, IMG submission 187285) | Cubitermes ugandensis P4 segment gut microbial communities from Kakamega Forest, Kenya - Cu122 P4 (SPAdes) (version 2) | ecosystem: Host-associated > Arthropoda: Insects > Digestive system...
TTGGAATTTGGCTGCGCCGCTTTTGCGTGACGCTGCCTTTGCTGATGCTGGCGGCCAACCTGCTGGCTTGGCTGCGCTGGGGCATTGATCTGCCGTTTCTGGACGACTGGCCCACCTACAACGAGCGTAATGCACTCTCGCTGGCGCCCAAGCACCTGTTTAAGGCCGTCAACAACACGATTGCGCCGCTGGGCTTTTTCCTTGATGTCATGGCGCAACGCTGGCTGGGTGGCAATTCGCTGCCTTACCAAGCGCTATCCATGCTTGCCGTTCTGGGCGGCTTGCTGTGGTTGCAGTGGGGCTTGTTGACATGGGCGCTGTGCCGGCACTCATGGCTGGTACCGGGGTTATTCCTGCTGACCATCTTCATGCTGCAAGCCGACACCTATTGGGGCGCGCAAAACCTAGCCTATCACCAAGCGCTGGCGCCCGTGGCTTTATTGGCGGCTATGCGGTGCAACTTCGCCGCGCGCAAGAATGTGCCGGGCCGTCCGGCGTGGGTGGCGTTATGTGGACTGTTGGCAGGCCTGTCTTACATATCGGGTGCCGTGGCCGCGCTGGTCATGGGTACGGGGTGGTTGCTGCTGGCCCGTTTGGCGCGCGGTCATGGCGCCGGCGCCATGACCGCGCGCGCACGTTCCGGCGGCGCCGCCTTGGCCGCTGCCGGCTTGCTCACCACGGTGATACAGGTGGTTCTGACGCGACGCCCAGGCGCCGATCCGGTGGGAAAAAGCGTGGTCTTCACCTGGCCTACCCAAGGAGACTTCTGGTGGTATGCCGCCGGCAAGCTGGGGCGTGCCAGCGGGCAAGGTTTTTCCGCTTTGGGCATTGAAGTGGCGTGGGTGGTATTTTTGGCGCTGGCGCTGCTGGGAGCAGGCGTGCTGACCTTGCGGTGCTTGGTAGGGCCTGCGCGTGCATCCACCAAGCGCACGGCGTGGCTCTTTCTGCCTTTGGCGGCAGCCGTGCTGGCTTACCTGGCCTTGGTCAGCTTGGGACGGGCAGGCCTGCACGATTCAAACCTGCTCGGCGCTGCCGCGATGTTCCGCTTCGGCTACCTGCGTTTTCACTTTTTCTGGCTGACTTTGTTGTTGCCCTGGATCGCCGCGGTCTGGAGCCTGGCTGCGCAATCGCGCCGGCGATCCCGGGCCGGGTATTGCGGCAAACCGCGGCCGATGGCGTTGTATGCGGTGCTGATTCTGATCACGCTCGGCATGGCGGGCGCCCGCGGCGTGTTCAACATTACCGGCTTCTACAAAAACGAAGCCAAGCATCGCGTCATGGAATTGCGCTGTATCAAGCGGCAACTGAACGCCGGGCACACCGTGGCTTGCTCCGACTTCGAGACGATAGGCATCAGCGACTGGCGGGGCGTTTACGGCTACGCGCGGGAAATCGGCGCCTCGTTCATGCGCTATCTGCCGGTTCTGGTGCGCGAGGATTGGAGCACGGTGCTGTTTAATTGGGACGATCCTGAACAGCGCCGCGCCGTCCAGTGGATCAACGCGCAGCCGCTGGAAAACGGCTGGTGGCAAGCCGATGCCGATCCCCAACTCATCATCCCCATTCCACCGGGCACCCATTCGCCGGCCCAATGCGCGGCGCTGAACGTACAGGTGAAGTTGACGCTGGAGCATCCGGACACCATGCAATTGTTTTACCGAACTTCCGGACAAGCAGGATACATGGCCAACAGCACGGCACTCACCCCGGTGGTACCCGATGCGGCAGGTCAGGTCTGGGTGGAATTCGTAGTGGACAACGACCAAGGCTTCGAGCCGGACGTACGGATTGATCCCATGGTCGGAGCGGGACGTTTTCGCCTGCTGGGCGTGAGCGTGGCTTGCCGGCTGCAAACGGACGCGGCGCGGAGGTAGCGGCGTGGCGCAAATCCGCAAGGCCGAGCGCATCGAGGGCCACACCCTGCTGCTGCGCGACGCGCGGGTGTCTGACGCGGCCTTCATTCACGCGCTGCGCACCGACCCGCAGCGCGCGCGTCACCTCGCGCCCACGCCCGCCGGCGTGCAGGCGCAGGTCGATTGGCTGCGCCGCTACGAACGCGACGACACGCAGGCTTACTTCATCATCACGGACCGTGCATGCGATGGCGAGGCCCTTGGCACGATCCGCCTGCACGACGCGCGGGATTCCAGCTTCTACTGGGGTTCGTGGCTGCTGCGCGCGGGCGTGCCGGCGCACTGCGCCATCGAATCGGTGCTGATGCTCTACCACTATGCGGCGCAGCTGGGTTTTACCGAGGCGCGCATGGAAACGCGGCAGGAAAATACCAGCGTCTGGCGCTTTTTTGAAAACTTCGGCGCGCGCCGTGTCGGCGCCGAAGGCCGGCTCTTTCAGTATGAGCATGCCCCGGCGGCCATGCAGGCCGGCATGGTCAAATATGCGCGTTATTTGCCGAACGGAATCAAGGGGCTGGGCTGAGCGCTTGGATTGCCCAAGATTCGTATGACAACCAGCCTCTACCTGAAGGAGTTCTTGTTCCTGGCCGGCGTGCACTTCCTAGCATTGATCTCGCCCGGACCGGACTTTGCGGTCACCGTCAGCCAAAGCGTGCGGCATGGGCGCAAGACCGGCATCCTGACGGCCCTGGGAATCGGCACCGGTATCTCCGTGCACGTGCTCTATTGCCTGCTGGGCGTGGGCGCATTGATGCATGCCTGGCGTTGGGTCGACCGGGGCGTGCGCTTGATGGGCGGGGCGTACCTGGTCTATTTGGGTATCCAGCTGTTGCGCGCGCGGCCCGCTCCATTGCTGGACGCCACGAACGGCAAACAAGCGGCAAATGGCGCCAGCCCCACCGCCCGCCAAGCTTTCATGACCGGCTTTCTGACCAATGCCACCAATCCCAAGGCCACGCTGTTCTTTCTGGCCATTTTTACGACCATCGTCAGTCCCGGCACGCCGATGCCGATCCAGATCGGTTTCGGCGTCTGGATGTGCTGCGCCACGGCGATTTGGTTTTGCCTGGTCGGTCTGTTATTTTCCACGGCGCGCGTGCGCTTGCAGTTCGAGCGGCTGGGCCACTGGTTCGAGCGCGTCATGGGCGTGCTGCTGCTGGCGTTCGCGGCACGGCTTTTATTGGCTTTTTAAATTATCTTGAGATGAAACATGCAAAGTTGAGCGCCCGGCGTTTAGCGTTGAGCGGATGCACATCGATGGCAGCCAACACGTCGCGCAGGTTGGCGGTAGGGGCGACCGGCCGGTCGCCCCTACGTTGGGCATCGCCTTCGGTTCAGCCCAACCTACACCAACTTTACGCCACACGCCGTGCGCAAAACTGTTTCATCCGTCGCGGGTGCGCGCCGGCGTCATGGCTAGGATGATGCGCCGCATGGCCTGGCTGCGGCGCTTGCAGGAAAGGCTGCTGGGTTTGCCCGCATGGGATGCCGGCAAGATCACGGACGAATGGTTTCGCGCGCATTTCAACCATGCGGCCGATGTGGTGCAGGGCTGGCTGGGGCGGTCGCTGAACCTGTCCAAGGCCAGGCTGCTGAATTTCGGCTGCGGCGACGGCATTACCGATTTGGCCCTGGTGCTGCGCCATGGCGCGGCATCCATTCACGGCATCGACATCCGCCGGGAGTACGAGAAGCTGCCGCGCATCGCGCGCCAACAGCTGGGCATGACGCGTTTGCCGGCGGCGCTGAGCTTCGAGGCCATCGCGCCCAACGCGCCGCTGGCGGGCCGCATGCGGGACCTGGATGGCATCCTCAGCTGGTCCACTTTCGAGCACGTGCAGCGCGACCACGTGTTGCCGGTGCTGGCCGATCTTCATGCCTGTCTGCGTCCGGGAGGGGTATTTTTCTTGCAGATCGAGCCATTGTTCTATTCACCCTGGGGCTCGCATTTGCGCCGCTACGACGATGTGCCTTGGCACCATTTGATGGTCCCGCCGGAAGAACTGTGGCGCATCATCGAAGCCTATGACGGGCAGCCCGATCCGGCGGAGGTGGACTTCGGCTTTGCGGACTTCGGCGCCGATGGCTATAAGCGGTTCATATTCAAGGCGTATCAAGCGCTCAACCGGCTGACGGCCGACGAACTGGTAGCCATCGCCCGGCAGGCCGGCTTCGAGGTGCTGCGCCAGGAGCGCCACCAGTACACCGACCTGCCGATTCCGCCGGCGCTGCAAGGGCGCTATCCCGAAAGCTGGCTGCGCAATAATGAAATACTGCTGCTGCTGGGCAAGTCGTGAGTTGCCCAGCTCTGTTTTGGAACTCAACGATGCAAATCATTCCCACCGCCTTGCCGGATGTGCTGATACTTGAACCGAAGGTATATGGCGACGGGCGCGGCTTTTTCATGGAGAGCTTCAATGCCCGCGATTTTGCGCGGGCCACCGGGCTGCATGTCGATTTCGTGCAGGACAACCACAGCCGCTCGGCGCGCGGCGTGCTGCGCGGGCTGCACTATCAGATCGAGCAGCCGCAAGGCAAGCTGGTACGGGTGGTGCGCGGCGCGGTGTTCGACGTGGCGGTGGATTTGCGCCGCGCCTCGCCCCACTTTGGCCGCTGGGTGGGCGTGGAACTCAGCGAGGACAACCGCCGCCAGTTGTGGGTGCCGCCGGGCTTTGCCCACGGGTTTGTGGTCTTGTCCGAATCGGCTGATTTTCTCTACAAGGCCAGCGACTACTACGCCCCCGCGCACGAGCGCGGCATCGCTTGGAATGATCCGGCCATCGGCATCGTCTGGCCGCTGGCCGCGCATGGCATCGCCGCGCCCATCCTTTCGGACAAGGACCGCGCCGCGCCGCCGCTGGCGCAGGCCGAGTTGGCAGGTTGACGTGGCTAGGCCAGCGCGGCCGCCGCGCCAAAAAGAAGGCGGCAACGGAACTATCGCCGCTCGGCGATGATCCATACCAGAAAATCTAGCAAGTCCACGCTTGGCGCGGATTGGCCCGTAAAATTCTCCGGTTTCGCTTTACGCTTTTTTACCCCTGGTATCCATGCTCGAATCTCCTCAGACTTCCGCGCCGTCTGGCCCTGCCGCGTTCGACTGGGCGCACTATGGCGATGTGCTGGTGCGTGCGGGCAGGCTCTCGCCGCGCGATTTGGAGCGCGCGCTGGCGGCCACGCACGAAATGGGCGGCGCGCTGGACGTGGCGCTGGTCAGCCTGGGGCTGGTTTCCGAGGCCGACGCCGCGCACGCGCTGGCCGAGTATCTGGGCTTGCCTTTCGTGCCGGGCGAGCAGTTTCCCGACTCGCCTTTGGACGCCAATGGCCTGTTGCCGGAGTTCATGCGCGCGCATCGCGTGCTGCCGCTGGCGATCGAGGATGGGCAATTGCATGTGGCGATGCGCGCGCCGTACGACGCGTTCGTGGTCAAGGCGCTGCACCTGACCACCGGCTTGACGGTGCGGCCGGTGGTCGGGCTGGCCTCCGAAATCGACAAGGCGTTGCAGCGTCAGCAAGAAGAGGTGGCGCCGTCCGACGAGAGCCAGGACATTTTCGACACCGGCGGCGAGGCCGGCGAGTTCGTCGAGCATCTGCGCGATCTGGCCAGCGAGGCGCCGGTCATCCGGCTGGTCAACACCATCATTGGCCGCGTGATCGATCTGCGCGCCTCCGACATTCACCTGGAGCCGTTCGAAGACGGCCTGCATGTGCGCTACCGCGTCGATGGCGTGCTGCACATGGGCGAGGTGGTGCCCGGCAACCAGGGCGCGGCGGTGAGTTCGCGCGTCAAGCTGCTGGCGCACCTGGACATCGCCGAGCGCCGCCTGCCGCAGGACGGTCGCATCAAAACGCGCGTCAAGGGACGCGAGCTGGATTTGCGCGTGTCCACCGTGCCGACGGTGTACGGCGAGAGCGTGGTGATGCGGGTGCTGGACCGCGCCAGCGTGCGCTTCGGGCTGGAGGACATGGGGTTCGAAGCCGACAACCTGGTGCGCTTTAACGCGCTGATTCACCGGCCGCACGGCATCTTGCTGGTCACCGGCCCGACCGGCTCGGGTAAAACCACCACGCTGTACGCGGCGCTGGCCAAGCTCGATTCGACGACGCAAAAGATCATCACCGTGGAAGACCCGGTCGAGTATCAGCTTGAGGGCATCAACCAGATCCAGGTGCACACGCAAATCAACCTGACGTTCGCCAACGCGCTGCGCTCGATTTTGCGGCAAGACCCGGACATCATCATGATCGGCGAAATGCGCGACGGCGAAACCGCGCAGATCGCCGTGCAGTCGTCATTGACCGGGCACCTGGTGCTCTCCACCCTGCACACCAACACGGCCGCCAGCGCGGTGGTGCGGATGCAGGACATGGGCATTGAGCGCTACCTGATTACCTCCACCGTCAACGGGGTGCTGTCGCAGCGGCTGGTGCGGCGGCTGTGCCCGCACTGCAAGACAGCGGTGGCGCCCGAGCCGGAGTTGCTGCAAAGCTCGGGACTGTTCAAGTTCATACGGCCGGGCGCGCCGATTTACGAGGCGCGCGGCTGCGAGCAATGCCGCGGCACCGGCTATCAGGGCCGCACCGGCATTCACGAGTTGCTGGTGGTCGATGAAACCATGCGCAGCGCCATTTTGCAAGGGCGCGATGCCAGCGCGTTGCAGCAATTGGCCGTCCAGTCGGGCATGCTCACGCTCTACGATGACGGCTTGCGCAAGGTCGTCTCCGGCGTGACCAGTCTGGACGAGGTGCTGCGCGTGACCCAGGACGAACTACAGGAAGCGCCGGTTCATGCCTGAGTTCGCATGGCGCGCCGCCTCGCCCGACGGGCAACTGGTGCAAGGGCAATCCGACGCGCCGTCGGTCGATACCGTGCTCGGCCAGTTGCGCCAGCGCGGGCTGACGCCGATTCGCGTCGAACCGAGCACGCCCGGCATGGCCGGCGGCTCATTGGGCGCCGGCGGCGCCTTGCCGCGCTTTGGACGCCGGCGCGCGCCGAGCGGACCGGTCAAAGCGGTTGACGTGCGCGCGCTGACCTCGGAATTGTCCATCATGCTGCGCGCCGGGCTGGCGCTGGACAACGCGCTGCGCGTGCTGATCGAAATGAGCGTCAAGCCCAGCGTGAAAACGCTGCTCGAAGAGCTGCTGGCCGACGTAAAAGGCGGCGCGCCGTTCAGCCGCGCCCTGAACCAGCGGCGCGAGCTGTTCGGCGACTTCTACATCAACATGGTGCGCTCGGGCGAGGCCAGCGGCCAAATGTCGCAGGTGCTCGAGCGCTTGGTCGCGCACATGGAGCGGCTGCGCCAACTGCGCGAGGACGTGATTTCCGCCACCCTGTATCCGGCCATTTTGCTGTGCGTGGCACTGCTCTCGCTGGTCGTCATGCTCGGCTTTGTGGTTCCGCAGTTTGAAAAACTGTTTCACGACATGGGAGACGCCCTGCCGCTGCCCACCCGCGTCATCATGACCCTGGGCACCGGCTTTCGCGATTACGGTTTGTGGATCGGCCTCGCGGTCGTCGCACTGGGCTGGCTGACCGCGCGCTGGCTGGCCACGCCCGCGGGCCGTACCTGGTGGCAATCGCGCCTGCTGACCGTGCCGGTAATCGGCCGCCTGCTGTATCAATACCAGCTGGCGCTGTTCGCGCGAGCGCTGGGCACGCTGCTGGCCAACGGCGTGCCGCTGCTGACCGCGCTGCACATTGCCACCGAGACGGTGGACAACGTCAATTTGCGCGCCGCCTTGGGCAAAATGGCCCCGATAGTCAAGGAAGGCGGGCGGATGGTACGGGCGATGCAAGCCACGCAGGCGTTCGAGCCGCTGGCGGTCAACCTGGTGCGGGTCGGCGAGGAAACCGGCCGCATCGGCCCCATGATGAACGAGTTGGCCGAGGTGCTGGACCGCAACGTCACAACCGGCATCAAACGCTCGCTCACGCTGCTCGAACCGGCAATGATTTTGGTACTGGGGATGATGATCGCGGTCATCATCGTCTCGATTCTGTTGGGTATTCTGTCGATTAACGACTTGGCCAAGTAAAGCAAAACAAAGCAAGGAAAAGGAAATCCGTCATGCAACGCAAATTCACACAACGCTCCAAGAGCATTGCCCGCCGTGCCGCGCGCGGCTTTACGCTGATCGAGATTTTGGTGGTGATCGCCATCATCGCCATGCTCGCGGCCATCGTGGGACCAACGGTAATGAACCGGCTGGGCGGCGCCAGGAGCAAAACCGCCGTAATCCAAATCGCCGACCTCGAAAAGGCGCTGGATCTGTTCAAACTCGACGTAGGCCGCTACCCGACCAACCCGGAAGGCTTGCAGGCGCTGATGACCGCGCCCGGTTCGGCCAACGGCTGGAACGGCCCGTATCTGAAGGGCGGCCTGCCCAGCGACCCTTGGGGCAACCCTTACCGCTACAACGCCTCCGGGCCTAACGGCGGCGTGCAAATCCTCTCCTACGGCGCGGACGGCGCCCCCGGCGGCGAGGGCGAAAACGCCGACATCACCAACAAGCAGTGATGCGGCGGCGGGGTAAGCATTCGGCGGTTAGCGTTTAGCGTGAAACAAAAGGCGCCTCCCTGGTTGGCTCGACGCTCGGTCAGCGGCTTCACGCTGATCGAAATCCTGGTTGTATTCACGCTCATCGCGCTGATCGTCGGCCTGACGCCGGTGGCCTACGGGCGTTTGCAAGAAAGCGCGCAATACCGCGACACCGTGCGCACGGCCCTGACCGACCTGCGCGCGGCACGCCAGCAGGCCATGGCCGGGGGCGTGGAAACGCGCTTCGCGGTGGACTTGCAAGCGCGCACCTTCGGCGTCATCGGCGGCCCGGCGCATCAGGTGCCCCTGCCCTTGACCCTGCGCGCCGTAATGGCCGGACAAGAAGCCGGGCAGAACGGGCAATTGTCGATCCGTTTTCTGCCGCGCGGCGGCGCCAGCGGCGGCAGCATGGACATCCTCCGTCCGTCCGGTACTGGCGTGCGCCTGCGCGTGGACTGGTTCACCGGCCGGGTGGAGCAAGAGGCGCTTGAGCGATGACACCTCACAAAAAGTTGAGCGTTGTGCGTTTAACGTTGAGCGTCAGCCCGATAGCGGTGTTGCGCGTGAGCGGCATGGACAACGGGGTTAAGCCATGACTCGGCCGCGCGGCTTTTCCCTGCTCGAAGTTCTGGTCGCATTCTTCATCGCGGCGCTGGCGCTGGCCATGATTTACCGGGTCATGGGCAACGACGCGCGGCAGGCCGGCAGCTTGGGACAGCGCGAGCGGGCACTGGCGCTGGCGCAATCGCTGCTGGCCGGGTACACCGTGGCGCCGCCGCTGGAGGTGCACGACAGCGGCGACTCCGCCGGTTACGCCTGGCGCATCGACAGCGCGCCGTATCCGACCGAAGTCAACAGCGCCAGCCCGCAAGCGCCGCGTCTGCATGAGTTGCGCGCCGCCGTCAGCTGGGACGGCGGCCAGCACGGCATCGAACTGCGTACCTTGCGGCCCGAGCGTTTGCCGCTGCCCGGCCAAATGGGGGTCGCGCGTTGAGCCGGAGCGCCGTGAATATGGCCCTTCCACGTCAGGGGGAGCGTGGGGGCAGTCATCCCGCCGCCGCCGGGCCGCCCCAAGGCGGCGGGCGCCCCCTCGGGGGGCAGCGAACCATGCGCAGCAGGGAGCGTGGGGGCAGTGGCTTCACGCTGGTCGAAGTGCTGATCGCGCTGGTGCTGCTGTCGATGCTGATGCTGGCGCTGACCAATGCCGTGCGCGGCATGGGCCAGACCGAAGAGCGGGTCGATGCGCACATGGCCGCGTCCGATGACTACCGCCTGGCCACCGGCTGGCTGCGCGACACCTTGGGGCAGGTTTCGTTGCGCCGCTACGTCAACAACCAAGCCGGCGCGCCGGGGCAAATCCCGTTTTTTGACGGCGCCGGCGACCATGTCGCGTGGATCGGCGTGCTGCCCGCGCGGTTTGGCGTGGGCGGGCGGCATTACCTGCGGCTGGCGATGGAATCCAATGCCCTGGTGCTGCGTTACTCGCCGTGGACCGGCGCGGCCACCTTCAGCAATTGGAGCGCGGCGCAAAGCCTGGCCCTGGCCACGCCGGCGTCGGGGCTGGCGTTGCAATACCAAGACCCGTCGACCGGCGATTGGGGCCCCGTCTGGCCGCCGCCCAATCTATCGCCGCAAACCCCGCCGGATTTGCTGCTGCCTTCGGCGGTGCGGATCGACCTGGGCGGTGCGCGTCCGCCCTGGCCGATGCTGGTCGTGACCGTGCGCGCCGCCCAGCCGTGCCGCAGCAGACTCGGCGCTGGTATGGACATGGGCGATTCGGAGTCCGCATGTTAACCCGGCTCTTGCGCCGCCGCCACGGCAAAATATCCGGACCAGCGCCGCGCCGCGGCATGGCGCTGATCGCGGTGCTGTGGATCGTGGCCGCGCTGAGCATCATGGTCATGGGCCTGACGCGCAGCGTCCAGCAAGGCATACGCGCCGCCATCATGCAGCGCGGCCTGGCCGAGGGACAGGCGCTGGGCCAAGCGGCCATTGCACTGGCATTGCAACAGCTCACGGTACAAACGCAAACCCAAGCCACGCCCAACACCGGCACCGATCAAGTCAGCATCAACTACGCCGGAATGAGCATCGCGGTAACCGCCACGCCGCTCAACGGCTGGGTTGCGCTCAATAGCGCCTCCGCGCCGATGCTGGCCGCGCTGCTGCAAACCGCGGGCGGGCTCAATGCGGCACGCGCCCAGCAAATGGCCGAGGCCATCGTGACCTGGCGCGACGGTGTACCGCAGCAGGACCTCGCATCGCCCCCAACCATCGGCAACCAGACACGCCGTTTCGAGGCGGTGGAAGACCTGATGCTGATACCCGGCATGGATTACGAGTTGTATGCCCGCCTCGCGCCGTTCATGAGCGTCAGCAACTCCAGCAGCGGCCCGGTCAATGCCAACGCCGCGCCGCCCGGCTTGGCGGAGGCGCTGGGCAATAACACGGCGTTCATCGCGCCCAACAACGCCGGGCGCGGCAATTTATTCCGGCTGGAAGCGGCGGTGCCGCTGGAGGCAGGCACAATACTACATTTGACTCAGGATGTGGCACTGCAGAGGGCGGGTTCCAACACCGTCACACCGTGGCGCATTCTGCGCGAAAGCGCGCGGATGGACGCCGGTGCCGCGCCGGCGGCTTCCGCTTGATGGTTTGCGTTTCACAGTATGGCCTTTACTCACGACAACAGCCGCTTTTTCGGACTGGACTTAAGCCAGTGGCCACGCCAATGGCGCGCGGCGGTCGGGCTGTTGGCCGGGCTGCCGCTGCTGGCCCGGCTGGCGCCCACGGTGCGGGTGGCGCTGCGGCAGACCGATGGACGGGTAACCGATTGGCTGGTCACGCGCGGCATCGCCACCCCGGCTGTTAACGGCACCTCGGCCGGCGCTCCAGCCGTACACGCGCTGGAACTGCCGCGCCAGCGCATACTCGAACGCCATCTGGGCCTGCCGCCGCTGGCCGATGCCGATCTGGCGCAGGCGGTGCGGCTGGACGTGGCGGCCAGCAGCCCGTTTCCCGCCGGGCAGACGGTGCATGGCTATACCCCGCAAGCCGGGGGCCGCGTCGATGTGGCCATTACCTCGCGCGCGCAGGTTGACCTGGCGCAAATCGAAGCGCGCGCGGCGGGCTGGCAGCCCGCCGCCGACCATGACCCAGAAATCTGGGTCATCGCGCCCGACGCCAACCGCAACGGCCCGATCCGCCCGATCGTCATCGGCGGTTATGGCGAAGCCGTGCGCCAGCGGCTGGCCGCGCGCGGCTTTGCGCGGCATTTGGCCTTGATCGTGCTGGGCGTGGTGCTGCTGGCGGCGCTGCTGGCCACCCCCACCGCCTTTACCCGGCTGCGCGCGCGCCAGGCCACGGCCGCGCAAAACACCTTGCAGCAACAGGCCACCGAGCAAATCGCCGCCCGCGAGGCGCTGCTGGCGCAGTTGGGCCGAATGCGTGGGCTGCGCGATCTGGTCAGCCAGCAAATCGCGCTGCCGCCCGCGCTGGACATGCTCACCCGTACCCTGCCCGACGACGCCTGGCTGACCTTGCTGCGCGTCGAAGGCACCAAACTGACCCTCAACGGCAGCGCCGATGACGCGGCCGCGCTGGTACAAGCCCTGGCCCAGCAACCCGGCGTGCGCGACGCGCGCCTGGCCTCGCCGGCCACCCGCTCGCCGGGCGCGAGCAAGGAAAACTTCATCATCGAGTTGCAACTGGACCCGGCGCGCTACGGGTTGACCCAAAGCACAGCCAACGCGGCCAACGGGGCCAACGCGGCGCCGGATACGGCACCCGAGGCGGCATCCCAGCCTACGCCCCTGGCGGCGTCCGCTCCGGCCTCCGGCGCGGCTGACGTGCCGGCCGGCCCCGCCTACCAAGCCGCCGCGCGAATCGCGCTGCAACCCATGCTGGATAAGCTCACCCACACCGCACCCGGTGGTGCGCGGCTGACCCTGCTGCATGTCGATGGCTCCAAGCTCACCCTCGACGGCAGCGCCGATAACGCGGCGGCGCTGGTGCAAACCCTGGCCAAACTGCCGGGCGTGCACGACGCGCGCCTGGCATCGCCGGCCACCCGCTTGCCGGACACCGGCAAGGAAAAGTTTGTTCTCGAACTGCAAGTGGACCTGGCGCGCTACGGGTTGCCGCCGGGCGCCGCCGGGCTGGTACCGAATGCGGCACCCGATACGGCCTCAACCGCCGCGCCGCCACCGCCGCCCGCGTCCGCGCCCACCGCGCCACCGCCGCCACCCGTATCCGGGCCTACCGCGCCGCCACCGCCACCCGCATCCGCGCCCGCCGCGCCGCCACCGCCACCTGTATCCGGGCCTGCCGTGCCGCCGCCACCGCCACCTATATCCGTGCCCGCCGCGCCACCGCCGCCCGCATCCGTGCCTACCATGCCGCCGCAACCCGCATCCATGCCCGCCGCGCCACCGCCGCTCACGAACAGGAGCAAAACATGAACTGGCTGCGCCAAAAACCGCGCCCCGAGCAGGTCTGGCTGCTGCTGGCGGCCGCGCTGCTGATCGTGCTGACCGTGAGCGCGGCCGTTTTCACCTTCAGCGCCCATGCGCAGGCCGCCGAAACGCTGGCGAAAATCGAACCGCGTTACGCCCGTATCAGCGGTTTGCTACAAAAACAGGAGCAAATCGGCCAATCCGCCAACGCCCTGAAAGCCAGCTTCGCACGCTACGTTTACCCGGCCGAGGGTGATCCCAGCCAAATCGGCAACCAAGCGCTGCAAAAAGTGCGCGACTTGGCGTCGGCGCGCAATTTGCGCGTAACCAGCAGCCAAAGCCAGCCCGCCAAACCGGACAGCGACCATCCCGACTTGGATCGCATCGCTATCAATCTGCGCATCGAAGGCGACTGGAACGCGTTGCAAGAACTGCTGGCCGGCCTGACGCGGCAAACGCCCGCCATTTACCAAAACACCGTACAGCTGGCCGTTCAGGGCGGCGGGCGGTTTGTCAACCCCAATCAGCCCTGGAGCGTCAGCGGCCAGTTCGACCTGTACGTGCTGCAAGCGCACAAACCCGAAGACGGCGCGAGCGCGGCACCCGCGGGAGCGGCGTCCAGCCCATCGCTGTCCGGCTCGGTGCCCAAACGGGGAGCGGTATATGACACGCCCTAAACTCACCCCGCTGCTGATCGCCATCGACGCGCTGCTGGTGCTGGTGCTGGCGGCGCTGTGGCTGGCGCCCGGCCCGTTGGCGCACTGGCGCGACTGGCAGGCGCCCGCACCGCAAGCGCCCAACCTGGATGACGTGCGCGCCGCGCAACTCACGCCCAACCCGGCGCTGGGACGCAACTACCCGGCCATTACCGAGCGCCCCCTGTTCGCCGCCGACCGCAAGCCCCGCGCCAGCGCCGGCGAAGGGCAAACCGCCGCTCCGCCCGACAGCCTGGACCAAGCCAAGCTCTATGGCCTGGTCAATGGCCCGGCGGCGCAAGGCGTATTGCTGGAGCAGGGCGGCCAGTCGCAATTCGTGCGGCGCGGCGAAAAAATCGGCGCCTGGACCCTGCAAGCCATCGAGGAACGCAACGCCATCTTCGTCAAAGGCAGCGAACAACGCACCATGCCGCTGCCCGACAGCTTGACCGATCCGGCGCAGGCGGCGCAAGCGGCCGCGGCGGTCCCCCCGGCCGCCATGTCCAAGAATCCGCGCATGCAGCAACCCATGCCGCAACCCATGCCGCAACCCATGCAGCAACCCATGCAGCAGCCAGCCATACCGCCGCCGCCCTATCCGGCCGATCAACCCATGATGCCGACCAGCAATCGCGGGCAGCCCATCAGGCTCAATCGCAAACCGCGGCGCCGCCTTCGGCCAGCCGGTTTTGAACCGATCCGGATGAAACCAATCCAACCTGCGCAAGCATGACCACGACCACCCATCCCATGACCTTATTTCGCACTTCTTGCCTGCGCCGTGGCGCACTGGATCCCGTTCATGGTCTTTTCGGGGCCACGCTGCTGACGCTGGCGCTGGCGCAACTGACCGGCTGCGCGCAAACCGATGCGGCCGGGCGGACAGCGCCTTTCGCCTCCGCGCCGGCGCCCGCCAGCCTAAACCAAATCAAACTCCATCGCCTCATCACCACCCCTGCGGCATCCCAAGGCGCGCTGCTGAGCTGGAACGGCCAGCAGCCCAAATTCGTGCTGCGCGGCCGCCAGATCGGCGACTGGACGCTCGACAGCGTCACGCCCAGCCAGGCGGTTTTCGTCAAAGGCGATGAACGCCAGGTGCTGTCCCTGTCCGACAGCCAGGCCCCCGCGGCCACCCCACCCGCGGCCCCTGCCGCCCCCGCCCTCGCGCCGCTGGCACTCGCGCCAGCACCCGCACCTAAATCCACACCCGCGCCCACACCTAAACCCGCACCCGTGGCACCGGTCGCCGCCGCCGCGCAAAACGACGAGGACGACCATCTCAAACCGGTCATCATCCGCGGCAGCGACAGCACCCTGGCGCGCCAGCCCAGCGCCCTGCCGCGCGTGCCCAAGGGCGACGTGGCCAGCTTCAAATTCGACAACGCGCCGGTCGGCGAAGTGGTGCAGGTCATGCTGCGCGACCTGCTCAAGGTCGATTACGTGGTACATCCGCCGCTGCAAGGCACGGTCACCCTGGTCACGCGGCAGTCGATCGCGGCCGACCACGCGCTGCTGCTGCTCGAAACCGCCCTGCAAGCCAACGGCATCGTCATGGCGCGCGACAGCCGCGGCGTCTATCACGTCGGCACGCCCGACTCGCTGCGCGGCATCATCGCCGCGCCGTCCATCGCCGAACCCGGCAAGCCGCTGCCGCCGGGCTACGGCGCGGTCATCATCCCGCTGCGCTACCTGGGCGCAGGCGAAATGGCCAACATCCTGCGGCCCATCGTCGCGGCCGACGCCATCTTGCGCGTGGACAGCGTGCGCAACCTGCTGGTCATGCGCGGCACCCGCGCCGAGGCCGAAGGCTGGCTCGACCTGGTCGCCACCTTCGACGTGGACCTGCTGCGCGGCATGTCGGTCGGCGTGTTCCCGCTCAAATACACCAGCATCGAAGACGTCACCCTGGCGCTGCGCGTCCTCTCGGGCGCGTCCACCGATGCGGGGGCGGCCAATACCGCCGGCATGCCGGGCATGCCGCCGGGTATCCCGCCGGGCATGATGCCGCCGGGCATGCGCAACCCGCAGGCACCGGGCGGGCGCCAATCCGGGCGCTCCGGCATGCCCCAAGCCGGGCAACAGGCCGCGCCGGCGGACGCCGGGCTGGGCGAAAACAACCCGCTGTTCGGCGCCATCCGCGTCATGCCCATCGAACGCATCAACGCCATCATGGTGGTCACCCCGCGCGCGGCGTATCTGGACGAAATGCGCTACTGGATCGAGCAGTTCGACCGCCCCGACCTGAACAGCAACGAGGCGCAGCTTTACGTCTACAAAGTCAAAAACGGCTCGGCCGACCACCTGGCCGAACTGCTCAACGGCATTTATAGCGGCGGCGTGCTCAAGCAGCAAGTCGACCCCAACACCGGCCTGGCCCCAGGCATGAACCCGCTCTCCGGCATGAGCGGCGGCGGCAGCTTCAACAGAAATAACTCGTCCGGTTTCGGCGGCATGGGCGGCAACTTCGGCGGCGGCATGGGCGGCGGATTCGGTGGCATGGGCGGCGGCATAGGCGGTGGCTTCGGCGGTATGGGTGGCGGTATAGGCGGCGGTATAGGCGGCATGGGCGGCGGTTTTGGCGGCATGGGTAACATGGGCCAAGGCGGCGGCAACCAGGGGCCGGGCGTCACCACCGTAACGCTGGGCACCACCGTACAGGTGATGGCCGACCGCATCAACAACACCCTGCTGGTCCACGCCACGCCCAAGGAATACGCGCGCATCGAAGCCACCTTGAAGCGCCTGGACGTGCAGCGTGCCCAGGTGCTGATCGAGGCCAGCATCGTGGAAGTCACGCTCAACGATAGCCTGTCATATGGGTTGCAGTGGGCGTTCAGGAACAACAACCTCCACATCGGCGGCGGTGGCAGTGATAGCTACAAAGGCGTAGGTGCGGTGAATATGGCCAATCCCATCGTAACAATCCCCGCCAACACCAGCTCCAGCAATAACAACTCCAGTGGTAGCAACTCTAGCAATAGCAATTCTGCCAACGGCTTTAGCTGGGCCTTGGCTAATTCTGTAGGCACCGTCAACGCCGTGCTTACGGCACTGGCCAGCGACTCACTGGTAAAGGTCATTTCCAGCCCGTCGCTGCTGGTACTCGACAACCAGGCCGCGGCCATTCAGGTAGGCTCCCATGAACCGGTACCGAGCGGCTCAACCACTTTTTACAATGGCAACACCCCTTCCACCAACAACCAGATCGGCTGGGTAGATACCGGTGTCATGCTGGGGGTAACGCCCTCGGTCACCGCGGGAGACCTGGTAACCATGAACATCAACCAGATGTTCAGCACGGGTGGCCCAAATGTTAAAGTTGGTGGTGAGGAGTACCCCTCCTACCTTCAGCGCCAAATAAACACCTCGGTGGCCGTGCGCTCGGGTGAAGCCATCGTGCTGGGCGGACTCATTCAGGAACGCAACCAACGCATAAAATCCGGCGTTCCGATTTTGTCGAGCATTCCAGTGGTGGGTGCGCTGTTTGGTACCCATGGCAAAGACACGCAACGCACCGAACTACTGGTCATCATCACCCCGCGCGTGCTGCGCTCCGATGAAGACGCCCGCGCCGTCAGCCGCGAAATGCGCGACCGCATGCGCGGCTTGACCGCCGGCGATTTGCCCGTCGGCGCCAAACCCGCGCGCTGACCCCTTACACCCCTATCCTGAAAACAGCAAGCACCTCGCTCTATGAACCTTTCCATCCGCACAACCGCATCCCGCCACGTTGCCGCCCGCGCCGCCGCCGGCGCCTTGATTGCCGCCACCCTGCTCACCGCCGGCTGCGCCACCGTCAAGACCGAAACGGCGGAAGAAACCGTCGCCCGCCGCGCCAACGAACGCTGGCAGGCGCTCATCAAAGGCGACTTCACCGCCGCCTACCGCTACCTCCAGCCCGGCTACCGCGCCATCGTCAACGAACAAAATTACCGCAAAACCTTCGGCGCCGGCGGCGCATGGAAAGCGGCCGACATCTACACCACCACCTGCGAAGCCGAACGCTGCACCGTGCGCCTGCGTCTGACCACGCTAAACTTTGCGCCCGGATTTGCCACCAAGATGCCGGAAATCCAGAACTTCTTCAACGAAACCTGGATCAAGGACGAAGGCCAGTGGTGGTTCTACCAGGCGCCCGCGACAGAAGGCTTGGGCCGCCCAGCCACACCATAGCCCGCCGCCCCATCCCAACCTTCGCCAACGTTGAAGGTTTTTGCTTGCGTGCGCGGTTTTTCTAATGTAGGGGCGACCGGCCGGTCGCCCCTACCCCTGTTCGGCCTTACCGCCCCCATCCCAGGGGTTCGCAGCGGAAACCCAGAAATTTCCGGCGTGGAACCCAAACCTGGGCCATTTCAGGCGAAAACCACATTCAGCCGCCCGGCGCGGGTGCCGCTCCGGCGCGGCGGGCTAACCCGAAGTTCCAGCGTCCAAAACGCGAGTTTTGCTTATACGACAACAACTTGTCGTTCTTTTTGGATTCCGGTTTCTGTCTACATCCGGATCTGC
>Ga0209628_10000966_pt1 | contig 18102 bp, 17 predicted proteins | sample TergutCu122P4_FD_187285 | JGI IMG/M metagenome (GOLD analysis project Ga0209628, IMG submission 187285) | Cubitermes ugandensis P4 segment gut microbial communities from Kakamega Forest, Kenya - Cu122 P4 (SPAdes) (version 2) | ecosystem: Host-associated > Arthropoda: Insects > Digestive system...
TCACGATAGAACGTATCACGGGACAGGCCCATCATCTTGCAGGCTTTCGAGACGTTGCCCAACTCGGTCGCCAGATTCAAGAAACCAATCTTGTGACGAATCACATTCTGGTTAAGACGATTCATGGAGTTATTCCATGGGGTTATTCCTTGATGCTCTCGCGCCGTTTCGATAAAGATTCGCACCTCTATCAAAACGGGTAACCCCACCTCTTGGCAAGGCCCGCTGTCAGATCAGGTCTGAATTTCTACACATCAATCACCTTGATGACGGTTTCCTGATCGTCGACCGTCAAGGCTTCGAGCACCTTGAAACGGCGGAGCAACCGGGAATTCGCCAGAGGCGAATCCTCGATCGGATTGCCCGTCAGCAGAAAATCCACCGTCACGCCCAAGGCATCGGCCAGCTTGACCAGCATCTCGGCGGGCGGGATGTTAAATCCGCTCTCGTACTTGTTCAGTTGCTGGAAGCGAATATCGACCTGGGCGGCCAGTTCCTTCTGCACCCAGCTCTTCTGCTTGCGCAGCGCCTTCAGGCTTGCCCCGAAAACCTTGCGGAGAGTCTCATTCAGCATGATGAACAGCCTTGCTTGCATGTTGACCTCGCAAAAGTCTAAAGGAAAATAATACACTGCCATCTTCACGTACTGAGCCAAATCCCGGACGGCTTGCCAACATCCGTCCGCTCTCTGAATCCGAAAGCATGTCATGACCGGAAATCTCTACGTCGTCACTGCCCCCTCGGGGGCCGGCAAGACCACCCTGGTGCGCCTCTTGCTCGAAGGCGAGCCGGAAGTGCGGCTGTCGATTTCTCACACTACCCGCGCTCCGCGTCCGGGCGAGGCGGATGGGCGTGAATATCATTTCGTCGATGCCGCCGCCTTCCGCGCCATGATCGAGCGCCACGACTTTCTCGAATGGGCGGAGGTGCACGGCAATTTCTACGGCACCTCGCAACAGTGGATCGCCGAGTGTCTGGCCGCTGGCGATGACATCCTGCTCGAAATCGACTGGCAGGGCGCGCAGCAGGTGCGGGCGCAGTTTCCGCAGGCGATTGGCGTCTTCATCCTGCCGCCGTCGATGGCTGAACTGGCTCGCCGCCTCAACGCTCGCGGCGCCGACAGCGACGAGGTCGTTGCCCGGCGCCTGGCCGCGGCGCAAGCGGAGATGCGCCATGTCGGCGAATTTGACTATGTTATTATCAACGACCGTCTGGAGCAGGCCCTGGAAGAACTCCGCGCCATCGTGCGCGCTTCCCGTCTGCGTCTGGCGGCGCAGCGTGTTCGCCACGCCGCGCTTTTTGCCCGATTGATCTGAATCCGTATAGAGGTTTTTCATGGCCCGCGTGACCGTCGATGATTGTTTGAAACGTATTCCCAACCGCTTCCAGATGACCCTGGCCGCCGCCCATCGCGCCCGCCAGATCGCCAATGGCTCGACGCCCTTGGTCGACGCCGACAAGGACAAGCCGACCGTCATCGCCCTGCGCGAAATGGCCGTCGGCAAGGTCGGCCTGGAAGTGCTCAATCGCGGTCAAGCCTGACAATTACCGCGGTGACGCCTGACGATGGATCCTCAGCCATCCCTTGCGCCGCCACCCGAGGACCCCGCCTACCGGGTTTTCCTCGATAGTCTCGATTATCTCCTCGCCGCCGATGTCGCGCGCATCGAAGACGCCTACGCCTTTGCCGCGCGCGCCCATGCCAGCCAGAAGCGCGTCTCGGGCGAGCCTTACATCACCCATCCGCTGACCGTCGCCGGCGCCATCGCCGAATGGCGCATGGATGCCGACGCCATCTGCGCCGCGCTGCTGCACGACGTGCTGGAGGATACCGACGCCAGCAAGGGGGAACTGGCCGAGCGCTTCGGCAAGGACGTGGCCGAACTGGTCGATGGCCTCTCCAAGCTCGACAAGATGGAGTTCGCCTCCTACCAGGAGGCGCAGGCGGAAAATTTCCGCAAGATGCTGATGGCGATGGCGCGCGATCTGCGCGTCGTGCTCATCAAGCTGGCCGACCGCCAGCACAATCTGCACACGATGTCGGCGATGCGCGCCGACAAACGCGCCCGGATCGCCCGCGAGACGCTGGAAATCTATGCCCCCATCGCGCTGCGCCTGGGTCTCTCCAAGCTCTACCGCGAGATGCAGGACACCTGCTTTCAACTGATCCATCCCCACCGGGCGGACGTGCTGGCCAAGGCGCTGAAGGCGGCGCGCGGCAACCGCAGCGAACTGCTGACGCGAATTCTCGACGACATCAAGGACAAGCTGGCAAGCGCCGGCCTGCGCGCCGAGGTGTTTGGCCGCGAGAAGAGCCTGTACTCGATTTTCCGCAAGATGAAGGACAAGCAGTTGTCCTTCTCGCAGGTGCTCGACATCTACGGCTTTCGCGTCGTCGTCGACAACGTGCCCACCTGCTACCTGGCGCTCGGCGCGCTGCACGCGCTGTACAAGCCGGTGCCGGGCAAATTCAAGGACTACGTGGCTATCCCGAAGGCCAACGGCTACCAGTCGCTGCATACGGCCCTGATCGGTCCCTACGGCACGCCGGTCGAGGTGCAGATCCGCACCCGCGAAATGCACAACGTCGCCCAGGAGGGCGTCGCCGCGCACTGGCTATACAAGGACAGCGAGGAGAGCGGAGCCGACTTGCAGGTCAAAACGCATAAATGGCTGGAATCGCTGCTCGACATGCAGGGCAGCGATTCCGCCGAGTTTTTCGAGAACGTCAAGATCGACCTGTTTCCCGACGAGGTGTACGTCTTTACGCCCAGGGGCAAGATCATGGCCATGCCGGCCGGGGCCAGCGTGGTCGATTTCGCCTATGCGGTGCATACGGACATCGGCCACCACTGCTCGGCGGCGCGCATCAATCACGAGCTGGCGCCGCTGCGCACCGAACTGCGCAATGGCGATCTGGTCGAGATCATCACCTCGCTCCAGGCGACGCCCAATCCAGCCTGGCTGACCTATGTCAAGACCGGCCGGGCGCGCAGCAAGATCCGCCACTTTCTGCGCACCATGAGGAACGAGGAGTCGGCCCGCCTCGGCGAGCGCCTGCTGCGCCAGGAACTGCTGTCGCTCGGCGTGGTGCCGATCTCGATTCCGGCCGCCGCCTGGGATGAACTGGTCAAGTCCGGCGGCCACAAATCGATCGAGGAGGTCTACACCGAAATCGGCCTCGGCAAGCGCCTGCCCTCGGTGGTCGCCCGGCGGCTCCTGGCGCGCGAAAGCCTGACCCCGGAAAAATCGGGCCACATGACGCTGGCCATCCACGGCACCGAAGGCATGGCCATCCAGCTTGCCCGCTGCTGCCAGCCGATCCCCGGCGATCCGATCGTCGGCTCGATCAGGAAGGGGAGCGGCCTGGTCGTCCATACCGACGACTGCCCGGTCATCAGAAAATCACGCTCGGCCGAGCCGCAGATGTGGATCGACGTCGAATGGGAGCCGGAGGAAGGCAAGCTGTTCGACGTGCGCATCAAGGTCGAGGTCAAGAACACGCGCGGCATGCTCAGCCGGGTCGCGGCGGCGATCGCCGAGGCCGGCTCGAATATCGAGTATGTGTCGATGGATGCCGATCCCGAGCGCTTGTTCTCGCTGCTGCGCTTCACCATCCAGGTCGCCCACCGCAACCACCTGGCGGCCGTCATGCGCGGCCTGCGCCATATTCCCGAAGTCAGCCGCATCGCCCGCGAGCGCGAGGGGTAATACCGGGATGAAAATCCTCGTGCTGGGCGCTGGCGTCGTCGGCACGACGAGCGCATGGTATCTGGCCCGCGCCGGGCATCAAGTCACCGTGGTCGACCGCCAGCCGCAGGCCGGCATGGAAACCAGTTTCGCCAACGGCGGCCAGATTTCCGTCTCGCATGCCGAGCCGTGGGCCAATCCGCATGTTTTCGCCCGTCTGCGCCAATGGCTGGGGCGCGAGGATGCGCCTTTGCTCTGGCGCTGGCGCGCCGATCCGGCGCAACTGACCTGGGGTCTGCGCTTTCTCGGCGAATGCCGGCCCGGCGCGACGCGCCGCAACATGGCGGCGATCATCGCCCTGGCGCTGTACAGCCGGCATCAACTCGGCCTGTTGCGCGGCGAACTGGGGCTGCAATACGACCAGTTGCAACGCGGCATCCTGCATATTTATACTGACCGCCGGGAGTTCGCCGCCGCCTGCGCAGCGGCGCGCAGCATGCGCGCCCTCGGCGTCGAGCGCGAAACCGTCAATACCGACGCCTGCCTGGAAATCGAGCCGGCCCTGGCCGATGCCCGGCCTCTGCTGGTCGGCGGCGACTATACGCGGGCCGACGAATCGGGCGATGCTCACCGCTTCACCCAGGCGCTGGCCGCCCGCGCCGCCGAGGCCGGCGTCGTATTCCGCCACGATCTGCACATCGACAAACTGGCGCCGGGTGGCCGCCAACTGGCTGGCGTCGTCGTGCACGGCGAGCTGGGCAGCGGCGAATTGCTGACCGCCGACGCCTACGTCGTGGCGCTGGGCAGCTATTCGCCGCTGCTCTTGAAGCCGCTCGGCATCGGCATCCCGGTCTATCCGGCCAAGGGCTATTCGGTGACGCTGCCGCTGGCGCCCGACTCCCTTGCCCCCAGCGTTTCCCTGATCGACGACGAGCGCAAGCTGGTTTTCTCCCGCCTCGGCGACCGCCTGCGCGTCGCCGGCACCGCCGAATTCAACGGCTACAACCTCGATCTCAACGCGGTGCGCTGCCAGGCGTTGTCACAGCGCGTTCGCCAACTGTTCCCGCGTCTGGAAATCGCCGGGCCGGCGCAATTCTGGTGCGGCCTGCGGCCGGCGACGCCCTCCAACCGGCCATTGATCGGCCGCAGCCGCTACGCCAACCTGTGGCTCAACACCGGCCACGGGACATTGGGGTGGACTCTGGCCTGCGGCTCGGCGGCGGCGCTGGCCGATTTGATCTCCGGGCGACGGCCCGAGCCTGAATTCCCCTTTTTGGGATGCTGATCGACAGCCACTGTCATCTCGACGCCGGCGAATTCGCCGCCGACCGCGATGCCGTGCATGCCGCGGCGCGGGCTGGCGGCGTCGAGCGCATTCTGGCGCCGGCCGTGGCGGTCGCCAATTTCCCTGCCGTGCGTGATTGCGTGGCGCGTTATCCCGGCTGCGTCGCCGCTTACGGTATTCATCCGCTGTCTGTGAACACGGCACAGGAAAGCGACCTCGCCGTGTTGCGTCAATGGCTGGTCAGCGAGCGGCCGGTTGCGGTTGGCGAGATTGGCCTCGATCACTTTGTCGCCGCTGCCGACCGGCAACGCCAGGAATTTTTTTTCGTCGAACAACTGAAGCTGGCCCGCGAATTCGGCCTGCCGGTGGTGCTGCACGCGCGCCGGGCAATCGACCCTGTACTCAAGCAACTGCGCCGGATTTTCGGCCACGGCGGCGTGCCCGGCGGCATCGCCCATGCCTTCAACGGCAGCCGGCAACAGGCCGACGAATTTCTCAAGCTCGGCTTCGCCCTCGGTTTCGGCGGGGCCATGACCTTCAGCGGCTCGACGCGCATCCGCCACTTGGCGGCGACGCTGCCGGACAGCGCCATCGCGCTCGAAACCGATGCGCCCGATATTGCGCCCGCCTGGCTGGACGGCGGCCGCAACCAGCCCGCCGAATTGCCGCGCATTGCCGCCGTGCTGGCCGATTTGCGCGGCATTTCGGTGGCTGCCGTAGCGGCCATGACGACAGAAAATATCCGCCGGGTCATCCCCGGCATGGGTTGACCTGCGTCAACATAAACCCACAAAGATCAGGGCTATTCCGAGGCTTTGATCCAGGCTAAAGAACTGGCCGGGTAGACGGGTAGCCTGCCGCAAGTGATCCGAGTTACGAAAAGGCATGACCATGCAGAATATGCAGAATTCCTCCGGTGTTCATATTTCCAGCATCATCGTCGGCGCCTTGCCGAAGCAATCGGCTGATGTGCGGCGTGCCTTGGCCGAATTGCCCGGCGTCGAGGTTCATGCCGCAGCCGATGATGGGCGCATGGTCGTCAGCATCGAATCCGCCGACGAAAACATCACCCTGTCCCATTTTGAAACGATCCGCCAGTTGCCGGGCGTTCTCGCGGCATCGCTGGTGTATCACCAGCACGAAACCAATCCCGATCAGGAGGCTTGAGATGATGGACATGAAACTGACCCGGCGCGATTTCATCAAGAGCAACGCCGTTGCGGCGGCTGCGGCCGCGGCCGGCATCAGCGTACCTGCTGCGACGCTGGCGCAGCAGAAGGGCGATGACGGCGTGCGCTGGGACAAGGGCGTCTGCCGTTACTGCGGCACCGGCTGCGGCGTGCTGGTCGGCACCCGCGACGGGCGCATCGTGGCGACGCAAGGCGATCCCGAAGCGCCGGTCAATCGCGGCCTGAACTGCATCAAGGGTTATTTCCTGTCGAAGATCCAGTACGGCCACGACCGCCTGACGACGCCGATGCTGCGCATGAAGGACGGCAAGTACGACAAGGAAGGCAAATTTCAGCCGATCACCTGGAAACAGGCGTTCGACATCATGGAAGAAAAAGTCAGGGCGGCGCTCAAGGAAGGCGGGCCGAAGAACATCTGCATGTTCGGTTCCGGCCAGTGGACGATCTGGGAAGGTTATGCTGCCGTCAAGCTGTTCAAGGCCGGTTTCCGTTCCAACAACCTCGACCCGAACGCCCGTCACTGCATGGCCTCGGCCGTCGTCGGCTTCATGCGCAGCTTCGGCATCGACGAGCCGATGGGTTGCTACGACGACATCGAGCATGCCGACGTATTCGCGCTGTGGGGTTCCAACATGGCCGAGATGCACCCGATCCTGTGGTCGCGCATCACCGACCGCCGGCTGACCGCCAATCATGTGCGCATCCACGTGTTGTCCACCTTCTCCCACCGCTCCTGCGAACTGGCCGACAGCGAGCTGATTTTCAAGCCCAATTCCGACCTGGCGATCCTCAATTACATCGCCAATTATCTGATCCAGAACGGCGCGGTGAACCAGGATTTCGTCGGCAAGCACGTCCGGTTCAAGAAAGGCGTCACCGACATCGGCTACGGACTGCGCCCGAATCACCCGCTGGAACAGGCCGCCGGCAACAACGGCTACCCCGGCCCGGACGGCAAGCCGAAGGGCGACCCGATGAAGGCCGCGGACATGACCTTCGACGAATTCGCCCAGTTCGTTTCCGAATACACCCTGGACAAGGCGCACGAGCTTTCCGGCGTACCCAAGGACAAGCTGGAAGCGCTGGCCAAGGTCTATGCCGACCCGAAGGCCAAAGTCACCTCGTTCTGGACCATGGGCTTCAACCAGCACGTGCGCGGCACCTGGGTGAACAACATGATCTACAACGTGCATCTCTTGGTCGGCAAGATTTCCGAGCCGGGCAACAGTCCGTTCTCGCTGACCGGCCAGCCGTCGGCCTGCGGCACGGCGCGCGAGGTCGGCACCTTCGCCCATCGCCTGCCGGCCGACATGGTCGTCGTCAATCCGAAACACCGCGAGCTATCGGAAAAATTGTGGAAATTGCCGGCCGGCGTCATCTCCGACTGGGTCGGCCTGCATGCCGTGGCCCAGTCGCGGACGATGAAGGACGGCAAACTGGCCTTCTTCTGGGCGAGCACCACCAACAACATGCAGGCCGGGCCGAACGTCAATGACGAGGTTTATCCGGGCTGGCGCAATCCCAAGGTTTTCGTCGTGCAATCCGACGTCTACCCGACCGTCTCCGCGATGTCGGCCGACCTGATTCTGCCGACGGCGATGTGGATGGAGAAGGAAGGGGCCTTCGGCAATGCCGAGCGGCGCACCCAGTTCTGGCGGCAGCAGGTCAAGGCGCCGGGCGAGGCCAAGTCGGATCTGTGGCAATACATGGAATTCTCCAAGCGCTTCAAGACCGACGACGTGTGGCCGGCGGAAATTCTCGACAAAGCGCCGGAATACAAGGGCAAGACGCTGTACGACGTGCTCTTCGCCAATGCCGACACGACCCGCTGGGGCCTGGATGAAGTCGCCAAGGTCAATGCCCACGCCATCAAGGGCTACATGAACGACGAATCGCAAGCCTTTGGCTTTTACGTCCAGAAGGGCCTGTTCGAGGAATACGCCGCCTTCGGCCGGGGTCATGCCCACGATCTGGCTTACTTCGACTCCTATCACAAGGCGCGCGGTCTGCGCTGGCCGGTCATCGACGGCCAGGAAACGCTGTGGCGCTTCCGCGAGGGCTTTGACAGCTATGTGCCGAAGGGCGAGGGCGTGCGTTTCTACGGCTTCCCGGACGGCAAGGCGGTGGCGTTCGCGCTGCCCTGGCAGCCGGCCGCCGAACCGCCGGACAACGAATACGATCTGTGGCTATGCACCGGCCGCGTGCTGGAGCACTGGCATACCGGCTCGATGACCCGGCGCGTGCCCGAACTGTACAAGGCGGTGCCCGACGCGGTGGTCTTCATGAACCCACAGGATGCCAAGAGCCGTGGGCTGAATCGCAACGACGTGGTCAAGCTCTCCACCCGGCGCGGCGAGATCCAGTTGCGCGTGGAAACCCGCGGCCGCAACAAGCCGCCGCAGGGCCTCGTGTTCGTGCCCTTCTTCGACGAGAGCCGGATGGTCAACAAGCTGACCCTCGATGCCACCTGCCCGTTGTCGAAAGAAACGGACTTCAAGAAATGCGCCTGCAAGGTGGTCAAGGTTTGACGATTCAATGAGGGGGGAGCGTCGGCGCGGGCAGGTCATTCCATTTAGGGAACTGTTCGCGCCGACGCCGCCGTAACATGAGTGACATGAAAACCTCAACCCCGAAGAACAACGCCGCCCGCCGGCAGTTTCTTTTCGACTCGGCCCGCATGGCTTGCGGCGTCGGCTTGCTCGGGCTTGGCCTCGGCCTGTACGCCAAGCAGTCGCGGGCGCTGCCGGCGCTGGCCCTGCGCCCGCCCGGCGCCCTGGCCGAAAACGACTTTCTCGGCGCCTGCATCCGTTGCGGCCTGTGCGTGCGCGATTGCCCTTACGACACGCTCGTCCTCGCCAAGCCGGAAGCGCCGGTCGCTACCGGCACCCCGTATTTCACGGCGCGCAAGATTCCCTGCGAGATGTGCGAGGACATCCCCTGCGTCAAGGCCTGCCCGACCGGCGCTCTCGATCACGCGCTGACCGACATCAATCGGGCGAAGATGGGTATCGCGGTGCTGATCGACCACGAGACCTGTCTCAATTTTCTCGGCCTGCGCTGCGATGTCTGCTATCGCGTCTGCCCGGTCATCGACAAGGCCATCACCCTCGACCATCAACCGAACCTGCGCACCGGGCGGCATGCCATGTTCCTGCCGACCGTTCATTCCGAGCACTGCACCGGCTGCGGCAAGTGCGAGCAGTCCTGTGTGTTGCAGGAAGCGGCCATCCGCGTGCTGCCGCCAGCCCTGGCCCAGGGCAAGCTCGGCGAGCATTACCGCATCGGCTGGGAAGAGCAGAAGAAGGCCGGCCATTCGCTGATCGACGAATCGCAGATGATCGACCTGCCCGACCGCATGCCGGAAGGCTACAAGCTGCCCGGCCATTACGATCCGGCTTCCGGTATGACGGCGCCGCCGTCGCACGATCTGCCGGCCGGCGACGGGCCAGCCATCCCGAGCCTGCCGCCGGGCCTGGGAGGCAAGCCATGAGCGCAACCACGAGTCAAAAGCGCATCGGCGCCGAGGCGGTGGCCGCCAAGGGCTGGCTCAAGGCGCACCGCTGGCTGATCCTGCGCCGCCTCTCGCAACTGGGCATTCTGACGCTGTTCCTGCTCGGCCCGCTGGCCGGCGTCTGGATCGTCAAGGGCAATCTCAACTACAGCTACACGCTGGGCTTCCTGCCGCTGACCGATCCCTTCGTCGCGCTACAGTCGGCGCTGACCGGCCACCTGCCGGAAACCCTGGGGCTGGTCGGCGTGGTCATCGTGGTGGTGTTCTACTTGTTGTTCGGCGGGCGTCTCTACTGTAGCTGGGTTTGCCCGGTGAACCTGGTCACCGACGCCGCCGGCTGGTTGCGCCGCCGGCTCGGCGTCAAGGGCAGCGCCCACCTGTCGCGGACCAGCCGCTACGGGATCCTGGGCATGGCGCTGGTCGGCTCGGCGCTGACCGGCACAGTGCTGTGGGAACTGGTCAACCCGGTCTCGATGCTGCATCGCGGCCTGATCTTCGGCATCGGCGCAGCGTGGATGGTCGTTCTGGCCGTTTTCCTGTTCGACCTGTTCGTCATGAGTCGCGGCTGGTGCGGCCATCTCTGCCCGGTCGGCGCTTTCTACAGCCTGCTCGGTCGCTGGTCGCCGCTGCGCGTTGCCGCCCCGGCCCGCCGGGCCTGCAACGACTGCATGGATTGCTTTGAAGTCTGCCCCGAGCCGCAGGTCATCCGCCCAGCGCTGAAGGGCGAAGCCAAGGGCATCGGGCCGGTGATCCTGGCCGCCAACTGCACCAACTGCGGCCGCTGCATCGATGTTTGCTCGAAGGACGTATTCGCCTTCGGCCTGCGTTTCAACAACCCGGTTTCGACGGCGCCATCGGCGGCGCCCGCGACTGACCCATCCGCGAATGTTTGAGGAGGAGCGCCACCATGAAACAGACCATCAAGATGACATTGGCCACGCTGGCGACCGCTGCCTGCTGGACTGTGGCCCAACCCGCGCTGGCCCAGCAGGAGTCACTGGCACCGATACGCGGCAGCGACGTGGCGACCGTCGACCAGGCCCCGGAAGCCAAGAAATACCTCGGCGGCAAGCCGGGCGGTCAGGAGAAGGTGGCGCGCACCTTCCGCGACCAGCCGCCGGTCATCCCGCATGCCGTCGAGAATTTCGACGAGATCACGCTGGCGGAAAACCAGTGCCTGACTTGCCACGGCGCCGATGTCTACGAGAAAAAGAAAGCCCCAAAAATCGGCGACAGCCACTTCCGCGACCGCGAAGGCAAGCTGCTGCCGGCGGCCTCCTCAGCCCGCCACAACTGCACCCAGTGCCACGTGCCGCAAGTCGACGCGCCGCCACTGATCGCCAACGACTTCAAGGGCGACCTTGCCGTTGGCAAGAGCGGCAAGAAGAAGAACTAACGCCCCGTGAGTCACTCCGGGCTGAAGCCCGGAGCTTCCTCGCCATGAGTTTGGGGTGCCTCCGGCACCGAAATCACGCTGGGCTCGCTTGACCCCGGCCTGAAGGCCGGGCTTCTCGCTTGCGCCGTGGTCAAGAGCCGCACACTGGCGGTGGCCAAGGCCAGCGCGCCGCGCAGGCCGAGTTCCGCATCGGTGACCAGATGCAGCGGCATGGCCGGCATCAGCCCGGCATGTTCGCGCTTGGCGTGGAAGGCGGCCAGCAGCGGAGCGCAATCGACTCGCGGCAGCAGGCCGGCGGCCATGCCGCCGGCAATGTAGACACCGCCGCGCGCCAGCCAGTGCAGCGCCAGATCGCCGGCAAAAGCGCCGAGGCAGGCCAGCCACAGTTGCAGCGCGGCCTGGGCGCGAGCATCGTCGCCACGCCGGGCGGCTGCGCCGATGGCCTCGGGCGTTGTCGAGCCGCCCCCCAAAAAAGCATGCGCACGGACTAATCCGGGGCCGGAAACGATGTCCTCGGCCGTCACCCGGCCGCGCTGCGCCAGCAGCCAGCGCCACAGTTCGCCCTGCTCGGGCGTTTGCGGCGCGAAGCCGAAATGGCCGCCCTCGCCCGCGACGACCCGGAAACCGCCCTGTTCCGGCAGCAGCCCGGCGACGCCGAGGCCGGTGCCGGGGCCGAGCAGCACGCGCGGCGCATCGGCAGCGGGCGTGCCAACCTGCAAGGCGACGAGATTTTCCGGCGCGACATGCGGCAAGCCGTGGGCGGCGGCGGCGAAATCATTGACCAGCGCAACGCGCGAAATGGCGAAGCGCTGGCCGAGATCGTCTGTCGCCAATCGCCACGGCAGGTAAGTGAGTTGCGCCGTCCGGCCATCGGTCGGGCCGGCGATGCCGAAGCAGGCGGCGGCGACGCCGCGCTCACCGCCGAGAAAATCGGCCAGCAGATCGGCGAAATCGGCGTATTCGGCGCTGGCGTAACGACGCTGGCGAACGATGCGCCCGTCACCATCGGCCAAGGCCAGCAGGGTCTTGGTGCCGCCGAGATCACCGCCGAGGATCATCATCTTCCTTTTTTCTGTGCCGCTGGCCCCCACCCTAACCCTCCCCCGCAAGCAGGGGAGGGAACGAGGCTCCTTCCCCCGCTTGCGGGGGAAGGCTGGGATGGGGGGAGCAATAGATTCATAACAGCCTTTCTTGTCACTCCACCTCCTCGACCCGCAACCAGATGGAACGATTATCCCGGGCATCCGCTGTGCCGACGCTGAATCCGCCCTGTTGCCCGCTGGCTTGGCGACCGGCGCCGCCGAGTTCGATCCATTCGCCGAGACGACCGCTGACCGTGGTGCTCAGGCGTTGCGATTCAATCCCGCCCGGTTGACGAAAATCCTGGCGTTCCGCCTGCTGGCTGATTTCCAGCGTCACCCGCTCGCCGTTGACCCGGGGCGTGGCGTAGAAGCCGCTGCCGAGGTCGCGGAAGACGACGCTGTCGCTGACCACCGCGCCGCCGGGGCCGACGACGACCTGACGCAGCGGCACGGCCAGCGAACGGCCAACGCGGATGAAGGCCCGGCCGCCGTTGACCGTCTGCACCATCTGGCCGGCGCTCTCGTTGCGCGCACTGCGCGTATCCCAGACGCTGCCACGGATTTCGGCCCGGTTGCGGCTGCCCAGCGTCACCTCGCCGCTGGCCTCGCCGCCGCGGGCACTGTCCTCGCTCTGCCGATCCGTGGCAACGCGGATAATCAACCGCCGCAGCGGCGCGTCGATGGCTGCCAGCGCGCGCTTGATCTCGGCCCGGTTGGCGGGCGAGGCGCGGAGGAACAACTGGTTGTTCATGCCGGTCAGCGTACCGCCCGGCTCGACCAGCGGCAACAACACCGGCAGCACTTCAGCGACCGTCCGGCTGCGCAACTCGATGATCTCCATCTGCTGCGCCGCGGCCACCCCGAACCACAGGGCCAGGAACAACGCGGGCAGGCATTTCAGCAGACGGGTCATCAACGCCTCCTCATTCACCCGACTGGTGCGGCAAGGCCAGATAGTCGCGCGAATGCATCTCGGTCAGCCGCGACACCGTGCGCCTGAACTCGCCGGCCTGCGTGCCCTCCGTGTAGAGGTTGTCGGCGGCGCAGTCGGCGGTGGCGATCAGCTTGACCTTGTGGTCGTAGAACACGTCGACCAGCCAGGTGAAACGGCGCGCTTCAGAGGCTTGATGCGCGGTCATCCGGGGAATGTGCGACAGCAACACCGTATGATGGCGGCGGGCAATTTCCAGATAATCATTCTGCGAGCGCGGACCGCCGCACAGAGTGCGGAAATCGAACCAGATCACGCCATGACCGCGGCGCACGGTGTCGATATGCCGTCCGAGCACTTCGATGTCGCCGCCCCTCTTGCCCTCGCCGCCGGCGACCATGCAGAAATAATCGGCCATTTTCTTCTCGGCGGCGGCATCGGCCGGGTGGTGATAAATCTCGACCTGCTCCAGCGCCCGCAAGCGGTAATCGATGCCGGCCTCGACCTCGAACACGTCGAGATGCTGCTTGAGCAGCGCAATGGCCGGCAGAAAACTCTCGCGGTGCAGACCATTCGGATACAACTGCTCGGGCGGGTAATTCGAGGTCAGCACCAGAATCACCCCCTTGGCGAACAGCCCTTCCAGCAGCCGCCCGAGAATCATCGCATCGGCGATGTCGGAAACATGAAATTCGTCGAAACAGAGCAGGCGCACTTCCTTGGCGATCTGTCCGGCGACCTTCAGCAGCGGGTCAGGCTCGCCCTTGTATTGGTCGAGATCACGGTGAATCCGCTGCATGAAGGCGTGAAAATGGATGCGCTTCTTGCGCCGGTACGGCACCAAATCATAGAAGCAATCCATCAGAAAGCTCTTGCCGCGCCCGACGCCGCCCCAGAAATAAACCCCGCGCGGCGGCGTCGGCGGCGACAACAGGCGTTTGAAGGCGCTGCCGCGATCGACCTTGAACTGCAACAAATGGCGATACAACGCCTGTAACGCATTGGCCGCCGCCATCTGGGCGGCATCGGCGACATAGCCGCGCGCTTCGAGCAGACTCAGGTAGGCATCAAGCATGCCTTGGGCGGCGACATTCAGTTTCTTGTGAGGCATCGGGCCGGATTGGCGTGGGGAAAGGGAGTTTGGCGTCACCCCTCCCCTTCAAGGGGAGGACTTGGGTGGGGATGGGTTGGTACGCGCGGGCGCAAGCAAGCAACCCCATCCCAACCTTCCCCTTGAAGGGGAAGGAGACAACCCGCTAAAAATGCAGCGCCCGCTTGTCGCAGGCCAGCGCCGCTTCGTGCACTGCTTCCGACAGGGTCGGGTGGGCGTGGCAGATGCGCGCCAGGTCTTCCGCAGCGCCGCCGAACTCCATCGCGACGACGGCTTCCGAGATCAATTCGGAGGCGTTGGGGCCGATGATATGCACGCCGAGGATGCGGTCGGTCCTGGCGCAGGCCAGCATCTTGACGAAGCCGGAGGGATCGCCCATGCCCAGCGCCCGGCCATTGGCCAGGAAGGGAATCTTGCCGGCCTTGTAGGCGACGCCCTCGGCCTTCAACTGCTGCTCGCTCTTGCCGACCCAGGCGATTTCCGGCGCGGTGTAGATGACGCCGGGGATGGTGTCGAGGTTGCAGTGTCCGGCCTGACCGGCGATCAGTTCGGCGACCATGACGCCCTCCTCCATCGCCTTGTGCGCCAGCATCGGTCCGCGCACCACGTCGCCCACCGCCCAGACGCCGGGCAGGTTGGTGCGGCAATGGCCATCGACCTCGATCATGCCGCGCTCGTTGAGCTTCAAGCCCACCGCCTCGGCATTCAGCCCGTCGGTGTTGGGAATGCGGCCAATGGAGACGATCAAACGATCGGCGTCGAGCTTGCCGGCCTTGCCATCCTTGCTCTCGTAGGCAATCGAGACGCCCTTCTTGCTGGTCTTGACCTCGCCGATCTTGACGCCGGTTTCGATGACCAAGCCCTGTTTGGTGAACAGCTTGAGCGCCTCTTTGGCGACATCCTGGTCGGCAAAGGGCATGAAATCCGGCAGGGCTTCGAGGATGGTCACCTCGGAGCCGAGGCGGCGCCACACCGAACCCATTTCCAGACCGATGACGCCAGCGCCGATGACGGCCAGTTTCTTGGGCACCGATTCCTGGTTCAGCGCGCCCTCGTTGTCCATGAGGATTTTCTGGTCGACCGGGACGTTGGGCAGGTGGCGCGGCTTGGAGCCGGTGGCGATGATGACCTGTTTGGCCAGCACCACCTCGCCGCCGACCTTAATCTGGTAGAACTCACCCGCCTTGCCGGCGAAAGCGCCGTGGCCGGGAATCATCGTGACCTTGTTTTTCTTGAACAGCCCTTTGATGCCCGAGGTTAACTGGGTAACGACGCCGTCCTTGCGCGCCTTCATCACCGGCACGTCGATTTGCGGCGCGGAAACCTTGATGCCTTGCGCGGCAAAACTGTGAGCGGCTTCTTCGAACAGATGAGAGGTATGCAGCAGGGCTTTGGAGGGAATGCAGCCGACATTCAGGCAGGTGCCGCCGAGGCGCGGCTCGCCCTTGGGATCGGCATAGGGATTGGATTCGCAGCAGGCGGTGGAAAAGCCCAGTTGCGCGGCGCGAATGGCCGCAACGTAGCCGCCGGGACCGCCGCCGATGACCAGGACATCAAATTGTTGGGACATGGGAATCTCCGGAAGAATTGTGGTGGACGAAGAAGTGTTTGTCTGCATGAGAGCTACAACAGCGCGTTATCAGCGCTGGCCCAAGCGCACAGGCCCGATGAATGAGCAATCATCCGGCCCTGACTTGAGAGGGTCTTTTTTGAAACTTTTACTGGACAGGAATTTGGGCGGCGTCCTGTCGGCTGGCTGGGTGGCTGAATCAGGAACATACTCAAGGAATGGCTTATTGGTTGCATCGCTATAGGACCATAGCCAGGATGTATTGATCTGATATTCAAGGCCAGCCTTGTCGTTCAATATGAGCACACAAGCATTTCGATTGCCGCCGCCCGACGAATAGCCGTATTCGGTTACTCTGAAAAGCCTTGACACCCGCAATTCAGTTCCGCCAGGAAGCGGGTCCAGAGTACGCCCTCGATCGGTGATCTCCTTTTTTTCCAATTCCCCAATATTGCCGAGGCTGGAAAAATGAACTATTTCTCGCTCGATCTTGCCCAAAACCGGAAGGTGCCCATACCCTTCCGGGGAGAACCCTGAAACAGGCGGCCCTTTGGCGACATAAGCATCTGAAAAAACAATAATTCTTGCCTCGGCAAGCGCTTTTGGCACTGGAAGCGCCTCTTCCTTGTAGCTGAAGCTACAAGCAGCCTGAGAAATGGTAGCGCCAATCACCACAAGCAAAGAAACGATTCGTTTGGGAATGCTTTTTGTGCTTGTCTGCATATGGCATTAACTTTCTGAAGTGCGTAGGTTGGGGTGAGCGCAGCGATGCCCAACATTCGGGGGGCAAAAGCGTTGGAGTTCGCCGCGCTCACCCCAACCTACACCCCTACAGCCCTCTTTCAATTAAGCATTTTCACTTCACCCGGCTTCCAGCCTGCCGGGCAGTCGCCCAGATACTTGAATGAATCGGTTTCGCTCTCATCTTGCCTCCAGTTGTTTTTACCTTCACTGTGGGAGGTTGACTTCGATGTATAGCCAGAGTTGAAGTCACCGATGATTTCGGTATGTCTGGTCTCGGTCAGGCCGATAGCCGCGTCGGTGCAGACGCTATCAATGGCATATCCGGTCGCGGTTTTTTTAACCACCTGCTTTGGGCACGTATCCTCATCGTTTGTGAGAACCTTATTCCTGTGATTTTTTGCGATGGTTTGATCCACGCACACGCGAGTATTGATTTCCACCCTCACGTTTGACTTCGGGGCGCCGGGCATCGGCCTCGACGATTTCTGCTCCCACAGCCCTGCTTTGAGCATTGGCAATTCGTCCGCCTGCGCCGAATTCACGGCGGCGGCAGTGACCAGCGCACCAAGGGCGAGATGGAAAATGGTTTTGACTTTCATTGCAGTTCCTTATCAAGAACTTGGCATTGCGCAGGTTGGGGTGAGCCGAGCGAAGCCCAACCCGCGCGAACAGCGAACAAGCTCCGGCGGATCAAACCCCCAGCAACAACCTTGACGGATCTTCCATCGCTTCCTTCATCGCCACCAGACTGAGCACGGCTTCGCGGCCGTCGATGATGCGATGGTCATAGGACAGCGCCAGATAGTTCATCGGGCGGATGACGACCTGGCCGTTTTCGACCACGGCGCGGTCCTTGGTGGCGTGGATGCCGAGGATCGCGGACTGCGGCGGATTGATGATCGGCGTGGACATCATCGAGCCGAAAATGCCGCCGTTGGAGATGGAGAAGGTGCCGCCGGTGAGTTCCTCGATCGACAGCTTGCCGTCCTTGGCCTTGGCGCCGAATTCGGCGATCTTCTTCTCGATCTCGGCGATGGTCATCTGGTCGGCGTTGCGCAGGATGGGCACGACCAGGCCACGCGGCGAACCGACGGCGATGCCGATGTCGATGTAGCCGTGATAGACGATGTCATTGCCATCGACCGAGGCGTTCACGATCGGGAATCTCTGCAAGGCGGCGCAGGCGGCCTTGACGAAGAAGCCCATGAAACCGAGGCGGACGCCGTGGGCCTTCTCGAATTTCTCGCCGTACTGTTTGCGGAGCGCCATGACCGGGGCCATGTTCACCTCGTTGAAGGTGGTCAGGATGGCGTTGGTCTGTTGCGATTGCAGCAGACGCTCGGCAATGCGGGCGCGCAGCCGCGTCATCGGCACGCGCTGCTCGGTGCGCTCGGCCAGGGCGACGCCGGTCGCCGGCGCGGCAATGCTGACGGCGGCCGGAGCGGCGGCGGCACTGGCAACCACGGGGCCGGCCTTCGGCGCGGCGGCGACGGCGTCTTCCTTGGTCACGCGGCCGCCACGGCCGGTGCCGGCGACATCGGCGGCGGCGATGCCCTTCTCGTCGAGAATCTTGCGCGCCGCCGGGCTGGCCG
>Ga0209628_10000967_pt1 | contig 18094 bp, 12 predicted proteins | sample TergutCu122P4_FD_187285 | JGI IMG/M metagenome (GOLD analysis project Ga0209628, IMG submission 187285) | Cubitermes ugandensis P4 segment gut microbial communities from Kakamega Forest, Kenya - Cu122 P4 (SPAdes) (version 2) | ecosystem: Host-associated > Arthropoda: Insects > Digestive system...
CTGCTCGTAAACTCGAAAACCTTTCCCATCACCAATACTATACCTTATAAAAATCTTAAATTTTATTTTCTTTACTCTTTCCGGTTCTCTACAAAAAGAACGTAATAAACTTTCCGTAGAAAACTTAAAAGTCAAAGATGATTTTGGTTTTATTACTAAAAAACGATTTGAAAAACTATTTGACTTCTCTGTTATAATAATGAAAGGTACGCCATGAAAAGTCTGAAAGTATGAAGCCGGTACCTGTTGCCCATCCTTATCATAAAGATAAAGATCAAGATAGCTGTCGTTTCTGTCATGTCCGATATTAGCGATGAGCATTCCTGAATCCGTCTTATTGATTATTTCAACGGTAAACCCATTGAACACATTCGACTTATCAAATGTCGTTTTCACCTGAATAGTATCCTGTGCTGTAATCGTGGCAGGTAATAAAAGCAATGCTGCCCAAAAAAATATTTTTTTCATATCTAAATCTTTTAATTTGTTAAATAATAATACTTGCACGCTATATTGTATAATTGTTCATTCCGCCATAGTGCATATCTGCACTCGGCTAAATAGGCCTCTGAAGAATTTGGAAAGGCTGACATTTGTGCCTTATATGCATTGATTTCATTCAGGTAAAAATTTGGATGCAATACTGAATATATCGTAATCTCACCAAGATATGCACCTTGTTGATCAGTATCATCTTTTATTATATGATTCTTAATATAATTTTCAATATCCGGCGGAGGGCTTAGTTCGATCGGAAACGGTAATTGCTTAACATTTTCGCTCCATGGAAGATCACGCTGCAAATGATATATCTCGTGATAAATGACAGCCGCCTTATCTTCTAAACTTAAATTCATAAAAGAGTAACAAAATTCAATCCATCCGTTTGAATACCGGGCATAAGCGCCACAAAAAGTACTTACCGTAAATTGGTAATTTGACAAATGAATACCCCAATTTAACAATATGCTCTTCAACTGAGGCATTATTGCATTTATCTGTGCGGCAAGATCCTTATAAACCTGGTTATCACCATTATAAATGACGGTTGGCGTATTTCCTACTCCCGTGCCCCCATCTCCTGCAGAGCCTGGGTAACAACTGTCATTATCATTGTAATACCCATCGTTATTGTTGCCCGAATAATCACATTCGAGGTAGATGAAGATATCTATATCAATAACGTAACAATTCGTGGGGCTATTTGCGACAAAATCTCCACTGATATTGTAATATCCCGAAGTCCAGCATTGTTGGGTTATCTCTATCCACATAGAACCGCTGCAGTTGCTGCCGGAGCGGGTACTTACCATATCAAAGTCGGGTGTTTCGGTCTGGGCTTGAATGGTGCCTGTCACCTTTCCGTCCTTATAACGCCATCCGTTGGCATACCTCCCGTTCAGATGGTGATAGATAATAGCGCCGTTAAATTTGTTGTCGCGCTTCAGATAGGACATCTTCTTGAACGGGTCAAACTTCGTGTACTCCTGATAGGACATGTCGGGGATGATGGTCATCAAAAACATCATCTCTTCGCCCGACTTCTTGTGTGTCAGATAAATAAGGCTCGTCTTCGACTGGATATACTCCAGCTTCTTGTTGCTTTTGAATTTCTCAAAAGATTCGGGTGGCGCAAAATTAAAGGTCTTTTCCATCCGAAGAAGCACTTCAACAGCCTGGTAAGTATTGTTTTGCTCAATACTCGTGTACTTCCAGTCGGGCTTGACGGCCTTGTTGCCGTTGTTGTCTGACGCAGAACGCAACGAAACTATGCCATAATCGGCTGTCGAACCATTGTACATCTCCTTAGCTCTGCTAACAAGTTTCACATTTTCATCATTGAGCTGCTGTTCAAACGATTCGTCCGTACAGGAATGGACGAAATAAATCAGCAAGACCAATGGCACTGCAAAAATAAGCTTTTTCTTCATACGTTCATCATTTTTTAATTAATAAATATTTATAAAAGTCTCCATATTGTTTATTATTATTGTATTAACCACTACCCACTACCCACTAACCCCTAATCCCTCATCCTTTCCCGCTCCCACTTTCGTACCTCTATCATCATCCTGTCAATTTGTATGGCGTCCACCTTTCGTTCTTTCCGGTAAAACAGGTTCGTCAGCGAATCGGCCTGTGCAAGCTGTCCGGTGCGGTGAAAAACGCCGATTTGTAAGTAATGTGGTTCAAACCGGTTAGGTATCATCGCCGAGGCTAACTGCCAGGCATCCAAAGCGTTTTGTATCTTGCCTGATGCTTCGTAGTTGCGACCCAGCTCAAGCAGCGTGTAATAAGAAGCATGACGTGACAGGGAGGCGGTCAGCTTGTCTATTGCCTTTTCGTAGTCCTTGTTGACAAAGAGCAGGTGGGCCTGCAGATGAAGCAAAAGGGGGTTGGATTTCAAAACAGGCTCTAATTGTGTTATAGCAGACAGCGCCGCTTCCGATTCGTTGAGAATCAAAAAATTTTGCTGCCGGTGCAGCTTTTTCAAGCTCACAGCATACTGCATGCCCATGAAGGATACATAGCCGGTTATAAGGAGGAAGGGAATGAGTAGCAATAATTTTGCTTTAACACAGTTGAAACGAAGTTCAAAGCAGTAAGATGATTGAGATAAAACGGTAAGACAGACTAACAGCAGAAAATAGAACTGTATGTACATGAAGGGATACGAAAAGCAGGAAAACACAAGAAGCGTCGTCAGAATTGCCGTATAAAGAAGCTGCCGGTTTGACCCAGTCCCTTTCAGAACAGGCATCAGTGCAGCAAAAAGAATAGACAATGCTATTGCTAAACCGACCATACCCTGCTCAATCGCTATTTTCAGCGGTTCGTTGAAAGGCACATTGACCTCGTCGGCAATTTGTGCAAACGGCGAATCCGGATGCTTGGACAAAAAGCCTGCCTGATAATACATGTACTGAGCCTTGAATCTGTCGATACCCGTCCCGAAAAACGGCTTTTCTGCTACCATCTGTGATGCTATTTGCCAGATGTAAAGCCGTCCTTCTGCCGAAGCCGGCTTCAAGCGATACAGCATCGCTCCGGCATAAAAAAGAACGGGGACAGAACAAAGCACAACAATGATTATTGGGCGAATTATCTTTGAACCATGCCGCTTTTTCAGCCGAAACAGGAAAAGGACGGCTATTCCGGCCAGCGCGCCTATCCATGCGGCGCGTGATTGGGAACACAAAAGCAGGATAGCCGAACCAACAAACAGGAATGACAACAGGAATTTATTGCCAAACGAAAAGAGCCGCAACCCAAGCGCGCCAACACAGCATACCCCAATAAAACCGCCCCAAATACCGGTATTGTGGTATATCCCTGTTAGCTTGGGAAGCAAACTCAACAGGTTGTCGTGGCGAAGCAGGGCATCGCAGGTTTGATAAAGGAGCGAAAACAACAGTATAGGAATGACAAAACGAAAAAGGCTATTGCCCGATGTCCGAAGGAAGACATATAGCCATGTCAGCGTGTACAGAGAAAGAATATTTTCCTGCACGGAAAGAAGTTTGCCTGAACGAAGCAGGATGTAAATCAGATATAACAATAGCAGGATATCGCATACTGTGATACGAAGTGTGCATCTCTTCTTCCCGAAAAGAGAAGCGAAACAAAGGAATCCGGTAATAGACAGCCAAACAGCGGCAACGGTCCACTCTTCAATTTGGCCGAAAACCGGCGGGAGACCCAATGGTCTGACAGGCAGGTTCAGGTAAAGCCATAGCATAACAAAACCAACAACCGATAGCCGTTGCCGGTTGTTATCACCTGACGATATCCATAGAGAATGTATCGAAGAAAGGGTTTTTGAGAATGATAGCTTCAAGAAGGGCAAGCCCCAACGAAGAGGTGTTGGCGCAAGCGAGTATGTATATTTTAACGATTTACCCCCCCCCATTAGGGAATTTTCACATACGGCAAAAGAAATACCGTTAATTAACTTTATACGACCGTTAATTAACCCGACTATATCAATTCGCTTCATCGTGTCGACGCTCATAGTATTTCATTTATTGGGGCTGCAAAGATAAACAATATTTTCGAAAAACAAAAAAAAATTATTTTGCAGTCAAAAAAAGGCAGATTCAACTACCAAATGCAACTAAATTATTAAAAATTGAAAGAACTTATTTTTTGGCGTGTCAAAGTTAAGTTTTTTTCTTGGTCTATCATTGATTTTCTTTTGAAAAAATACAAATTGTTCATTCGTATAGTTATTAAGTGATTGTTTTCTATGGATATACTGTCTTATTAGACCGTTTGTATTTTCATTGAGTCCTCTTTGCCATGAGGAGTAGGGATTGGCGAAGAAGAAACGTGCGTTCAGTTTTTTTGCAATCATTTGATGTTCATAGAATTCAGTTCCGTTATCGGATGTGTTTGTGTCTACAATGTTTCCAAAGAAGACCTTCCTCTTGCTTATCCTTCCTGATAAACTGATAGATACGCCCTGTTGAAACCATCGGAATACCCTCCCGTTTTGCTTTTCCCACGATTTGCTCCGGTGACCACTGATACTGTGTCAACTCATTGATTACCTTATGACGAACGGCAGGTGTAAATTTCCGATTGTATTTGAACTTGCCTACCGGCAATCTATTCGACTTCGTTACGGGAAGCTAACGAAGCAGCCAGCATAAGACAATTGTTATCGTCGTAACAATGCAGCTCTTTTTATAAACTATTTCTCCACAGCAGGTAACTGTAACAGCGGAACACAAATTGCTGATATAACAGATTGCCAGGCGTATAGAGCCTGTTTATATGGGCTAATATGAATTTCTTATTTAAACATTCTTCGGGGTCTTCCCTATTCTGAAAAGCACTTATTAAGGGCATTTTAAAATCGTTCAGCCATCGTTGTTCGGGGAAGTAGAATCCCATTTTTTGCTTGCGCAGACGTATTTCGTCGGGTACAATGCCCGCCATAGCCTGTCGAAGCATATATTTATTCCATCCGTCATGGATCTTAAGCCAGGAAGGAGCAGAAAAAACCCATTCGGTCAGTTCGGGATTGTCGGACAACGGCATCACACATTCGACGCCTTGTGTAGCCGCCGATTGCTCGCCCCACCGGAGGATGTTACCCAGAAATAACGTATAGCTTTCAAAAAGGGCATCGTTTAACACTTCTTTTTCTATCGGCTTAACAGGTGAAGGCGCCTCAAAAAAGGCATCCCTTACTTCCGGCATCAACGATTCATAGATGTCTTTCCGTTTTTTTTGGGCTAAGACCTTGGGGGAATAGTAATGTGTCTTAGCCCATAACTTAAAGCGTCGCGACAGCAATTCTTTAGCAGACAAACCGGAATTGCCTGAACGCATCAACTCCCGCCACCATCTCTTCCATTCACCGTTTTTGCGTAGCGATTGCAGGAAGAGCGGAAAATAGGACGGATACCCGCCGAACAACTCATCACCTCCCTGTCCGTCGAAAAAAACCGTCTGTCCCTGTCTTTGGATTTCTTCCATCATGCGAAATTGTACCAAAGTGCTTGCATTATAGACAGGCGTATTGTGTAACCGGTTGACCGGTTCTAACTTTTCAATTATATCGTCGGCTGAGCATACCACCTGGACCCACTCTACACCCGTATGGCGTACTACTTTCTCCGCCCAGACCGATTCGCCTCCATCGTAGTTGTCGGTAACTGTATAAGCAACAAAATTTCTGTCGGGGTTTATCTTTTTAGATAGACACAAAAGCGAAGAGCTATCCATGCCGCCACTGACCCCTGCCGCCAACGTTCCGCTTAATAACGACAGATGCTTTTCGACAGTATCGGTTATTTTCTCGCATAATATATTATTATAATGTATAGCATAAGTTTCGTTGAACGGACTTGTATTTCGGTTATAAGAAAATGAATAATACCTTTCAACCTTCAACCGGTGGGTTTCCATTTCATACTTAACATAATGGGACGGCTCTATGGAGTGAATATCGTTGAAGAAATATTGATCCCTGACGCCGATATTCCCCCAAAGCAGAAAGTCAATGACCGTATTCCGGTCTATAGTACGGGCATCATCACAAAGCGAGAAAAGCGTCCGGCTTTCCGAAGCCATAGCAAAATGGCTCGGTGTATGACAAAACCAAAGCGGACGGTTTCCGAAATGGTCACGCGCACCGTAGAGCGTTTTATTTTTAGCATCAAGATAAATGAGCGACCAGAACCCATGCATCAAACTAAAACAATACACCCCGCGTTCTTTTATCAACTGCAAGACAACCTCAGCATCCGGCGCGTTGTTACCGTCGTTTAAGGATAGATATTTCAACAAATTCGGTTTATTTAATAGCCTTCCTTCAAATATAAGGATATCCCCGTCTTCCGATGCCATGTTCGAGTAATGGTTGAACGAAGAACAAGCGCCCAATGCCAAACGTACAGAATCCTTTTCCTTTTGCAGTTTTTTATTTAATAAAACAAATGTTCGCGCGCGCGCGCGACTATGCGACATCATATCCAATCCTCTGTCTAACAGCCCTTTCATATCTGAAAAAGGGATTTCTTTTTGCTTGCAAACAGCCAATAATCCGTTCATAACGCTTCCGTCCTTTTCCGTATTACAGTTTCTTACAAGTCGCAAAAATACTACTTTTCACCCAGAAAAACAAAATAAGCCCGCTTATTTTGTGCATCTCGCATCTTTCACTACCTTTGTGCGCAAAGTGAAACAGAAAAAGCTGAAGGATGAAGATAGTCTATCATAAAAATGAATGGGACGAAAAAGCGGTGATGGCTACTATCGGCTTTTTTGACGGGGTTCATCCCGGACACCGATTTCTGCTCCGGGAGATGCAAAGCCTTGCAAAAGAAAGAGGTATACCTACGGCTGTCATTACTTTTCCGGTTCATCCGAGAGTTGTGATGAACGCGGAATATCAGCCTAAACTACTCAATTCGTTGGATGAAAAGTTGAACCTGCTGTCAAAGACGGGCATTGATTTCGTAATTGTGATGGATTTTACGCCGGCGGTAGCTGCAATGTCAGCATACGAGTTTATCACATCGGTACTGATACCCGAATTGCATGTTCGGACATTATTTGTAGGTTTTAACCACCGGTTCGGATATCAGGGTTCCGAAGGGTTTGAACCATTTATCCGAGATGGGAAGGTGCACGGAATGGAAGTTATCAAAATGCCTTCGTTCTGTAACGATAACGGAATAGTAGTCAGCTCTTCGGTTGTACGACGCTTGATTGAAAAGGGCGATGTGACGACGGCAGCGCGTTTGTTAGGTTATCACTATCAACTGAAAGGATGTGTGATTGAAGGAAATCGAATCGGACAAATGATGGGTTTTCCGACGGCTAATATCCGAATTGACGAGCCTTACAAAGTAATCCCGAAAGCCGGCTCTTATGCTGTACGGATTATCCTCCATGAACGGAATTTTTACGGGATGTTATACATCGGCTTGCGTCAGACAATCGGGATGGATGATACTTTGCATATCGAAGTTAATATCTTTGATTTCTCGGAAGATATTTACAATAAAACGATTATCGTTGAGTTTTTATCTTTTCTTAGAGAGGATGAAAAATTTGAATCGTTAGACGAGCTGCGTGAACAGATAACGCTCGATAAGCAGCAAGCGGAGGCTATCGGGGCTGATTGGCAACGGCAGAGATGCCGTTGTTACTTAACAGAATATGATTGACTTAATACAATTTATTATGAAAAGTGAGAAAATTATTTTAAAGATTATTCCGGTTATGTTAGTCTTTTTCACCATGGGTTTTGTCGACCTGGTGGGGATAGCCACTAACTATGTGAAGTTGGATTTCAACCTATCGGATACAGCCGCCAACCTTTACTCGGTCATGCTGTTCTTGTGGTTCTTTGTTTTTTCTGTCCCTACGGGGTTGTTAATGAACCGGATAGGACGTCGCAAAACGGTCCTTTTAAGTATTCTCGTTACTTTTACCGGTCTTTGTATTCCTTTCTTAATGTACAGTAATGTGTCTATGTTTATCACTTTTTCCTTTATTGGTATAGGGAATACATTGATGCAGGTTTCTCTTAACCCGTTGCTGTCTAACTTAGTAAGCGAGAAGAGAATGCCCAGTTACCTTACCTTTGGGCAATTTATCAAAGCTATCGCTTCCTTTGTAGCGCCTGTTATTGCCGCACAGGCAGTTTTACGCTTAGGCGATTGGAAGCTGTTGTTCCCGATTTTTGCTGTGATAAGCCTTATTGCCTTGGTTTACTTATACTTCACTGACATAAAAGAACAGTCGGTCGAAGGAAAGCCTTCGACCTTTGGCGAATGTGTCGGTTTGCTGGGTAATGGCGTGATATTATGCCTGTTCTTCGGTATCTTAGTTCACGTCGGTCTGGATGTAGGTATCAATATCACTGCCCCTAAACTCTTATTGGAACGTACCGATATGTTGCTGTCTGAAGCCGGATATGTGACCAGTGTCTATTTCCTGTTTCGCTTAGCCGGTTGTTTGGCCGGTGCGTTTATTTTAGCCCGCTTTTCGGCGAATAAATTCTTCGTAATAAGCATAATAACTATCTTTGTTGGCGTTTTGGGACTATTTTTCAGTAACAGCACAACGCTTATTTACAGTTGTATAGCATTGATAGGTTTAGGTAACTCCAACGTGTTCCCTATCATTTTTTCAAGGGCTTTGATGTATATGCCCAACCGTAAGAACGAAATCTCCGGATTGATGATCATGGGCATCTCAGGCGGGGCTGTTTTCCCTGTGATAATGGGTATCCTATCCGACAGCTTAGGCGGACAGGTTGGCGCCGTCATTGTACTGACCGCATGTGTTTCCTACCTTTTGTTCCTGATAACGAAGCTGAAAGCTGTTCGCACTAACTAATCTTACCACCGGTTAAACTCCGCATCTAAAATAGCGTATCGCTGTACTATATATTGTTTTAATTGCGTAATAGCCTCCTGATAGGTAGCAGGCGGAGGGTTGGCATGCCCTAATGTCTGCGTTTTGATGTCCCACCGCGTATAATTGGCTTTCTGCGACATGTCGAGCAAAACCGCCAACTCATCGATGTAATTAGTTAATCCTGATAACTCATTTTTCTTCCTGTTCCACCTGTCTTTTACATCCGCTTTGAACGTCTCGTCCTGCATAAAACGACGAATCCATTGTTTGGGGTCATGCGCCGCATCTGCCATCAAACGGTTGGTAGCGTTCACAATACGGCTGTCGTTATTAAAGGCTATATCGAAATCCCACACCGGGCCTATCACAAAAAAATCCACACCGCGTTCTTTTGACAGATAGGTGCTCCACCACGCATCAGGGTTGCCGGTAAGCTCGCTGACAATATAATAATCGACCCATGAATCGGCATCAATGTATTTTCGCCATCCGGTAACGGGGTTTTTGAAGCCTTCCGAAAAAAGGGCGTTTTCAACGGTCGTAATATAGTTTCTAATCCATGCTGCCTGCGCCGGTGCATAGTCATCGCTATCAGGCGATTTGATGGTGACTGTCATGCCCTGAGGCGTCCTGAACCACAATGGCTCGCCTGTGGCAAAACCGTCCAACTCTAACAAATACCCGCCGCTGATGGTTGAGGCATCATCCGCATCCATGGCGGTTAATTCCATCACATTCACCCTGCCAGGCGCTACTTCTACCTGGTCGGTCAGGTGATAATTGCCTTCATACCGACCGTTGAGGTAAACATCCACAAACTGGGTGCTGGCTGTAAATTTGCGGTATTTGGCATCGGATTGAAGAATCCGACTAACCTGTAAAGCTATTGCATTGCGTATCAATGACTTATCGGCATCGTTAGCTAACAGTACCCATTTTTTTTCTTTGGCATGGTTCAATCCTAACGGACTGTATTTCGAGGGGAACTTGATACGGTAGGGTTTCTTTGGCAACCCCATCGTAGCATGACCGCGCAAACGGATTTCAATCTTCTCATTATTAAAACTCCACAAACCCTGGCTTATGCCATTTCCATTTATTTCAAGTTTAGCTGTTACATAATAATCCTTACTGGATATAGGCCCGTCGGCTTCGATCCTTAGCACCGGCAATGAGGCATTGAGCTGCGGACACAGGATGTTTGCCGTATAGAGCCTTCGGGGATAGTCGCCCGACACTGTTTCGATAGTTACCGGTTTGCGAAAGTCAACTTTGGACAAGCCACTCTGGATTTGCACACCGCCTACAAAGACCTCAGCCAAACCGGCTTCAAAACTAACTACGAACTGTGATGGCGTAGTCGAGTTGATCCACCTGAGATATGTCGCATCAAGCGTTTTGGTTGAGTGGTTGATAGTAAAGACAATATCTTCACCCAACTGCGGATTATAGGTTCGCTTAATTTCAAATTTCGACAGGAGTTGTTCTTTTTCGGGAGCTATCGTAAAATCGGTTATATAGCGCTTCGTTGATTTGTCTTCTGCTTCGATGGTATATTCGACCGGCTTACGAAAGTCATTAACCGTGACACCGCTTTTTTGCTGTATCCCTTTGACGGAAATCCCGGCCCCCTTGAACACAAACGAAGCCGCTAACTGACTGATATCGGTTCTCGCAGGAAATGTAATACTGATTTTTTCGCCCTCAACCTCGCCATAAACATCATAATTAAGGTTCGGATTGTCGGATATTTTAAAGACAAAACTATCCAAACTCTTTTCGGATGATTCTTCCTGCTTGCATCCGTATATTGTTATCATACAGGCAATTAAAAAGATTGCACGGAATGATTTTTGGGCGTGTAAGTAAATACGATTCACTATTATTAAAGAAAAAATGATTGTTTAGCCCGACAAAGATAATAGAATTTATGAACCTAACCAACAAAAACAAGTTGGATAATAGCGAAACTTTGACTTACTTTGTGGCGTTTTTCTTAACTTTTAAGGGATAGTTAGCACAAAATTTATCAGGATGGAGCAGTTTTACGATGCGTTGGATTTGTTGAAAGGGATGATAGCCATCCCTTCGTTTAGCAGGGAGGAAAAGGAGTTAGCTGATTTCTTACAGAAACAGTGGGAAGCCGCCGGCCATGATGTCAATCGACTAAGTAATAACTTATGGCTATCCACAGCGATAGATACCACAAAGCCGACATTACTGCTTAATTCGCATATTGATACGGTTCGCCCTGTCGCCGGATGGACAAAGAACCCTTTTGTTCCGGACGATTCGGATGACGACCTTCTATACGGGTTAGGCAGTAACGATGCCGGCGCTTCGGTTGTTGCGCTATATGAGGTTTTTACCTTACTGTCAAAGCACGAACAGCCCTATAACCTTATCTATTTAGCTTCGACCGAAGAGGAGGTCTCCGGCAAGAACGGAATAGAACTGGTTTTACCCTGTTTGCCGCCTGTTGCTTTTGCCATTGTCGGCGAGCCTACTGCCATGCAGCCCGCTGTTGCCGAGAAGGGGTTGATGGTGCTCGATTGCACAGTGACTGGAAAAGCCGGTCATGCCGCCCGTGACGAAGGCATCAATGCCATAACGCTGGCTCTTAACGATATAGAGTGGTTCAACACGTTCCGCTTCCCCTGTCAAAGTGAACTGTTAGGCCCTGTAAAGATGAATGTCACGCAGATACAGGCAGGCACACAACACAACGTTATTCCTGACCGATGCACATTTGTGGTGGATGTGCGCAGCAATGAATGTTATACGAATGAAGAACTGTTGCGGCTCATACGAGCGGTGGTCGATTGTGAAGTGACACCACGTAGCACCCGCCTTAACTCATCACATTCGCCTCTCTCGCAACCGTTTATACAGCGCGCTGTGCTGCTTGGCAAGACCCCGTTTGGCTCGCCTACGTTGAGCGACCAGGCCCTTATGCCATTTCCTTCTGTTAAAATAGGACCCGGTGATTCGGCGCGCTCACACACAGCCGATGAATTCATACGCCCTTCCGAAATCCGCGAGGCCATCGATATGTTTTTTCTATTGATGAACAACCTCCCGCTATGAACCTCTGTGCCCCTCTGTGTTCTCTGTAAAAATAAAAAACGCTATATCTCTCTGTGTTCTCTGTGTTTAAAGACAAATGGTCAAGGATATATTAAAAACAATAGGTGCACGTTACTTCGTAGCTTTCTTGAACTTTCTGCTTATCATCATCAACAGCAAAGTGTTAGGTCGCGAAGGCGTAGGAACGGTTGGTCTCATTTTTGCGTTAGCCAACCTGATTGCTATCTTTAACGCCATACTGAGTGGCAATACCATAGTCTATTTTATCCACCACTACAACCTTCGACTAGTGTTTTTCCCTGCATACGGATGGGCTTTGTCTGGGTCTGCCTTGGTCTGTTTGCTCATGTACCTGCTTCATTTGCTGCCGGAAGGATATGAGATAACGGTCTTTTGCCTGTCGGTACTGATTTCGCTTGTCACCGCCAACTCGATGATGCTGCTCGGCAAAGACCGCATCACCGCTTTTAATCTGATGTCGATTGTACAGGGCGTTTTTCTATTTCTTTTTTTGGTTGGATTGTACTTTGTGGTTGGATACAAGGACGTAAGAGGTTACCTGGCTGGACTGATAGCCGCCTATCTGATAGCCTGGCTGTTCAGTATTATTTTGATAGCCCCTTCTTTGCGAAGGAAGTTTAACCGAAAAGTGAGCCAGCCGTTTAGGAAAGTGTTGAGAGAGATGTTTTTATACGGGATATGGAGCAGCATAGATAACTTAGCCGAAGGGCTAACGACCCGCCTAAACTATTTCCTTATACAGCATTCGGGCGGATACGGACAGGTAGGCTTGCTCGATTCAGGGACAAAAATCGCGGAGAGCGTATGGCATATCAGCAACAGCATCAGCTACATAGAATATAATCGCGTCACAAAGACGACCGACCGGTTAGAACAAAAACGCATCACCTTACAGTTGTTCAAACTGACATATAGCCTTTTAGCTATTGTGATGGCTGTTGTCTGCTGCTTGCCGGAGTGGATTTATACCGACTATTTATTGACTCCAGAGTTTGCTGGTATTCGCCACGTTATCATCGGTTTAGCTTTGGGCATTGTCGCTTTTGGCAGTAACCGCATCCTCAGCCACTATTTCATAGGAAGCGGGGCGGTTCGATTCAGCGCCTTTTGTTCGATAATTGGGCTTTTCTTGTTGCTTGTAGCCGGCCTAGTCTTGATACCGGCGTATGGCGTTTTCGGCGCAGCCATCACTGCCAGCTTCGCCTATACCGGCATGTTGCTATTTTCGATGGTAGTTTTCATGAAAAAAACCGGCACGAAGCCCCTCGAACTGCTCCCGACAAAAGAGGATTGGGAGGTGTTACAAAAAAAAATCATTTTACCCACAAAGCGGGGTTGAGCTTCGTGCGCTCTTTCCACAATTGGAAATGTAGAACCGTTTCGTTGCCTTTCTCGGTATCGGTGAAAATCTTGCCTATTATTTGGCTTGTCGAAACGACATCACCAGCTTTGACATAAACCTGGCTCAAGTTACTATATACGCTCAAGAAATCGCCATGCCTGATAATGACGTTGTTATTGAAACCCGGCATGACAAATACACGGGTGACCACCCCCCTGAAGATACTGTTTACTTCTGTGCCGGCTGTGGTTTGTATGTCGATGCCGTTATTGTTGGTGCGCACGTAGGACAGCTCCTGATGTTGTTGCTCGCCAAAGGATGAAACTATCGTATAGTTGCCTGTCAGTGGAAAGGGTAATTTCCCTTTACTGCTTTCAAATTCTTTCGATATAAGCGCTTCCGAGCCTAACAGCACATAACTGTTACCTGAAGCGGGTGACTTTGCTTCCGCTGTTTTGGCGGCAGGAGCTGATGTTACCGGAGCGGATACGCCCGCACCGGAAGAAGTTGTAGCCGAAACACCCGTGCCGGAAGAAGTTGCCTCCGATGAAGAGGTGGTCGTAACGACCATGCCGGAAGGAGTAGTGACGCCGGCAGATGTGGTATCGGGTGATTTTATTTCTGAAGGGGTGGTTATAATCGCCTTAGCGCCCGACGCTTCTGTTTCATTCGCTGCTGCGGCTATGTTTTTTTCGGAGTTTTTGATGTCTTCGGCTATTAATCGATCTATCTCCCTGTTTAGGGCATCGGCTTCTTTCCGTTTTTGGTCTAATAATCGTTGCAGTTCTTTCTGTTTCGTGTTGAGTTCGCGCACTTCCCGCTGTTGAAATTTTTCCTCGTCGATAAGTTTTTTATTCTCGTTTTCGCGTTGTTTTAACAGCTCCTGTTTTTCGCTGCGTGTTTTTTCTAACTCTTCCTTCCGGCTCATGAGGTCGGATTGTTTGGTTACAATTCGCTCGGCTTCTTCTTTTTGCCATAAAGCATATTCGCGCAGGTAACGCATACGTCGGTAGGTTTGTGACAGGTTATCGGCCGACAAGATTAACAGCAATTTGTATTGGGTAGCACGATATTCCTGTTGCTGGTTTTGCATGGATTTGGCGTAGTTCTCTTTTATTTTGGTAAGGTCTTTATCTAACAAGGCGATGTCGTCGGTCAAGGTCTTTATTTTGCGGTCTAACTCATTGATTTCCTGTCCCAATATGGCAACTACTTTTCGTCTGGATAGCAGTTGTTGCGCAAGCAGGTTGAGACGGTTGAGAGAATTTTTGGCAAAGACATTGGTTTCGTTCAGCAGTTGGGTCGTGAGTTCGATAATTTTAAATGCTTCCAATCGCTGACTTTCGAGTTCCTGCGCCGAAAATAATCCGACCGGTATCAGTGGTATTTCCTGCTTGACGGGAGCAGCAACGTTTCGACTGTTGGTCGTTCCTGAAGCAGTGCGGTTGGTACTGACCGTTCTGTTGGCTTGCGCAGAAAGGAGGAGCGGCAGGCAGCATAGTAGCAGTGTAAGAAAAACTTGTCGTCTCATAGCGTCCGAAGTGAATGAATGATTTGTTCCAATGATACGCGGTTGTATCCGGATGGAATAGTAAAATCCAAAGCCAAAGGGCTGTTGATTTCAGGTGTGGAGAATGTCAGAACGGCGCTCCCCTGTAATTGGTTGTCGGAGGTTAGACGTGCGGTCATTCTCAACGGGAACAACTGGTTATTAACCGTTTGGAAACGGGTGTATTCCCATGTCAAAAATTGTTTTTGCGGTTCGTTTTCAATTTTGGTAGTAAGCAGTTTCTCTTCGCTATCGGCTATAAAGGTATAGGCTGTCTTATTTCTATCCATCCATTGAAATTCGGCTGTAGAGTTGTTTTTCCTGACACGAAATTGCCGGAAATGATTGGTCGTGAGCTGGTTTTCGCCGGGTATAAACATCCGGTTGGTGAGGAGTGCCTGCAGATTTTGAAAATTAAAGTCTACGTTCATCTCCCGCCTCAGTTGTTGGTAGTTGTCGGCTACATAGCGTTTGTTCAGCCGGTCGAACATTTTGATGCTATCTTTCGACAGTTCGATGCGATACAATTCGATACCTAACACCGGTTGTATTGACAATTGAATACGGTCGTCGCGGATAATTTTCACCTGCACTCTGGAGCTGAATTCTTGTTGCTGACTTGAAAAATCGAGGTTCATCCGTGCGGCGAAGGTATTGAAACGAAACGACCGGTCGAGGACAGACGCAAAAAAGACCTCATCTGCTTTCGTGATGGCAGCGCCGGAAGTTGTGGTACCGATAGATGATTTACAGCCTATCAGCATACCGACTAACCCTACGGCTATCCATACGCTATGCTTCTTAATCGAGGTCATTAAAGATTTCATCTTCCGTTCCTTCAAAATAGGTTTTTTCTTTAATTTTTCGATTAACCGTAGCAGTGTTTTTACCCGCATCGCGGGCTTTTTCCCATTGCTCGACCGCTTTTTCTTTTTCGTCCGAAAAGTACAGTATATCACCATAATGGTCAAACAGCTCGGCGCTGTTTGTCCGGTCTTTGTTGATAGCCTGTTCCATAAAAATTTTAGCTAACGGAAAATTGCCCTGTTTAAAAAATATCCAGGCATACGTGTCGATGTAGGTTGCGTTATTGGGTTCCATTTTGACGGTTATGGCGCTCATCCTTTCGGCTTTTGACAGGTCTTTTTTCATAAGCGACAGATAGTATGCGTAGTTATTCAATGCCATGATATTCTTATCGTTATATTTCAGAGCTTCTTCGTATGCGTTGAAAGCCTTGTCGGTCTCTCGCATCTTGAAATACGCATCGCCTATCATGCTGTAAAAATCGGATTTGGAAGGGGCTTTCTCCGCAGGTATCAACTGAATAGCTTTCTCAAAAGTAGCGATAGCCGACTTATAATCTTTTTTCTGATAATAAGCGGTACCCAGATAGTATGGGAACATCAACTCTTCCGGAAAAATTTCCATACATTTTTCACTGATACGGATTGTCTCATCAAGCTCCTTTGTTTGAGCCGTTAGTTCTATTAATTGCTGCCAAGCGCCTAAGTTCTCCGGCTCGCTTTCGGTTATTAACTGTATTTGAAAGCGCGCTTCATCAAATTTTTTAAGTACGGTGAGGTACTCGCCATAAAACAATTTGAGCCTGGATTCATCGGGGTGCATTTCAATAAGTTTCTTAAACAGGTCTCCGACTTCGTCTAAGTCTTTTTGAGGGTTCCTTAAGACATATCCTAAAATCTCCAATTTGTTGTCAATCTGTAATCTTTCATTCGCCAAGGCGGCGAGTATCTGTTGTTTAGCCGAATCAGCCTGTCCTGTTTTTTCGTAATAGTTAGCCATCGAAACAAAGTAATAGGGTGATTCAGGATCCGTTTCGCGCGCTTTTTGATAATACTCGAAAGCCTTAGTTAAATCATTTTGACGCAGAAACAGATCCCCTAAAATGATTTGATAGCGAGCATCCATCATATACTTATCTGCTAACTTTTTGACTTCATTCAAAGCGCTATCCGGTTGTTGCAGTTGTGTATAAAGCCGGTATTTCTCCATGGATACCGTTTCATTCATCCCAACAATATTTTCTAATTCATTAAACGTATCAATGGCTTTGCCTGTCTCACCCGACCGCGAATAGGATTCGGCCAAATAAAAAAACAGCTCCGGACGGTCAGGATAGACTTTCGACAGCTTTTCATATTCTTCAGAGGCTTCACCAAACATCCCCAGATTCAAAAGTAATGAGGCCAATGTACCTCTATACTCGTTGTTTTCAGGCGAATAAGCAACAGCATTTTTCAAAAGGGGAACCGCTTTTTCCGGATGGTCAAATAATATGTAAGATACAGAAAGCTCGAACAAAGCCGCCGAAGATGTAGAATCTATCTCAAGACAGTGTCGGAACATCTCGAAAGAGGAATCAAATTTTGCAGCGTGCTTCAGCTTGAGACCTTCATAAAAGAAATAATCAAACTTACGTTCCTCCGCCGGCGTCAGTTTTTGTCTTGTCGGGTAGTCGTCATTCGCCTTGACCGCTGTACATATCAGAAGTATAATCAGAAGAATAAATATTTTTCTGTTCATTTTTTTAGAATTTTTAGTGATTACCCGTATGACCAAACCCGCCCGCGCCGCGTTCTGTCGCATCTAACGATGCTTCTAACTGCCATTCGGCCTGTGTACAGGGTGCAATGACCATCTGGCAGATACGCTCACCATCGTTTATCGTAAAATTGTCGGCGGAAAGATTGATTAAAATCACCCCTATTTCCCCCCGATAATCGGCGTCAATCGTTCCTGGCGTATTCAATACTGTGATCCCATGTTTGACAGCTAACCCGCTACGGGGGCGTATCTGCGCTTCAAAGCCTTCCGGCAATCCGATATACAACCCGGTAGGAATCAGTTTACGTTCAAGGGGTTTCAAAACAATCGGCTCTTGAAGAAAAGCGCGAACATCCATCCCTGCCGAAGCCACAGTAGCATAACAAGGCAGCGGATGGTGTGATTTATTTACAATTTTGACTTTCATCCTAATAAATTATCGTTTAAAACCAGCCGCAAAGGTAATAATTTTACTCGAACCCCCAAAGTTTTCCCCCCCCTTGTCAGCGATTCAGCGTGAAAAATCAACAATAGTTTACATTTGCAACTCTCTTTCAAAAAAAGTGGGAGGCTGAGCAGTTACGTTTTTTAGGGGATTGGAAAGAGGAGAGGAAAATAATTATGTTTTTTTAACAGATTATTTATCA
>Ga0209628_10000968_pt1 | contig 18093 bp, 11 predicted proteins | sample TergutCu122P4_FD_187285 | JGI IMG/M metagenome (GOLD analysis project Ga0209628, IMG submission 187285) | Cubitermes ugandensis P4 segment gut microbial communities from Kakamega Forest, Kenya - Cu122 P4 (SPAdes) (version 2) | ecosystem: Host-associated > Arthropoda: Insects > Digestive system...
AGGTCTACGGAAACCTTTTCGAGCGATGCGGGGCAGGGCATTTTGGCGGCGTACAGATACATGGCGGAAAAGATAATCGCATCGAAAACAACGTCTTCTATGAATGTCCGTATGCCGTTACCTTTTCGCTATGGGGTGAAAAAAGATGGTTAGAACAGTTGGATAGCGAGCCGATACGCAGAAAAATATACCGTGAGGTAGACATTAATTCGGATATATACCTGCAAAAATATCCCGAACTGAAAGACATCCGCCTGAATGCCGACGTGAACTCCATCAGCGACAACCTGATGATTTCCTGTCGTCAGATGTATTACGGCATCAACAACAAACAGATTTTAAGCAACAACACCGCCTTGGACGCTAACGGCAAACCCATCGAAGCCTTTTGTACTAAAGAGGTGTTAGCCAAATATGGACTGAAACCCATCCCTTTAGAAAAAATCGGACCAAAGAATAATAAATGGATAAAAGCAATAAATATTTCAAAATATAAACAGTTATGACACATTCATCTACTACAACAACGCTTAACCGCCGCTCATTTCTGAAAGCATCGGCGGCATCGGCTTTCACCTTCACCCTCATTCCACGCCACGTATTGGGTGGAGAGGGCTACACTCCTCCCAGTGAGCGGATTACGCTCGCGGGTATTGGTATCGGGGGAGTTGGTAATGACCAAATCAAATCATGTGCAGCAACCGGATTCGAGGTTGTTGCGCTCTGTGATGTGGATGACCTCCATGCAAAGAAAACGTATGACCTCTTCCCGCAAGCCCGCCGTTACCGTGATTTTCGCGACTTGCTTTCGACCGAGAAGGACAAGATTGACGCGGTCTATTGCGGAACGCCCGACCACACCCATGCCATCATCACCCTTGCTGCGCTTCGCGCCAAGAAACATGTATGCACTGTCAAGCCACTCACACGTACTGTTGAGGAAGCCCGTGCCGTAATGGCCGCAGCAAAGGCATCCGGCACCGCTACCCAGGTCACCGCCCAGCCCAACACCGGGGACAAAGCCTGCCGTATTGTCGAGCGTATACAGTCAGGGGTATTAGGCGATGTGACAGAAGTCCACGTCTGGTCATACCGCCCCGTTTGGCCTCAGGGCATGCCTAAGCGCCTTGATGGCGAAGATACCATTCCCGCCACACTCAACTGGGACCTGTGGATTGGACCCGCACCAATGCGACCGTTCAAGGATAGTTGGCCAGCAGGCAACCCCATCCCTGACCTTCCTCCCAAGAACTGGGGCGGTCGAAAGGTATACCATCCCTTCAACCACCGCGGATGGTGGGATTTCGGCACAGGCGCGCTCGGTGACATGGGTTGCCACTACCTCAACACCCCCTATCGCGCACTTAAATTGGGCTACCCCACGACCATCTCCGCATCTTCCTCACGTATGTATGAAGAATCCTTCCCGCTTGCCTCTATAGTGACCTACGACTATCCTGCCCGCGAAGGATTTCCACCGGTACGTATCGTATGGTACGATGGTGGGCTTAAACCCCCGCGACCTGCTGAGATGGGCAACAAAGAGCTTCCCGAAGAAAGCATATTATACATCGGAACCAAGGGTAAGATGTTAGACGACGTTATCCTGAATCCCGAACTGGAAGCTAAGGCGAAAACAATTACCCCCACATTAATACGTCGTGGCGATACATGGAAGGAATGGCACGATGCCTGTAAGGGTGGCGAGTTAGCAGGTTGTCATTTCGGTATCGGTGGTGTGCTAACAGAATTTGTTCTGCTTGGCGACATTGCCCTCCGAACCGGCAAAACTATCACTTACGACCCTCAGACTGTCCGCATCACCAACGATGCAGCGGCGGATGCCCTTTTAAGACAACCGTATCACAACGGATGGAAGATGTAAAAAAGACGCAGATTGAAATCAACATGGGAAAACAGGCATGCTGTCGGAAGAGACGCGGCGTGCCACGTCTCTACTTTCTTCACCTCTCATAGCGTAAGTTGTACATGGTGTTGCCGATATTTCGCAGGGCTTCGATTGTTTCAGGGTAGGGAGTGTCGCAGATGGTTACTAATCCTATCTGGTAGTTTTCGCCGTCTAAGCCGCGTCCGGTGGTGGCCTGGTCTCCATATTGGAACCAGTGTGTTCCTACTAAGTAGCGGTTATTGATAGCTGAGCGCACGTATTTTTCGTAGGCGGCTGCGCGGGCTTCCTGCGATTCGACGGGGCAGAGGCCTGTGTGAATCATGCCGCGGTCGAGGGCACCAAAATGGAACTCGCCGATGATACAGGGCTTATCAATACCTTCGGGCAGGGTGAAGCTGTCTAAGTCGTAGCGGTAAATGTTGAAGCTGATGACGTCGCAGTATTTGGATGCCTCTATCGTAGCAATATTATTACCTCCGGAGAAGCGGCATCCTAAGTACAGCTTGTTGGGGCAAGCGGCGTGCAGTTCCTCTTTGATGACACGGAAATATTGTTCAGCTATCAGCCGGTAGCAATCGACTAAGTCCTCGCGTGACCGTTGGATATCCGGCCTTTCAGTCGATTGCAGCAGTGCGTCCCAGTTTTTGTGCTGGCGTTGCCAGGCTGCGTTCAACTTCCCGATGTCACCATACTTTTGTTTCAGGTGTTCGACTAAGGCTATTTTGACCGGTTGTTCGGCAGGAGAGACGAAAGCGGCTAACGCGAGCGATGTCTCGTTACCCCAGCTTATTTCGTTCTGCACAAAGTACCCGATACACCAGGGGTCGTTGCCTGAGGTCTGGGCAGCGCGGTTAGCCGATTCTTGAATCGACAGGCGGAACTGTGGCTCGAAGGGGTCGATAAACTGCCCCCAATATCCTTCGCTACCACGTATAGGTAACGCACGGATACTGAGGTTTTCGGTGTAGGGCGTGCGTTGCATCCGGTAAAACTGAGGCGACGACCAGTTGGCTATTGTGTTCATACCCCAACTGCGTAGCCTTTGGTGAACGAGGTCATTATAAGTAGCCGCCCAGTTTTCGCCGTACTTCCGTATAAGGTTCGCCTGTGAGAAGTCGAATGTTTGATAAGTGCCCTTATCCTGGTAATAGGCCATGCTTGACCTGCCTGTGCCAAAACATCCCGCAAAAGGGCTTTCGCGTGAAGGCAAGTCTTCAAAATAGAACTCGCGGTCGCTGAGCGGCGTCTCACCGTTACTGACGCGGATACAGTTCGTACCGTGCGACCAGAACAGGAAGCCTTCGGGATCGACTAACCACCACTTGCCGTCGATTTTTTCCGGACGAAAATGACCTGTAGCCTCGCGTTTGGGGCCGGCAGTCCAACCGCCGTATTGGTTACGGTCTTTGGGCGACGGCTTGGCAGCCAGGTCGGCTTTCTCGGTTTCAAAAGCCTTTTTCAGGTCGTTGTCGCTATAAATCTTACCCGGCCAGTCACGGTGTATAAATTGACCGTACCGGTCAATCATCGGGAAAAATTTTTCAACAGGAACATGCGACAGAAAGAGTGCTTTTACCGGCTTTGCGGCTATCTGTTTGACGCTCCACATAGAGACTTCTCTGCTTTGGTTTGATGTGAGGATTACTTGCGTTACATCCGACGGGTCGAAAGGGTTGTTTGACATGGCAAAAGGATTGCCGCGCATTCCAAAGAACTTGTCTTTCAGCGCTTCCGGCATTTTCATTGGGAGGATAAAACGCCATTGGCGCGTCTCACCCGGAGCTAATGTCACGTTATTGGACGAAAAATTACGTATACTGTCAGAGGGATGCGGTGAGACAATCCGGCATCTCAAAGTGAGCGACCGGTTTTCATGGTTGGTAACTACTAATAGCATTTCGGTGCTTTCGGGAAGGCTCCAATGTCCTTTCAGGACTATTCCCGGCGCGTTGTTATCTGTGCCGGTTGTCACAAAGAGTTCGCCATTTTTCATTTCGATGGCAGCGCCTTGACCGGTCACACCGTCCGCGCCGTTTTTAGCATCGAAAAGCGCTATCATTTGGCTATCGGCGCTACATGCAAAGCAGCAGGCGATTAGCGCTATTATCAAACCGGCGGAGGTTACGTATTTAATCCTTTGAATGTTTTTCATCCGTTTAGCAGTTTTTTGATGAATTGCAGGTTGGCACTTTGGGATTCCTTCCAGTCGCCTTGTGTGGAGCTCTCGATGACGACCCAACCGTTATAGCCGATTTTTTCCAATGTTTCGCAAACTTTGGAAAAGTTAATCTCACCTTCGCCGAGCCGGCGACGGTCTTCCTTAAAATGGATTTGACTGATGAGTTTATTTTTGCCGAGCAGCTCCATCTCGTGAAAGATGTCATAGCTTTTATTACGGCTGTTTTGGACGTCGTAGTAGGTTCTCAGCGCATTAGAACCGACGGCTTCAAACAGTTTTAAATGGTCTTCGGCAGAGAGATAGCTCTCGATGGCGAGGGTCTTCCTGTTTTTCTCGGCAAGGGGGGCAAGGCGTTTGAGTTTTTCGATGACAATCGGCTGTTGTGCCTTGTTATCGTTTATATCGGCGCGCCCAAAGAATGGCACAAGCACCTGGTCGATGTTCATCTCGACCATGGTTTCGATACATTCTGCGACCCATTTTTCGGCTTCCGGTGTCGTAGCAAGCGGTCGGCTGTTGAACGTGCCGATGCAGAACGAGGCTATGCTGACGCCCGAAAGTTTGGAGGCTTCCATGAACCTGGTACAATTGGTTTTAAGGGCTAACGAATCCGGCCCGTCCGGTTGGTAGGTGACCTGTACGCCTTCAAAACCAAGCTCTTTCGCGATAGCAAAAGAAGTCGGTAATCCGGTGGCTTTCAGATCCCAATCGCATATACCTATCTTCCACGATTTGCGTAGTTGGGTACTGGCGGCAAACAACGATACCGCATCGGTTAAGAAAAGAGAGCCGGCGGTTAGCTTTAAAAAAGCTCGTCTATTAATCATGCTATTTAAAAATTATTTCATTATTTCCATTCATAGAAACGAACCCAGTCGATATACATTTCGACAGGGAGATGATCGGGGTTAGGAGGGCCTGTCCATGAGCCGCCTAACTGCATGTCGAGCAGAAGATAGAAAGGCTTGTCAAATGGAAATTGAAGTTCTTCTTCAGGTGCGTCGATTCGGGGGTAACAGAATGTACGTGCGCCATTGATTAAGAAGACGACGCTGTCGGGGTACATTTCAATGCCATACGTATTAAACTCGCCATTATTGATAGGTGTGGTAGCGCTGGTCTTCGGTTCTCTTTTTCTGAGTCTATCGATATAGTACGAGTGAACGTTCTGGTGTGCAACAGCTTCGCCATGCAGCCGTTCCTGAATATCTAACTCACCGCCGTTAGGCCATCTCTCGTTATTGAAAGGTAACAGCCAAAAGGCAGGCCAAGCGCCTTGTGCATCACCGAACTTGGCTTTTATTTCCAACTTTCCGCGATAGAAACCTTTTTTATCCTTGGTAAAAATACCACCGGTAACAAAAGGCATGGTATCACCCGGTAAGCCCGGGTTCACCATTCCGCGAAGGATTAGATGTCCTCCTTTCACATCGTACAAAGCATCATAATCAGACATGTGCCGATCCCAGTCGGAGCGACCGCGCGGTATTTTGCTCCAGATAGCCGGGTCGATGACGCCGTCCTTGTTAAAATCTTCTTCCCATACAAGTTTCCAACTTGGAGCGCTTTGGCCACAGGAAAAAAGGATGCTTAGCAGACAAAAAGTAAAAATTTCGGTAAAGGTTTTCATTTATTTATTTTATTTAGAAGGAGGATGTAGTGATGTTCTTATAATCATTTGATATGTTTATTTTTTATTTACACAGGCATAGCGGGAAGCGACCAGCCCTCGCGGTAGGTATGCCGGATTAGCTCCTGGGCAAAGGCTTTGGCATTCACTTTTTCTTTTGGAGAATTAAAAGTAGGGTGTCCTTCTACAATCTTAAAATCATCAGCGAGCGTATGAGAAATCACATCGTTATCGCCAATGTTCGTGAACTGCATGTTAGCCCCATCCCATTCTAAGATACGGTTCAGGCCTTGCAGACGCACTGCCAGCACGCCCATTACCACCATCTCGTTGAAGGGGCCGGCTTCGTTGAAGTTGGAGGCTGTCTCAACGCGATTTTCAGGGCTTTCTTTGCAGGCGCGCACCCAGTCCATTTCGTGGTTGACAGTAATTTCGCGTTGTGTCTTAGGCGCTTCTGGTGTTCTGCCGGACAGCAGCCACGGGTTACGGTCGCAGACCATCGTGTCCTTTGTGCCGTAGAAGATTGCCCCGCCTTCGCCTAACACCTTTCCTTTCGGCCAGTTAGGGGGTAGCATCGGTTGCAGTCCGCCATCGTACCAGGTCACTTCCACTTCGGGAAACTTCACCTTACTGATACCGGGTATGTTGCGGGCAGGGAAGGTATATTTCACCATTTGTGCGGTAGGCGCACTGTCGGCAAGCAACAGCGTTGAGCGTCCCTGCACTTTGGTAGGATAGCCTAACTGTAAGGCTTTGAAGGCAGGGTGCATAAGGTGACAAGCCATATCGCCTAAGGCGCCGGTGCCGAAATTCCACCATCCGCGCCAGTTCCACGGATGGTAAATCTCGTGGTAGGGTACCAATTGGGCAGGACCAATAAACACATCCCAATCCAATGTTTCGGGCACCCACATCCCCTGTTGGGGCTTATTAAGTCCTTGCGGCCAAATAGGGCGGTCGGTCCACGAATCGACCCGTCTGACCTCCCCTATTTCGCCGTTCCACATCCAATCGCAAGTACGGCGTACGCCAGCGCCCGAACTGCCCGAATTGCCCATTTGGGTGGCTACTTTGTGCTTTGCAGCCAGCTTAGTCAGTAAACGCGATTCGTAAACCGAGTGTGTTAAGGGTTTTTCGCAGTAAACATGCTTCCCTAAAGTGATAGCATGTGCGGCAATGACCGCATGGGAATGGTCGGCTGTTGCTATTACCACAGCGTCAATGGATTTGCCCATCTCATCGTACATCTTACGCCAGTCCTGGTAGCGCTTGGCTTCAGGGGTGGCGTCGAAAATCGGTTTAGCAAACTTCAAATCGACATCGCAAAGCGCCACTACATTCTCAGTAAGTTTGACGTTGCGGATGCTTCCGCTACCCTTGCTGCCGATGCCCACAACAGCAATGTTCAGTTTATCACTCGGCGCGATATGACCTAAGACTCTTCCCAAGGCATGGTTGGGAATCATGGTAAAGCCTGCAATAGCAGTCGCTGCCGTTCCTAAAAAGGTTCTTCTTGATACTTTATTGTCTTTCATCTTTTTGTTTTTTAATACCCCTTTGAACGTTCCTTGATGTTAATAATTAAAAATGTGTCTCTTTACTTCCCTTCGGAAAGTGACAAAAATATTCTATTACACTATAGAATGTTCACGAAGTCCTGCCATAACGGGATAGTTATTATTACAGAACCCCTGTCCACTTGAACTGCTTCAAATAGTCGAAGTCTTTTTTGCAAGCGCCGATGGCGTCAATATTCGTTTCCTGTTCGATGGTGAGTATCTCTAAACCGGTCGATTCAGCTACCTCGAATAAAGCGGGGTAGGGGACGCTCCCTTGTCCTAACTGGGTATAAACCTTGTTGATGGCATGGTAATCGGATGCGTGCCACATCGGAATACGTTTTGGGTATTTGCGGAGCAACTGGTAGCAGTCACCGCCACCCCTGACCGTGTGACCCATGTCTAATTGGAAGAAAACGAGTGCAGGGTCGGTGTTTTTTATCAGGTATTCAAGGATAACTTCATCTCCGACTTTGTTTAACTCCTCGATGTGATTATGGAAACCAAATTTTATGCCTCCTTTTTTACACACTTCGCCTGCTTTGTTGAAAAATGTAGCAATTCGTTTGAGGCCGTCAAGCGTCAAGTTCCTGCCACCCGGCAAGCTAGACTGTACTGCATATTTGCCGCCACCCGATTTGAGATATTCAGCGCATTTCTTCCAGAAATCCCATTCCGGAGCGTTGGTGTCTTCGGATAATAATCCTGAGCCGGTGTGCGTACTTGTAATGACCATCCCTAAGTCGCCAGCCATCTTGCTCAATTCCTTCATCGTGTAATTTAAAAACTTGTCGGAATTAAACCCGTAAGGCTCGATTTGCGAAAAACCTATTTGAGACAGTTTTTTCAATGTACCTGGGACATCTTTGGGTATATCGTCCCTTACACTGTATAACTGTATACCGATGCGACCCTTATTGGGCGCTGCTGCCAATGAAGCAAATGCTTCCTGGCCTACTAAACTGCTTAAAGCCAGCGCCGTAGCGCTTCTGCTAATAAATTGACGTCTGTTCATGATTTGTAATATTATGATAATTAATAATTTATTCCAAATCCTACATTCCCTTGCCCCTTCAAAGGGGGAGTTTAAGTGTATAGTTCATTCCTGTGTTGGGTTTTACTAATAAGTTTTCGACCCTGAAATTTACATCGCCGCCTGTCACTCCTTGCAACAGCCGGACGGAGAACGTTTGCGTTCTGTTTGGCCCGATGGTGTAAGGAAAGATGTCGGTGTTACGGAAATAAACTAACCGGCGGTCGTGGTTAGTCAGTTTCAAATGGAAAGTCAGGTCGGAATTGTTTTTGACGGTGACGGTCACGACGTTGTTGTTTTTACTCATGCTCCATTCGATGGCGTTCTCAAAGAGTTCCTTCAGGAATTTTTCTTCGCCGATGATAAAATCTTCGTGGTAGACAACTGTCCGTCTTTCTGTCAGCGCTTCATGGATAGCATCGGCGGTGGCCGCTTTTGCGAAGACGAGCGTCATTGTACGGTGTTTGCCCGCAGCTAAGCTGATAGGTCCATGCGAATCGGAGTTACCAATCATGGTCAGCTTCTTATCTAAAGCCCATTGGTGCGCTTCGATGAAATAGGAGCCATTGACCACTTCGATACCGTGCATCATGCCCTGTTCCAATAGCTTGGTATGTTCGGGCCACCACAGTGTCGTATCGGGTTGTTGCGCTAACCATCCGGGGTGGTTCCAGAACAGGAAGGCGCCTTGCGCTTTGGCTGCGCGGAAAGCATCCATATAATCGGGCTTTTCTAACTCATCTGAATTGGTGATAAAGATAGCGTTATGGTGTCCCGGAGGCATATCGCGTGTTATCTCACTACCTTTGACGAGGATGATGCCTCGGTTCTTTGCCGCTGTTTGCGCGATTTCGTAGGAGCGGTTGTGTGAGGCTGGGATGTCAGCTTTGTTCGGACGATACTCGATGTGGTCGGTGATAGCAATGGCGTCTAAGCCTTCACGGAAAGCCTCGTCGATGCGCGCCGTAGGCCATACAGAGCCATCGGAGAAGAGTGTGTGTAAATGGAAATCGCATTTTAGGGTAACAAAACCCTTCAGGTCGGGGATAATAATCTTACCCCTTTGCTGTGCAAATAAAGGTAAAAAGGCGCATAAAGCCAATACGATTAAAAAGTTCTTTTTCATTTTGAAGTGTATTTTTGGATTAATAATCGCTGCAAAGATAGTATTTTTCCTGCAAAAAGAAAAAGTTTGAATAAAAAATTCACCCACCGCATATAGCGTTGTTTTGTTTCTTTGTATATGATTCCTAAATACTCTCCTATGATACCCAAATCTAAAAGGATAAGCCCCCCAAGAAAAAGTATCACACTAATCAATGAGTGATAACCGCCCACCGGATTGCCCCAGATCAAGGCCTTAGTAACTTTCTGATTTTTTTTTAAAAATTACATTCGTTCTACTGTCGCCCATAAATTGCTTTGGGATAGTTCGACGGCTTTGTCTAAGTCTTCTTTGGCTTTGGTTGATTCGCCTAAACCTTTGTATCCCAATCCGCGCATGGTATATAAGCGTGAAGTGCGGTCGTTGGTCGATTCGCGTCCGCCAAAAATAACGCCTACTTCTGCTGTGCCAGCGCGTTCTAACTGTCGGTCGGCATCTGATACTAAGGAATCGAAGATGCTTTTTGCACGCTCAGCATTGCCTAACTTGGCAAAGCTAAGTCCCTGGTAATAGCTTGTCACATTAACGGTGCGCGAGGAGGCGTCGGCTGCTTTCTTGAACGAAGCAGTTGCTTGTGCGCGGTTGCCAAGCGCTTCGTATGCCAGGCCGATATAGTAATTAACTTGTATCGTCTGGTCGCCTTGTCGGTCGTTACCGGCTTCTTCGCGTGTCACCTGCGCTTTGAGGAAGTAGTCGAGCGCTTTTTGATACTCTTTCCTGTCAAAGTGCTGTTTGCCGGCTATCAGGTTTGCATTGATTTTGACAATACGGGAGCGGGACGAGCCTTCGCGGTAAGCAAAATCGACCCCTTCCAACAATTCGGCGGCTTTACTCGCCTGACCGGTGAGGATCAGATTTTCGAGATAGGCTTGGTAGGAATCATCCCTTTGCTTCACAACCTCCTGGCTTCCCTCGAACACTCTCATACGATCGGCTATGGGTGTATTGTTACGTTCAAACAAGTCGCTAATCTCAGAGAAATAGACAGCCTCGTTTTTATTGAGGGCGATAGCCTTTTCATATTGGGTAATGGCTCTTGGGATGTCGTTGTTTGTATGGTAATAGCCCCATCCGAGGTTACGGTATGCTATTGACAGATCGGGATTTTGTCGTACTGCTTTTTCCCAGTTCGCGATAGCTATTGCAGGCAGTTTCTCGTATAAGATATTGCCGATAAAGTAGTAGGCATTGCCGTCGGTCGGGTTATATTTCAGCGCCGTGTTCAGCACATCAACCATCCCCAGCCGGTAAGGGAAGATAAAATCGACCGATTGTGCGGCTGCCGTTTTAAACGATTGGAGCGCTAGTGCGGCGTTGTTGTTTTTCAAATAGATATAACCTAAGTAATAGTCGATGAACGGGTTTTTTCCTTTGAAACGTTTGAGCGCCTCTTCGGCTTCGGGCAGCAAACCATTGTCTACATAACCTATTCCCAATGTCAGGTAGTTTTCGTCAAAATTCCGCATCTCTTTGTTGAGGGTAGCGAGCAGACTGTTAGCTTTTTGGCTGTCGCCCGATTCTTTGGCTATGAGGTAATATTCGTTACGAATTCTAAAATCAAGCGGATCATCTGCGGCGATGGCGGATAGGGTGGCTCTGGCGCCGTCGTAATCGCGTAGCCTGCGCTGGATAGAGGCCTTCAGCGCTATGGCGTTGTTATTGCGGGCGTTGGTGGCAAGCGATTCGTTGATTTGTTGTAATGCCCTGTGTAAATCATTTTTGGCGCAAGATAGCTCAGCCAACTGGTAGAAAGCTGCCGAGTGCCAGGCATAGTCCCATGAGGCGCGGTAGAGCGTGTCTTCGGCTTCAGTTATTAGGCCTAAGCTCCTCAGTGTCAATCCCTGCATGTATAACGCTTCGCAAGTGGAAGGGCGCGTATAATCATCGGTGAGGCGTTTGATAGCCCGCGAAAAAGAGCGTCTGGCAGCGATGTAGTTGCCATTTTTAAGGTGGATATTTCCTACTGCAGTATTGGTGCGGATGTCACCCGGATCTTTTTTCAAAGCGGCGTTATACCAATCCATCGGATTATAACGCGGCGCATAGAACTGTTCAACCCTTTTCCCTGTCAGATACAGTTCTTCGACGGTTTCGAGTTTTTCGGGTTCGGGGTATCCCCGCCAGTTTTCCGGAAGTTTTTCGATAACAGGTTGTTCGATGGGTTGGTAGGCGACTAACGCTTGGCCGGTTTGGTTATCAATAAGCTGGGTGTTAAGGTCGGTCAGTTTATATGCTCCCTCTAAGCGAATAGTCTCAGTAAAAGGTTTATCGGGAGAAATGGCGATGTTCTTTTCAAAAACTGTTTTGTCTTTATTTTTCAGTATCACTTTGGCATTGTCCACTTTGGCGGTCGAATAATAGCCGAGGAACACGTTGTATCTGTTGCGTTCATTTTTTTCCAATAGGTTGACGGCGCCGTTAAGGTTCGCATACTTGAACCCTCCAATACCGCGTATCGGATACCAGTACTGTTCCCACTGCTTCACTTCGTAGGGTCTTATCCATGTATAATCGGGTTGGTTATCGCTAAAGGCGCCTACCATTATTTCGGCGTAGGGGCCGTCGTTTTCGGTCAGCCTGCCTTCGGTGGCTTGTCCACTGGGGCCTGACCCCCATTCCCATAGCTTAGCGCCCTTCACGATGTTATGATCCCCTACATGAACTGTACCTGCTTGTTTGCCGTGGTCATACCCGCCCATAAAATCTTCCTGAAGTTCATGCACGAAAAACGAGTTCGAGTTAACAACGTTCTTCCACCAACTGATGTCTAAATTATTAAAGGTAGCGTTGTTATACCGGCTGTTGGCAATGGGCCATTGGGTGAAATTGGTCTTAGAGTGGAAAGTAACAACCTGGGCGCTCGGCGGGAAAAACGTCTGGTAATTATCGTTTGCATGTACAGCCACATTCGCCCAGTTCAGGAAGGTATGCGTATGAGGGGAGGCATTATAAATACGTCCTTCGGCTTTGAAATAGGATTTACCGGGGAACATAGTCACCCCTATTGTCCAACGCATACCGTGACGGGGTTCATATTCCGCAATCCAGATAGTCTTACTGCCGTCGGGATTATCGACCGTCGTATAATCCATTGGCAGATAGGTGGATGCCCTGTGGTGGTGAAGGACGCACCATTCGATACCGCCCGACACCCAGGCGCCTGTCATCCCGATGTTGGAAGGCCGTACCACCGTATTTTTGTAAATAAAGTGATAGTTGTTGGTCTTGTCGGTAGCATAATACAACTTACCGCCAATTTCGGGTGTGATACCTAATTCAATATACTCATTCTCAAGAACGAGCGTTTGCCATGACCGGTCCGTTCTCTCGCCTGTATACTGGTCGTTTACCTTGAGAGGGTAGTACATTCTCGCTGCGCCCTGGTAAGCCTCGTTCTTATAAAAAACGGGGTTCTTGTCGGCAGGCGCTACTATATATGTGGGCATCGTTACCCGTTTGTCGGTCAGTGTTACACCCGACTGTGCAAACCCGTTTACTGACAAACAGGTCATCGCTAAAACTGTTAAAAAAAACTTCTTCATATCTAAAATTTTAAAAATCTTAACATCCCCCTGCCCCCTATTACATCCCCCTGCCCCCGTTCAAAGGGGGAATTTATTATTTTACTGTAACATTATAAACATAGTCGTTTATCACAATGCCTTCTTTAGGGGCATTTCTGGGGCTTCGAACAATATCATCCTGCACCACTTTCCTTCCGTTGATAACTACGTTTTCAATCAGGACATTTTTGATTGCATGGTCGGCGTCGAAACCGAGAAACTCAAACTCTTTGTGGAGCGGATAGCCCGAATTATTTACCGTAATGTTTCGGAATACTATATCTTCAATGTGTCCGCGCAGGGTGTCGGTAGTCCAGATTGCTGTGTTTATCCATAGCGAAGCAAACTTGACCGATTCTTCCACACGGATATTTTCAAACCGGACATTTTTTATCAAGGCCTTGTCGGTATGATAGATACGAAGCGTCCATTCGCGTCCGTGGTCACCGATGATATCACAGTCTTCGAATAATACATCTTCCACATTGCGAGTAAGCTCGGCGCCAATGCTCAAAGCATGGGCTATCTCGTTGTATAATACACATTTACGTACATGAATACGTCCGGCGTCCTGATTGGAACCTCTCAAAGTTTTGACTACAATCAGGTCGTCCCAGGTGCGCAAGAAACTGTTTTCGACTAATACATCGAAGCTCGAATTGATGTCGATGCCATCGGAGTTGGCGCGATGACCGAAGAGTTTTAAGTTGTCGATATGTACATTGTTACAGTCGCGCAAAGAAACCGTCCAGGTGCTGGAGTTGCATAAGACGACGCCTTCTAATTTGAAATTATTGACGGTAACGCTCATCGTTTGGCGTCCCCGCGCACGCGGTACTAACCCCTGGTCGAAGATACCCCGCCCGCGAAAGGTGATATTATCACCCCGCAAAACGAAAGAAGCGCCTCGTCGTTGCTCCTGCTCTGACAGTATGCCTCTGACAATAGCGCCACCTGCAATGTAAACGGTTTGGTTGCTGCTTACCGGCACGGAGGTTATTTCATGGATACCGGGGCCATAATATATCACATTGGGATCGTTGGGGTCGGGGATGTTAGTCTCTTCAGGGTTCACGAAAAGGTGCAACGAGCGAATGTGGTCGCCGTTCACCTCAACGGTAAGCTGTTGGGGCTGTGTCACCTCAAAAGTAATGGTATTATCTTTTATGGTAGACTTAGTCCTGTAAGAGGCAGGCAAAATCTTTGCCGTATAGATAGGGCCTTCAATAGAAACAGTAACTTTGGCGGGCCCTTTTTTCAAATCGAAGGAGGCAAAAGCGGTTAGGTCATAATACATATCCGATACGGCGACAATTCCGGCCTGGTGTCTTCCCTGCATGTCTTCGGTACATATCCTGGCGTTATAGACAGGCGCTAACTTGCCATTGACCGACACTTTAAACTTAGTGTTTAACACTTCGCCTTCAGGCGCCGGATAAACGACCACATCGTTTTTAGAATACTTGCATGAAGCGAAAAGCATACAAACGGTTAAGAACAAAAAAAGTTTTTTCATACAGTTATAAATTAATTTGTTAAACTAAAATACTCCTGAAAAATCAGGAAAATAATTAAAAAATCAGGTCGCAAATTTACGTTTTTATTTTAAATTTCAAACAATCTTAGATAGATATTCTTTTAATGAAGCAAAAAAAATGTAATTTTGTCACGTTTTTCACAGTCTTTCACTTATTAATTACATTGATAAAGGTTTTTATTATGAGATGTTTGAAGATATTTTGTTGGTTGTTAGCGGGATTTTTTTCTTTCTGTTTTTTGTACTGCTGCAAAAATGTTCCGGCAGAACTTTTTATTGAAGCAGAGGGTTTTTCAGATAAAGGCGGTTGGGTCGTTGACCAGCAGTTTATGGAGCAGATGGGGTCGTCGTATTTGTTAGCGCATGGCATGGGGCAACCGGTCAAAGACGCTACTATCCAAGTAACTTTTCCACGCACAGGCGACTACCGGCTGTTTGTCCGCACTTATAACTGGACATCGCCCTGGTTTGCCGGTAAAGGACCCGGACGGTTTCAGGTGTTGGTAAACGGTATACCTGCCGAAACGACTTTTGGAGATACCGGGGATGGCTGGTATTGGCAGGATGGCGGTATCGTTACTATCAAAAAAACAAGGACATTAGTTAGCATACACGACCTTTCCGGCTTTGACGGGCGGTGCGATGCAATCTATTTCACGTTAGATAGCGCTTTTGTCCCTCCGGTAGAAAAGAATACACTGACTGTTTTCCGTTACCTGCAAACCGGCATCAAACCTAAGAACGGCGGCAAGTATGATTTTGTAGTAATTGGTGGAGGCATAGCAGGCTTATGTGCTGCTGTTTCGGCGGCTCGTCTGGGGATGAAAGTGGCTTTGATACACGACAGGCCAGTCTGGGGCGGCAACAACAGTTCGGAGGTTAGGGTGCATCTTGGAGGACGTATTGCCTTAGAGCCTTATCCGGAGTTGGGTGGTATTGTCAAGGAATTAAGCCCTGAAAAAGGGGGCAATGCACAACCGGCTAACCAATACGAAGACGAAAAGAAAGCTGCACTGATAGATAACGAGCCTAATATAACTCAGTTCATGAACTACAGGGCTTTTGCAGTTGAGATGAACGGGCAGACTATCCGCTCGGTGACAGCCAAACATATTGAATCCGGACGCGAACTTGTCTTTACAGCCCCCTTGTTTGCCGATTGTACGGGCGATGGTACGATTGGCGTTTTGGCTGGCGCCGATTATGTGATGGGACGCGAATCAAAAGCGGAATTTGGTGAACCTACTGCACCCGAATTTGGCGACAGGATGACAATGGGCAGCTCCGTACAATGGTATTCAGTAATAAATGATACACCTTTCCCTATATTCAAATATGGCATGGAGTTCAACGAAGAAAACGTTCAGAAAGTAACCATGGGCGAATGGACATGGGAAACAGGTATGAACCTTAATCAAATAGCAGATTTTGAACGTATCCGCGACTATGGGTTGTTAGTAGTGTACTCTAATTGGTCGTTTCTGAAAAATGAATATAGTGAAAGAGACAAATATGCCAACCGTAGCCTCGGATGGGTGGCCTATATTTCAGGGAAACGCGAATCACGCCGTCTTTTAGGCGATTTGATACTAAAAGAACAGGATATTACCGAAAGAGTGGTTTATCCCGATGGCTCTGCCTGTACATCTTGGAGCATCGATTTACACTATCCTGACCCTGCAAACACCGAGCAGTTTCCCGGACAGGAATTTAAATCCATTGCCGTACATAAGAATATTTTCCCCTATCCTATTCCATACCGTTGCTTCTATTCGCGTAATATCGATAACCTGTTTATGGCAGGCCGACATATCAGCGTGACACACGTGGCTTTAGGAACGACGCGGGTCATGCGCACTACCGGCATGATAGGTGAGGTTGTTGGAATAGCGGCTTCACTATGTAAACAAAATCAAGTCAACCCGCGCGGTGTATACGAAAAACATTTAGATGAGTTGAAAGTCCTGATGAAAAAAGGGGTAGGTAAAACGGGCACAAGGCCTTATCCAGATTACAATCTGGGCGGCACTTTGTTGAAATTTTAGCTATCTTTGCCCATAGATTATGGACGAAAAACGATTAAAATATTTTACTATGAATATAAATACAAGATTGTATACATGGCAAATAATACTGAATCCCAATGCTTTAATGCAAAAGAGCAGTCGGTTTTGGAAAGAAATTGAAAACAAACTTCAGGAGAAACAAATTCAATTTCTTCTTCACGTAACTCCAACTGTCGACGATGCAAAAGAAGTAATTAGCACACTTTGTCTTAAAGGGGCAAGGCATTTTATTCTGGTGGGCGGAGATGGTTCTTTGAATATTTTTACCAATGCGGTGATGAAATCACAGGTGGTCAGTTCGGAAATTTTTGCTGCTATTATCCCTGCCGGTAGCGGCAATGATTGGCGAAGGTCTCACGGTTACTCAAACCGTCACCTGGATGCTGTGGATGTATTGATAGAAGGAAATTTTTTAAAGCACGATGTAGGACTTGTTGAAACGGTCATCAACGACCAGGTGATAGGTACCCGTTACTTTATTAACATTGCGGGATTTGGATTCGATGGAGCAGTCATTTTCAATGTCGGCAAAAGGACATCGCCAATTTTCAAAAAACAGATGTATTTAATCAGTCTCCTTAAAACGCTGTTAGCGTATAAATCACAGATAGTAAATATAGATGCTAACAATTTTTGCATTTCAAAAAATATTTTTTCAATAGCTGTTGGTATCTGTCAATTTAATGGAAACGGGATGCGTCAATGTCCGGATGCTATCTCCAATGATGGACTTTTTGATGTCGTAGTGATTGAAAGGGTAAGTATCGTTAAGGTTCTGCAAAACATAAAAAATCTATTCAAAGGGACACATGTTAAAAACTTAAAAGAAGTTTCCATGTACCGAACCGACTGTTTGGAAATTAACGCAAAGCCTTATATTTTGGGAGAAGTGGAGGGCGAGATGCTATCGGTTGGAAATTACAGAATTAGATGTATTAACTCGGCAATAAATTTTCTGATGTCAACTTAAAAAAACTAATCGTTTCCAAACCGTGTGCCCGTTCCGGGCAATTGCTCCTTCCCCGTGACCGATACCAAATCCTTGACTACATGGCGCCTGAGAATCTCAATAAATTTGCGGGACAAACAGCTAAACGGGAATAAGGCAAATAAAAGGTTAGAATCAGCGATATAATAATCGCATCAAATATTAAAAAACTGCTTATATAATCTAAGCAAGTTCAAATAAAATTCGTATCTTTGCCGCATGAAAACAGAGGAAAAATACCCAAGTCATTTTCAGGAATTTCTTTCTCAATTTCCTGACGAAAAATCTTGTTGGCTATATCTAATAGGAATTAGATGGCCGAATGGGTTTGTATGTGCTCATTGCCATTCGGTTAAATACTGGCTTACATCAAAACATAAGATTCATTGTACAGAATGTGAAAAGGAATTTTCCATTACAAGCGGTACGATATTTGAAAAGAGTAGTAAGCCATTGCTATTGTA
>Ga0209628_10000969_pt1 | contig 18078 bp, 9 predicted proteins | sample TergutCu122P4_FD_187285 | JGI IMG/M metagenome (GOLD analysis project Ga0209628, IMG submission 187285) | Cubitermes ugandensis P4 segment gut microbial communities from Kakamega Forest, Kenya - Cu122 P4 (SPAdes) (version 2) | ecosystem: Host-associated > Arthropoda: Insects > Digestive system >...
GTTGTACACAATGCTGGTGACTACATTGAAGGACAGTAAAACTTCGAAACATGTATCTATTTTGTATCAGTGGTAAATAAATAGTTGCCACTATTAAAATTCCAACCCTCGTATGTGGAGCTGCTTATATTTATTAGTTTTACAACATAGAAATCTGAATATAAGTTATGGATATGCATAGCTCCCGCTTACGAGAACAGTTCGGACGCTCCTCTAGTCAACTAATAAGGCGTAGTTTCGCCTAAGAATTGTAGATTATTATTAAAATAACTAAAATATAACGGTTCAGTTCAGACCACGCAGTAAACACAATCCATCTCTCTTTAAAAACCAACTATTTAATGCAATGCAGGGAAACAATCGCTGGTCTGAGAACCATACAAAATATACAAATGCAATTTGTGGACACTGTGTAGAATTTTTTTAACCTGAAAATAACCGATAAGCTTTAAAGGTTTTCGACTAAGCTGTAAAGAAAAAAAATTGACGCAGTTGTAGAAGGCCCACTTCAGTAATAACCTAATGCGACCTTGAAGCTACAGTTTTAATTATCATGTACATGAAATATATCCACTTGCTTCAAGGCGGGCCACAACAATGGTCAGCAAATGCCGATGTCCGGATTATTACTGCCAGACCTACAGGGGGCCTTGGACCTGATTCAAGTCTCATTAGAAGCGTCAGCTTTAACGAATACACACAAAATAAATTCGAAAACACATTAAATAAAAACTGGCCAGTTACAGCAGTGTGGATTACATTTAATGAGCGTCTATGCAAATGTGACCACGTCTTCGTGTCGTAATGGATGGGACATCTGAGGCGCTCTAATTGAATTGGGTGATAAAAATGTCACGTTGCCGCTGCTTTAACCGCTTTTCAGACTGCGCGGGACTAGTTTTTTGGCATCCATTTCTGTTAAATCATTTGTGTTTTCACGTTTTAAAATCGTGAAGTTTAGGTCTGTAAAGCAGCGGTTATCCGGCCTTGGCAGACTTGTAAAAACGGCAATGATCCTTTGGGTTTCAGAAAAAGCTGCGATTTTCTAAACTGGATGAGAAAATATAAGCCCCGCCCAGATGATCCGATTACATGGGAGTCAATGGCTTTAGTCAGCTAATCTAAGCAAATGAAGTCATCCTATTCTATTATACTATATCTCCAGCTTAGGGAAAGTTGAGCTTATAGTTCCAGAGAAGAAGAGCAAGGAACTGCTGCCGGGGATTTGATAACAGACTGCCTGCTATTGGAGGAAATTTGTTCATTGATATCGTACTAAAAAGACAGTCAACGTAGTCTGCGTATAACCTAACATTGAAGCGTGTTCGTGCAACCACTTTTGCAGCAGAAAGCAGTAAGTATTACATATTCTGAGTGTGTTAGTAGCCTCAGGTATCCAGCGTGCAATGCACAAGCTCCGTGTTGTTATCTGTGCCCTGTGCAGCTGTATTAATTTTTCCACGTCATCTCATGAACAGCACGATTTTATAAAAGTTACTAAACAAAAATGTGTTTTGATTTTCTCTACAACGTTTGTCTAAAACATCTCTCACTCTAAGATGAAGTGAGCGAGATGTGATCAAAAACGTATATTAGTCTTCAAGTAAAAGATTTTAATAAAACTTTAATTTTCTCGAAAGATGACCCAAAAATAATCAAATATAAAATTTCATGAAAATCCGTCCAGTGGGAGCAGAGTTGTTCTATGCAGACGGACAGACGATCAGACGGACAGACATGACGAAGCCAATAGTTGCTTTTAGCAATCTCGCGAACGTGTTTAAAAAACAGATTACTCCGAAAGGCGCATAAGACAATGGAACCAAGCTTTACGAAACAAAAAATTTCGGTTTTCCACCCAAGCTATTTTCGGGGAAAAAAAAAAACAGAAACCAACTATCTGAAGATGCGATTCATGTTACTTTCAAATGTGTTACAGCCATTGTTTTAAAAAACTAAAATTCTTGGAAATATGAATACCTAAATATTACGGTGCCGGGATAGCTCAGTAGGTAAGCTTCATGAAAACTGCCACGACTCTGAAGACCATGGAAGCGGGATTAGATTTCTGGCAGGGAAGAGAGACTTTTCTCTTCTCCAAAGAACCCATGAAGGCCCTGGGACATACCCGGCTTCCTATTAAATGGGCACAGGGTTTTAAGCGCCCGAGGTCTGAAACTGACCACTCACCTCTACCTAGTACGGAGCTTAAAAACAAGTGGGACTACACCGCCACTCCCACATGTCTTCATGGATTACACAGAGAAAGCCTTGTCTCCAAATCACTGATTCATCCGTTTTTAAGAGCGTTCGCAAAAATGCGAAAGTGACTATTATCTCGTCATATCTGTCCGTTCGCAGGAACAACACGGCTCCCAGTGGATGGATTTTCATGAAATTTGATATTTCTGTATTATTCGAAAGACTGTCGATAAATTCAAGCTTCGTTAAAATAACGGGTACTTTACATGAAGACTACTACCATATTTCATCACATCTCGCTCCGTTTTTTTAAAATGAGATGTTTCAGACGAAAGTTGTACAGAAAACCAAAACGCACATTTTGTGTTCAATAGCTTTTTTCGAAAATCATGCCATTTATGAGATAATGTGGAAAAATTTTGAAGAGCCGGGCAGGCCACAGAGGACAAAACGGCGCATGCGCACTGCATGCTGGACACCTAAGGATACAGACACACACTCACCAAATGTAATACTTACAGCTTTTCCGCTACAACAATGCTTGCACGTAGGCACCTCAATGTTACGTCATACGTACACAGCCTGTCTTGTTCAAATTACATTATGCTGGGAAGACAGAGGCATACTGAGTACAGCAACAGCAAAAAAGCTGTCTTTCTTGTTACTCCACGATCTACTGCAATCTTGAAGCTATGAGAGGAAAATAATAATGCGAAGAAGAAAAAGAAGAAGAAGAAGAAGTAGAAGAAGAAGAAGAAGAAGAATAAGAAGAAGAAGAAGAAGAAGAAGAAGAAGAAGAAGCATTCGTGAAAAAGTAGTTAAGAAGAAAACCATTGTGACAGAAGCTGTATTAAGATAACGGGCGATTCCCAGCTCAAATTTAGTGACTTCGAAAAGTATGGGACGGATGGATGATACGGCGAATTTAAGTCTGTAGTGTACTGGATTTCTCACATTGTGCCCCAATTCCGTAATAATATGAGCTGGACAGGGGTAGGAATACGTATATGAAATGACGAAACAAATATATCCCGTCCCACATTTATTTATTTGCGTTGGGTTTGGTGAAACTGTGTAGAATGTTTGTTTACATGCGAGTTAAAAACTTTCCGAAACTCCCACGCGAAAACGTAGGCTCATGTGACAGCAGTGAATGGTACTTCATGTTCTTAAATCGAAATTCTGGCCTTTATATCCGAATCACATTTTGTTTAAGTGTAAAGTCAAATGTTTGAATCAACGTTTGTTGAGAAGTCTATTTAGTTTTAAATACGCTGTTAAAGAATCACGTTATTTGCTGAACTCAGGTTTAGATGAATTAAATTACATATACGAAGTCTCTTTGCAAACAATGTTTTGGGATCTTATGACATTACTTTTTAGCTTTACAAATGTATCCATAAATCACTAAACTTATACTGAAACACGGCTTTAGGAGCTCGAAAACTTTACGTAATCTACGAAGAGGAGTTAACATTTCTACGAAAATATTCAACATATTAATTTGTTTTCTTAAAATTACGTAATTAACAAATTAATTAAATCCATGAAGCAGAGTCCTTGTTCAGAGTACACTTGTAAAGCTCTCTCAGCAAGCAACGCAGTTCGCGGCCTTTACGGAACCCTGTGTTTTTTTTTCCCCCAGCCTTTGAAAATCTCACCCCTGGACCCTATATGAAGCCACATGAATCCATTCTACAACATTACTCCAAGTTTGTTTAACAAGTAATATAAATTTATCTTTATTCACGCCATGAATGTACATGGAAAGAGGAGTTACATACTTTGTCAGTACTTGTTGGAGCTGAATGTTCAGTTTCATGCATCGGCTGATTTGTACCTTAAGAAAGCTCCCCCACTACCTACCGAATGGCAGACTCGGCGAGCCCCGGAGCACGTTTCATCTCTTTGAAGAAAAGAAAAATCTCTTAACCCTGTCGGGAATTGAAATATGAATCCTCTCTCAATGCCGTAGACTAGTTATTTACAGACTACGCTACCACACGTCTTCAATTTTTAACATCCATTTTAATATTATTTTTTCCAACTTCACTAAGATTAATTTATTTTCAGTCACTGTTTCCTTTAAATGGTGTATCTTAATGTCTAATACGTGTTTATAGCTTGCAACTGAACAATGTTATTTCTATGTGGCAAAGATAAATTGTCCCTGTCCACTCCATGAAGGCGTATATTGTGAGTGGAGGTATAGCTCCACTAATTCTTAACTTCAGCGTTATATGGAGGTCACAGGACAAGACATTTCTACCAATTTATCTCCGGCGGAAGAGTAGTGATAACCAAGGAAGAGGAGTCTAGGTGGACCCCAGAACCAGTCCGGAAAAGAAAAAACTCTATTTTCCCTGCCGGGATTTGAACTCCAGACCCTCCAGGCAGTAGCCTAATCTCCTCTGTATCTGGCAGTCCCACTAACAAGTTTAAATCACTTAATATTCAGGATGCTGCTGCCTTTCTGATTTCTAATTTATTACCTCCGACAACACAAACACGATGACCGTGAGAACTCGTGTAAGGTGAGACATTACAGACATCGGTATGTGGTAATCCGATAGAGGACACGATGACTTTGTTCAGATGCTAACAACTACGTAGCTGCTTGCATGTAAATACTGCATATAAAATCTGGCAAAAAAAAAGTTTCACTAAATTTTCTGTCGACAAAACTGTCACGGACACAAGTCATTAAGCATGTAACACACTGACGACTAAGGTCTAACTGTATTATATATATATACATTTATTTATATATTTATGCATTTATTTATTAAGTTCAATTTCATCGTCACAGAGCACAGGGGTCAGTATCCATCACAAAGAATAGAAAATTAATGCCGTTTAGGAAAATAGCCGGTGTTTATGTTGAGAATCATAAGTTCATAATATACGATGTGTGGGAAAAAATTCTTAATATTAGAACATGTGGTACATATAATTACCGTGGTCTTTCAACAGCTCTAGTGACAGTATGACTCAAAATTCTGCGTGCTTGTTAATGAAAATTTGTTTAACAGACAGACATAAGACATATGGCTATACAGGACACGCAATGTACGTATAATGTAAGAGTGTGGCGCGTTCGCCTAATGTTTATACCTAATCGGCTGTCCCAACAGTCTGATACCATTTCAAAGACAGCGCTTTTATTGCGATATAATGTAACCGGCGACAAGAATATAAACGTACTTAGATCTTCATGTAAATTGCCGATAGTTTCGCCCTACTTTTAAAAAAAATTGGCTTTTCTTCACACAGTTCCATAAAGTTTCGTAACACCAAATTTCACGGAAATCCGTCAAATGGAAGCCGCTCTGATACATGCAGACAGATGGATGGGCAAAACAACAGCAGGATGTGACGAAGATAATAGGTCCTTTCGCAACTCTGCGAAGGCGCATAGAATTACAAGCCTCTATGTCACTGGTCATGTGGAACGCGATTCTTTTTGTCTCGTAGGTAGGTACAAGTTTTGTAGGAACGTATTCATTCCATTTTCATAACATAATTTTGTACCTATCTACAAAACTGGAAGGTGTCATTTTTCAGAAGTCCAGAATCCTAATATTCTCTGCTGTGAGAAGCTGAAATCGCTAATTTGTTGTTCCTGAAATCTTCTAGTGAACATTGTTCATGTGTGATCTAAACAGGTCCAAATAAGACTTCGTTGAATACTTTAAACCGAATGGTGTCACAAAAAAATCCTTCATGCGTGACAAAACCATCACTCCCTCGAATTTGCGACCGATGACTATCAAACTTACCACAGGAGGTGCAGTTTGTGATAAGCTTACAGACGTTAAGCTATTTGTTACATTTTCTGTGTAACCTATAATAAATTATTTCCTGTCTTCAAATATTTATAATTTATGTGAGATTTGAGGTTGGCACAGCGGTGCTGCTTAAGTATTAAGTCATCTTCCGTGTTACCTTGTGTCTATAATCGTGCTTCCTTCCGATTACACATGAACGAAAATTTGGTAAAATTAACCTTTTGCGTCTCTTGAACTGCGCCCTGAAACTTTTAGGATGTGAGGGAGAAAATAACAACAGAGAGAGAGAGAGAGAGAGAGAGAGAGACGGAGACAGAGACAGAATTCTATTCATTTGGTTTGCACATTTTTTTTTACCCTGTTTCAATTAAAGGCGTGCCTTTCATTTCTTCTTCGCAGTCGGATATAATTTGATAACTTCCACTACTATCCCCGTTTATTTACAGTCTCCATGGCATTTATCAGACTTTGACATCTTTGGACGTGGTCAAGTTCTTCAAATTTCCGAGTAATTTTTCGTGATCTTTTTGATTTTGTTTACTTATTTTCGGAAGCATCTCCAGTAAGTTGCAGAGCCCCGCGAACTTCTTTCCAAATGGGATGGCCTACCTTTTGTGCTGAACTGCTGCAATATAAGGCCGATGGCAGGAGATTTTTACACGCTAAATATGGGAATGGCCACACAAAAATTATTGAAACGTTTATCCTTCTAAGTCCAGCATTACATCTAACCTGAAGTTCATTACCGTGTTCACAGTAGCCCACAACATGATCCTGTCCTGAACCAGATAATCAAGGCCACGCCCTCTCGTCTATTTATTTAAGGCCCATTTCAATATTATCGTCCCTCCTTCGTCTAGGTCTTCAAAGTGGCGTCTTCCCTGCAGGCTTCGACATTCTAACCTATACATATTTTTTATTCGCCCCATACATTATTTACACACGTTATTATTACAATCACTCCGTCTGCGTCTAGGTCTCCCAAGTCTTCTCTTCCCTGCAGTTTTCCGAATACAGTCCCTGTAAAAGGCACAATTTGTTTTATAAAAGGATTTATCAACCACTGATATAATGTTATATTTCGTGCGATTCTTTAATTCGTTTGCGTCGGTGTGTGTGTGTGTGTGTGTGTATGTGAGAAGTACATCATGGCAGTGCTCTGTGCTCGTAAGATGACTGCGTTTCGAAGCAGATATTTTAGCACGGATTTAATGTAAGATAAACTGATTTTATTCAATCCTAAGAGTAGTTTTAGACGCATAAAATACATCTACAAATTTTAACTTAAATTCAACACAGTCTTCCCTGTTAAAGTGCGTTCCATACAGTGTACGCGGCAGTCACGCGAAATTTAAATAATCGATAATTCATATCGATACTGGCCAGTAACTTAACTGCAACCGTTTTTGCAATTGCTGCCACACCTTCATACATGGGGGCCCGAAACTATTTTCAAAAAATTATGCGGACCCTCCCACATGTTAATAATATTATTTTAGGCCCCTTTATTCGAGAAAATACGAAAGGTAAAGCAATCCCTCTACCGGTCTGGACAGCGTCTGAGGATTCCAGGGGGTTGAGACTCTCATATTTCAACACAATCGGAACATGAAGGTGGTAAGTTTGTCAGCCCTAGGCATCAACCGCCTTTACCCCGAGGAAATATTCATGGTACTCATTTCTGGTTAAGGCTCAGTCGACCCCAGGGCCATTGTATGGCCGGAAGGATTATGTCAATGAAAAATTCCAGCAGTATTTCGGGAATCGAAACCGCAACCTTCCGGCTTTTATCGCAGTTCCTCAACCAAATGCGTCACCGCGTGCCGCATTTAAGAAAAATATGAACTTAAAAAATTACTACAACTCAGTCAGGGTAAATCTAATTTGTCCCTGTATAAGGTATGAAGGCATAACATCCGGAGTGGAGATATAGCTCCATTCCTTCTTAACCTAGGTACAATCTGTCCAACAAAAATCCATCGGCCTGAAATTTTCTAAGTCCCGAACAGGAAGTGACGTGCTGTACAGTTGCCATCATAATTCGAGTCGTTTTAATTTCCCCAAATTTGCGCATTCGTGGCGTTTCTCTGTCTTCCATTCATTACGATCAATCACACCGCGTATACATTAACCGAAGACAATACATTTGAAATTAAAACATTAATTAAACTTCATTAACTTTCCCAGGTGTGAGGCTAGCTAGCTAGCCTGCTAGCCTGGGTGGGCTCCAGGACGGGTCTGGAGGTTTCGATTAGACAAATCACTTGCCCCGCCTGAAATGAAGCCCCGTGTCGCCCAGCGAATATTCTGGAAAATATACCGACTGTGCTATTCTGTCTCCATTAGTAGCTCTTATAAATTAATTCAGACTCAATTCATTACAAAAGTAATACGAAATGGTAACGGAAGAAACAAAGCTCTGACAGGTGGAACAAGCCTTCTTGTGAAGCTATGTAGATTCGTGGAGGCCTTGAAAGAACCGCGCTGTCCCATGGAAGTCCGCGGCCCGCAGTGTGAGGACTACTGCTCTAATGAGTACCCGAGGCCTCTAACGGTCGGCCTTTGTTCCTATAATTCAGAGCTACAGATATTTTCAAGCGAGTCTTGGTTTGTGAACGTCCTGAATGACAGAGAATTTCACGCATCTCTTAAGGGCTAGAAGGGGAACAAAGAAACAGGCAAGTGTATGACACTGGCAGCGGGTAAGCTAAGGCGGAAAATTGTGAATTTCAACGGCTGTCCAGAAAGCAAACGAGAATTAAATTATTATGTATACTAAAGTACAGCAGGTGGTATAGTTACAGCATTTCGTACCAAAAAAAAGGGGGGGGGAGGGTTTAATGGCGTCCAAATAAAATGTTACCTGCATTTAAATGAAGAGTCAAAATACACAGAAGTTAAATTAATTGTGTTGATTTTTCATTTATGAGTGTGTTGAAAATTTGGGTTCATGTCGCATTAGCAAGTTGATTTTTCGATACCTGCTTTTCCTTTTCTTCCCATAAATGAGAAAGTTTATTTTCAGGTGGTCACGCTATCTAATTGACAACAACCAGGTGTTTCTAAACCAAATTCAAACATTTATTCTAAATATTGTGATATCTGTTTATTAAATATGAAAAGCATTTTTCATGGGTGTAGATTAAAAACACGAAAGGAAGCATGAACTTCTTTTTTGTACTTCGTATATTGGCCAGCTGTCAATGTAGTTCAGCTTTCAAAGTGTTCCAGCTTTCAATGTAGTCCAGCTTTCAAAGTAGTCCAGTTTTCAAAGTAGTTCAGCTATCAATGTAGCCCAGCTTTCAAAGTGAGCCAGCTTTAAAAGTATGCCATCTTTCAAAGCAATCCAGCTTTCAAAGTAGTCCAGATTTCGAAGTAGTCTAGCTTCCAAAGCAGTTCAGCTTTAAAAGTAGGCCAGCTCTCAGTGTAGTCCAGCTTTCAAAGTAGTCCAGCTTTCAAAATAGTCCAGCTTTCAATGTAGTCCAGATTGAAAGTAGTCCAGCTTTCAAAGTAGTCCAGCTATCAATGTATTCCAGCTTTCAAAGTAGTCCAGCTTTCAATGTGTTGCAGCTTTCAAAGTAGTCTAGCTTTCACAGGACTACATTGAAAGCTGGACGATGTACGAAGCCCAAAGAAAGATCACTTCAGTAAGTCATACATCGTCATAAGAGCCCTGTTGACGTAAGGCAGAACTTCGCAATTAAATTACAATATGGAATATGAGTAGTTACAACTACAACCGAGAAATAAAAATCTTTGCAGTGCAAGCTGTGAGGAATTCACAAAGGTGTATTTGAGGATCCCCGTCTTCCGGAATGTGACTCTTCATCAATGGGTTATTTGTTCGCCATTACGTTCATTCTCAAAGTCAAAGAGCAGAATTGAAAATAAAGGAAGTATTTTTCTTTGTAACATCAGGGACAATTCACATAATAAAGCGTCATAAATCCGAAAACCGAAATCCTCATCTCTGAAAATTTTTCTGATATTTCAGATATAGGCTTACATTATATAAAATATTTTGATGAAAAATAATTTTCTAATTTTAAAATCTTTTATTTTATAATCATGGCAGTTAGTATACATTGAAAGGCATGGAGTGAGAAATAATGTGTCATAAGCCCTTGTTAGAAAACCTACTCTCTTCTGGAGCTTGAATCCACGTATATTGGTAGAAATCTACGAAGGCTCTGCGTGAACTATCTTGCCTACTGTGGCGATGAAGCAGGTTCCTTCGAAACCCAGGTAAATATTTATCAGGCTAAACGACGTCAAATTCCAGAAGACTACTTTGCAAATTGAACACCGTGAGAATATCTAAAGACATTGTTGTCGGACTACAGACGGGAAGTTTGAAAGCAAGCCGCTACGAGCGTATTAACTCATTTTACTGAGATATTAACTCAAAATAAACAATAACCTTAAGTAATAAATTTCCACAATTCAAGATTCAAACCAAAAACTATCACGTGACCTCGTGATAAAGAAAGGTTTTACGTATAAAACCAACACACGAGATGCACGAGCAACATTGATTACATTCTCACGCTTGGTACTGCACCGCAGTTGGTGCTTGTCAAAGGGGAAATTCTGTTTTACGACTTGATTACGAATACTGAATGAGAATCAACATCCCGTCGCATCAGGGAATATAAAAGGGAACTCTCGCGGAACAGACGAGGCTAACTCCACACATTTTACATAAGTGTCTCTGTCTGCGATTGTGGTTTATACGGCAGTGCTGTGAGTACTGTATGACATTCTACATAATATCCAGGGTAAGATCGTTGATTTGTTGGGAAAAACTTAGGGAAAGAAGCCACTTTGAAGACCTAGGCGTAGATGGGAGGACAATATTAAAAAGGGGGTTCAAGAAGTAGGATGGAGCGCGTGGACTGGATTGAGCTGGCTCGGTACAGGGACAGATGGGGAAATCTTGTAAACGTCGTAATGAATCTATGTGCTTCATAATACGCGGGGGTTTTCTTCACTAGCTGAGGACCTGTTAGCTTCTCAAGAAAGACTGCTCCATGGTGTTAGGTAGACCGTTGGTGACTGAAGAATTGGGAAGTATTTGGAAAGAAAAAGTCGTGGTCTGATCGAAATATCTCAACGTAAGCTAGAGCGTTAACGCCAAACTAACCTGCTCTGTAGCTTTATCGCGAAACCTTAATGCTGTAACTCCACAACTTTACAAAAAAGTCTTAATTAATTAAGAACTACATCACAATATGAAGAAGTAAAATCAATATCAGTCTCAACTAACTGTCTTCATTAGACAATAGAGTCCATATGTCCAAATAAGCAACATGTTTCTACCTAAATTAGGTCATCTTTCGGTTCTTAAACTTTAAAAAAATTATATGAAGTGGTCAGTATATAAATATATAATTAATCGCTGATCAACGATTAATTACGTCATTTTGCACTGTCTTCTTCGATTTGTTTTAAGAGCCTGGAGATGGCGTAATTTAAGTCGAAACATGTCACTTAATTAAACATTCGGACTCTATCGTCTAATAATGATAGCCGTGTTAAGACTGACTTTGATTTTACTTGTTCATATCATTGTCACACTACGGGATGACACATTTAAAAAGACTGTATCATAAATACGTAAAATACATTGACGGAAAATATCCAGACATTCTCAGTTTGGGTATTAGGTGGATGTTAACCACCTGCGTCACACCCTGCCTGCAATTCACTGACGGAGAGGGAGTATGGGTTGGCCCCAGTGCCGTTTGAGACATGGCAGAAAATATTCTGCCCATGCCGGAAAACGAACCAAGATTCCTTGCTCGTCCTGTCCGTAGCGTAATTACTTATTGATTGAGATATCCTATCTGATTCACAAGAATATAAAGCTTAAAATTATTTGGATTACAATTTCAGTTTACATCTATCTGGGCAAGTGTCCTTGTACTTCTAGCCTATGGTAGTACATTTAAGCATTGTCCATCAAGCAACTAAACATTTCAGGTAAACACAGCACAGCTGCAATACAGTAGGATATAAAAAGAAACAAAGCAATAAGATGAAGACATTAAAATGAAGGTTATGACATGTTATTGACAAAATATTGAGTATTTCAACACAGCATTACTTGGAACTTCTTTTCCTTGTTAAGTGTTGAATTGCCTTATTCAAATAAATGCTATGTAACAGTTTTGGGAACTTCAATTACGAAACACAAATATTAGCTACAAGTATCGTTACAGAATGGACTTACTTAATAGTCCCACAATTATTGTAATTCGACTTTGAAAGCAATTTAGCTTAGATGCAACACTCAGATCGTCCAGTTTCAAGGTAACAAAACAGTTACATAACCGGACAAGAAATTGCGTTCCTAGATCACAGCGTGTTGTGTAAACTACGTAATTTCAATGCCCAGCCATTGATCTGTACATTCCTAAGCAGTTACAGCATTACAGTTCAGTAATGCCTGCTTTAATATTGAGAAAACTGTGTATTGTGCCCACAGTACATTTCGTATGGTTCTGGGGTTAAACAGTGATAAAGACTGCAGTGTTCTAGGATGTGACAGTATGTAGACTGGCTAATATTTAGCAATTTAGGTCAAAGCGTTTCTTAGAAGTGGCGCGTGTCTGCGCGCCGAAGGCAAACATTTCAAGCACCTTCCTCCAGTATTATGCGCAAAAACTTAATATTAACTGCACAGTGAACTGAAACGCGTGGACAGACTCACGACAAAATGAACATCGGCTAGCGCCGCGCTGTCTTCCGTCACGCCAAACGGTTTGAGTGAAGCATAATGTAAGTTGTCAGATAAAATGATGTGTTACGATGTTTATTTCCATGTAGATCGAAATCCAACTTGTAATTTTCACACAAGGAACGGCGTTTAGCATTAAGTATCAGTGACTTCAAACAATATTTGGAATCAAATATCACACCGTACATAGAAAAGACTTTTTAATTCTTTGATGCATCTGTTTGTATAATACGCTATTAAGCCATATGTCTTAATGTTTTCACAGAATTAGATTCATCCCACATGTCTGTAAGTTAGATTAATTTATTCGTGTTAAGTAAAGAGAAAATTCTCTATAATGACAAATTTGTCTCTGTATACGCCATAAGGGCATAAACAGAAATTACAGGCATATCCCCAATTCATTTAAAGCTTTTACGCTAACAAACAACAAAACTAACTAACTATTAACATGCAGCAGAGTCCTTCATGTAAAAATAAACTACCAAAGCCAGTCAAGAAATTTTGTTGAAAACCATGGTGCATTACTGTGTCTGCTGGAGCCCGCCACACGTCCCTATTCTGAGCCAGATTAATCCATTCCACGCCGTACGTACGAGACAAATGTCTACTTGACAAGACATTATTCTAAGTTTCATACAAGTATATTTAATTAATCTGACTATTTTCATGAGTGTACCAAACTCAAAGTATTATACAAAATCTCCTTCCTGATTGAATCTTAGGCTTTCTAAGATCCATTAATAGCTATTTCACTGTATTCACCTTAATGGAGTGGTGATGAATTACAAAGGAACCTCTTTACCCTTCTTTAACCACAGCACGAATGATGTAGAAGGCACCTAATCTCATAATTTACTCTCCGCATAGCATCATGGATAAAAATACTGGATATTTTTTTGTCCATACGAGTGTTATTTCTCTATTTTCAACATTTTTGATAAGTAACTTCGTCCCGCATGTTTTCTGTGCTACCTAAGCGATACGTGGTCCGGGAAAGTCGGCTGTGGGGTGAAGTCAGGTGTGATTACACGAAAGTACGTGTACGTATGTAGGTTGAACAAGCAGTAGAAAGATGGATGCTTAACTTACTCATGAGAAGAGCAGACAGTTGGTCGCCATGCGGCCGTTCTCGACCGGTCATGTGTTACGATCATCCCACGAACAGTGGCGTGCTGTCAAAATAAAAAGCACACAAAAGCTTGTCTAGCTACAGCTTCTGCCAAGACGAGAAAGAAAACACCACCTCTAAAACACAGACATTTTTTGTGAAAACTATGAGCACAAGCAGGGATAGAAGTTACTTATAATAATCAATATGAAAATAAGATATATTGAATGATACATTACCTGATATTTGAACTTCACGATTTCATTCCTGATGTCATTTCATTTCACATTCAAATTGATTGTATCGTAATTACCATTTACCTTATGTCCACAGAAGTGCAGTTGATTTTTTTTGGTGCCCAGAGCCAGTAAGAATCATGGCGATTACTCCCTTGACAGAAATTGGAACTTTTAAAAAATTCTAATTTATTGAATTTCCTCGCATTTGGATTAATACTTTAAATTTATTTAACACAAGAAATTTGATTTGTTCATATACAATAATCATTTTCTTTCTCCCAATTTCACCATCCCTTGGTCTCTGCCGCCCGGGTAGGTGGCAACACTCGCCCTTCCTTATTTACATCCCTGCAGATCCCAGTTAGATCAAATGGAAATATCAAGAATAAATGACGGCGATATTTTTCTTCGAACGTGTACATATTAAGTGACAGGCATTAAATTTAATTCTTATCTTCCCAAATACAATAACGAAAGTACAATGCCAATTAACACCATGATTTAGTATTCGGACTGAATGGGGCACGGTCTAGGCATATGTGTGTGTGAAACTGATAGAAAACTTCAGTTGAAATACCTGATGCAAACAGGTCAATTAGTGAAACAAAGCGAAAATATGACGTAGTATCCGAAAGAAATACTACAGAATAATGACGATTTGATCCATTTGCCTCAGAGAAAGGTACAATTGCGTTCTTGAAAATTTATGATTTTATAAATTACGGGAAAGCTTACAAGAGCCTGAAGAATCATTCTGGGGTTTTGAGCTATTCAGTCAGCTTATAAATTGTTAAAATTTAATTTTATCATAAATAGCACAACTTTCTTTAAATCCTCAATTTAACTGTATCAGACATTCGGAAAAAGTGCATTAGATTTCCGTACAAAGTTCAAATTTGAGCTTGTAGAATTTCAATTCTTCTGTACTTTACAGGTTCTGTCATAAAAAATTTAGTAGAAATGTAATAAAAAGGTTTAACACGGAATACTCTAGTAGCCCTAGATAACACACTTCATTTTAGATATGTGAACATTGTTTATCAATACAAAATATTTTTGTCTAAATAAAAATAGCATTTTTATAAAAGATGTTGTTAAAGCCTACAAGTTCAACCGGTATCTAAACTAACACTTGTGCCGGAGAATTTTATTTCGAAGTTCTACCAAGACCTAATATTGTAAAATATTTTTGAAACATAAACCATATTTTTGCCACACTGTCATATGCATATTCTGAGAATATTAAATAATATTTCATACGTAAGTTCGTGAAGAGATCTCGAATTTCCTACTACACCAAATCCCACTTGTAGAATATAGCTTTTCGGAAATTATTAGTTTTATCTAAATGTTTTGTTTCGCTTCCAAGTTATTGTTACAGAGAATCTATACAATCTGATAAAATAAAAAGATATATATATATATATATTTGTTGAATTATTGTGATGAACCAAATCTTAAGCTCATTCAAGGAATAACCATTTTTGGGCAGAATTCCGGACGAACTTCATACTGAGAAGAGTGCCGTCTCGATACATGAAATTCCTATCGAATTTAATGAATAAATGAAGACAGGGCACAAAAAATAGTTGTTCAGTCAAAAAGAGAATGACTATCAGGAAACACTGTACCTCACGTGTCTTATATCACATTCCGCAGCACTGTTGGTGTCATGGAATATGCCGACTTTCAATGGTCAGTAAAGAACATCATATACTTTCGTACTTTCGTCCAATGTGTTGACACAAATAGTAAGGGTTTTAATTAGTTTTAATGACAGCCTATTTAATTCCAAAGCATACAAATTAAACACCATCAAAGGCACGCAGTAGCTTTATTCACTTAGTAAAATTAAGAACCCTGAACGTTTCAATCCCAAATAACGAAATATCTTCAAGGGCTAAAAAAAAAAGTAAAGCTATTCCCTCTATAGGCCTGGACAGTCCCCGATGGTTCCAGGAGGTTGAGACTCCCATATTTCAACACAGTCGGAACATGAGGGTGGTAAGTTTGTCAGCTATACGGATCGGCCGTAAGAACACCCGGTGTACACTTTACATGAAGTGGGATGAGCCCCACAGCTGATTTTGATGCTTCAGAGAAGAGAAAAATCTCCTGGCCCTCTCAGGATTAGACCCACGACTCCTACGTCGTCGAAAGCTGGGCCTACATACTATGCCAACTAAGTTATTCTGGAAATTCCGAATAAAAAAGTGCTAAAAATTTTTAATAGTATTCCTGATTTGAAAGGTCACAATATGGACTCTGGAGTTTTCAGTTTCGCAAACTGGTGAATGTTTAGATCACTGTCTTCCGCGATGTGACGCCGTGTAGTTTGGTGTATGGGAGAATAATTTGTTCAAAACGTGAATACGTGTCTCCCAAAATACACAGCGTTATATTCCAGAAGGCTTGAAGATTCTACATCCGTAAAAACACTGGCAAACGTTTTTGTTTGACTCGATTCCGAAAATGTTATCAGTAATTCTGGTTACGCAGCGTCTGACATTGTAAGTTGGTGGAATTCTGCGACGAGAGTCATGTTGAGGTTTACGGCGCTAACGCTATTTCAGACTAGGAAAAGGGCGCATGTTAAGATGACTGGTGAATGATTGATGAGGAAGTGGTCGTGGCCTAATCTATGTACTATGCTGTCGATCACCTGATGAGACTGAGGATAAACACTAAATACATCACCCAGGTTAACCGGTAGCTCCGTATAGATAGAAACCGATCATTACTCCACCAACCCATTCGCTCAACAATGAGCTATACGCAAAGGTAAAGCTGTTCATCTCCGCGACGTAAAGGCATACAGGAGGAGCACAGGCAAAGCTCCAATCATTTTTAACCTCAGTGCTTGATGGAGTTGAGAGGTCAACATAACATCCTGGCCAATTTAACCCCGAGAGGAGGGGGTGGAAACTGGAGGGCTTGTGGGCCAAGAGCCGGTCTGGAAGTTTCAGAGAAGAGAAAATCTTTTGCCCCTGCCTAAGTTCGAACGCCTGTCCGTCCAGTCCGTAACCTAATCGCTATACCGCCTACAGTACTCCGGTAAAACTTGCGAGATTTCAGGCTTCCACGCTGTGTGGTTCATGTCTTCGCTTCTCTGCAATTTTACGCACAGTAGGTTGGTAATTTTTACAGAAGTTTCGGAACGACGAATGGGTCCCATCTTCAAAAGTCAAGCAGTCCAGGGTCAAGAAGGAATTCTAAGGACTTCTTGGCTTTTTTGACCCTTGATGAAGGGACCGATACGTTGTCTCAAAATATCGGTAATGAAACACCGACCTACAGTACCATCCTAGAAGAGCGAAGACCTCGCATTGAAACGTATTTAAAATTCTGACCCAGAGAGTTTAGCACGCCACTGTCCACTGGACGGCAGCTGATCTGTCTGTCTTGCCTTCCACAGTCTTCCCAATTACTCAAAGCTGAAAACGCGATGAAACGAGGCTCTCTCCGCATGTGTGGAAACTGGGTACAGTTGACACTTGTTAGTATAGCCACCTACGATGGATATTAACAAGAGGATGGAATTAAAAGGACGTGCAGTGCAGCCAATAGACAAAACGCTTTGGCACAAGAACACATGCGACGACATGACTGCGAAAATGGAGGTTTTCACAGCGGTGCTGAAGAATGAAATTGATGCACGTCGACTGTTACAATCACTACCGACGTTTCAAAGGATCGTAGCAATTCAACAATATTTCTTGAAAGACAGGGTCCTGAAATTGCAACCAGTCCATTGTTTCAAGACGGCGGTATAGCCTACATTTACCAGAAGACGCAGCGTAACAGTCTCGAAGGCTTGAATCTTTATGGCGCTGTCTGTTTAGCGACTGATAGTGTTGTGCAGCATCAAATAAAAAATAAAATAACGTTCTCATGGCGGTAATTACAACATTCCTCTCTTTCCTAAAGTGACACCATGTATTCTAGTAAAGGGGTACCAAATTTTCCGAAGACAGTATAAATCTAACAAAAACACAGTGC
>Ga0209628_10000971_pt1 | contig 18068 bp, 17 predicted proteins | sample TergutCu122P4_FD_187285 | JGI IMG/M metagenome (GOLD analysis project Ga0209628, IMG submission 187285) | Cubitermes ugandensis P4 segment gut microbial communities from Kakamega Forest, Kenya - Cu122 P4 (SPAdes) (version 2) | ecosystem: Host-associated > Arthropoda: Insects > Digestive system...
AGCCGGAATGTCAAAAGAAAGCGCGGATTCGGCGCAGCTGTTAAGCGAAGAATTGTTAAATACCGCGAACGATATGGAGAAATTTGTGTCAAAATTTATAATAAGTTAGGTTGGATATGGGTGAAATGCGGATATTGATAGCCGACGAATCGTCGGTGTATAAAAAAATGTTTACGCAGGCAGCGGCGGAAACAGGTAAAAACGCCGCCGTCACTTGTGTCGCCGCCGGGAACGAAGCGCTTGAAAAAGTAAAACGTTTTGATTATGATATTATAATCATCGATGCGGAAATTTCCGGATCGGGTATTATCAATATCATAAAAGAAATCAACAGGACAATCCCAAAAGCCGTGATCCTGATCACGGCGCGGCCTTCGCACGCCAACAGCAAATACTACGATGAATTGCCGGATCATGTCCCCAATATCCCCATCGACCGCATGATCAAGCCCCTGTATGACAGTTACAGGGACAATATCGATATCATCAAACGCAAATTAGAAGATATCTTTAAAATGATACAGGACGAAACCGAAAATAAAACCGCAAATGAACCCCCTCATAACGCATCTTCGTCGTCGTCGCCGTCGCCGGCGTCGGCGAAAATCAAAAAAATACTTCCGAAAAACGGGTTTCAGCCGGAAATCGTCCTGATCGCGGCTTCCACCGGCGGCCCGCTCGCCCTTGAAAAAATTTTTACCAAACTGAAAGGGAACTTTCCCGTGCCGATTCTGGTCGTTCAACATATGCCCCCGCATTTTACCGAAACTTTGGCGCAGAACTTAAACCAAAAATCGCCGTTGAAAATCAAACTCGGCGAACACCGGGAAACAATCGCGGCGGGAACGGTTTATATAGCGCCCGGAGGGGTTCATATGAAACTGGATTCCAAAAGCAGGATCTATCTGGAAGATTCGCCGCCGCTCAATGGGGTCCGCCCGGCTGCCGACGCGTTATTTGAATCCATCGCCGAATCTTTCGGCGGGAAGAGTGTTTTGGCAGTTATTTTGACGGGAATGGGGCGCGACGGCGAAAAAGGGCTGTCCAAACTCAAAGAAAAGCGCGAGTGTTTTTGCCTGGTGCAGAGCGAGAAGACATGCGTTGTCTACGGAATGCCGTCTGCGGCTGTTGAAAGCGGTCTCGCGGATAAGATTCTGGATCTGGATGATATTTCACTTGAAATAGAAAATTATATTTCTGCAAAAAATAACAATTTAACAATTGATAATTGATAACTGATAATTGATAACTGATAATTGATAACTGATAATCAGGAAAAGAGTTGATTGGCGTGGATTTTTCCCCGTTTCAAAATTTTCAAAATTCGATAAGCGAAAGTGAATTTTTGCTTTTTAGCGATTATATCAAAAAAAACAGCGGAATCGTCATCCCCCGCGAAAAAGCCTATTTGATCGAAACAAGGCTCTCAAAACTTATGGCCGATACCGGAACTGATTCTTTCAGTGAATTTTATAAATATCTGTCGTCAAAATCGGATCCTTCGCTCCATCAGAAAATCATAAACGCCATGACGACAAATGAAACGCTTTGGTTCCGCGATGATGCGCCCTGGAAAGTATTAGAAAAAATAACGCTTCCGAAACTTGTGGGCGATCTTGCGTCGGGGAAAAAGATGCGGGCGAGGATATGGTGTTCGGCGGTATCGACCGGCCAGGAAGTTTATTCGACAGTGATGTGCGTCGACAATTATTTAAACAAAAATCCTGTAAAAGGCGTTGACTTATCAAAATTTGATTTTTTTGCGACGGATATTTCGAGCCGCGTATTGGACATAGCAAAAAAAGGCAGATATGACGCCATAAGCATCATGCGCGGATTAAGCGATTATTATAAATCAAAATATTTTATTAAAGACGGCTCGGCATGGGAAATCGACCCGAAAATCCGCAACGCGGTCAGGTTTTCCCAGTACAATTTGCAGGACAGCTATCATATATTCGGAATGTTCGATATTATCTTTTGCAGGTATGTGCTGATCTATTTTTCGGATCAGCAGAAAAAAGAAATCATAGCAAAAATGAGCGATATATTAATAGACGGCGGCCTGCTGTTTACGGGGAATTACGTTTTATACGAATTATTCGAAAAAGATTTTGATTCACATTATTACGCAAATTTAACATATTATTCTAAACGGGATAACGTTCAGCCTGAACCAAGTTCCGAAATAAAGGCGGTGGTAAAATGAAACTGCTTGTGGTCGACGACTCTGCAATCATAAGAAAAATCATAAAAGCTGCGGCAGACGTGCTTCAAATGGACACAGAAGAAGCGCAGGACGGAATTGAAGCCCTTGAAAAGCTCTCCGAGTGTTACGATGAAATAGATTTGGTCCTTTTGGACTGGAACATGCCGGAAATGAACGGTTACGATGTGCTTGTCGAAATCAAAAACACCGACAGGTACAAGCATATCCCTGTCATGATGGTGACAACGGAAGGGCAGAAAAGCAATATTGTCGCCGCCGTGCGCGCGGGGGCTTCCAATTATTTGACAAAACCGTTTACCGTTGAGGAATTGGAATCCAAAATTATTGAATGTATAGGCGGGGGAGATGATTTCGCATGAATATCACGAATATTTCGTCTATTGATGAACTCGGCGCCATTTTTGCCGAATCGCTGGCTGAAGTCATTTCCAAAATTTCGGGGTTCTCTCTCGGGGTTTTGTCGTCGGACCACGATCCCGATTTTGCGGGCATGGTCGGGGTAATGAACCTCAACAGCAAAAAGCGCGGGATGATTTTTATTTCATCCGGGGAATACAATATGCGGGTCTTATGTTCTTTTATGACGGGCGTTCCGAAAAACGAAGTTACCAAAGAGGATATACATGACGCGCTGTGCGAACTTGTCAACATGACTGCGGGCAACGCAAAACTTCGGATCAGCGACGAGGATTATATGTTCACGTTATCGTCGCCTTTTATCATCGACGGTGAAAATATGTCGATTATCACAAAAAAAAGGGTCCATGTCGTTTCAAATATTTTAGGCGACGGCGAAATATTTATCAAATTAAAAATCGTTTATTAAAATTACGCATATATATAATTGCGTAGGGTCACGATATATCGTGACCCTATAATCGTTATTTTATTATTTTATTTTATTTTCGGTTGATTATAGACTTTCACATAATCCACGAGCATTTCGCCTTTGGTAAAATCAGCCGGGAGCGCGCCCGCCCAGCTTGCGCCTTCGACAGTCAGCTTGATATAATTGGGGTTTTGATTTATGCCGCTGAATTTGGCTTTACCGCCGCCGTCGCTGCGCCAAAATTCAATATCGTCGACATAAAATATATATTCTCCCGGCGACCAATCTAATGCGAACGTGTGAAACTCGCCGTCGTATATATTTACCGGCAGTTTGATATTATCGCCGCTGCCGACCCCTTTGCCGTCTTTTCCGTAGCCGTCCCAATGGAATGCGGCGTTATATCTGTTTTTGTCGCTGAATATCGATTCGACTATGTCTATCTCCGCGCCGATTATGCCGTCGCCCGTGATTATGCCCTGCGTGGGGCTCATCAGCCAGAACGCCCCCCACATGCCTTTGATTTTGGGGAATTTTATTTTGGCCTCGTAATAACCGTATGTGTTTTCGAATATGATATTCGCGTTATCCCTCGCCATCGTTCGGATCGCCCCGGCCCTTATCCAGTTTTTCGCGTCGTCTTTGACGGAAGTTTTTTTCGCGCCTAAAACTTCGTCGCGCTCGAATCCCAAATGCAGATAACCGCCGCTGACCGAAACCAAGTTTTCGTCCCATGTGCTTCTTCCCTGCCTGTCCCAGTTCGGGCATAACGCCCACTTTGTCCCGTCCAGTTTTTCGCTGTCGAAATCGTCGTAAAATAACAAATCCGGGTTTGCGTCCTGCAAAGCCGTTTTTTCAAATACGATTTTTATTATCATACTGCCGTCGATAATATCCATAGATATATCCGCGACATTATTTACAGGCAGATTTTTTACTTTTTCCAAACCCATGCCTTCAAACGTATATTCTTCTTCATTTGCCGGCGCAAAAATAATCAAAGCCGTATATTGCGTATCTTTTTCAAAAGTTTTTACAACTTTCGGTTCCCATATGATTGTCTGCAAAGACGACGAGGAAGATTGATCATTCGCTCTTCCGGGATACCGATACAGCCCCTGCGGGTAATTTCCGGCGACAGGCGCTTTTAAATCGCAGACGGTCGGCGGCGACGCGAGTTTTTTTGACGCTTCCGTTAATTCTTTATACGGCCAGTCATAAATTCCGCCGAAATCATATACTTTTTTATAACCCATGTTAATCAATTCTTTTGCCGCTTCCGCGCTCCTGCGCCCCGTGCGGCAATATACAAATATTTCAGCGTTTTTATCGGGCAGTTCGTTTTCCGCGCGGTTTTTAATCTCATAATCGGGGATCAGAACCGCGCCTTTTATATGCTTTTCCCGAAATTCGTCGTCTGTGCGGACATCAAGCAAAACAAAACCCGTCAGCCCGTTCATCATGTCATATGCCTCTTCGGCCGTTATTTTTATATATTCCACGATTATATCCTCCGTATTTTCGATTAAAGACGGCGTCGGATCATTATTCCCGCCGCCGCATGAATTTAATATCACAGCGGCAAAAAACAAAATTAACGCTATAAATTTTTTCAATTTTATCATCTCCAATCTTTTTGCGTAGGGGCAACCAACACGAATATACTCGAACTCCGTTCGAGCCGGTTCGTGACAGTCGCCCCTACGGTTTTATTTTAATCCTGAAACATCAACCGTTTCGTCCGGTTCGCGTCCGCCCGTTTCATATAAGCCGCGTCTCGCGATTTTATCGTTTTTCATTTCCTGATACGCGTATTTGTAAACGTCATAGATCAATTTATTCGGCACAACGATCACGCCGTCGCCGTCGGCAACGACTAAATCGCCGGGATATACCGCGACGCCGCCGATCGCTACGGGGATATTTTTTTCGTAATAACGAATACGCGCCTGATCCATAGGCTGTGACACATGTTTTGAAAATACGGGGATTTTTTGGAGTATGACTTCGTCCGTGTCCCTGATCCCGCCGCCGTTCAGAAGAAATCCTACCGCGCCTTTATTCACGCAGTTCAACGTGTTGTTCGAACCCAAAAGCCCGACGTCGAGACCGCATATGTCCAGACAGATAAAATCCCCCGGAATAATATCCTCAGCCCATTTGTCGGTGCAGACATTGCCGTAATACCAGTTGACCCATTTGGTATATTCTTCACCGGTAACATTGGGAACAGGTCCTTCATACGGCAGATACCGCCCTGTTCTCGCGAATCCTATCGCGCGAGTTCTCCATAACGGCTTAATGCTGTGGTGAACCGTACCGTAATGATGATAACCGCACCAGTCCATGCCGTCGCGCACGTCCGTCACGCGAAAATCTTTGTACATTTCCAAAATCTCTTGTCTGTTCATAAAATAAAACTCCTTTATATATTATTTAATATTTATTCTTCTTTCTCCGTCAGTTTCAAAATCTTATCTTCTGTCCTGATCCTGTGAAAATGAAAGCCGTCAAGTTCGGCAATCACTATTTCACACAGATACAAAACCCGGCAGCCCGGTTCGAGATGTCCCGCGTACGCGTATTCTGCGTCCCCCACAGTCATATGCAAATGCGGAACGCTGTTCGCGATAACGCCGTCTATCGAAGTGACTTCGAGCGGTTTGTCTTCCCATTTCACGAAATAATCGACCGGAGGCAGACTCGTCGTCACAACCATGTGCATCACGCAATAATCAAGCGTGCCGATCGCTGAAATAACAACGGCGTTGTTTATATTTTTTTCTTTAATAAAATTCTCTATGTTTTCTAAAAGATATTCTCCCCTGTCGATCCGCAGGACATGGATTTTCCCCAATTTATCGCCCGAAAATATTTCCATACTATTTCACCTGTTATCTATGATATCTATAAATTATATTACTTCCCTTTGCGTTTAACAGTATTAACCTGAACGGATGTTTGTACCGTTTTGATTTCCAAGTCTAAACTAACGATAAACAAAGTCCAGAACACGCAGAGAGCCGCACAAGACAGCGTGCCCCACCAAAAATACATGACATTATCAGGATAAACCGTAATGCCTTGAGGTACGATAATATTTGTACTGCCATTGCTGTCATTGTTGGTTAAACTTTCGCGCAGTTTCATCAATACGTTGGTTTTTTCCAACGGGGTTGAATCTTCCGGCAGATTTACCAACTCATCATGCGCCGATTTTATGTTGCGGTACCAGAAACTCAGATCATTCGCGGGATTTTTCAGAAAAATCGAAATGATTTCATCGGTCAGATTGTTTTTCTCGATATAATCGATGGCTTTTACCAGTTCTTCTTTGGCCATATCGACGGTATTCGCGTTAGCCGCCCTTTGCAGGTAAGCTTCGCAGTCCAAACCAAATTGTACGGCTTTTACGATCCGCACGGTTGACCAGACACAAAAGACCAAAGTAGTGACGATTGCTAAGATCAAAAAAATTGCTTTAAATTTTTTCATTGTTGTTTCCCCCTTAAATTTTTAATATTAATTTATTTCCGTTTTTTATTTCATCTTCGATATTCATTTATTACAGCCCTTTCATATACCTGACAAACTGCGGCAGGGCGATTTCGGGTTCTTCTATATCGGGATGCCATCTTTTTTCCCATTCAAACGTGATATATCCGCCGTAACCCGCGTTTTTGAGAAGACCGATACATTCTTTTATATCTACTTCACCTTCGCCCATAAGACAAAGTTTCGTTTTTCCGTTTTCGTCTTTATATAAATCTTTCATATGGACATGCGCGCATTTTGAACCGATCGCGTCAAAAAAGCCTTTGACTGTTTCGCCTCGCTCGTGATTGTTTGCCACGTCCCATAAAACAGCCGCGCCTTTCGATGTGATTTGATCAAAAGCGACCTGCATCAATTCGCCGCCGCACCATACGTCGTGGGTTTCAAACACGACTTTGATCCCGAACGAATCCGCGAAATCGGCGCAATAATTCAAATATGGAGCGGCAAATTCTATGACCTGTTCGTTTGTCAGGTTTTTGTTTTCACCTAAGAATGACCGCACCATCGGGGCGTTCAAATCGCGTGCAAGAATAATATCGTCGATCAGAATCTGTTTGTTTTGTTCGAGCGTTTTATCGTCCGAAGTCGCGAATTGACTGTAAGCCGAAACACAGCATATGTTTAACTTATAACCGTCAAAAAGATCTTTGACGTATTTGCGATGGGACAGCGGCGGATTGGGAAATAAATACGGGTTATCGCTGTGCGAACGCAGCTCTACGCCGTCATATCCGTATTCTTTTGCCTTCGCGGCAATTTCTTCAAGGTTCCAGTTCGGGCATGCGAGATTGGTAAATGACAATTTCATATACATCACCTCTGATTTTTTATTTTGTTTTGCTTTATTATAAATCATAACAAAAAAGTATCTCAAAAATTTGTGAAATTTTATAATTTTTAGTAAATTTATAAATTTTTTTGAAAATCCCTTGTATTTTTTTGATTGGTAATATATAATAGAACCAAGCTTAATTATTTATTTTTAGGAGGAATCAATTTTATGAAAAAAATCAGTATATTTATCATTCTCGCGATGATTCTTACAAGCTTGTCTATGTTTAACGTATCGGCTGTTGAGCCGAAATGGGTCTATGAATGTAACAAACTGGCCGTTCCCGTAACGCTCGACGGCAAAATAACCGGGAACGAATGGGACGACGCGAACAGCTTCGTCGTAAACGCCGACAGCGAAATATTGAAAAAATACGGCGTTTGGCAGGTCGACGCCGACAATCCCATACCGTCCTCTGTGCTGTCTGTAACCTATCGGGTAAAATGGGACGAAACGTATCTCTATATCCTTGAAGAGCGTTTCGACAAAGCGTTCAGTTTCATACCCGACTCCGGCACCGATTGGCCGTGGGAGGCTTCCGGCACCCTGTTCTTCCTCAATTACTCCGCTGATTTCGCCAACCCTGATACTGACGGATGTTACGAAATTTTCTGGGTCATCAATCCCGACGGCGGCAAACCCAAACTCACGGGCCGCGGCCCCGCCAAATCAGAAATGGAGGACAGCGACAAAGCAGGCTGGAAAACAGCAACCAGCGCAAACGGCGATCTGTATATTATGGAAGCCGCTATCCCTTGGGCCGACATGAAAGCGTTATCCGGATTCCCGGCCCCCTCCGAAGGCCTAAAATTGCGTTTTACCCCTATCATCCCGTCGTTCCACGCAAAAACCACCGAATCTTTCGACAACTGGAATCAGATCAACTTCTACTGCGACCCGGAAGTCGGCCCCGCCGATAATCCGGAATCCAACGGCGGCATGATATTAAAAGGCGTTAATTATACGGCTCCGGCTGCCGAACCCGAAGCTCCCGCCCCCGTTGAAGAAGCGCCTCCCGCTCCCGTAACTCCGGCCGCTCCGGCGCCGACGCCAAGCGCGCCCAAAACCGGCGACCATGCAATAGCCGTATTCGCGATCCTGATTATGGCCGCAGGCGCGCTCACAGCAACAAAACGCGTACTGAAATCCAAATAATTTGAATAATTTGTTAAAAATGTAGGGCGGGGGCTTGCTCCCGCCGCAAACGCAGGGCGGTTATCCGCTCTGTTTTTTTGTCGATATGTTATGTAAAGAACAATTATAAATTATTTTTTATCTTGCAATTCATTTTTATACTTGATATAATAATTTAGCGGGTTGTTTATGTTAAAATAGGGAGAAGGTTTATAATGACAGACACACGGGAAATATTTGAAATACTGAATCAGAATTATAACATAGATTTTACAGATATAGAATTTTTTAGGGACGGCGGCAGCGTTTCTTATATCGTTTCATCAATTGAAAAAAAATACTTTTTACGGGTGGTCCGACCCGAATTTTTAGCGACGGCTATGCAATCCACAGATATACATATGTATTTACAAGATCATCATTTCGCAGTTACAACACTTATTTTGACAAAAGATCATCAGCCGTATATAAAAAGAATCGATGAAGATAAAACAAATTTATTAATTTTATACGAGTATATCGAAGGTTCGGAACCCGCAGACGAAGATGTGGAAAACGTGGGGGACTTGATCGGTAAATTACATAATATCATGCAATCTTACCCGAATACGCTTACATATCAGGACAAATATTTTTTTATTGACAGATATGTAAACATCCTTCGCAGTAAAAATCACAGCAGAACCGAAGATTATCAAATATTGGGAGAAAAGCTCTGGGAAAAAGTAAAAAATCTTCCCCGGGGTTATTGCCATTGTGATTTATACAAAGGAAACATATTCAAAAGTGAAGATAAAAAATTATATGTGTTGGATTTTGATACGTCATGCAACGCTTTCCCGGTTTATGATATCACTTTGTTTTGCGATGAAACGAATTATTTTGAATATACTGACGAAGATTATGATAAATCCAAAATATGGCTTGAAAAATTTCTGAAAGGTTATTTGAAACACCGCGATCTTACAAAAGAAGAAATCGGAGCAATCCATTATTTTCGTTTGATCTATCATTTTCAGTTGCAGGCGACAATCGTGGAAATCCACGGCATAAATTGCAACGAGGACGATTTTGAGGATAAACAGTTTGCATGGATCATGAATTGGATCAACAAAGCACAAACAGAAGACGGGATTGAATTTTAGAAGCATCGAAACATCGAAGCATCGAAACATTGAAACAATACACGGAGGATAAAACTATGGAAAACACAACTAATACAAACCAATTAAACAAAGCCGCGTGGGACGCGTATCAGGAAGATTATTTTAAGTTTCACCTTATGGCTTATGAAAATTTTTACGAATCATTTACAAATGGCGGTTCGCCGTGGTTAGACGACTTTTGGATTAACATGCTCGGAGACGTCAAAGGGCTAAAATTATTGGTGATCCCTTGCGGCGTTGATTGTATGCAGGCCTTTTCATGGCACAATTTGGGAGCGCGCGTCACAGCGTGCGATATATCGCCGAAAGCAATCGAAATAGCGGGCGCGAACGCAAAAAAAATGAATTTATCGCTTGATTTTACCGTTGACGATATGCAGACGCTTGAAACCATAAGCGACAACGAATTTGATATCATTTTTGCAATGTATCCGTGCTGGGTGCAGGATTTTAATGAGGCGTGCAGAAACTGGCGCAGGGTTTTGAAACCAGGCGGAAAATTATTGCTTAACGCGACGCATCCGATTATGGATTGTATCGAGGCAACCGAAAACGGACTGATCGTAAATGACGATTATAATAATTTTGTCCCGGTAATAGACGATAATTTTGGCGGCACGCCGCTTGCGGACAGATTTGGCGGCTGGTCGGCGGATTTGCCCTCGGTATGCAATTTTTATCGAATATCGGATCTATTAAACGCGATTTGCGACGCCGGATTTATAATTAAAAAAACGCATGAATCTAAAAACGAAACGCAAAGCAATATTTATTTAAGCAAATTACCGGAAGATTTTACGGTTCTTGCGGTCAAATAATTTTTTGCGAAAGGAAATCATCATGTTTGAACCCACATTAAAATCCGCCATAGAATACGGCCGGCAAAATAATATCGAGGAATGGGTGCACGAGTATCTTTGCGGCGAAGGCGACAACAAAGGATTTTCGGACGGCTTGAAACTTGAAGAAAGGCAGTTTGACGGGCCGAAACTGATGAGCCTTGACTTATTCACGCGCTGTTACGGCCCCGAACCCGGCATGTTATACAGCATTCCCGAAAATGACACAGAACAGATAAAATGGTTTTGGTTTAATATCGGCGGAATAACGGAAAAATATCGCGCCGGAAACTGGGATATGCCGCCTTTGATCATACAGGACTGCAACGGAGAATACGAACTCAACGACGGCAACCATAGATTTGAGGCCTTAAAAATGCTCGGCATAAAAGAATATTGGGTGATTTTATGGAAATAACCACAAACAATTTAAAACAATTTATTTAAAAACAGAAAGGTATCATAACAATTATGAAAATTTATAAAACAATGGAAAACGGCGTGCAAATCGTCGAATATGACGAATCGCTGGCCCAGGTTATAGCCGACATGTGGAACCAAAGCGGCGACAGCTGGGGCGGCGACAGCTCAATCAGAACAGCCGAGCAAATTAAATCGGATTTTTCCGGCGGCTCGTATTTTAATATATTTGTCGCTATGTATAAAAGCGAAGCCGTGGGGCTCTGCACTTTTGACCGTTATTACAAAGACGCGGACACTACATATGTGCATGTTTTAAACGTGCGCCCGGATTATCACGGCAAAAAAGTCGGCAAGGAACTTGTTCTGGCATGTGTGAGCCGGACGATCGAACTCGGCTATCCGAGGGTTGACATACACACATGGGCGGGAAATACAAAAGCCGTGCCGCTATATAAAAAATGCGGCTTTTTATGGGAAGACAGGGCGGATACCACGCACTTGTCGAATTATATCCCGACTGTTTTAAAAACAGAGCTTTTCGCCGATTTTTTCAAGACCGCCGATTGGTATAACGACTCGACAAGAATCATCGAAATAAAACCCGACGGGATCAAAATCAACAAATTCGAAGTGGCCGGTTATTCGTGGACTAAAAACGGCAAAAATCTCAAAGTGGGATTTGAAAAGACAGGCAGGCGTATGAGATCTGTCGAAACCGACGATTACAAAATCGAATTGATCGCGGAAAATCACGAACTCGCGTTTGGCCTGAATTATAAATGCACATTCAAAGTCGAAAATAAATCCGGCAAAGAATTACATGTCAAAATATCCGGCAAAAACGACAAGGGCATAAAATTTGATTATAACGCCGACGGAAATGTCGATAAAATCAAAGAATTCGAGGGAGAATTTTACGTTGAGCCGATAACCGAAGATATCGACATCTGGCGCATGCACCCGTGCGTTCTTGCCGACGTTTATATCAACGGCAAACACGCCGAGTTCGGGCTTGGAATCGAGCCGAAATTCCCGCTTGAGGTTAGATTTGTCGAAAAACGCCACAAAATCGCGAAACCCGGTATGGTTCAGGACGTTTATATCAACGTAAAAAGCTCGCTCCTGAAAAAAGCCGCGGTGAGATTTTCCGTGCCTGAAAATAACATGACGCGTTTCTTCGACAGCAGTTTCACCGTAGATGTAAACCCTGCCGAAACTTCAATGCTGTCCGCAAAAGCCGAGATTTTAAAATGCGGATATGAAAAACTGGACGTAAATTATAATATCGCGTTAGACGGCGGCGACAATATCAATTTCACAAGGCCGCTGCATTTGATCAATCAGGGTTTTGACAGCGTATTTAATTATGAACTGGATAACGAATATAACGCCGTCAACGGATTATGGATATTTAGTTTATACAAGCAAAACAATCATTCTTCTTTATACAGGGAAGCCGGGCACGGCCACGCGCAATTCCCGATCCCAAAACTCGGCAAACCGTACAGCGACGAATTTAATTTGATCAAACCGTCGGACGTAAGGATTTATAACCGCGATAATATAACAATATTTGAAGCCGATTTTGAGTCCAATAATTTTAAAGGCGCGGTCCTGACCGAGATAAGCGAATTTACCGCGTCGGGCGTTCTGTCGCGCAGGCATAAAGTTGCGAACAGATCAAATAAAACGATTCCGGCGTTATATTTGCAGGAAGGGTTCTGGTCAAGCGTGGGCAGGCGGTCGATATTCAAGAGCGGCGGCGAAATACAAGAAATCCAAGACAACACGGTTTACGGCTTTTCTGACCTGAAATCCGACAAATTAGACGAAAACTGGATTTTCGACAATTCTGTTCACAACAAATCCGGCGTTTACTGGGACAAAGAATATAAGCCCACCGCCAAATGGGGCGAAGATTTATATTTCGAACATGAGATCGGCGATCTTGCCCCCGGCGCGGTATTTGAGACGAAGCCGTCTGTTTATATGAGCGGGATATTTAATAATTTCAGGGAGTTCAGGAATTATGTGTTCGGCGTAAACGAAGAAATATCGCCGCATACTGTCGGCCCGCTCGAAATAATCATAAATCATCGCAACCCGTTTATGGATACAGATACAAAAACTCTCGAAGCGGTCATAAAAAACAACAGACTGAAAATATACGGCGGCGACATAAAATTCACTTCCCCCGACAATCTGTTTGACGAAACAATCCAGACCAATCCGGAAAAAGAAATCACCAACGAAAATACGTTTCATATCGCTTTAAATACAAAAACGCCCGGCGTTTATCTGACCGAGCTTGATCTTGATTTTAACTGCTGGCAAAAAAAGCATAAACGCGCATTGTTTGTTTCGGATAAAAATGCCGAAATGATCACGGGCGAATTAAACGGCGTATATACTGTGACAAACGGGGAATTATGCTTTAAAGCCTCGCCGGATTATTTAGGCGCGGTATATTCTATGAAATACGGCGAAAACGAATGGCTGTTCTCCAAATATCCCAATTTTGAACCGTATGCGTGGTGGAATCCTTTTATCGGCGGCATACACGTAAATCTCTGGCGAATGAACGCGAATCTCACCCTGCGCGAAAAAATAACAACGGAATTTGCGACCGTCAAAGACAATTTCGGCGCGGAATGGAAAGGCATAAAAACGACTGTGTCGATCAATGAATTTACGGAACATAAAGGGTTCAGTTACGAGCAATTCTACGTAACTCAGCCGGGGCTGCCGGTTTTATGCTGTTTCGTAAGACTCATCAACAATACCGGCGGATATAAAGACATCGGATATGACATAAACGCTTATATTTCCGGCAAAGAAAACCTGACTGATATATATGCCCTTACAACGGCAGAAAAAGAGAATTACCGTTTAAGAATGGGCGACGCGTGGGGCGGTTCCGACCGGTTTATTAGGGTTTCATACGAAGGTAAATCGACGCGCGATGAAAAACTGTATATGTTCACCGATTCCGGCAGGAACAACGGCGGAGCCGGAGTCGCCAGCGACATCAATCAATGCAGCGTATGGGCGAACGCGGGAACGAATCTGACCAACAACGCCGACCGCACAATGCGCCCGGTATTCTTTATCCTGACCGAAAAAGAACTCACGCTTGATTCTGTTATAGATTTGGATAGGGTGACTTTTTAGAACACAATAACTGTAGGGGTCGCAGTCCTCTACATAAATATTTTAATCCTCGCTCGCGTATTTCCCAAGATTTTCGCATATTTCTTTAAATTCGGGCGTGTCGCGAATGGGATTGTATTTTTCGTCGCCGAGTTTCTTTAATAAATTATACGCTTCATTGCCTTTATAACTTTTAATCAGTCCCCCATAAATCGCTTTATTAATTAACGGCGCCGTATAAAGCCTGAATTGGTCTACGTAGTTAATATCAAATGCTATGGAATGTTCGGCAACGTTTTTAAGATGTTCGAGTGCTTTGGCGTTATTTCCCAAATCTAAATATATATTCATTGCATTGATATGAAAATCCTTTACTTTTACATGATAGTATCCGTAATCGCCGTCCGTAAATACCATAGAATATATTTTTATTATATTTTCAATCACGGTAAGTTTGTCTTCCGGGGTAAAATCCTGCGAAAGACTCCACATTGTCGATGAATATATTTCTGTCAGCGTAAGCAACATTCTTTGTCGGTGTTTTATTAATTCTTCGCCTTCAAGCACAAATTCAAGCATATGTTCTCGCGAACGCCAGAAGTCGCTTAAATTTTCATTTATTAATTTTTTTGCTTTTTCCTTTTCGCCGATACCGGTATAAACACGGCGCATAACTTCTATTATTCCGTGCCGTATATCATTATCTTTACATTCCGCTAAAATTTTTTCCCCTATTGAAATTACTTCATTATTTGCGTTCTGTCGGTATTCCGTATCTCGTTCAGGCGAAAACGCGTACCTGTCCATTACATACGCCAAGTGATACATAATTCTATAATTGCCGGGATATTTCGCGTTTGCTTCGCGCATTATCGCTATTGCTTCTTCCTCGTGTCCTTTGCCTACCGCTTCATAGTAGCGCGTAGTATATTTGTTTATTTCTTCCTGTTCTTTTACTTTATCCACACACAACAACTCATCCGTCGTAACCCCGAAAAACATCGCTATTTTCGGCAGCATCGTTATGTCGGGATACGCGTCGCCGCATTCCCATTTGCTCACGGACTGAAACGATATGTTTAAATAATCGGCCAACTGCTCCTGCGTTATCTCCCTTTTTTTACGCAGCGATTTGATCCTTTCGCCGATCGCGATTTCTAAATTATTTATATTGCTCATAAAAATATTTCCTCCGTATGTTATTTATTTTTTATCAATTTTGGTTACAAAATATACACGCGCATGTTTGATTCTATTATACAGCCGGAAATATTTAAATGCAATAACCGCTGAAGCGATATAATTCGCCCAGCGGTTGATTTTTCGCCTTTTGATGATCTCAACGAATCGTTTATTTTCTCAACCGAAACTCAACAACGCGGTTATTGATTTTCAGATCAAATTCTGATACAATAAAATCAGGATAAACGCTTATCACTATTTAATAATTTAATAAAAAAGGTGATTATATGAATATTAAAATCTGCGAAAACTTAAAAGAACTGCGCAGGCAAAAAGGCAACACGCAGGAAGAACTCGCCGAACATCTCGGCATAACCATGCAGGCCGTCAGCAAGTGGGAACGAAACGAGGGGTATCCCGATATAACTTTGATCCCCGCGATCGCGCTGTATTACAACGTGACCGCCGATAAACTTCTGGGCATGGACGAAGATAAAATCAACGCGAAAATAAAAGAATACGACGCAAAAGTAGATGAAGTTTATAAAAAAGTCGTAACAGAAAGCGAAAGAATAGATAACGGGCTTGCTATTTGGCGTGAAGCGCAAAAAGAATTTCCCAACAATCATACCGTTTTATTTAATTTAGCTCATTTTCTCGGGTGGAAATTTAATGATGAAAGTTATAATGAAATGGTAGCGATCGGCGAACGTCTGCTTAATGAAAGCACAGATAATGAAATACGGTTTAATACGATCTATAATTTATCTTTTTTTAGCATGAAACGCGGCGATTTTGAAAACGCAAAAAAATACGCCGATATGCTGCCTAATAGCGTCTGGAACTGCAGAGACGCATTATACAGCAGAATTTTAAGCGGCGAAGAAGCTATTGAACATAACCGGCGCGCTATTGTTTCTTATGTTCAATTAGTTTGCAAATTTGCGGGTTCCCTTTGGGTTAATATGCAACAAAAATACAGCAGAGAAGAAATTATAAAAGTCCTTGAATTTACTTTAAATTTAAACCGGCTTGTTTACCCTGACGGTGATTTTGACAATGAAACCGAGATATTTTATAATTTATACAACCTTGCCTGTTGGAATATAATGATCGGCAATACAGAAAATGCGTTATCATATATCGAAGAAATGCCGGAACATTTTATAAAAATTTATACGGGCCCCAAAACAAAACATACGTCGTTTTTGGTAAACAAACTGGAATACGGAGGCAGTTATCAAAGGTCGAGAGAACGTATGCTCAACGACGTAAAAGATACAATACAGGATTTATTTGAAAACGAAAACAGGGCATTTTTCGATGATAACATAAAAAGCGACGCGCGTTATATCGCGGCGATCGAAAAAATGAAATCGTTGTTGTCGTAGGGTTACCTAAACGCATTTTCGCTGTAAACATTCGACGCGTTCCATAATATCCATTCTTCATATCCCGCGTCATATACGGCTTGAATCTGTTCTCTGATTTGTTTCGCGCCGTATATCTGATAATACCCCGTTCCCAAATACGCCGCCGTAAAATCTTGAAGATACGGCCTGACTATTGCGCTCTCATGCAAATATTCCGCGCGTTCTTTTATCAAAATCAATGTATTGTATATAACTTCATACGGTTTCAGGTCGGGGGCGGCAAACAATATCCCGTTGATGTTCTGACCTTCCCCGTTCTGGCGTTTGTTCGCGTAATGCGACGGATAAATCATCGGGCAGATAAAATCGGCGTTCTGCATGATCGTCTCCAAATCCTGGCCGATCGTCATGCTGTCGACTTGGCTGACTGCGATGATCCCGAAAACGTCCGCCGATAAATATATCCTGTTTTTTCTTAATTCTTCTCTCGCGTATTCCAGAAATTCGCCTATCGCGGCCGCTTTGGTTTTTTCATCCGCTATATATCCGTAATCGATTTCTTTTATATTTCCGTCCGTGGGAAAACGGACATAATCAAACTGGACTTCGTCGAACCCCAGTTTTGCCGCTTCCCTCGCAACATTCACAAGATAATCCCAGCTTCCTTTTTCATAGGGGTTGAGCCATGTGTTCCCGTTTGTATCTTTCCAAAGATCGCCATTTTTATCTTTTATGGCGAGTTCGGGGTTTTCCAAACTCCAAATGGGATCTTTGAAACATACGATCCTCGCTATCGTATATATGCCGTGACTTTTCAAAAGCGAAACCATATCGCCGGGATTTCTTATTATATTTGTCACAGCCTCAGAACCGGGGGCTATATCGGACTTGAATGTGATCTGTCCCCTGTCGTCTTTTATATCGATAACAAGGGCGTTGATTTCCGTCGTTTCGCACAATTCGATAAAATGGTCGATCCTGCCCGGCGTTCCCGCGCTCCAACCCGTGACATACACGCCTTTGACTTTGACAGGAGGCGGCAATATGACCGATTCTTCCCGCGTTTCTTCTTCCCGGTCATCGCCGTCGTCAGGATCAGTCAATATCAGCATCGTATCGTCCGCTTCAATATCGTCTTTCCCCGCAAAAAAGCCTTTTTTATACAAAAAGAATGCGGCGGCGGCTAAAATAATAAATATGATTATAACGGCAATGATTAATTTCCGTTTATTTCTTCTGCCCCTGTAATTTCTTCTGTGCCTGTATTTGTATGGATACATAATATCACCGTCCGGTCCTGAATAAACATTGATTTTATTTTAACGTTTTTACTTTGATCAGCCTTGTTATCG
>Ga0209628_10000972_pt1 | contig 18049 bp, 8 predicted proteins | sample TergutCu122P4_FD_187285 | JGI IMG/M metagenome (GOLD analysis project Ga0209628, IMG submission 187285) | Cubitermes ugandensis P4 segment gut microbial communities from Kakamega Forest, Kenya - Cu122 P4 (SPAdes) (version 2) | ecosystem: Host-associated > Arthropoda: Insects > Digestive system >...
ATAGAATCACAAACTTAAAAAAAAAACAGGCGCTTTGTAAATACAAAACTTACTTTCGTACTAGCATTTATTCATCACAACTTATGTTTAAATCACCATCACCCTCTTTTGACACACATCAGTTCTATTTTCTGCAGACCAGATATTACGGCCAAATGTGATTACGACGTGTTCTGAAATACATGTGGCATTTTCCCACAACGGATGTTTTATTTACGCCCATTTGTTGTTTTTTTTAATATTAATTTATACTTTCTCCACATCATACGTTGTGTTTTGCCGCCAAGACTGGTTTCTTATGCAACTGGTGTCAGAACTTCACATATGAATGTAGTAGCTACATTGTGGGATTTGATCTCCGGAACATCCTAACTGTGAGCAACAGACGAAGAAGAATTCTGCATTACGGCAGAAGCACCCTACTCTTTAAGTCTGGAGCATTTATAGGACTTACCTGGGCTTACAACATCAGCAAAGCTATGTCTCGTAAAACAGGATTTTCTCTGCTCTCTTCTAACTTTAACATTGCATTTCACAGACACACGTGTACAGTTGTTATGCTTTAACCTACGTGCCTTAACATTCCATAAGTTACGAGGAGGTCGTGTCTGTCCGATTGTCCTTTTTGCCTCAGGAAGTGCTCGGCAGGTTCCAGTGAGTTATGGTGCCAGGAGCTTATGCTAAAATCTTTTGGACACGTTCTTTATTTCTTATTTTTGATTTACAACTCTTAAATTCCTTGAAGTTTAAGTCACATCTGTTAGTATTATTTCAGCACATGAGGCAATTCCAAAGCCCCGTGCAAGCTGTAATCCTGTTATCAAAAACAATGCTCCGGAAACCGAGTCACGGCGGTACACCATAAGTATGACATCTGATGTTGAGTAAGTTCCATGACCTCATGGACAAGACGAGTCATGGCGATATAACTGTAAGTTTTGCGGGGGCGCAACACAGCCAAAATTATCTCGGTCTTGGTTGAAGTTTAGTTGCCATAGTGTTCTTTGTTCTATAAATGTACTTCATCAGTTCAGTGGACCGTAAATCTAATGGCAGTTATATTAGTTTCCTTCAGAACGTCTCATTGCACATAATACTGGAATGTGACACTAAACCTTTAAATTCAAGTGGTAGATATAAGTAGGCCTTCTGTAACATTAAAAAATTTCATGTTTCCACACAGTTTAACCTATTTGATTTATGTGATTCTCACAGTAACACTAACTACTTTCCTAATATCTTTTGACTCTTTGTTAATGTCAGTCTTCCAAGGATTGCGCGAAAGCTCAGCCATTGTTTGACACATTTCTGTTTGAAGTAATATATTTACGACATAATTCTGGGGGGAGAAATTTATATCTGTATTTCATAGTGATGTTTATTTTGCTTGATTTGTGACGAGCAGATTCACAGTTGTAATCTGTGGACTCATTCCAGAATGTTGACGCTACCCTTGCTGCTTCTGTTGGTTACTCTTGCGTCCGGTAGGAACAACACAGACAAAACCCCGTGGCGCTGCCCAGAGATCACGCAACCACCGGCTGTGTCCTGCTCGTGTGATCTGCCTCACACCCTGCGATGCATAGGCGACAGTTCCGCTCTCCAGGTGAGAAGTTTTAGATGATAACTAACAAAGAAAGTTTAATTACTACTAGTTTTCCATTAAATGGATATTTTGTCATCTTACCTATGTGTAAGTGACCTCAAGAGCTCTTGCTATTTCAGTAATCTTCCATTAATATTTTCTTTGCATTTTGTGTGTAAAATGTAAAATGAGGCAATTGTATCCTTTTGCACGTATTCCTACATTGATATTCGTAGGACAGGCTTCATTTTCTTCGGAATTTGTTCACTGTACCTGTGTTACACGGAGCTGAAGTCGTGATTTATTAAACAGAAGCGTCTTAATTGGGAAGATAATTTATCGTAAATGTGTACGGTTTTCATAAGAGATATTTAATTATTTCGTGTCTATAACGAGGTGCAGAGAGAAAATTTTACCCTTCCGAGCAACTTGCTAACACTAGATTTCTGTCTTGAACAAACGATTATTAAACCTGAACATTCTAATAGCTTAAGCCAAGATTGTTAACTTTCCCATTAAGTTCCAGCTTTACTGATATGTGGCTGAAAGTGGTGAATATGTATTTAGATTTGACAACTCTGTTTGATTCAACCAACCAGCGATGTTCATTGCTGATGATATCACGAGACACTTACTATCTGTAACAAAGTACATCAACTGATGCTTTCCGTAAATAGAACAGCATGACATCAGTGGATTGTGCAAACATTTACAGTGGAAGAAAGAGTAATCGGAAAAAGGATGTGTAACCAAAACAGAATTCCTTAACGTGCAAGAAGATAACACATTCAATCCATATTTTTCAATCGTGATCTGCCAAATTTCAGAAGAAAATCTGGTTCAGAATTCCAGACTGTCTTAGACGGGGTTATCATACTTCTCAACACAATTTTTGCCACTCCGCTTTTCTGTTAAGCCTGATTTCCCACAATTTTTAACATTAAAACGAATGCTAGAAGTGGACTTGACCGTACATTGACTTGACATGTGAATTAGCTGTGTCAAAACCTCGTAAATGTATGCTGGTCAAACAGAACAAATGTCAGGGTCTATATTTAAAAATACACAAATATTATTTGTGCTGTGCTCTTACTTTCTAAATACCTAGAAAGACGTGTAATAAGATAAAATGTTGCATGTGTACAGTTTTGTTCAAAATAATGTACGAAATGCAATAAGATTGTTAATAGTTGTGTTCTTATAAAAGAGGCTAGATAACGCTGGTTTACTTATTAAGCTTGTAGGTAACAGTGCCAAACAGATTAAGAATTGATGTCCTAGAAGGAACACCAACTATAAAATTTATTCAGTCCGCAGTATTCTCCCTTTGTCTCCTCAGTTTATTTTCACAGAATGCCACTAGAATTGCGCATTTAATGCCAGGAATATTGCCATTGGTTAGGTACTAATTATCACTCATGCGGGCCCACAGATAATCGCAGGCGCTCTGCGGGGCCTGATGCCTCCTGCAGCCGTGTCGCTGCTGGACTGCACGGTCCAGAACGTCAGCGTCTTGCCCGAGCTTCTTCTAGAGGGCGTCGTACTTCATGGACTTGTTGTGTCTTCGGGAGAGATATATCAAGTCTCGGAGCTCGCATTCTCGGGGCTGGCCGGACCGCTGCAAGCCCTCGGATTGCCCAACAATAAGCTGCAGACTGTGCCCACGGCGGCACTGCTGGCACTCCCCGCCCTGGACAGACTGGATCTCTCCCACAACCACCTTGAGACTCTAACCACCAGCTCATTCAAGGTGAGAGGCAGTGTATCAGCCACATCCATGAAAGGTAAACGTAAGGTAAAGATGTCTTTGTGCACGTCATGAGAGCGTATGAGAAAACGGGCTTACAGTTGCACTCATTCTTACCATCAGCGCTAGATGGAATTGAGTGGCCCGCTTCACTTTGCCGGCCGCTTTGCAAAGAAAAAATGGCCTTCCCACCAGCTGAATAGGAAGCGGAGTGGGCTGTCGAGCCGGACTGAACTTCTGAGAAAAAAAATTTCTTGCTCCTGCCGGGAATCGGACGTCGATTCCTCGGCTGTAAACCCCGTAGCTTAGTATGCTGACTACGTCATGTCATTTCCCCATCTCACCCACGAAATGTCCGTCACTATATGAGCCATTCATTTTATGGAGCAGAAGAAGACCGACGCCCAGTTGGTCAAGAAATCCTTCGCCTTTTATGGAGGGCGAAGGTTCATTACCGTACTACAAAATCCCACAGCTAGACCCTATTCCATACCAGTCTAATGCAGTCGACATTCCAACAACCCATATCTTTTGAATCCCTTGCGCACGGCAAAGAATGAATTACATGAAAATTGTTATTATTCTATGCCCAAATTTCACTGCACACCTACAACACAGATATTTTATTATATTCCTTAGTTCTGCCACGTGTTCTTCACGTCCCACCACTGTAACTCCTGTTGAATCTGTTAGTCGTGACAACAGCCTGTATGGTGAACAGTAATTTACAGTGTTGTCATCGAACGTTGCCTGTGTGAAGCTGAATTCGAACAGCGAACAAAGTGAAACAACGTGCATGTTCCTTGATTTTAAATTTGGCCATCTTCCTTTGTCCGCGTCAACCTCGAAAATCTTTCCAAGAGTGCGTCAAAGGAACTGTCCCGCAACAAACCTACCTGGGAGACCGTCGCAACATCGACAAGTTTTCGTGTATACTTAAGCAAAGTGAAAACAATTTATTAAACGTAAACACCTATGGATACCAAACTAAACAGCCAGCATTCAATCTTTCCACGACTGAACAACAAACCAGCACAGAATGTTACACGAAACGATAAGAAACACAAAACCCGAGTCCTCCACAGATCTGATACAAAACGACTCCACACTCAGTAAACTTTTAGTAGTCCTGCAAGCTATGATTCGCCGAAAACACCAGATGCTGCTTTAACACCACCAACTTCACGTCAATAAGGGACATACTTCGACGTCCTTAGAAGTTTTCCTAACCTCAGTGAAATATTTTACCCTAGATGTGACCTTTCGTATATAAATAAAGACTTTTGGAAACACGCGATTATTTGTTAATATTTTATTTATTTTTGAATTTTGTACAATCATTCGCTAGACAAAGTATACCTGCTTTAATTGTAAACATAGTTAGGATCCCAACATGTAGCCAGCATCTCTTGACTTGATTCGTAAGAAGGCCTGATGATGGTCATGTAAGGACCGAAACATGTAGCCTCACACACAATAAAACATGATGTGTTTGACGAAAACTTTTTTATTATTCTAGTACTTTCCAAGTGGCTTATTTTCTGTAGTGCAAATCAGTAATAATGTTTTTGCTACGTAAATGAAGGTGGGTCATTCAGTATGGCGAGTTGGGAAGGATGCTGAGACAGTGCCAATGTCTGTTTGTAAATTCAGTGTGACAGTTTTTACAAGCAACTCGCAGTCTGTTGCAAATCTTTTCGATCTGAATCTCATGAGTGAATATCTGAGGATGCGTTTAGTTTTGAAAGTTGTAAAGTTTAAACTATTCCACATATTTAAAAAAAATTAAAATTATGCATCCCGTTGTTTTGGTCTATAAAATAAGGAATACACAGCTGACCAATTAACACAACTGTATCAAATAATTCATTCAGCTACATGTTTTGACATCATGGGGTCATCATTGGCTGGCTTCCAGAACATACTAATGCGACATGTATACTTCCTGCAATATGTTCTGGAGACCCCATGGTGTCGAAACAAGTAGCTGAGTGAATATTTTATGAAGTTGTGTTTAATGGCCAGCTGTTTATTCCTTATTTTATATTCAAGACATATTTGTATTTCTCAGAAAATGATCTAGGCGTGGAGAATAGACACCGAACCATGGAGATTTACCTCAGTTTCCTTACGGCTTCTATGCATGAACCTGTTCAGAATTGAGTCCGTTACCGATTTGGCATACACACTGCATGAAGATCGCGTCTAAGTTTATAAATCTTATTGACTAGTGGTTGCGTTACGTGGGTTGGTTCCTCTTACTTTGTCGGATTTGGTAGTGCTGTTTCCTTTACACCGAACTTAATTGTTACACAGCCAAGACCTTCGGGAGTCACTGTCTGCCGAAATATGCCACCATCACGTCCGACGAAAAAAAAGAAACAGAAAAAAAAAACCCACAACTAATTACAGGAAATAGATCAGATTTCTTCGTACAATTAAGCCAACAAAATTGTTAATGCCGTTCAAGGCAAAGTGCAAGATTAACTTCGTATGTTGAGTGTTAGGCGTATTTCATCGAAATGTTTTCATTGATAAAAATGTCGCCAAGGATTGTTACTATGTACTTTTACGATAAGATGTGACTGATTGCAGGAAACCAGAATGGGAGACTTGAAATCGTCTAGAATTCCGAGCACAAAAAACCCTTTAAACTTACGTCTACACTAAACATTCTTCTTATCACACATAGCCATTAGTAGTACAGTAAGAGACAAATATCGTTCTATAACCTGCCATGAAGCACAGAGTGGGAGCAGCTATGTAGATGTACTCTTTCTTTAACCTCCGTGTACTCACTGTGTAGGAGTGTGGGTGGGCCCCAGAACCCGTCTGGACGGGTGCGGGGTAACTCGCAACCACCGGATTCGATCCCCGGACCGTTCAGCCCGTAGCGAGTCGCTATACCGACTGAGCTAACCCGGCGTGCACCAGCAGTACAGTTACTGTTTTATTGTAATCTTGTGAAGAAATTAGTCTGTAACTGAAGCATAGAATCTCTGTGCATTACGCGTGTCGAATAAAAGGCAAAGCAATCCTAATACAGGCCAGGACAAGCCCGAGGGTACCAAGAGTTGAGGCTTCCAGATTTCAAGACAATCGGCATGTACGAAGGGGGAAAGGTTGTCAGCCATACGCACCGGTCGTCTTTACCTTATAGAGGAATATTCCTATAACTCATTTCTGTTTGAGGCTGAGTCGACCCCAGGGCCATAGTGCGGCCGGAAGGATTACGCCAATGAAAAATCGAATCGAACCCGTGACCGCCTGCGTTGTAGCGCAGTGCCTCAACCAACTGCGCCACCGCGAGGCCCCCTGTGTCAGATATAACTTCAAAATGTTTACAAATTCACCATGTTTGAATTTGTTACATTACAAACAATTTTATTACTCCGCGGATACCTATAGGTAGGTTTAAGCTCTGTTCCAAACCAGATTTGACATTCCTGGCCAATAAGTCTCATTAATTTCATCGTGAAACAGGAAACCAAATAAAATATTTGCATTACTTTATTTTACATGTTACAGATGTATTAGTTTAGCTAACGTTAAATGATTTTTTTCTTTCATCTTCATCTATTACCGTACACTGTGTATCACTTCAAGAAATACAAGTGATTGGCGAAAGTAGCGTTTCGTTCTCATCCATCTGCGCGTTCATGTTACTACGTGTTACAGAAAATCAATTCGAAACTTCCAGGAAGGATTTTTTAAATTTATTCATAATTTACCTTTTAGGTAACTGATAATATTAAAATAAGTACCATAAATTGTACGTATCTTACGATTGATGTTATTTATTTATGTAATCATATAACTATGCATTTGCGATCCTAAGAACATCAATTTGTGGCTGAAGCATTGGAATCTCATGGGATCTCACAGTGATCTAGAATTAAGTTCTGTGAAAAGCAACAACGTTCCTCTATCGTGCAAGTGACTAATGTGCCGTCATAACAAAAGCCAAGCAAGATAAGGCATGATCTTATGTGCAAGGCCTGGATTGACGGGACTGAATAAGCATGTTTATTGCATATTATTTAAAACCATTTAATTAGCACGTGTATACATATAGCTACTCAATAAATGCCTAGATATGTAATGCTGAAAAAGAATGTGACGCGTAGCAGCGGAGAGACAGGCTCTGTCATCAGAGAGGACGCTAAAAGCCGGTACAAAACCAAACTATCAAAACTAGACTAATGTCTGGTCATGAGACCAAGAAGGATTGTATGACTCGCGAGGTCAGATTTCTACTGTTGTGCACTGCTACGCACTGTCTTGCTGCCGATAGGAACATCTGGCAGGGCAAACCGGTCTGATTCTGCAGTCCTATTGACATCCATCACTTGTGGCACATGAAACACAATGAAAGAGGCATCCCAAGGCTGACACTCTTTCCTTCCACATGCCATACGGACAAAGAAGTATAAATTGCATTCCATTTGTGCATATTTACTTTGCATATGTCTTCCCCTGGTAATTCATGGTAAATGACAAAATTCGAGAGACAGAGAGAGATAAGCTGCTCTTGATGTGACAGTTATAATCGTGTAACAGCACTAGTTACAAACTGGTTACTAACGAAGTTCACCATCCGGATAAACTGCCGAAAGTCGTGGTTGAGTGATTATAATATTTTGGAGGTCCCCCGGCTGAAATCTCGACCCAAGATACCGGCTACCTTTCTGGGAAAATGAGGGGGATATTTCGTTATTTTCCTCGGTTCCTCCAGAAAAATTTTGGAATATCCTCATACGTGGTCTTACAATAAAGTTCGCGAACTCATCGCGGTAAAAGTGCTAAATACCTCACTGATGAATACCACCGTGGTCCCCTTCAAAGTAGTCCCCTTGGGAAGCTATGTGCCGATGCCAGCGCCTAGTCCACCCTTCAAAACAATTTTGGAACTGGTTTCGTGGAATGGCCTTCAGAACTGCCGTTGTATTAATCCTGATGTCATCAATGTCATCAAAATGCCCTCCTTTCAATATTTCCTTTATCTTCGGGAACAGAAAAAAGTAACTGGGGGCTAAATCCGGTGAATAGACAGGGTGTTCCAACACAGTCATTTGTTTAGTAGCTAAAAACACTTCTTTGTTTTTTTTCTTCGGCGAGCTCCTTTGGGTCCATTTTTGCACACACCTTCCTCATGTTAAGATCGTCAGTTAAAATTTTCCTAACTGTTTCTCTGTCGATGTTCACTTGTTTTGCTATGCTCCTGACAGTCAACCGGCGATTTTCACACACAATTTGACGAAATGTTGCAATATTTTCTTCAGTTCTGCTCCTTGCTGGCCGTGCTGATCTCTCTTCGTCAGTGACAATTTCTCTTCCCTCAGAAAAACGTTTCACCCACTTGTAAACTGCTGTTTTTTCATAGTAGTATACCCGTAAACTTGCACTAACATCACCATCAACTAACAACAAGAAATTTAATGTTCGTTCGTTGCTCTAATTCAAGCTCCGACATTCTCGCGGCGGCACACCAAAACACACGCAGACCGTAACAGATGCCACTCAGAAAGGGACTGCTATAGATTAACAACAACACAGCTGTGAAACGCTGATATGTCAACGTCATCAAACCATACTAAGGCTTTTGTCCAGTGCTGCCACGGCAAGCACACGGTGGCGAGTTCGAGAACTTTATTGTCCATTCACGTAGACCAATTTGGTCACGACCTCTTTCTGTCCAGTTCGTTATTCTGTGTCATCCTGTAACTGAACGCTATAGATTTGTAATCTGACCTACTGAATGCATAAAAAATAAATAACAAATAAAAAAGAGTAATTGAATCTAGGAAAAATGTAGAAAATAGAAGGATGTAATCATTATATAGGCTAGTAATTATTTTATCTGACCCATATCTCTTGTCACATACCACCGATATTCCACTTGGCCGTGAGTAGGGGCCTTTGTAATTGAAGGTGTTGCAGTTAATATAAGGTTTTTTTCACCATCCTTAAAAGAAGGTGCTTGGAAGGGTTCCTTCAACTCGAAGACATGCATCACCTGTAACAAACATGCTGTTCATTACACATTGAAATTCCATCAGTGGTTTATTTTTTTCCCTACAATTTGTGTTTGACACATTTTTCACTGTGATAAATATTAGTGAGATTCTCTTGAACTGCCCCTAAAAACACATGCAAATACTCACATAATGTGGTCACTAAGACTGTGCAGTCTCAATGGAAATGAAAATGGTTTGACAAATTTTTAGTAAAATTACTAGTACCAAATTTTATTAAAACATGTTTTGTGGTTCTGGTTTTCTTTTCACATGTGCAGACAAAGAGGTCTATCTTGATAGCCCCTCCACAGGAATGTGAATGTCACTCAGCAGTGGAATACATTCATGCATATATGCAGAGAAGTAGGCCTATTCAATAGCCACTACACAGGAATTTGGATGTCACAAAACAATGGAATATATCCATGCACATGATAGCCACTCCACAAAAGTATGAGTGTATGTCATAAAATAGTGAAATTCATCCATGCATATGTGCATAGCAGTAGGCCTATTATGATAGCCATCCCACAGGCATGTGAATGACACTAGATGTTGGAATATATCGTTGCATGTCTGCAGCAGTAGTGAAGGAAAGTCTCAACACAAAACAAATTTTTAACACACGCGCGCACACACACACACACACACATATATACAAGTATATATATATATTGTTATGTCAGCATAAATGACCTGTAGTAAATATTCATTTCTTTATCCAGGTAATTATAATTACTGCATAATTATTACTGTCACATTCAAAACTGTGAGCCCTTCTGTGGAGTAAATTTATATGCATAGTTTTCAAGTGTGTATTGACTACGTCCACTTGGTGGCCTGTAGTAGTTGCTCTATTCAGTGCCATAGCTCAGGGTGATGGGAGAGAGAGGGAGTGGTGTGGCCACCCTAGTTGGCAGAGACCAAGGCGAAGGAAAATTAATATTTTAAATAAATAAATGAATTTTCCTGCACCCAACAAAGTTTAAATTATTGAGCCAAATAAAAGAAAAAGAAATGTCACTAAATGCATGGTGTTTTTATTAACCCTTTAAATGCCAAGTTAAATCCCACCTGCCATCTGCTGGCATTATTAGGAGCTCACCGTATTCTCCACGTTAGAAGGATAAGGGTTAATAATTTCTGTTAGGGGCGGCCACTGTGATTACTTGCTTGTGGTGCTAAAAGCCAGGTTATGTCACTGATTCTACATACCATGCATGACTTATCTGTGAAAATTGAGTGCACTTCAAGAAGATAAAACTGACTGTTGAAAAAAAAAAAGACGCCCCTGAACTTGATAATCTGATTGGGAAACTGTTACAGTAATGAAAATTGTCAGTTCCATAGAGAAAACTCACATTTAACTTCCTGCATTTGCTGTAAAGGTCTTACTGTTTATGGTCGAGTCCATTATTCATATTATGTTTGATTCTTGACACATACATGTGCCCACCACAGCTATCAAAATATGATACAATTCCTTCTTCTTCCACAGGGACTATTTAACCTTACCTTCTTGGAATTGAGTGAAAACAGACTATCTGTCTTGGAAACTGATGCCATTTCATCATTACCAAAGTTACAAACCCTACGCCTGAAGCGGAACAAACTCACTGTGAATAGTGTGTCAGCTCTTGCAGGAACACTTTCTCTTCAGGAACTGGACCTTAGTGACAACTTGCTTGCAGGTCCTTTAGGACCAAAGACCCTTCCTGCATTACCAGGACTGAGAGTTCTGCAACTTTCTCACAATCAACTTACCAGTGTTCGTCAAGGTGCACTGACAGGTTTCACTGCTCTTGTCTCTCTCACCCTGCATCACAACCAGATTGATGTTCTTGAAGACAATGCATTTAGTGAACTGTGGACACTCACGCAACTTGACTTGGCTCATAATCGTATTGTAGCAGTGTCTGGGAACTCCTTGGCACATCTCACAAGACTGGTGCAACTTGACCTCGCTCACAACTTCCTGCGAGCACTGACTGCTGATTTAGTGGCTCCATTAAAAAATCTCCAGGAATTGAGGCTTGATGATAACGACATATCTATGGTGACAAGTGATGCTCTAACATCAGGCACAGTGCTTCGTCGGCTTACTTTGGCAGGTAAGATTCAAACTGATAAACATGTTAGTATGTAGATTTTAACTTGGTCTGATACAGTGCGGATATTTCAACAAATTCAGGTGGCATTTCAGACATGTATGTTATGAAGATGTTGAGTTTCGGTCTGCCAAATCTGTTCTTCACACATCTGTACATACCAGTATATTAAAATGGTTCTGAAAATGTGAAGGGGGGGAAAAAAAGCGCATGTGCATATGCACATGTAAATAAAAGTGCATATATGCCCGTGAGTTCATTTTTGTGTATGTATCCATTTCTGCTTCACCAATATTATTTAAAATAGATTGGCAGGCTTTCATAGAAATCAGGACAAATGTCATGCCACTGGAAAACTGAAATGTAATATTTTGGCCACCAAGAAAAGGATAATAAATATAAAATTCATTTAGGCTAGGACACCATACAATGGGACATAAAGATAAAACTCAATGCTTCTAGACTTAATGACTACATGAAGTTGTCTAATTTGCTCCTAAGGAAGTAATATTGTTTGTTAAATATTGGATTAGGGCTGGGTGGCCTCATATAGACTGTCTAAATACCATTATCTGCTGCACTAGAAATCATATCCCAATGTTCCAGTCCACAGGCAGACAATTTCCTGAATGAACTCTTCAGTCTCATAACAGCATATGCTTATTCATAATTGACTTTTTAGTGTGGACCATTGTAGATTGTTACTTTCAGACTGGTAATGTAGAACATTTTGGAAGTATCTACAAAATTTTACACAAGACATATATTTGTGTGTTTAACCTTTAAATGACCAGGTTGGTATTTAAATTTCTGAACATTGTTTATGAAAAATGTATTTGTAAAAGAAAATATTATGAAATAAAAGGCATTTTGTACACAACAGAACAGAGATTATGCAGCATGTGTTTAAAATGCAGTTATTTCCTTTTTTTGCCTAAATATACGAAATGAATTTCTAGGAGTGTTTATGTACATTTGCATATGTGAACGTAGGTCATTTAAAGATGAAACATACTGACAAGACAACAGTATGAATTATTGTGATCATGTTTTTGACAGAAACATAAAGAAGATAGAAGGTTGACCAGTCTGATAGCTTCATTTAATTATTAGATTTATGATGGTAGGAACTTCATCTTGTATTCAAAGTATACAGTATCATTAATAACTAAATGAAAGGCGGTGCTGAATTGTGTAGTGAAAATTGAAAATTATACATTTCCATGGAAATTATTGTCTCGTGTGGAAAGACTGTTGACTATGTGACAGGAATGTGTAAACTTCCTGTGTCCTGACAAAATCTGTGCAAGTCATTCAAGGGTATGAATCATAAGAAGAAACTATTAGAGCACTCAATAAAGTACTTAGTTGATAAAAATTTGGCATTTTAGAGTAATATCTTATTCATTATCAATAAACATTAAGTGCATAATTTCATTTCTGAAGCCACAAGGATTGAAAAATCACACCACATGGATAAGCAAAACATAGACAAACCAAATGACAAAGATGTCAGCACTAAGACAAGTCTTTGAATTTATAATTTGAGAAATGTACTAAATGAGAACAGTAAAAGATATGTGTGTGTATACACACAAACACACACACTGACACCCACACATGCAGAACTTCATGCACACTACCATGCACGTCTTGAGAACACCAAATGTTACATTTTCAAGTGAAAAGGAAGGAAACGGAGGATGTGTACCTGAACTAATAAATCCATTAAAAAAATTGATTAATACTTTAAAGCTCAGTGGTAGGTCACTTGTGTAACATTCAGAAACTCGAATATTTATTTACCACTTGGTGAATTTAGTGAATTTTATGTCTAGAATTGTCCATATTTTTTTATGAAATACATAACTGAATTTACTAAGAACACTGCAATTAAAAGTGTTGTGGCTGACACGTGAAATTGTTCCTGACATCAGCAATTTCATTTCAGTAATTATCAGTATCTTCCTACATCCCAGACATGGCACTCATTCAGTGTTCGTGCCTTTATGAAATTTATACATAACTGTTACTGACCTTTATACTGTCAACTACAAATACTTGTAACCTTTGTAGCCTAATTCAAGTAAATAATATCTACTTCTAGATGTTAAATTTTCCTTCCTTAGAGTATTATCTGGTCATTATTTAGTGGCATCCCTTGATATTGTCAAGGGAAACATTAAACTTAAAGGCATTACAATTTTGCTTCTTTAAGAAGTCTTCTGTGGTGGTTCATTTAACTGTGTGAAAACCAGGACCTTCTTCTATGACATGAGCTCCACGTACATGAATGGTGAACTCAGTGGTATTTGACATATTCAATGCTTTTGTTACCAATACAAATTTCCAAAATTTGGAAAAACTGCATTACTGTTCAGATGGCAATAAGGTATGTACCTGAAATCTATACACTTATTTCAAACTGCTGCATTTTCAAAACTTCCAAGCTGGTCATATTAAAATTACACACCTTGTTCTCATTTCTCTGGATCATTACTGCTTGTATGTGGTGTCAGTTGAGCAAATTATAATGTTTCATATAAAATGTTACCTGTAGCATCAAATCTACGGATTCAACATTCAGACAGTTACAGAGTGAATCCCAACTGCTGTCACTAATACAAGAAGTAGAGTATCTGTCGCTTGGAAATACGTTTACAGGCAACTAATTTCGTATCTTGTACAATAAATATACTTCAAATAACAATGTCCCAACATACTTTAAGGGTAATCCAGCAACATGTAGTGGTTGTCATGTGATTATAGCAGAGTGGTTTAAATACCAAGCACTAGTGTTCTATAAATCATGCAGCTTTTGTGGATAGGGCTTTTCCCTTGCAGGATCCTTACAAATAATGCAGGAAGTGTTGGAGTAATCATGGGATAAGAGGACAGATGTGTGTTTAGACATACTGATATGATTTCTGTTTGTACAGACAACCCACTTAACTGTGACTGCAGTCTTGCTGAATTTGCTGAGTGGCTCAACAATTCCAGCCAGCTACCAGCCTCTGACAGAAACACAGCTGTATGTGCCACACCTCCTTCACTAGAGAATGGTCTGTTGACAGAGGTTGCACCACAAGAATTGCTGTGTGGAGAGGAAGAAGAAGAAGAGACTGGGCCAGCACCTCCACAGGGACCTCTTTCCCCACAAGTGCCTGTTTCTGGTAAACAGGTTACCCTCCACATCTTTCAGTATGATGGCTTCAGTATAACGCTTGTGTGGAATGTTGAAGCTAGTGCAGCACCTTATGCTTGTGATGCTCTATTTGTGTATGAAGAAGTGGGCGCACATGAGGTGCTGTTGGAATCAAACCCAGTGAGGTGCAACTCCTCACAGCTGGCTGATCCAAGAGCACTGACTCTGACATTGCCCAGTGAAGGCCTGTTGCTAGGCCACCGTTACCGCTATTGTGTGGTACTTCTAGAAGGTGGTGGTGTAACATCAGATGAGATGGCACTAGTGTTGGGTTGTAGTGACATTATCCCCCTTGTGCCTTCAGCACAGCCTCAATCACAGCCTTTACCAGCATTTACTTTGACTACACACATTGCAGCTCTGCATGCCAATGTGAGTTCCCCTGGGACACTGTTAATAGTGATTCAGCTATGGGAACAGCCCCTGCCTAAGTCACACTGCTTGCTGACTGTGGCAGTGTTTGCAAGTAATTCCCTTGCATCCCAACAGCACCTTAACTGTTCTCATCCTAGGACGGTTATCAGAGATCTTCCTGTGGGGCCTTATCGTGTTTGTGCTACAACAGGAGACTTTCCATCGACAGGACCCCGAGCCCGATGCATCACAGTTCAACAGCCAGTCAGTTCACAGGCCCTTGGTGGATTGAACATTGCTATAGCTACTGGCTTTGTAGCCCTCAGTTCAGTATTGCTTCTTGGACTATATTTAGCAACAAGAAGACTGCTCCAAAGGCCCAAATTGTTGCCTACACACCAGTGTTTCCTGGCTGGCCCACAAGATGAAGAACAGCATTCTCGCTACGTCAAACTGCATGCTACTACGAAACTTTAGCCCTACACAGGAGTGGCATTGTTCTTGAGTTTCAAAAATAATTACTAACCATGAGTGGGTTCAGATTTTAAACAGTGGATGAGTGACAGGCCAGTTTAGTTGCATGGAAAGTCCTCAGGGCATTATTAAAAATGTGGTAATCTCTCTCTTATAACAGAAGAGAAGGCGCTTGATTGAAAAATAATTAATAGTCATTCAGTTCAAAAGGATTTAATTAGAGAAAAGAAGGAAATCAGGCTGTTTTTGTAATGTGTTGTGTACCTGCAATTAATATGGATATATGTCTATACAGTGAACAACATAAATCTGCCACTATTTTACTGCGTGTTCACTGTCTGTTTTCGAGTATATGTGAAATAAAAGTGCCATCAAGCAAGCACAACACAAACTCCCTACACAGTGAAGCAACAGACTATTTCATATAGTTGAGAAGATTTAGACAGTCCTAAATAACAGTCACACATGTAAAGAAGAAAAATTAAATATCTACATTGTACAGAAGCAATAAATATAACTTGTATTATACTACAAAAAACCTCAAAAAGCAAGAAACAAAAATGATTTTTTTCCCCAGCCTGTTTACTGATGTACATAGGGGGAATTAATTTACTGTTCATAAAAAGGCCAGGCACAAATATATATTCTGAATTTACAAGAGTAACACCACAAACAAGATTATTACTCTGTATATATGTAGCTGTAATTACGCAGAGTCACTGTTGTATTGTGGGTTGTGGTTGAGTCTTTTGTGCCGATCCTTCTAATTTCAGGCAAAATATCATGTGTTCTTATGTTTTTAATGTTTTATTGGAAATGAATAATTCCATAAGTATCCCTTTTGTGCATTTGATGGACAGTAATGGGATTCAACTGAGGGAGATGAGTTTATTACATGATCTGTGACTTTTGAAGAACATCAGCTGATTGAATTTTTCCATTCTCATCTTTTGTGCCTGCACTAAGGACCCAAATCCCAGGATTCTGTCCATGCTCAGAAAATGGTTAATCCTCCCCTGACTTGGCATTTAGGTTTTCAAGAAAATTTCTCTGTAAGAACATTTACATTTTTGTTAATCTGAAAATGGTAATAGTCATGAACTTCTTTTCGGCTTTGCATTGTGCAGTGGTTATACGTCCTAATACTTCAGAGGAGCATGTTGCCTTCATCTTCAGGGAACCTGAATTGGCTCAGGTTGATGCTTAAGCGATAAGGAAGAAGAATGTTTTGGTTTAGAGGATGTTTTGTATACATCTTGCCAATCACAGGCACAGAAGGCACATCCTTTAAGAATTTAACAGTTAGTTGAAAGAGAAGAAAAATAAATGTGTTCAAAACACAACAGAGACAGGTGTAAAATGCAGTGTGTTGATGTGCTAATATAATATTGATTCATCAAAAACTTTAGATCTGAAAGCTCGAAATATGAACTGTTGAATTTTACTGCTAGTTCTGACAGCAGCATCAAACTTCCTAAAGCTGAGCAGCCTGACAAAGTGGTGTAAAGCTTCTATTTTTTTTTTTTGCACTGTGGAATGTAATACAATCATGTACGATAGACTAACAAAATGCACCTTTGTTAAACTAATATTTTAATTTTTACGATGTCTTCTACATGTTTTGAACCCAAGGGTTCGTCTTCAGGAAGACGGTTGTAATAACAGGTATGGTATAATTTGTTTACATGCAGTGGTATAAGCAGTCTTATAGATGGAACACATTCTTCCACCTACAAGACTGCTTATACTACTGCATGTAAACAAATTATACCATATGTGTATGTACAACCTTCTTCCTGAAGACGAACCCTCGGTTTTGAAACATCTAGAAGACATTGTAAGAACTAAAATATTAGTTTAACAAAGGTGCATTTTGTTGTTTATATGATATGACTGTTGTAAGGCTTGTTTGTGTTGAAACACATAGTGAAGCAGTCATTCTATTAGTACCAATTTTGGTTAGCAGACCAAAGGACTTTGAGGAACAAATGGGAATAAAAGAAGAGTGAGCATCTTCTGATCGCTGGCTTAAATGCTTTAACCTTTAGCATGCGTTTGAAAAGTTGGACGTTTCTGGAGATAAGAAATCTGCTAAAGAGGATGCTGCTAGTAAGTACTGTGAAACATTGAACAAATGGTTTACAACAGTAACTCGGCTGCTGACCGAATTTATAGTACAGATGAAACAGGACTGTGTCTAACAATGTCAGCACCGGCTACAAAAGGTGACACTTCAGGAAGTGGCTTTAAGCAAAATAAGGGGAGTTCTTACATGGGCATCCACCAGGCTCACATAAAGTAAAGTTGTTAGTTACTCCAGAAACACAACTGATCTACAGTATTCAAAGAGTATCTACCTGTTCATTACAAAGCTCAGAACAGTTCTTGGATGGATAAAAAAATTTTTCTTGATTGGTTTACTTCTGTGTTTTTTCCAGAAGTTGATCAAAACAGTAATAAATCAGGCAGGCCTCAAAAACCTAAGTGCATGCTCCTATTAATAATTGTACAGAAAACCAAAATGTACACACATATATATATATATATATATATATATAT
>Ga0209628_10000973_pt1 | contig 18043 bp, 14 predicted proteins | sample TergutCu122P4_FD_187285 | JGI IMG/M metagenome (GOLD analysis project Ga0209628, IMG submission 187285) | Cubitermes ugandensis P4 segment gut microbial communities from Kakamega Forest, Kenya - Cu122 P4 (SPAdes) (version 2) | ecosystem: Host-associated > Arthropoda: Insects > Digestive system...
AGCCTTTGATTCGGCACCGTACGTGACTTTTCCAGCCCCTCTCGCTGAGGGAGTTTTTTTTTAGGGGAATAAATTAGTTTTAACCGATAAGAATTAAGCAATGCCCTCTTAAACAGCCGATCAACCAACGAAAGAAGGAAGGACGGAAGGAAGGGAGGAGGGAAGATCTTTTTCTTACACGTGACCAACCACAGAGGTGAGAAATATCACTTGTCGAGGGTGAAACACTGACATGACGGCAGAAAAAAGTTCTGACAATTCTGGCCAGTCCAGAAACCTAACAATACGTTATAATGTTATATAGTATATATAACATAAATATATGTGCAGCCTCAGGAATAAAAACATATAGAGATTATAAAATTCCTAAGCTTGTATAAGTTAAAAGAGACTTATCTCAAATCCATGCAGCTGTGAATTTTTCTTTCTTGTTTTCCAAATCAGCCTGATGGTGGCTATAGTTTGACCTAAACACCTAGTTTATTTCTTTGAGAAATATTTGTGTTTAGAGTGAATATTTTATACTTTTAATCGTATTAAGTACCTGTAGTTTCCTGTTGTAGGTTTTTCCCGGCACGCTTGCTTCCCAGTACTTCGTTCCCGGCGATATCGTTTTGGGAATTCAGGGTTACAGCGCCAAAGGCTTACTACACATAGAGGCAATAGACCTGGTTCGACAGCCCTTAAAGAGTCTGGCGCTGCTGGTCCAAAAAACAGACCATATTCCTGCAAGCATATTGGATCCGGTGCCCGTTCTTCGGAGACCAAGTCATTGGCTTGGACATTCTTCATCACTGTCATCACTTGCGAACTCTTACTCCGGGTTTAAAACGAGGTACAGACCAGCAAGTATGACGAGGCAGAATTATGAGGCTACCAGCGAGAACTTACTCCAACAAGAGCCAGTTGCAAGGACTGCTTATACACCTAATATCCTGGACAGTCAAATGAAACAACACTTTGAATCTCTTTCTAACAATGTATGTGATGTTCTCACAGAGATGCCACAGACGGTGTATCCGGCAAAAATGATAAATCAAGTGTCCCCTGTGACACATGTGAAAGGTGACATTAACCAGGCAGTTGCTGCGGAAATAATACGATGTGGTGATAATGCATGCCGCGCACAACAGCACGGTAAAACAGTACGTTGCGAGGTTCAGCAAGCGGATAAAAATTTACCACAACTGCAAGAAAATCATAAAATTATATCTGAGATACCACATGCAACTAATAAGATGTATCAGTCTCAAAAAAGCATTAGAGGAATTCCAGAGAAAGGGTTTCAAAGAGTAAACGAGCCAGTACAAGGTACACAACTTTCTGAGATTTGTCAGAGTTCTCATACGGGACAGGAAAATATTAATATGTTTCGAAATACCTGTAATAAGAGAGTCATCGGAAGTACGAAGGAGCAAAGTAATGTCAAACTGTGGATTCCTGACTCCAGAGATGCGGACAAACACAGATCCGTAACAGAGAAACCAAGAATTCCGTCTACAGCAGAGGTATTGCAGACACACATTTCTCCTGAATTTACAATGTTTACAAACAGCAAAAGCAACAGTTTATTAAAGTTAGTCTTACGTAAATCTCTTGGAAATTATTCTCCTGAAGATTTTGAAAAAATGAAAGCCACTGCTACTCTTGTTCGCGATGAGAGTGATGACGATGATGATGATGATGACACAGAGGAAGACGATAATGACATCGAAGACTCAGGAAGCACAACCTGTGATTCCACTCTGGCTGGAAGTAGTAGCGTGATATTCGAAGGGTACTGGACGGACGACAGCGATGACGTAGGGTACTCGGATGACAGTGGCCGTCAGCTGCAGCATCGCAAGTATTCTGATTACATAAGCCGTAACTGCAGCCGGTCCTCGGCATCGTCTTCAGATGACTACACAAGGTAAGAAATATTACATTGTATTTCAGTTGCCGGTCCCAGTGGCCGCGCGGTTTAAGGCGTAGGTCTTCGGCCGCTCGCCTGCTGAGATTATGGGTTCGAATCCCACCGGGGGCACGGATGTTTGTCTGTTGTGAGTGTTGTGTGTTGGCAGTTAGAGGTCTCTGCGACGGATTGATTACTCGTCCAGAGGAGTCCTACCGACTGTGGCGCGTCATTGGGTGTGATCAAGAAACCTCGAAAACGAGGAGGCTAAAGCCCGCTACCGGGCTGTGAGAATACAACCACAATGGGTTGTAATGCCAGGAAAACAAACAAACATTTCTTATAGTTACCAGCGAAAGGTAACGTTAAAGTTCACCCTAGAACAGACCACGAATGGCCAGCGAGGGAGAAGACATAGCTGTACTCTTTCTTTAACCTCGGCGCTAGAAGTGGGTGGGTGGTCAGGCCACGCTCCAGTCGTTTTACCCCCGGAAAAGAGTCGGTACCCATTGTATAGGAGGCTGGGTAAGCCCAGGGCCAGTCTGGACGGGTGCGGAAAATCTCGCCCCCACTGGGTTTCGAACCCGGGACTGTCCAGCCCGTAGCGAGTCGCTACACCGACTGAGTTATCACGGCCCACTGTAGTTACCAGTGGGAGGGTGGTCGAGGATTACCAATAATGATAAATTTACCAGCCCAAAACCTCTGAAGGATATGTATGGTATCATGGAGACAGTTTGTTACATTGGTAGGCTGGAAAGTAGCCCATTGAAGACTACAATGAATCCACACTATATGCAAAGATTTGCTTTATTCGTCACGAAGTGCTTCCATTAGAAATGGCAACCGATGTACGTGGTCCGACAGTAAAGTAATGAGACCGGTTCCAAAAAAGAGTTTTATTTTATTTATTCATCAGCTACGATGTGGTCACCTTCAAAGTGCATCCCTTGTGCCTGCACACACCTTTTCCAGCGGTGCTGACATACTTTGTAGCATTCCTGGAACGCAGCTTGTGGCATGTCATTTAAGGTCTGCGTTACAGACCTCTGGATGTCTTCTGTTGACTCAAAATGGCGTCCTTTCACTGCCGATTTTGCTTTTTGAAATAAACGGAAGTCGCAAGGTGCGAGATCAGGTGAGTAAGGAGACTGCAACCTCACTGTAATGCATTTGGATGTCAAAAACTGCGCTCAACCCGCTGTTGTTCGGTGAGATTCCTAGTCACCATCTTGGCACAAATTTTTCTCATCCCCAATTCTTCACTCAATATCAAACGAACGGATTCCCGGTTCATGTTCACTTCATTAGCAATCATTCTCACTGTTAATCTTCGATCAGATCGAACAAGTTCTCTTACCCGTGCTGTGTTGTCACCTGTCCGCGTTGCTGATGGTCATCCGCTGCGCTGCTCATCTTCAACAAGAATTCTGCCTTCAGAGAACGTTTTTTGCCAGCGAAAGGCTTGTGCTTTTAACATTGCATCATCTCCAATGGCCTGCCGATTTTTTCCATGTGTTGTGGTGGCAATGTCACCAAGCTTAACTAAAAAAGAAAAGATGGCATATCGCTGCGCGATGTTCCGTACTTCCATTTTCATGACGAGGTTCACAAACACTTCCTGACATGTCAAGCACCTACTCCACCCTGAGGCATTGCACAGCCGTGCCACTGCACGTGAGAATGGAGGAAGGACCAAGGTCAAAGGCTGTCCGTGTTAGCGGACTGCGGTACTGCCAGTACAGCCAGGAGAAAATTAGTCTCATTACTTTACTGTCGGACCACGTATCCTCTGCAAGGAAACAATATTTTGTGTATTTACTCTAAGGATCAAACAGAACACATAAATACACTGTATGGGCAAAACGTAGATATTCTACGAAAATTAAATAAATATCTGTTGAACAAATGAAAATTGTACTGATTATATAGAATGACATGTTTCGACCTATCTCATGTCATCCTCAGTTTCACAATTGGTCTCTAAAACATATTGAGGAAGAAATATATATTATGGGAGTTAGAATTTAGATTTTCTAGTTTTATGCTAGCGGTGCACTAGGATTTGAACATCCAATTGTGTAAGTATTTTTATTAGGAATTGAGACTGTTGGTGGAACAAAATTGTGGGTGAAGTAGGAGATGCTATCCCTACTTAGATGCCAAACAATGGGCAGATATGTATTTGGGTAGCTGGTTACATATGCTGGGGAATGGACACACAGGCAGACGGACGTACTGTAGATGGAATAATTTGTGTTATTTGTTAAATGATAAATAGTTGAGCAGATAAAGAGATAAACACACAGAGGCCTAAGGGTATATAAAGCCTAAAAATCTAAATTTGCTTGTTGCAGTTAGTTCTAATACGTGCTTGTTTGGCCAGTTATCTAGACAGTACGTTTTGACACCCATACCGTGGGCGGACAGAGATATTTTTGGCATATTTACGACGGCCGCTATTTGGCGGATATTCTAGTGGAGGCATGCACAATTGCACGGTGTGGAGTGATAAGGACAGACAAGTTGCGTTTTGGGCACCGGTCCATTGGGTGTGGGCCTGAGCACTACTGCTCGTAGGTAAAGCTCCTACTTCTGTAACCAAAGTCTCTGGTAAAGAATCATCTTCAGGATATGATATTTCAATTTCTGGTACGAGTATTTAATGCTTCTATCAAACCCCAAGGCTTAATATTTATTCAGAATGGTCCGACATTAAAGTCAGATGAATCCAATCCAACAACCTTCTTCTTTTTCTTAGATGACACTACAGTCCAATGCGGACCTTTGCCTCCTTAACGGACTTTTCCAAATCGATCTGTTTTTTGACTCTCTTTCCAGTTTTTAATTTTGCATGTATTAATATCTGTTTGTATACAGTTCCAACGTATCTTCACAATCTACTTATTTAAAAAAAATATATTTTTAAATATACCAGAGTAATCAGTATAATGATTAGGCTATGGGCTAGACAACCGAAAAATCTTGGTTAGATTTCCGATAGTGGCAACACCTTTTCCAGAAGTGTCGAAACCTACACTGTGTCCAACCCAGCCCCCTATTCTGTGCGTACGGGAAACATTCGTTCAGGGGTAATGCGGCCGGCATGTGAAAATGATACAATCTAATGCCTAGATTAAGAATGCGTGGAGTTATAATTTCACTGCCCTACGCCTTGGTGGCGTGCACACAAACAAATTTATCTTTTTGTAGTACCTTTCCCTCTACAGCAAGCCCACCCAAGGGGTTTATTTTCTTAAAGTTTGGTACTCGTCTCTTCTGTACTTGACGTGTTATACGTTTCGGCTCATTCAATGACCCTAAAAATTTTAGGTAAAGAGAAGAACTTAAAAAGCCTGTCCCTACGTATTATCATCCAGACATTTATTACTTCCTCCTAAGCTTAAATATTTTTTTAGAAATTTGTTTCTGAGCCCACTCAGACGGACAGTCCGTTGTTTACATGACAGAAAACAATAAGCAAAATTACATCAAATTCGATATTTTCACGGCGGAGAACATCTGATGATTTCCTCGAATGTGGCACCAGGTAAGTTCCAATATTTTCCAATTCCTTTTCGTTTTTCGGTTCACTCTATACCACAACCTTGTTCGTATCCTTGGTGCCTGTCCCCACCTCCCTGTATATGGAGGCAGCAGATCCCCCAAAAGTCGGTGTAATTACAACTATAAAATTACATGGGGTTACGTCCAAGAAAACCGTTCCCTTCAGGTGAAATTACCGTTACACAATACAGTGGACAGGTTTTCGAATAAGATGCAAGAGGATAAGACAGGGTTTGGACTATAGATTAGTAAGCATTCCGCAGATGTAATCTGCTCTTTATTTCATTACGGAAGGCCTACAGTGAGTGGTGAGTGCTAAAAATAAAGTCGCTGGGACAGTCAGGCTGCCAGTTCCATTCTGAAGTAAACACACATGAATCATAATGTGAAGCCATTATTTAATTATAACTCTACACTTTTAGACGACTAGGCTACATTCTGGAAAATCCGAGGTTCGAATTCCAGTAGAGGCAAGATATTTTTCTCTTATCCTAAAGTCCAGAACGGCTCTGTGGCCAACGCAGCGTTCTTTTCAAAGGGTACCGTTACCATTTCCCGGGGGTTAAGTGGACGGAATGTGAAGTTAACCACTCACATCTAGTAGAGGTAAAGTAGTCCCGTTACAGGCCTGGAGTGGCCCAGGGGGTTCCAGGAAATTAAGGTTCCCAGATTTCATGACAACGGCACAGGATTGTGGTAAGGTTGTCAGCCTTACGCACCGGCCGCCTTTACCCCCAGGAAATACACCTGGTACTCATTTCTGTTAGAGGATGAGTCGACCCCAGGGCCATAGTGCGACCGGAAGGATTATATCACTGAAAAATTCCAATGACACCATCAGGAATCGAACCCACGACCTGCCGGTTTGTAGCGTAGTGCCTTAACCACTACGCCACCGCGCACCCCACTTACATCTAGTGCTGAGATTAAGAATAAGTGGAGATATACTTATACTCCACCTACATGCCTTCGTGGCGTGGAAAGAGATAGTTTTACTTTTTATCTACATTTTGAAATGCAGATTTGAATGAAAAAAGTCTCACGCTGCGTTCTTCTTAAGTTTTAAGCACTACGCTACAGTTTGAGATTCAAAGGTTTTTGACCCAATACACCGAAAATTGCACTATATTTTTACTCGTACTATGTTGTTCCATGTCTATGGCAAGGGGCTGCGCACGCAATTCGGTTATTTAATAGCCACATCTCGTGTTTTATTGACAGAAGCACACTCTCTCGCTCTGCCGGTGTTTTACATCACGAGGAGTACACATTAACTCATACACGTAATGTAATATTAATTAATATTGCACTCTTATGTTTTGTTAGTGCTCATAAGGTGCGTTTTTAATCGTTATGCACTGGTACAGGCACAGACAAATAATTATTGGCAGTGGAGAACGTTCCAAAAATCGTACATTTGACTGTTTTGAGCTTGAAGACATCTCTCATTTTAATAAGGGCACACGTGCTTTTAGAAAAAGAACGTTTATTGTAGGTTTAAAGTGCATCACAAAAAGTGCTATGGTGGCGTCCCGGTACTTAAACGAGCGTCGTGTTGCCGCCCTGAAACTCACTGGCTCGACTGCAGCCCTGAATACGTACATTGTCATTTGTTTCTATTGCTCCCACATACTTGGGAGTTTGCCATACTTTGCAAAGGATTTGTCGTTCTCCTTACACCGGCACACATTTTAATTGACATAGCTAAGTTAGTTAACCATTTACAGACGAAGTACAGACTGATTTATTTAAAGAAACAGTTCGTACCCGCAGTAAACACTTTTCAACTCGGTTATAAAAACCAATCCGTTTATGATGTAAGTGACACAAGTCGCTGTTTGTTCTGAGATAAATACAAAACACATAAATACAGGGTGGGCAGTGTGTACAGTTGTTGAATGTTAAACCTGTTGGTGCATCACGTAACCAATAGGCTTTAAAATGTTCTGTTGAAGGGGAATTTGTGTTTTTCGCATTCCTGAAACGTCAGAGAGAGACGGTTTTTTCCGATTTGTTCCCATTGTAATGTATCTTTGTAGCAGATCTGCTATGCGCCTCGTAGGTCTATAGAACATTTTAAATTGCACATAATTCTAGCTGGTTGTTCTGTGGATTATTTATTGACTCTATAAAAAATATTGAGTACATTCCGGTTCTCATAATGATGTGTGATTATTATGTGATATGCACATGGTCGTGGTAGTGTTCAGACAAATGTGAGGATCGTTATACAAGTGACTTCGCGGGACTCTGCCCGTTCAGGAGGATGACGTGAGTTGCCTGTCGCTACGTGCTCCGCCCTGTTTTCATCGCTCTGCTGTTGTCCTTCCAGCCTCGTGCACACATCGAGTGACGTTACTACATCAGTCGTCGTCTGCACCAACAGGAAACGGTTGCTGCCAGCCACGTACCTTGCATTTCGTTTGGAAACGAAATCCATAAGTAAAAGCAAGCTTAAATTTGTTCGTGTACACACCATGAAAACGGATGGGGGGCTGATTTTACAGCGTCACGATGTCTTAACCAGAGTATTAAATAATGAAGGCTTGTGGTTAGCTGCTCTCACCGGCCGCTTTAGCCTTGGTGGTGGTAACCTACCGTAATAACTGACTGGGAGGCTGGACGGACAGACCCAAACACTTGTCTGGACACTTTGGAGACGATAAATATCTCTTGCTTCTGCCGGGAGCGGACACGATTGCTTTGTGCAGCTTGTGTTCAGTTCACTACACCTACTGAGCTACCCTCAAATCCAATGCACGTAAGAGCGTTATGTATGTATGTATGTATGTATGTATGTATATATGTATATATGTATGTATGTATGTATGTATGTATGTATGTATGTATGTGTATATATGACTGTATATCACGTTCCGGTTTTACACAGAGTTTCCAGATTGTAACAACTTACTACTACCCAAAATCGGATGACAACACGAAATAAAATGCAATGAGGACGAAGTGGATTAACGGACTTGGGGTTTGTTGCTGTTGTTGTCGTCTTCAGCTTCGGTGCTCAAAACACTAAGAAACCAGATTCGAATGCCAGTAGGGGTATAGCTGTTTGTTCTTTAATGACAAAGATATGGCGATGTGACGATCCGCTGTCCGAGGGGCCCTAGACTTTGTGTTAATGAGGATTTAGAAGTCTTCTGCGATAAGGATCCATCGAAAATGTGGCAGTGATCTTAATTAAAGATTAATATCATAATCCGTGCCCTTCACTAGGAAAAGTAGTGAGGTATAAACATTAAAGGAAGAAGAGAGAAACAAGGAAACTTGAAGCCATTTGAGCGTGTGTAGCTGAGATTGGAGAAATGTGGACAGCCCTGCCCTGTAGTTGGCTGCAGGTGTGGCCCACACTATCATATATGCAGTCCAGTTCTACTATTCCTTTTACCAGACACATTCGGAGAACAATGACAATCTTTTAATAATAATTGTGATCAATTTAGAAGCAAAGCTATCAGAAGGCTTGTCTCTGAATGCAGCCATTTTTTTTCCTTCAGTCTTTGGAATATTCAGGTGTTTATTTCCTTTCTTTCTGTTTCTTTTCTTCTACTCTCGCTTTTCTATTTCATCCTAACTGAAGGAGGTCTGAAGCTTAGTGTCACTGGCGAGTCTCCAACAGTATCGTCACGGTCTCGGAACACTGACTCGCCTCCCACACCTCGGTTACTTAAGGAAACAGTTAAAGATGCACCAAGCCAATATCAGGAAACTAAATCTCACTGATTGACTCCCTCCATTTCTCTCCTGATCTGTTGCACTTCCCCTCCAATGTGCCAGACTGTATTTCCCTGCAGCTGTATAGTCATCGTTTTTGCACAAATGCTGGTGGTGATAACCAAGCGAAAACTTTCGTTAGTAAAATCTTCTCTGGGCTGGTTGATATAAGTCAGAGGGGGTTGGAGGAAAATAGGGCGGTAGGGAGAATGGTGGAAGCTTCGGGCGCCATAATCCCCGTCAAACATGGGATTTATTTCTGGGACCTTAGTAGGCTACAGTAGGTGCATGATTATTCATTCAGTTTACCACCTAAGCTGAGGAAGTTAAAATAAGTTCACAGATGCATGCCCCTCCAGCCCCTGTGGTCTATTTAGCGAAGTTACTTATGTGGTTACCACTATTACTGTGTGCTCAGTAAGTCGTGTTAAGAGGGACATTGAAGTTTATTCATTGTATTGAACTTGTTTTAACTGATCAAATTAAATTGGTCAGTAGCAATAAGTTCACAATGTAGGCAGTGTACGTATAACGTAATATTGAGGCGCGTTCGCGTAACCATTCTTGCCGTGGAAAAGCAATAATTATTACATATTCTCAGTGTGTGTCTGTAGTCTTAGTTATCCAGCACACAATGGGCATGAGCCGATTATATTGTAATCTGCGACCTGTCCGGCTGTTCCATATTTTTGCACATTATCTCATAAATGGCATGGTTTTCGGGGGAAAAAATCCATTGAACATAAAGTTTGTTTTAATTTCCTCTACAACTTTTGTCTGAAATGTTTCTCATTCTAAGAAGCATTGAGCGAGATATCATACATGTACATATATCTTCATGCAAAGCGCCCGTTATTCTTGTCAGATTGTACTCGTAATAAAACTTGAATTTTCTCGACAGATTTTCGAAAAAATACTCAAATATAAAATTGTATGGCATTGCGTCTTGTGGGAGCCGAGTTGTTCCGCGCGGACAGACAGACACACGGGCGGGGAGGCAGGCAGACAGACATGACGAAGCAAACATTCGCTTTTCACAATTATGCAAACGCGTTTAAAAACGAATTAATGTGCGAGTGTAATTACTTATTGCGTTTAATCGGCACAACCTTGTTTCCCTACAGCCCCTTCGAGAAGAGTCAAGTCGAGGCAGAACAAAGGAGGCTAATAAAATGTTCGGGTACAGAAGAAATGGAGAAGCCTTGAATGCCTTCTTTGCCACCATCCATCGAACTCCCTGGCCCGGAGCTTAGGTTGTTACATTAGGCAGCGTAATCGCTGTCTGCCTAGTTAGCTTCTTCTGGTAGTCATGACTCTATGCCAGCTCTTTCCGGCTGTGCTTTCAGTAGGGTCACTCTGAAGGTGCGATTGTCCTCCACGTCGTGCGATATTTTCAGAGTGCCGTGGCCTTCCTAGCCATCTGTCCGGTCCCCTCGCCAAATCTGTAGCGACTCTTGTTCATCTTGTAGTACGTCTGGCAGGAAAACTAGCATCCAGTATGCTGCTCAGTTATTATTGTTACTTACAGAAGCCGCATCAAAACATGAAACCGCTTCTAATTGTTATTTATAGTACAAAATCTTCGCTCTGTATGGTCTCAGAGTGCGTACGCCGATGAGAGCTCTGAATACGATTGTCACCATTCCACCACATCAACGTCGTCATGGTAGAAGCACAATTATTTTTCTCCTGAAATGTCATGATGTTTCAAATGAAATGTCAGAAGTAATTTATCTCATTTTGTTCATTTCTTTTCTTCTGTCTTGTTTATTTGTTCTCTGAATTCTTTCTTGCAATCTTTCCTGCCTTTTCAGTTTGTTTCCTCCTTACACTCTTCCTGGTTTCTTTTCTTTTTACCTTTTCTCGCACTCGTCCATGCGGGGCTGTAGCTAATTTGGGGCGAGTGGTGCGGCCGTCCCGGGCAGCAGAGTCCAAAGGACGGCAAAATAAGGGGTAAAATAAATATTTTAAATAAAAAGTCCATTTTCTGTTCTCAATACATTTTAAATTAGTGACACAAGTAAGTAAATAAATATGCGTGATTTTCTAAAGTTCATAATTTCCGTCAGCGTTGGCCCTAGCTAAGCCACTGCTTCCATATTCTCTCTTCTCGTTTCTTTCTTTCCTGGTACTTGGTGCAAATTTATATATATTTTTTTGTTTTGTCTTTTCAAATTTTCTTCTTTTTGTCTGGGCTTCTCTCCATGTATTTATATATCTCTATCTTTCTGCACTCTTGGAAATAAACACTACTTGATGTTCTGTCGTTTATTATAAACGTGTCTTAGTAACGTCACACAAATAAATCAGTGCAATAGAATAAAAAATGTTTTTCAATCACTAACGTGACAAGCTACGTAATGAAAGGCTGGATTTCGAATACCGGTAGAGAAGATGGGATATTTCCTTTCATCACCACTCCCCCCCAAGAAAATGGAACACCAGTTTCAGTTTAGTGTTAAAGTTTGCCGTGGTTTGAAGATGACGTCTTATCTTTGTGCGTTACTCCGGTTATAAACGCATGAAACTTCACCTTCCTCGCATGGTGCAAAAAACTTTTACCTCCCTGACGTCATTCGTTGCATATCTGAATTAGCAGCATAGTGATCTTCCTCCGTGGGTTGACTCTACCCATGTATTTACCGTCTTCTGCCTGTTTCCGCCGAACGGATCTGGAAATCAAAGCCATGTTTGTTGCACTAAAGGCTAATGCTCCTGTCACGTGGCTGAGCTGACACCAAGAATAGAATTTAGTGCAACTTCTAGCTTTTGCCTTACCATTTGCACCCAGCACACGCTCATTAGAACAATCGCTTCTGGCGCTGAAATACACGTGTAGGTAGTGGTCACAAGGAAAAAGTGGAATGGGACTGGGCGGTCGGTGAAAGAGGGAGAGTGGCAGAATCTGAGAAGGTCGATTGGCGCGCTAGAGAGCGACGCTTGCCGTCGGGGCATCGTTCCTACAGAATCCGCGCATAAGTAGTTTAGCAGAGTGGTGGCTGGTGGATGGTGCTGTAAGGATAGACACATCTGCGGGGAGGTACCTGTACGAGCACACTAGAACCATGAGCATGGAGCAAACGGCACCGTGGAGGTGAGTCCGTCTACCGCTAGCGTTCGGTCGAATGCGAGAACTTATACAGTACACAGCGAAGAGCCTGTAAATAATAACCGATTCAGGTTAATAAATTATAAGTATTAAACAGTGGTTCGGCTTCAAACAGCAGCACACTACAGCACAGTAACTGCAATTAGAGGCCGAACTTCGAAATTTATCACAGACCTTTCAAATGTTGGCCGGAATTCAAGTCGTAGGCGGTTTTAATCGTATTACTGTAGCAAGGTATTATTACAGAAATTTTAGTCTAATTAAAGACTAGACTTCGAATTGCAGCACAGTCATGTCAGATCGAATTGTGGCCGAGGGCTAGCACCAAAATGATAACAAACTGTTTAGTATCTGCTCATCTGATGATTCTGATGGTTCCGGTGTTGGATGGAGAGTTATATTAGATTATCGTGTTGTAACTTCTTATGAGATCCTGGCACAAACTGCATAAAATGAACATAAAATGAGACAACACAATCTGCCCTACCGTCCCTCTGTTTGATATCTGTAACTGATGGACAGATTTCGATTAATTTAATCTTTGTAATGTACACTAAGAATAAAGTTACATGACAAATTTAATTTTAGTTCGTAACGAAACTATAAAGTCACTATACAAGGCACAAATTTGACTCTACGAATAATCTCAAGTTATCCAAAACTGCTAAGTTACATGATATAAATTCATATTTCGTGAAGATCATAAGTTCTATTTAAAGTACTTTTTCGATGTTTAACAAAATAAAAATAGTTCCAGGCTTCATACAGCATGTTGTTTAAAGGAAGACATCTCTATCTGCGATGAATATTCGCCTGTAAAATCCATACTTACGTACCATCGGTTTTAGCGTTTAATTCTGCCCACACAATTTATTAACGACTGTTTCATATCACTCTCAGAATAAACAGTGACTAATTCCTTATCACCATTAACCGGCTAGGCTTTTTATGGGAGACGCAACTTGTTCCCTGTGCGGTTTAAACGAAAATTTTAAATGTTATTCTAATGAATATTGAATTTAAAATGGTTAAGACCAATTAGACATTCGCAGGCGAAAGTATTTAAAAAGTGCCCACTAAGAGAATCTAGAACTGGTCCAGGAAGACTGCATAGGAGCCTGTTTTAATGCAATACGTAACAAAATACGATGTTGCTGATGGGTAACCATGCGCTTTTCTGTAACTGTGTCATCCAAAAGCTCGGAAAATAGATAAATGGGAAAATTCATTTGGGTTGTGCCGCGGATGGCCCTACTCGCGCTTGTAGTGCTGAACTGAATTCATGGTTCTGTTATCATATTTGTGGTTCTGCTTGCTGAACACATGGCATGCTGCTGATTGTTTTATAGGTTTATCGAAGCTTTAAAAGCTTCGCATATTATCTGTTTTTCTTTGAAATGAGGGGGAGATACGAGTGGTAAAGCGGAAAGCATGTGTGACCAAAACGGCCATGGAATATTGCAAGTTCGACCAAACTGTCACGAATTAACCGGCGGAGATTAGAAATTCATGAAAACTCGCAGCTTAGAAAACCAGTAATCAGGCTAGGATTTGAACAGGGTGATTATGAATAAAGATTAACATGTCATAAACCTTCATCCATCACTGGTACACATCAAGTCCCTGTGTCCAAACCCCATACCAAGAAGATGTAACTTTGTAACTTACAAGGAACATAGAGGCTAGCGGTCAGATTTACCCTTCCGATCGCTGTAATCTTGGGAAAATAACGCTTGATGCCCTTTGGATACGAGGTGAATTGGCCTCGCAGATGTTACAGCTATGAAGAAAAATATTCGTGATCTAATAGGAATTGGAAATCCTGCCGTGCAGGCTATAGGCATTTCCTGAATTAACCTTGTTTATGCTTTATGAATTATCGAGAGGAGCAACTGAAGTGATAAGCGCAGGAAAGCTAACCAGAATATTTCGTTTCGGCTTCCTAACACTGATCATGAACCACAGTGGGAATTTTAAATGCTCCTTGTAAATGCAGAGAAAAATTACGTCTTCCGGCTTTTGCCTTAGTTCTCATGACTTCTAGGGAAAAGGTAACAGGAGAAAAGCTCCTCACCAAACATTATTTGGGTGATCAAATAAAGAAGGAGATCGGCGGGACATGTAACACGTATGGGGAAACGGAGAGGGGCATACCGGCTGTTGGTGGGGAAACTTCAGAGAAAGAGACCGCTTGGAAGACCTAGGTGTAAATGGGAAGATAATACTATGATGGATCTTTAAGAAGTGGGATGGGGCATGGACTAGATTGGTTTGGTTCATGACAGGGGGCGGGCTCTTGTAAATGCGAAAATGAGCGACCCGGTTGCATAAAATACGGGGAATTTCTTGACTAGCTGAAGACCTGTTAGTTCGTTAGACAGTTAGTTCACGTGACTTCAGGGCCATTTATGCTGTGTGTGTGTGTTCTTCGTGAAACTTTAATATGTAATCAGGAAATAGTCAATTTCTTCACGTGGAAGGGATGCGCAGCAAAAAGAGCGAAAGGTCTGTCGGAATAGCTTCACTTCCCTCCCACCAACATTTGAAACAAGTAGCCCCGATTTCCCGAAGCGAAAGGCGTAACGTCCAGTCCTGCCACTTCCAACAGTATTTGGTGAATGTTCTTGTTTATTTATATTATAATATACTTGACCACACTTTTCAGCCATACTGATTTTATAACGTCCATCCGCAAGGCGATTTTGAATTAAAAAGTGAGAAAAACCTGGACGGAAGTTGCCGTGTCTATTTTAAGCACTTTTATAGCATTTATATGTAGGGAGTGGTGGAAATCGCGAAATACGTCGTTTAAACAGGCGATTTCCCGACAAAGAAAATGACGTAGGTCCTCCTAGTTTCGAAGTTTCCGGTTAACCATGAATCAGACGTGAATTTTTAGAGAAATAGTCGAAACAAGAAATTACATTATCGTTGTTTGCCTGCAGATTTCGGCTATAAAATGTATTCTTGGTTCGATTGGAAGGGCGAGAGGGCGGGCGGGGTTGGGGGTTGGCATTTTTCGGCGCTAGGCCTGACTCATCTACCATTCTGTTGTTAAAAAAATTCAGTCGGACTGATGAAGACAGCTTTCGTCTCCGCTTGACAGCGGGGTTTGCTTCCGTGTTGTAAATTTAGAGGTCGGAAGGAGCAACTAGCTGGTGGCTCGTGGCTACAGAAGTTTAGTGCACCCATCGACCAAGCGAGTTTTTCGGAAGCAATGCGTTAGACACGTATTCATTAGGTGCCCATTTCGAATCGCAACCGGATATCAGCCAGTCGTGGTTTCCCGCATTCCTTCCAGTTAAATGCCGGTGTAGTAGCTTAAATTTACTGTCACTAACGCTTATTTTCAGATTCCTCTTCAGTTCGTCACTCTGCGGTCATCCAACCAGCGACATTACACAGTCTATATAATATAGCTTCGTAAAATAAACTATAGATAAGTCTGCGAGGCCACAGATATTAATACCACAGCAAAAGCCTTGGAAATGAGGCCGTCCGAACCAGTTCATGTAGCGTTTTTAGGTCCGAAACCTAGTAACATGCCTAATTATTCAGTACTTACGGTCTAAATTAAGCACATTCGCAAGGTTCATTACCGTGCCCACAAGAGTCCCCTACTGGGCCAGGTCAAGTATCGAGAATACAATTTTTAGCAGTTTCTCTTTTATCTTCCAGGAAAATGATTCGACAGTGCCTCAAATTAGGCCACGACCACTTCCTTGGTTACCTTTTCCATTTCATCTTTTCACCCGACACTATATAATCTCAGTTATACAAAGCGTCGTCATGTACAAAATAAATGACTGGATGTGAACAGGAGCAACCCAGACAGCAGTCTTGTAGTGTAAGAAAGGTACCCATAAATCCTCACTGTGTATGCCGAGCCTCTGTCTTGCTGACGATTTTGTTATTTTTACACTAGCTGATGTGCTGTTTGGACAGGCGAGGTGAATGACTGTGCAGACTGAAGGGTTGAAACCGAAAGACTTTCTTTTAGAGAAAATTATCGGTGATGTCATGAAAAAGAGATATGGCGTGTTAGATAGCAGCACGATACGTGAATGTGAAAGTGACTGATCCGTAAGTGTCTATAACTGAGGTAATCTTTTCCGCCCTTATTTACGATACCTAAAAACAAATGAAACACGGCCAAAACACATAAAAATATTCATCGGAACTTACATTGTAATAAAATTTGCTTATAATACTACTAAATTAAAGGAACATATATTTTTCATTAGCTCACTCCATAGAGGCCCCGTTCTTGAGAAGCTGATATTTACTTGGCTTCGGGGGCATCAAACACCCAGCCAACGCGCTGCTGCATGTTGTCCTGCAGTTCTTTTATGCGGCACCGAATGATAGCAAGCATTCTTTGACTTCAATCTGCTCTTCAAATCTTCATGAAAGGAATTTCGAATGTTAGCGTTGTTCCCACACATTCGAACTGTTCCAACTTTTCAAGGGATTTATTACCTCTTATTTTGTTTTGATTTTGATTCTGATGTCTAGACATCACCTTATAATTAGTTTTCTCAGCGTTTACTTCTAGACCATTTTCTTTAATAGAGACTAAATCTTCTGTGTCTTTCCTTACAGTACGTATACTTCTACCTATGAACGCAAAGGTATTGGAAAACATATATGAGATATTTTGTGATTCTAAAGTGTTGTATGGGGTTGAAGTATGGGGCGTGAAAAGGGAATGAAAACTTATTGATAAAATTTAGGGAAGAACGTTAAAGGAAGTTGTTAAAGCCCTAGGAACACAACGAACGGAGCAGAAGAATGGGAATTTGGTAGAAAATGAACACAGGCAAGTTGCTTGGTAGTATAGTAAAATACTGAGTTGTTAAAGTGCTGTTACGATTGGCAGACAGGAAACCTGAAATGTGGAATTTGTGCAATAAGCCTGAGAGAAGAACTGTAATAAAATTACGTTGGGAAGCATTTGATTAGACAGATGGGCGGGATTTGAAAGATGTATATGTAAAATAATAAAAATTAGGTGTTAAGATATTCAGAGGTGATCAAGGGGACAAAAAATGAAAGAAAAGAAATCCCTAGTCTGACAATGGAACGTGGGAGGGAATTGTACATAGATCGATGTAATTTGTATTCAGATAGCCTAGTTTCGATTGGAAATTTGGAAACTAAGAGGTATAAAAAGAGGTATAGTGAAATGAGGATGCCCTCTGTGTAAGGGAGATGAGGTTGTAGTACATATGTCACTATAATGTAAAGAGATATAAAAATGGAAGAACAGTTCTTGAATGCTAAATGGCTGTACATAAATAAAGACATACAACTCAAGAAAATGATCAATGCCAACATTTTTACAGAAATAAAACCTTAAGTAAATTCGTGTAAAATTAAAATGCATGTGGGAACAAGAAATTACAGAACGGTGCAAGGATTAAAGAAAATTAGAGAGGAGGAATTATACTTAGAAATACTTTATTATTTACAAAAACTTAAACAAGATTTTAAGTATAAAAGCTTATTAAATAGTGTAGATAAACTTCCGTCATTAGTAACAGAAATAATGGATGTGCACTGGCATAAATCTGCTGCTACCAGTGACGTCTACAGGTACGTACATACAACTCAACTAATAAATTTTGTTTTATAGGAACAACGCTGTTGTTATTGTTGTTGTTGATTATGATGATGATTATTATTATAAAAACTGTGATGATTATCTTGTTAACTAATGCTATGATATCATTAGAATTTTGTAT
>Ga0209628_10000974_pt1 | contig 18041 bp, 11 predicted proteins | sample TergutCu122P4_FD_187285 | JGI IMG/M metagenome (GOLD analysis project Ga0209628, IMG submission 187285) | Cubitermes ugandensis P4 segment gut microbial communities from Kakamega Forest, Kenya - Cu122 P4 (SPAdes) (version 2) | ecosystem: Host-associated > Arthropoda: Insects > Digestive system...
ATGATGTGAGAATTCAAGCAGGGGCTGCTTCACGAATCAGTTTCAATAATTCTGGAGGACTTCTCTTGCAAACTACTTCAACGGATGCCCCCGGCTCCACTATCAGATGGAACACAGTTACATTAGACAATTTCGGAAATATGGGAATCGGTACATCCGTTTCCCAACCCCTGACCGCCAAACTTGAAATAAATGGTTTGCTGAAGGCGCAAAGCGCCGAAATTGTGGATAAATTAACTGCAAAAAATGCTTCTATTACAGATACAACGTCAACAAAAATATTAAAAACTCAAACTGCAAATATTGCGGATAAATTAACTGCAAAAAATGCTTCTATTACAGATACAACGTCAACAAAAATATTAAAAGCTCAAACTGCAAATATTACCGGAAGAATCACAGCAAACGATATGAGGATAGACAATTTATTGTGTGCCAGGGAAGTAAAGGTTCAACTTGCCACTTGTTGGCCCGATTATGTTTTCAATAAAGAGTATAATCTTATGCCGTTGAACAAAGTGGAAGCATTTATTACCGAAAACCAACACCTGCCCAATGTGCCTTCCGCCGCCGAAGTAGAAGCCAACGGGGTTAATGTGGGTGAAATGAATGCTACACTGCTCAAAAAAGTGGAGGAACTTACCCTCTACATCATAAATTTGCAAAAACAGATTGATGAACTAAAAAATGCTAAGCCATGAGAATAGTTTTAAATAAAAAGCAGAAAAGCAGAAAAGCAGAAAAGCAGAAAAATCTTACGGTCTTATGGTCTTACGCTCTTACGGTCTCTCTTTCTTCCTTCCTTACTTTCTTTGTTTCTTACGGACAGACAAGCACACGAGAAGAACCGGTAAGTTTAACAAGAGAGGTTCCTGCAATGAAGATAAATGAGAAAACACAAAAGATAATGCCGGTACTTGATATGCTTAAAATTGAGCAGGAAGATGCAGAAGATAACCTCAATAATGTACCCCCTCGATTTGGTTTTCCTCACGAAACAGACTTTACTTTAGAAAATTCCGGCGAATGGATTGAATTACCAGATGGCGACAAACTTTGGAGATTACAAATTTATTGCCTCAATGCCACTTCAATAAATCTTTTGTACGACCATTTTTGGCTTCCCGAAGGAGCTAAATTTTTTATTTACAATAATGATTATCGGGAATATTTAGGTGCTTTTACTTCAAAAAACAATAAAGGTAAAAAAGAGGATATGAGAGGATTTTCCACAGGATTGATATTTAGCGATAACATTACTTTGGAATACTATTTACCGAAAGGTGCAGATGATATGGGGATTATTTCGGTTTCTTATGTGGTACATGGGTACAGGTCTGTTTGCCAAAATTGTATAAAAGATGGTTATGGTTTTTGTTGTTCTAGCGACCTTCATTCTAATGCCATGTGCGTCTCAAACTTTAAAAATGAAAAAGATGCTGTTGTTTTGATGATTGCCAATGGAAATAGATATTGTACAGGTTCGCTTGTCAATACTACTGCCAATGAATTACATGACAGGCATTTTATAATAACAGCAGAAGAATGTGTAAAGTATGTCAATAGTCTTTTTACAGGCTGGATGTTTTATTGGCATTATGAATCTAATACCTGTACTCAACCAAGTAATCAACCTCCTTTAATATACACGCAAGGTGCATCAGTGGTTGCAAAATCCGAAAAAGGAAATTTTGCTTTACTTGAATTACATAAAGATCCTGGGCTTGAATGGGATGTAGTACCTTATTATTTAGGGTGGGACCGTTCAGGAACAGTGCCAACCGGAGCCAATTGGATTATACATCATCCACATGGTGATATTAAGAAAATAGCAGACTCATCTTCCCCCGTGAGTACTTTTTGGATGGATATAACAGCTTGGGAAGTTGAAGGAGGTTTTACTGACTTTCGTCCACCAATAGGTCCTGAATTTGGCTCAGAGGGGGCACCTTTGCTTAATTCTAATCGTAAGTTGATTGGTCAATATTGGAAACAAAGTACAGGTTACTGTGGTGATGATGTTGTGTGTATAATGCCAGTTTTGGAAAATTTAGTTGGGCGTGGGATAATAATAACGCACCTGATTCAACTACAAGATTAAAAGATTGGCTTGACCCACTCAATACAGGTGCAGTAACTTTAAATGGACGTCGTGGTTGTCAGGATACGATAAAACTATCACTGCCTATTCCTACAAACACAACAAAAAACTTTCATGCGGTGCACAACATCATCTCCAAACAAGTAATTTCAAACGGTGCTACAGCCACCTATAAGGCGGGAGCGGAAATACAATTATTACCCGGATTTCATGCAAAATCCGGTTCAACTTTTCATGCAAAAATTGAAGCGTTAGCAGGATGTGGCGGTACGCAATCCGTGTCGTTTTTACCGGAAGGAGATGAGCATAATGCAGATTATGCTATGGAAAACACGAACTCTCACGTATCAAGAAATCTAACTTCGTACAACATCAACATTTTCCCCAATCCCAACCCCGGCACTTTCCAATTAGAAACTAACTTCCCATTAGCCGATATTGCCCACCTCAAAATCATAAACTTGCTGGGCGTTCCGGTTTATGAAACACAAAACCTTGCTTCTAATGAAATTCAACTTGCAAATTCCGGTGCAGGGCTCTATTTTGTAGTCATTATTTTAAAAGACGGCACGGTGCTTACGCAGAAAATGATGGTGCAGCGGTAGCGTTAGAAACAACTGTTATGCTCTTTTCCGAAAAAAATGAACAACTTGCAACTCTTTTTTCGTAAATATTAAAAAAAAATTGCGAAAAGGAGTTTTGATTTTGCAATCATCCAACAAAAAAAAAGGCGAAATTTTTTCTTTTTGAATATTAGATGCCCAAAATAACCATATTTATTAATAAAGTGGGTGTAATTCAAATATTTACATATATTTGCAATCTAATATTAAAACCGTAATTATTTAAAAACCAAAATATTAACCTTATGAAAAAAATCAAATCCAAATCTTTTTCAATTATTATTTTATTTCTTCTCCCAACACTACATAAAGTTACAACCCATCAATGATAAAATTAACGCAGTTATGGAAAAATACAAGAAATTTTAATGTGATATATAATACTATGAGTAGAGAAGAAGCAATAGCAGAAATGCTACAATATTTTGATAAAAAAGCCGAAGTAGGTATATTTTGGTATCATCCAGTTAAAGAAAAACTTTTTGAAGTATATTCAATTCCTGTTACATCACTTTCAACAGGTCAATTAACATACCCAAAACTTCATAAAACCATTTGGCAAAAATTACGTTTTAAGGCTAAAAATGATAAGAAAAACGGATTTACATACGACCCAATATATTTATCTGATTATGTACAAGTTCCAAGAGGCCGCATATTTTTCAGAAATAATAAGTTTTATGTTTTTGTAGGTAGTTGGATAAATGACAAGATAAAAAAACTTATTATAAAAGAATTTAATCTTCAAAAATGTACTGTAATTTTCAAAATAGATTCCCATTGGGAATTAGGGCATGGTTGGTCATCTGAAAAAGATTTGTTAAATTTTGATGATTAAAAGAAATTTTAAAGTGATATATAGTATATTAGGTTAATAAACCACACATTTCACTATCTCACTCGTCTCATTTTCATAAATTACTTTTACAAAAATAAAACCCGCACCTATTTCTTTTACATCTATTGAGGTTTGGTTTGAATGAATAATTACATTTTTTATTAGTTTTCCTGCAATGTCGTACATTTCTACATTTTTAATAATTCTTTCATTATTAAATAGATAGATTTTGTTATTTACAGGATTTGGGTAATAAATCAATTTTGATGCATTTTTATTTTCAACCGATAAACCGATTCCAAACTGTTGCAAAACATTTCCATAATCGGGAATACCATAGCCATATTGAAAATTATGTTCAGGGAATCTGTTTGCAGATTTTTGAACTGCTTCATGAATTTCTAACGGTTTTTTGTCCGGTACTGCCTGAATAACGCAGGCTACCATACCGCAATTAATAGGGCTTGCAAACGATGTTCCACTTGAATATGCGATATCGTTATCGGGCAACATAACCACAGCTTTTGAGCCGCAGGCTACCACATCGGGTTTGAGGTCTCCGGCACCGTTAGGTCCAATGGAACTGAAAGAGGCAATTTGTCCGGCTATGTTTACAGCGCCCAACGTTAATGCTTCCGGAGCATCTGCCGGAGAACCCACCCACGGAAATTCACCACCATTTGAATTGCCGGCGCTTACATTTACAAAAATACCACGTTCAACCGCTTTTTTTACGGCAATGGTGCTCACAGCCGTTTTTCCGTCCAACTCTTCATGGGTATGATTCATCGTGGGGTCTTTAAAAAGAGAATAACCTAACGATGAATTGATTATGTCCGCACCTATATAATCGGCAATCTCTGCACCCATCATCCAAAAATATTCCTCAATTAAATACTCTGTAGCAGTATCTTCTGTTCTTATCAAAGCATACGAAGCCGCCGGCGCAGTGCCAATGTATTCTCCTTCAATATTTCCGCCCATACAAGACAAAACCGCTGTGCCGTGACCGCTAATGGTGGCATCGTAAATTGACCTTTCCGGCTCCACAATGTTTTCTTCCAGCACAACTCTCCCTGTTTCAAATAGATGCGCAAGTCCGGTGAGTTTGTCCGCATTTTGAAAACCGCCATCCAAAACCGCAATCACTACCCCCTCACCGGTGAAACCTAGTTCGTGAACCGTAATGCCGTTTAACTGATTAATTTGGTCAAAAGCATAACCATAACTTTCATCATTTCTTGTTTGTTTTATATTTTCGTATTTTTCATTCAACCATTTCGAATCAAGTTCATATTTTTTATAAGTGCCATCCGCCGGTTTCACATACACAATCGTATCCACCATATCCAATTTACGAATCAAATCGAGCATATTATCTTCGGCACGCACCAGCACCGAATTACTCCAGCGGCTTGTAGCACCCGTTAGTGCTCCCGTAGCGTTCACATTTTCAATATAATGCGGATTAACCGGCAAATCATCTTCGGTAATCGTGAGTTCAAATTTATTTCTTCTATCTATAGCTTTTTGTGTCAGATATTCAAGAGGTTCACTAATGCTGTAAGGCGAACCGGCTTTATCTTTGAAGTGAACGGCATAATGGGGCGCGTGTACCGGCGGCAGGCTGCAAAAACTGCAATGATTTACAAAAGAATAAAACTGTCCCGCAACAGAAGGAACTGTTTGGCAAGAATAAATCACTTCTCCGGATTCATATTTTACAACAAAAGAGCACTCTTTATCCCAACTGCCTTTCTGCCATGAAAGTGTAACATTAACATTTACAGCCACATTTACCGTGAATGTAGCAGAGTTACCGCTCGAAAAAGTAAACGTTTGCGCCGGCGTTCCGTCATCAAAACTCACTTTAAGGGCAGCGCCATTCCAACCATCCCCCCAAGAATCAAACAAATTGAAAATAATTTTACATTTATTACTGTAAACAAAATTAATCACAGTTGTTTTTTCCTGAGAATCCGTTAGTTTTAATTCAAAAGGAATAGAAATGTCATTTGGGGAAACATCTTCGTGCAAGGTAATTTTACAGGCGGCAAATTTCGATTGCTCCGGATGGATATTACCCACATTGAAAGTATGGGAATGAATGGTAATATCATTTGAAGTTGAGGTAAAAACTCCGGAAATGGCTTTGGCGGGTTCGTTTCCTTTGTTTACAAGAAAAACGTATAAATCGGCGGTTTCTCCCGGATCCAAAATACCGTCCGCATTTCCGTAAAAATCATCTACGGCATATTCTTTAAACGCTAAAATATTTCCATAAATATCAACCGTGAAAAAACCTTTGATACTTTTGCTGCCGTAAGTAAATGTTACATAGAATTTTATAGAACTCTTCGGAAGAGCATTTTCTCCCAACGTAATGGTAAATGCACCGTTGATGGTTTTTGTTTCTTCGGGTAAAAATGTGCCGAAATTTGCAACATCATTAACAAAAGTAATATCCGGATGATTGGTAGAAACCACCGCACTCACGTCTTGTAAGGTTTCGGATGTTTTGTTGGTTACTGTTATATGTAAACTTACGGTTTCTCCCGGATTCAATTTACCATCGTTATTTCCTTGTGAATCATCAACTTCAACAGCAATTACTTCCATCACAGAAAGAGAAAGTACGGTTTCCAATGCGGTTGCAAAATTAGGGATGCCGTATCCGTATGCATTATGATGATTGGGGTATCTGTCGCCGGTTTCATCCACAATATTTCGAAGCAACACGGGATGAATATTGGGGTTTGCCTGAATAAGACAAGCATACATTCCGCAAGAGATAGGGCTTGAAAAAGAGGTACCGTCTGAACTGCTAACGCTGCCCGAAGTAGAATAAACGGTTGCGGAAACACCTCTGGCACAAACATTTGGCTTTGGAGTTCCGTTACCACTCGGACCAATGGAACTGAAACTTGCAATTGTGCCGCTTGAATTTACTGCGCCGATAGTTGCGGCATAAGTAGCATCGGCGGGAGAGTTTACCCACGGAAAACTTGTGCCGTTTCCATTTCCGGCGCTTACCGTAACAAAAATCCCCTTTTCAATGGCGCATTTTGCTGCAAAAGAAGCCACTGTGGACTCGCCATCCATTTGAGAATAAGTGTAATTCATAGAGTTATCGTCGAATTCCTGATAGCCCAACGATGTATTGATGATATCTGCGCCGATGCTGTCGGCAAGTTCCATCCCCACCACCCAATTGTAACATTCAATAAGATACTCAGTGGCAGAATCTTCCGTTCTTATCAGCGCAAACGAAGCTTTGGGCGCAGTGCCTACAAAACTATTATTTGCAGAAGCAGACATACACGACAGCACATTGGTTCCGTGGCTGTGCGTATTTGAACCATAAATATTTCCGTTGGGAACCACAATATCTTTTTCAAAAACCAATCTTCCTTCTGAAAAAATACTGCTAAAAACTGAAAGACTGTTTACGTTTTGAAAACCGGCATCTAACACCGCTACCAAAATGCCCTGACCGGTAAAGCCCTGTTCGTGAACCGGAATGCCGTTTATTTGATTGATTTGCGCATAGCCGCTGCCATACAAATAATCTTCGTTTATATCTCTTGTATTTACCGGGATAAAATCTTTCTCACTTTCCAATTTATTGTAAAACAAGCTACTGAGGTTTTCATTACCGGATTTTCCACTGTATGAACCGGGGCTAATATAAACGTAATGACTTACAAAACTTAACTGTTCTATTTGATTGATAACAGTTTGCGAACAGGAGACCAATGCGCAGTTCAGCCATTTGCTGGTGAAAGGCACTTTTGCGCCCATCGTTTTTAATGTTTGAACATATTGCGGATTAACCGGCAAATCTTGTTCGGTAACATTAACATTGTGTCTGGCACGTCTTTCTAAAGAACGCTCCGACAAAAACTGCTCCGGATTTTCGATACTGAATGGAGTATTGTTTTTATCCGTAAAATAAACTGCGTATTTTTGCGCAAACAAACTTGTTGAAAACAAGATAAATAAAATAGGGAAGAGAAATTTTTTCATAAAGTTTAAGGATTATGGCTATGGGTCGAAAATTTTCGATCCGTGCTTTTAATTTTTAATTTTTAATTGAATTTGGGTGCAAAAATAAAAAAAATGCGTTCCCCCCTTGACAAACGTCTTTTCAAAGTGTATATTTGCGGGCTTAAAAAAAAACTACTATGCTGAAATTTACTCGCGGCGAACGGATTGCTGCCACCGTTTTGTTTATCCTCATCATTTCCCAACTTCTTTTTTCTGTTTTGTATGAAGTGCGCCCTGCAAAACCGCCGGATTACACCGAATTTAAAGAATTAGTAACGCAATTTGAAACACGTCTTCAATTTGTGGAAGATTCTATTGAAAACGCCCGAAAAGAAATGTATGCCACTAATTATCAACAAAATAGAAATACATACTATTCTTACGACACTTCGCGCTATAAAAATAATACGCCTTTTGAAAAACAAGAAAAAAAACCGCAGTATGCCATTGTAAAATTGGAATTGAACCGGTGTGATACATCAGAAATTGTGGTTGTGCCCCAATTTGGCAGCAAACGCGCTCAAAAATTAGTGGAATACCGCGAAAAATTAGGCGGCTTTTATGCTTTTGAACAACTCAAAGAGGTTTTCATTCTTCAAAACATTGAAGTAGAATTTTTGAAGAAATATTTCACTTTGGATGTTTCGTTAATTCGCAAAATAAATATTAACACAGCAACTTACAAAGAATTGGTTGCCCATCCTTACATCGATTCCTATTTAGCCAAAATGATCATCAACTACCGCGAAAAAACCGGCAAATTTACCTCAATGGAAGAAGTACAAAAAGCCACCAACGCCTATCAGGAATTAGTGGAGAAATTAAGGTATTACATTGAGTTTTAGAAAGAAAAACTCACCACCGTTATCCCGTCCCCCCCGCGCTCAATCGCTTCATCGAAGTATTGCGCAACTTCTTGTCGCTTAGATAGAAACTGGCGGACCACGTGGCGCAAAACGCCGTTTCCTTTGCCATGCAAAATGCTTACCTGATGAATGCCGAGTAATACCGCTTCATCAATATAACTCTCTAATATTTTGAGGGTTTCCTCCGCACGCATCCCGCGCACATCAAGTTTGACGGAAAATTTAGCCACTTTTTCGTTCATCATGTCGCCGATGCGCGTGCCGTCCAATTTTACCGTGCCGCGCTTCACATTCCGCGCTTCCGTTTTGCTGATTTTCGTAACTTTATCAATATGTGTTTTAAACGAAATGGAATTGAACGAAACGGTAATGTCTTCATCTTGAAGCTGCGTAACTTCGCCAATCGTTTGAATATCAGCAATAAAAACCGCATCACCCACACGGATTTTTGAATCTATCGGCTCATATTTAGGTTTCGCCGGCTCCAACCTTATTGGAACCACAGGTTTCATAACTTCTTTAACTTCTATCTTCTTAACTTCCTCTTCTATTTTTTCTTTATATTGATAAACCTCCGTGCGGATAAGCTTCGTCTTCGTAGCCTCTGCCTTCGCTTCCTTAATTTCACGAATCGTTTTTTCTATCGCCTGATTTGCTCCGTCAATAATAGAAAGCGCTTGATTTTTTGTATTTTGCAAAATTTCTTTGCGTTGTTTTTCAAACTCTGTAAACTTGACACTGTAATTCGCAATCATTTCTGCTAATTTATCGTCGGTTTGTGTAACACGCTTCAACATTTGTTCAATCTCAAGTTTCTCTACTTCAATTTCATCCAATTTTCGTTCATAGTCAATTTGCGCGGTACCCGATTTGGCAATGGCATTTTCGATGATGGCATACGGCAGCCCAATTTGTCGGGCAATTTCGTAGGTAAACGAACTGCCCGGTTTGCCCTGCCGCAACTTAAAAAGCGGTTTCATTTGATTGGTATCGAACAACATGGCGCCGTTTTCTGCTTCGGGATGGGTGTCGCAAAAAAGTTTGAGATTTCCGTAATGCGTGGTAATAATTCCGAACGACTCTTTTTGGTAAAGTTCTTCCAAAATAGATTCCGCCATGGCGCCACCCAACGCAGGTTCCGTTCCCGAACCAAATTCATCAATCAAAAACAGAGAAGAAGGGTTAAGATGTTGCAACATCACATTCAAATTTTTAAGATGCGAACTGTATGTACTCAAGTCATTTTCAATAGATTGCTCATCGCCTAAGGCAATAAAAAAGGAGGTAAAAATCCCCATATCGGAAGTGCTGTCCAACGGCACCAACAATCCGCATTGCAACATATATTGCAGTAAACCAATGGTTTTCAAGCACACCGATTTTCCGCCGGCATTCGGTCCGGAAATGATTAATATCCGTTTTTCTTTATTCAAATGAATATCAAGCGGTACTACTTTTTTATGTTCCGAACGCTCTTTTTGAAACGTTAAAAACAAAATGGGATGGATGGCATTTTTCCACTCCATAATTTGAGTATCAAACAGATGCGGCAAAGTGGCATTGATTTTTATCGCAAACAAGGCTTTGGCGCGAATAAAATCAATAACGCCCAGAAAATCAACACCAATCAAAATATTTGGGATAGAGAGTCTTATCTCGTTTGCCATTTCCGTTAAAATGCGGATTATCTCTCTGCGTTCGGCGTTAAGTAAATCTTTCAGTTCGTTGTTGGCATCAAAAACTTCGGTGGGTTCAATAAATACGGTTTGTCCTGTGGCAGATTCGTCGTGGATAAATCCTTGCAAACGGCGTTTGAATTGCGCCGGCACGGGAATACAGAGCCGTCCGTTGCGAATCGTCATCTCCGCATCCTCTTTCACCAAACCGTCTTGCTTGGCAACACCCAGCAATTTCCGGATTTTCTTATCTGCCTCGCCCGAAATCTTGATAATCTCCCGTTTTATTCGGCGCAGTTCATCCGAAGCGCTGTCGCGAAGCTGCCCTTTGGGGTCAATTATTTTGTTAATGGATTCCAACAGATTCTTTTCCGGCAAAATATATTTACACAAATCCCATAAACGCGGATATTTTTCTTCCTCATTTTTCACTCTGAAGAAAACCACCGTTTGCACAATTGCCTGCAACATACCGCGCAGTTGCGCCAGCTCATCCACTTCTAAAAAAGTGCCTTCCAAACGAATCGTTTTCAGCAGCGGGCGCACATCGTAGAAATCCTGTGCCGAAAAAGCCGTATCAAATTGGAGCATAGTTTGAAACTGAAACGTCTCTTCCAGCGCCACCGTAAGTTCATCAAAATGCGTAGAAAACCGGATAGAATCCACGAGTTCTTTTCCCATATCACTCACGCACAAACTTTTAATTTGTTCGCGAATCACATCGAATCCAATTTTTATTTCAAAATTTTGCGGGTAAATCATGGGGACAAAAATAGTTTTTGCAAGCATTTTTGCTCTTCTTCACTTCCATTTTTTTGCATCACAGCTGTATTAATAATTTGCTACAAAAAGGGCTAAAACTTTTCCAAGTTTAGCCCTTTTCCAAAAAATTACAAAAAATCTTAAAATTGATAAACAATTCCAAGTTTTAACATTTCACCATTAGTGATATTTAGCCTAAAATCGTGGCTGGTTTTAGTACTTTCATTTTTTAATTTTTGATAGGGTTCAATATCAATATTGTAACCAAAACCAAGAAAATCAATAGAGGCTGCTAAAAATATATGCTCTTTAAGTCTGAAAGCCATTACCGGCTTTATATTAAATACTTGAAGATTTACAACATAAGCCCTTTTATCTTTATCATTGTCCTCTTTGTTGCCTTTATATTTATCGCTCCATGAGCTGTGCGTACAGCCAACCCCAATACTGCCTTCTACACCAACTGAAAACCAATCTTTAGTATAAATGGTATATCTAACAAAAGGATTAATGCTCCATTTGAAAGTAATTTCGGTTTCTGTGGCTTTATTTTTTTTATCATCATTTTCAAAATAGGTTTCGATGTTCCAGCTGGGACCAAGTGAGATGTCGGCGCCAACTGCCCATTTCTCATTAATGCAATAGCCGAGTCTCGGTCCAATAGTAAAGGAAAAATCCGTAACGGATGAGACGGTTTTTGCTTTATAAATTTTGGTTCTGTCGCTTTTGGCGTTAAGGTCAAATTGCCCTCCAATAAAGAATTGGGCGTTTGCTGAAAATGCAATGGTACTAATTGCAAAAAGAATTAAAATTTTTTTCATAAGATTTTGTTTTAAATTAAACATTAATTTGACTAAAAATGGTTTTAATATTAAATTTTTAATTTTTTAAAAAGACGCCGCAAATAAACAAAATTTCATAAAATTACACACTGTCAAATAAAATTTTTCATAAAAAATATCTATTTTTTTTTATTTTCGCCGACCTTTAGTAAATTCATTATGAATAACCCACTCATTACCCCTTCGTTTGGATTGACATTTTGGATGCTTGTTGGTTTTGGCATCCTGTTTTTTATTTTAGCAAAATATGCATGGCCCGTCATTACAAAAATGATTTCAGAACGTGAAGAATTTATCAAACAGCAACTTACGGAGGCGGAAAATGTGCGTCAAGAGATGAAAAATTTAAAATCGGAACATCAGCAATTGTTAGTTGAAGCAAAAGATGAGCGCGATAAAATTTTGGCAGATGCCAGAAAAATGGTGGAAAAGATGAACGATGACGCCAAATTGCGTCGCGAAAAAGAAACCGATGCCATGATGGCGGAAACCCGTGCCGCTATTGAAAACGAAAAAATGAAAGCCCTCACGGAAATTAAAAACGAAATCGCAAACCTCTCTATTGATGTGGCTGAAAAAATTCTTCGCGAAGAACTGAAAGATTCTTCACGCCAAGAAGATATCATTCATAAATGGGTAGAAGATTTAAAAATATAACGTCTCTCAATTTTTTTGTCCCAAAAGACTGTTTTTCTTTCCGTAAACGAAATAAATAACAATTCCCACTAACATCCAAAGAATGAGTCGTTCCCATGCAGTCCACGGCAACGATGCCATTTGGATAATGCAAAACAGCGCTCCAAGCGAGGGGATAAGCCACACCAACGGTACTTTGAACGGACGTTTCAATTCGGGGTGGGTTTTGCGCAACACCATGACAGAAATACACACAATGGCAAATGCCATCAATGTGCCGATGGAGACCAATTCTCCAAGTACGTTCAGGGGAAACAATCCGGCAATGATTCCGGTTGCGATACCGGAAAAGATTACAGCATTTTGCGGCACGCCACGCTTAGCGTTTACCTTTGAAAAGATTGGAGGCAGCAGCCTGTCTCGCGAAATGGCAAAGTAGATGCGCGACTGTCCCATCATCATTACCAAAATAACCGAACTGATTCCGGCAATGGCGCCTATTTTAATGAGTGGGCTCATCCATGCAAGCCCTGCACCTACTTGGTCAATAGCAACGGCAATTGGGGCTGGGTCGTTTAGATGAGAGTAGTGCACAATTCCTGTAAGTACCGCAGTAACAGCAATATACAACAGTGCACAAACCCCAAGTGAAATTAATATACCTTTGGGCATATCTTTTTGTGGATTTCTGGTTTCTTGTGCCGCAGTGGAAAGCGCGTCAAACCCAAGGTAAGCAAAAAACACCACAGCCGCGCCGCGCAAAATACCGCTCCAGCCAAAATGTCCGTACTCGCCGGTATTTTCAGGAATATAGGGTACCCAGTTTGACGTATCAATATAGGACAATCCAAAACCGATAAACATCAGAATAACAACAACTTTAATAATAACAATAACATTATTTACCCAGGCAGATTGCCGAATGCCGCACAACAGCAACGCTGTAATAATGGCAACAATACACACGGCGGGAAAATTAATAATGCTGCCGGTAAGCGCCCATCCCTCAGCAGAATGGAGAAGTGTGGATTGGGTTAATTGGTGCGGTAAATCAATGCCCCAACTATGAAGCAGACTTTGCATATACCCCGACCAGCCGACCGACACGGTGGAGCAAGCGAACAGATATTCCAATATTAAATCCCATCCGATAAACCATGCCAAAAATTCGCCGATTGTGGCGTAGCTGTACGAATACACGCTTCCGGAGACGGGTATCATGGCGGCAAATTCGGCGTAGCAAAAGCCGGCGAAGATACAACCCAACGCTGAGATGACAAACGAGATGGTGAGCGCCGGACCTGCATATTCTGCGGCTGCCTGTCCCGTAATCACAAAAATACCGGTCCCTACAATTGCGCCAATTCCCAGCGCCACAAGGTTTGTTGCCGTTAAAGAGCGTCGTAAGCCGGCATTGGTGGTTTCTGTTTCACGCAAAATTGCAACAATATCTTTCTTTCGAAATAAGGTTTGTAAAAAATTTTTAAACATAATGTTACCAAATAAAAATAATTGGCAAAGAAACATATTTTTTTAGGTTAAAAATTAGTTTGAGTGCTCTTTTTTTTCTGACTGAATATTTTTTTTCTTTCTTACGGTCTTACTTGTCTTACAGTTCGTCAAGCTCACTGCATCGCACTCTTAGGGTCTTTCTACCGCTGCAGCATCATTTTCTGCGTAAGCATCGTACCGTCTTTTAACATAATGCGGGTTCTTCGGGTAAAGGATGTATTTTCAATTATTGAAATCTGTATCTAAACCCGATATTTATACAACCTGAGAACAGTGAAGTATATCTGTGATTTTTCTGTTTTGTAATATTTGTAAAAAAAAAATTATACCTGTTTTGAATTAAAAAATCCATTTTTTTGTTAATGGGAATAATAAAATTCAACCCCAAATCAATCCCAGCATTAAATACAGAAAGGTCTTTTGAGTTACGTTCGTTTTTTATATATTCTCTCGATGGTAAAGTTTTGAAGGAATTGGTATCTTTTTGAGGGGATTGAGGATAATATTCCCAACCTTTTGCAGTGGTATTGACATTGAAAGCAAAAGTTGGTCCTAATAAAAAGTATAATTTGAATGCTTTTTTTTCAACAAGTTGAAACGAACAAATGAGATTAAGAGTAAGCAAATGAAACGAGTAGTTCACATTTTTATAAAAAGAAGAGTGTCCAAAATTATAATCAATTCTCATATCAGCATTTTGCCATTTGTATTGTGTTTCAAGTACAAGATTACACATTGAGTCCAATTTTGTTTCATAAAAAAAAGAGAGAGCGACACCTTTTTTGAAATGATACTTTGCATCGTAATTTTGTTTCTTAACAAAATTAGTAAAAGTTCCTAATGAGTAGCCTCCAGAAATGCCAATAAAGTGCTGAGCATGAGAAATTGAAAAATAAGAAAAACAGAATGATAATACTAAAATCTTCTGCAAATGGGAGTTATTTAGAAATAATAAACTTCTTTTCTCTTTTTTCATCGTTTGTTATGATAATTAAAATATAGAGACCATTTGAAAGTCGGCTTACGTCAATTATGCTAGTGTTTGTTCCAACACTGCCTTGTATTTGTTTTCTAAATAGTTCTTTACCATAAATATCCCTAATAACGAAACAAATAAAAGAATTATTACTAACAGAATAAATAACATTAAGAGCCTCGTTTGTTGGATTTGGAAAAATATGGAATTTTTTGTTGAAGGCATTGTTTACCTTATTCTCAATTTCTTCTTTATATATCTTTTCTTGATATGAAAACGTTGTATCAGATTTGCTATTTCTTATTAATTGAGATAAATATGTTGTGTCTCTTTCAAAAAAATCCGTAAATTCACTTTTGTTATTCTGAAAAGTACATCCTTCTGGTATTGCACTAAACGTAGAACCGAATTGAGCTGTAAATCCTGGTAATAAAGTAACTGTAGGTGCTTTAAAAGTAACATTTTGGCCACTCTGAACAGTTACATTATTACCTGCCTGAATGTAATTTGAGGCTCGTGTAACTGATGGTAACTTGTTCGTGTTATTATAAATAACATGAGCAAGGCAATCTGGTGGTTGTTCACTTTTGATATAGTAACGAACATAATCAATTTCAAATACACTAGGAAAAACTGTATTTGCATTAGGAGCATTTTTTCTTGATTGTATAGCAAGGTTCAATCTAATATGCATACTCTGCAAAGGATATGATGACTGCATAAAATAGACACCCGCTCCAATATCTTCCCCACATGATACTACTTGCCCCGAAATTGTCATAAATCTGTGAAGAGTCCTAACAGTATTTCCATCAATTTGCCAAACGATTTTATCAAAGTCAAAAATGCATGTAAAAACGTGCCATTGAGAAAAATCGCCGGCATTATCCAATTCGAAAGGGCAATCTACGTGATTATCAATATTGCCACCAGGGGCATGATGAATACAACAAGTAAATTTGTTTATATTGTCGCCTGTTACTTCAAAAAAATCAATCTCATTCCAACCTGGACCACCAAATGTCCAAAATGCCGGCCAAAATCCTTTGCCTTTAGGCATTCGACATCGAGCCTCATATTTTCCATAGTAGAATTTCTGATTCGAGTAAATTTCACCTGTTGTATAATCAAAAGTATCAATTTTGAAAATATATGGCTCCCAACTCGTTACCACTTTTCCAATAATTGGGTTTGTAGGTTTTTTTGCGATAATCTTAAGAGTTCCATTGCTTACTTCAATATTTTCGGGCAAATGCCATGCCTTTTGATCTTTAAAAAAAGGATCTCTTATCACTCCCGTCTCTGGAAACCATTTTGATAAATCTAAACTATTTCCGTCAAAATTATCTTCAAATACTAAATAATAATTTCCTTTATTACACTTAGGCATTGATGGAAAAAAGACACCCTCTTTCGGGCATGATACATGTTGTCCATATCCTAAATACGACAAAAAAAGAAATAAGGAAAAAGATAAAAAATTTTTCATCACTCACCCCCTTTCTTGTTTTCAATTTCGGAAAGACGTTTTTCTAATTGGATGATATACAGTGTCAATTCTTCCACTTTTTGTATCAGAATCGCGTTCATTTCGCCAATATTTAGACCGTTTGCTTTCACTTCGGCGGCAGAGGGAACGTTGGGGAGGTGATTGTTTTCAGTAATAAATTGCTCTATTTCGTTTAGGGTGGGGAGTTTGTAGTCTTTGCCAAACACATAATCGGGCCAGCAAGGAGCATTCGTAACCCGAACCCCTCTTGCACACATCATCCCATTCCCAAAAACAGTAAAAACATCATCCAAACTAGAATAATTCATTTGAGTTACCGCAAATGCTTTAGCTAATTCATTATCTACTTGAATTTGATTCATATATTCATAGTCTCCAATATTGGAATTTCTTGTGGTAATAGCGTCTGCATATACAGTTTTAATAAAGGCTATATTAGTTGCTAAATTATCTGAAACAACTAAAGACTGGGGACTTCCGGTCAATGTTCTAAGTTGTACACCCGATATAGTGGCACCACCCGCATTTAGATGACCTGTCATGTTTACATTTTGTGCTTTCAATAGTTGATTCACCGTTAAGTTATCAATATTTATACTTGGAATGCTTAAATTATCAACTGACAAATTAGAAAAAGTTGCGTTTTGAGCGTTTAAAGATTTTGCTTTCAAATTTCCGGCAATGTTTGCCTTTTGCACACTTAAAGAATCTGCTACCAAATTTCCTGTTATATTTGCGCTTTTGGCGCTCAAAGCGCCGATGACTTCCAAGTTTGCCGGCTGGGACACTGTGCCCACCGTTACTTTTCCTTTTAAATTACTGATTCCGTTAACCGTAGCAGTTTCTGCTTTCAACTTGTTTACAGATAGACTATCAAGGATACCCGAAATATTTAGTTTGTTGGCTGTTAAAGAACCTGCTGTTAATGTTCCTGAAATTTCGGCGCTTTGCGCCTTCAGCAAACCATTTATTTCAAGTTTGGCGGTCAGGGGTTGGGAAACGGATGTACCGATTCCCATATTTCCGAAATTGTCTAATGTAACCGTGTTCCATCTGATAGTGGAGCCGGGGGCATCCGTTGAAGTAGTTTGCAAGAAAAGTCCGCCCGAATTATTGAAACTGATTCGTGAAGCAGCCCCTGCTTGAATTCTCACATCATTAGCGCCCACAGTATAAGTATTTTTTCCTATGTTATGGTTGTTTGAAACATCTTGGAATGTCCAGATGTTTCCAATTTGGAAATTTGTGTGAAGTGTACCGGAAACGCCAATCCCTAATTTTTCTTCAATATTGGCAGTTTGAGCGTTTAGTATATTTGTTTTGGTAGTATCTGCAATGGTAGCATTTTTTGCGGTTAATTTATCCGTTATATTTGCACTCGTTGCTTTAAACGAGCCACTTACCTCTAATTTTGTCTGTGGGGCGGCAATGGTGTCTATCCCCACATTTCCGTTATTGGCTAAAGTAACTGTATTCCATCCGGGTATTGTGCCGGCGCTGCCTTTGGGTGTGGTTTGTAAAAGAATATCACCGGAATTATTGAAAACCATGCGAGAGGCAAAACCTAAACTGATTCGTGTGTCCGTACCATTTTTGATATAATTATTTCTTCCGATAATATTTTGGTCGCTTAGGTCTTGGAAAGTCCAAAG
>Ga0209628_10000975_pt1 | contig 18040 bp, 15 predicted proteins | sample TergutCu122P4_FD_187285 | JGI IMG/M metagenome (GOLD analysis project Ga0209628, IMG submission 187285) | Cubitermes ugandensis P4 segment gut microbial communities from Kakamega Forest, Kenya - Cu122 P4 (SPAdes) (version 2) | ecosystem: Host-associated > Arthropoda: Insects > Digestive system...
TGGGCATCGGCGGCGAAGGCTTCGGTGGCGCGCACGTAATCGGCCAGCGCCGCGTAATCGGCGCTTTGGGGGCGCATGGGGCGCGCGGCTTGCAGCGCCTGGCCATCGCCCAGGCGTTGGCTCAACTCGGCCAGTTGCGCCAGCCGCGCTTCGGCGGCATCGGCCTGCGCCTGCAAGGCGGCCAGACCTTGCGCGTGCGCGCTGGCCTGGCGTTGGCTGCCGGCCTGGCGCTGCTGCTCGTGTTCACCGCGCAGCGCGGCCGCATCCGCGTTGGCCTGTTGTATGGCGCGCGCGGCGCGAATGCCGGATGCGGCCAGCAGCACTGGCAGGATTAGCGGGGAAACGATGGCAGTGGTTGGGCCGCTCATGGCTGGGGAATATAGCTAACCAGGATATTTCACCGTGGCATGAAAAATCCGTTCTTTGTCCGGGTTCCTGGGCAGGGGATTTTTTACGCTGGCAGCACCGGCCCGGCCAGTACCTTGAATACCGTGCCGTGCCCCAGCCGCGAGCGCAGGGTTATGGAGTGGCCCAGGCTGCCGGCCAGGCGGCGCGCGATTGACAGGCCGATGCCCATCCCGCCGTTGGCGTTTTCGGCTTGCACTTTGTAGAACTCGCCAAAGACTTTTTCACGCTCTTCGGCGGCGATGCCGATGCCGGTGTCCCACACTTCCAGGCTGACCGCGTTGCCGCGCTTGCGCGCGGCCAGCAAGACGCCGCCATGTGTGGTGTAGCGGACGGCGTTGGATACCAGGTTGGACAGGATGCGGCGCAGTATCACCGGGTCGGTGTTCAGGCTGACGGGCAGCGGCCGCACGCGCAGGGTCAGCCCTTTTTGCACGGCCAGCGGGCGAAATTGCGCTTCGATGGTGGTCAGCAGCTCGCTCAAGTCCACCGGCTGGGTTTGCAGCTCCGGCGGCCCGGCGTCCAGCCGGGCCAGGTTGAACAAGGCGTCAAACTGGGCGTTGATGGCTTGCGTGGATTTCATGATCCTGGCCGCGATTTCGTTGGCCATTTGCGGCTCGTCGTGCAGCCATTGGGCGTAGATGCTCAGGGCGTTGACGGGTTGCTTGAGGTCGTGTGCGGCGCTGACCAGGTAGCGCCCGTGTGAGCGCAAGGCTTTTTGCGCGGCGCTGGTTTTCATGCGCAGCGACTCGATCAGCCGCTGGCTGCGGTAGCCGCGCACGATGCCGCGCAGCGCCAGACGGTGCATCCGGCCCGCCGCGCCAAGCATCAGCGTCCACAGCAGCAGCACGGCGGCGGCCAGGCCCAGGCTGGGCGCGGCGGCGGCCAGCGGCTGGGCGGATGTGGCGGTGCTGATGGCCATGCAAACAATCACGCAGCCAATCAGCGTCAGCAAAAAGTCCCGGCCAGCGGGCACGTATGCCGACAGCCACGCCATCACCATGACGCCAGCGCAGGCCAGCAGCAGCCAGCAAGCCAGCTCTTGCGCCACTGGCAGGCGGCCGGCAAAGACCAGCGGGGCCGCGCCCCAGCTGATGGCGTGGACAAACCAGATCCAGCGCAGCTTGCGCGCAAAGTCCAACTGCCGTGGCAGCGGTTGCGTGCGAATTACTTGCGCGTAACGCCGCCAGGTCAGGTAACGGCCCGCCGACAGCGCGCACCACAGCGCACCCCAGATAACCACCAGCGCCGGCGGAGCGTATTCCCAGGAGACGGCGCATATGGCCAGCGCCGAAAACGCCGCGCCAAGCTGTGTGGTACGCAGTCCATTCATTACCAGGCCGAACTGACCGGCTTCGACCCGCTGCGCTTCGGTGCCGTTGGTGTTCATTGATGTCTGGTCACGCGGCTTTTCCACCTGTTTGCCGCCCCTGCCGCGCAATTGCCGCCTGCGCGGCAATGACAGGAGGAGGTGAAAGCCCGCCACGGACCGTGCTCCCTTCAATCATTTCAATCATTTGCTTGCCACATCCCCGCACTGCGCGCGCTGGCGCAGCGCGTAATCCATTACCACCAGCGCCAGCAGCGCCTCGGCGATCGGGGTGGCGCGGATGCCTACGCAGGGGTCGTGCCGCCCTTTGGTGATGACTTGCACCGCTTCGCCGGCCTGGTTGATCGATTCGCGCGGCAGCAAGATAGAGCTGGTGGGTTTGACGGCCAGCGCCACTTCCAGCTCTTGCCCGGTGCTGATGCCGCCCAGCACGCCGCCGTCGTGATTGGTGACAAAGCGCGCGCCGCCGCGCCCGTCGGGGCGCAGCGCGTCGCCGTGCATGCTGCCCAGGTGGCTGGCGCTGGCAAAGCCGTCGCCGATTTCCACACCCTTGACGGCGTTCAGGCCCATCATGGCGTGCGCGATGGCGGCGTCCAGCCGGTCATAGACTGGATCGCCCAGCCCGGCTGGCACGTTTTGCGCCGTCACGCGCAGGCGCGCGCCGCATGAATCGCCGGCCTTGCGCAGCGCTTGCATGTATTGCTCGATGGCCGACACATCAGCCACGGGGGCAAAGAAGGGGTTGCGGTCAACGTGCTGCCAGCTTTCAAAGCCGATGGCCAGCTCGCCCACGTGCGTCATGCAGCCGCGAAATGTGGTGCCATATTGCTGGCGCAGCCACTTTTTGGCCACCGCGCCAGCGGCCACGGTGGGCGCGGTCAGGCGCGCGGACGAGCGCCCGCCGCCGCGCGGATCGCGCAGGCCGTATTTGCGCCAGTAGGTGTAGTCGGCATGTCCGGGGCGAAAGCTGCTGGCGATGCCGCCATAGTCCTTGCTGCGCTGGTCGGTGTTGCGGATCAGCAGGCAGATCGGCGTGCCGGTGGTTTGGCCTTCATACACGCCGGAGAGGATTTCCACCTGGTCGGCCTCGTCGCGCTGGGTGACAAACTGGCTGGTGCCGGGGCGGCGGCGGTCCAGATCGGGCTGGATGTCGTCCGCGCTCAAGGCCATGCCAGGCGGGCAGCCATCAATCACGCAGCCGATGGCCGGGCCGTGCGATTCGCCAAAATTGGTGACTGCAAACAAGGTGCCGATGGTGCTGCCGCTCATGGGAATCATTATCACCATCAGTCACTTGTGCGCCGCTGTTTGAATTGATGCATGTCATAGCCACGCCAGCCGAGCCGCCTAGCATATGAAGTCTTTGCCTGCGCAAAGCGCGTTTTTCCGCCACCTTGCATCACCACCCAATTTGCAGCCTGCCCATGTTCCGTATCTCCCAATACATGCACGATCTGGCCCGGGCCGAGGCCACGGGCAACTACCCCGCGCCCGCGCGGCGCGGCCAGGGCGCCGGGCCGCCGGGGCCGGTGGTGATCTGGAACCTGATCCGCCGCTGCAACCTGACCTGCAAGCACTGCTACGCCTTCAGCGCCGATCACGACTACCCGGGCGAGCTGAGCCTGCCGCAGGTGTACGGCGTGATGGACAACCTCAAGGCCTTCAAGGTGCCGGTGCTGATCCTCTCTGGCGGCGAGCCGCTGCTGCGGCCCGACATTTTTGAGATTGCCACGCGCGCCAAGGGGATGGGGTTTTACGTCGGCCTGTCCACCAACGGCACGCTGATCGACGCCCCGCTGGCCGGGCGCATTCACGCCACTGGCTTTGACTACGTGGGCATCAGCCTGGACGGCATTGGCGCCACGCACGACAAATTTCGCCGCCTGCAAGGCGCGTTTGACCGCTCGCTGGCCGCCGTGCGCCTGCTGCAGCGGCTGGGCACCAAGGTCGGCCTGCGCTTTACCATGACCGAGCTGAACGCGCACGATCTGCCAAACCTGCTGGAGCTGATGCACGCCGAGCAGGTGGACAAGTTTTACTTCAGCCACCTCAACTACGCCGGCCGCGGCAACGTCCACCGCGACAAGGACGCGCGCCACATCGCCACCCGGCAAGCGCTGGACTTGCTGTTTGCCACCGCCTGGGCCGACGCGCAAGCCGGCAACCCGCGCGAATACGTCACCGGCAACAACGACGCCGACGGCATCTACCTGCTGCAGTGGGTGCGCCAGCGCATGCCGCGCTGGCATGACACATTGCGCCAGCGCCTGCAAGCCTGGGGCGGCAACGCCAGCGGCGTAAACGTTGCCAACATCGACAACATCGGCGACGTGCACCCGGACACCATGTGGTGGCACCACACGGTAGGCAACGTAAAGGCGCGGCCTTTTTCAGAAATCTGGCAGGACACCAGCGACCCGCTGATGGCGGGCCTGAAAACCAAACCGCGCCCCGTACACGGCCGCTGCGGCGCGTGCGCGCACCTGTCAATCTGCGGCGGCAACACCCGCGTGCGCGCCCAGCAAACCACCGGCGACGCGTGGGCCGAAGATCCTGGGTGTTATTTGACGGATGAGGAGATTGGGGTTGCCATACCCACATTGCAATCACAAAAATGATAGCTGGCAGCGCTTGTCAGGCAAGGATTTGATGGTGTTTTATATCTCAAATCGTTGTATGGATAGCGCTGGCAGCTATGATTTATGTATCGCATCCTTTGGCTATCGTATGCGCACGGTTCAAGATTTCTCCTTCGTCATTCCCGCGCAGGCGGGAACTGCGCTGGAATGATGGGGTAAAAGATGCTCGCATACGATAGTCCTTCCGGCCCTCTGCCCTGCCCCTGCCCCGCTTGCGGGAGCGGGAAAAAATTTATTGACAGCCATGATTTTTAAAACCAGCCAAACCCTTCGCGGCGCGCTGTGCGCCCTGCTGTTTTTCGCCGCCGCGACTGGCGGGGCGCACGCGCAAGAGGGCGCATCGGCGCCTGCCGCACCGGCATCGGCCGCATCGGCGCCCGCCGTGGCAACCATCGATGCCCCGGCGCTGTTTCAGCAACATTGCGCGGTTTGCCATGGCGAGCAGCGGCTGGGGATCATGGGGCCGGCGCTGTTGCCGGAAAATTTGTCGCGGCTGAAAAAGGGCGAGGTGCTCAAGGCGATTGCCGATGGCCGCCCGGCGACGCAAATGCTGCCGTTCAAGGACACGCTCAAGCCGGATGAAATTCGCGCGCTGGCCGATTGGGTCAATACCCCGGTTGTGCCCGCGCCCAGGTGGAGCGAGCAGGACATCATCGCCAGCCGGGTGGAGACCGAGGGCTGGCGCGACTGGCCCGCCAAGCCGCAGTGGCGCGCCGCGCCGATGAATTTGTTTATCGTGGTGGAAGGTGGCGACCACCACGTGTCGCTGGTCGATGGCGACAAGTTTGAGGTGATTCACCGCTTTCCCAGCCGCTTTGCGCTGCATGGAGGGCCAAAATTCACGCCCGATGGACGCTACGTTTATTTCGGCTCGCGCGATGGCTGGATCACCAAGTACGACTTGTGGAACCTGGACGTGGTGGCCGAGGTGCGCGCGGGCATCAACATGCGCAACATCGCCGTCAGCAGCGACGGGCGGTGGGTGATGGCGGCCAACTATTTGCCGCACACGCTGGTGCTGTTTGACGCCAGCGACCTGAAGCTGAAAAAGGTCATCCCCGCCGTCAGCCTGCGCGGCGAGAAGAAAAGCTCGCGCGTATCGGCGGTGTATGACGCTGCGCCGCGCAAGAGCTTTGTCGCCGCGCTGAAAGACATCCCGGAGGTCTGGGAAATCAGCTACGACCCGAACGCGCAGCCGGTCAACGACGGCATCGTGCACGACTTTCAGTACGGCGAGGGCGACTTCAAGCCCGGCCAGTTCACCCCGCGCCGCACCTATCTGGACGAGTATGTGGACGACTTCTTTTTTACCCAGAGCTATGACGAGCTGATGGGCACCTCGCGCGACGGCACCAGGGGCCAGGTGGTAAACCTTGACGTGCGCCGCAAGATCGCCGATCTGGACATATCCGGCATGCCGCACCTGGGATCGGGTATTACCTGGAAGTGGAAAAACAGCGATGGGCAAACCCGCACCGTCATGGCCAGCACCAACCTGCGCGACGGCGTGGTGACGGTGATCGATTTGGGCAACTGGAAAAAAATCAAGGACATCAAAACCCCCGGCCCCGGCTTTTTCATGCGCAGCCACGAGGACACGCCCTACGCCTGGACCGATTCGATGATGAGCCAGCAGGCCAAGAACACCCTGACCATCATCGACAAGCGCACGCTGGAAGCGGTAGCCAGCGTCAAGGCCGCGCCCGGCCAGACGCTGGCCCACATCGAATTCACCCGCGACGGCAAATACGCGCTGGCCAGCCTGTGGGAAGACGACGGCGCGCTGATCGTGTACGACGCCGCCACCTTCAAGGAAATCAAACGCCTGCCGATGAAAAAGCCGGTGGGCAAGTACAACCTGCACAACAAGATCACGCGCTCGGAAGGCACGTCGCATTGAGCTGGATTGCTCCCTCTCCCGCTTGCGGGAGAGGCTGATGCAGCGCCGCGCGCTACCGGCTTGCGCACCGGCAGCCGGCCTGCGCACGCGGCACAACTTTTCCTTCGTCATTCCCGCGCAGGCGGGAATCCAGACAGCGCATCCACTCTCCGGTTTTAACAACGGCCCACTGGATTCCCTGTCATTCCCGCGCAGGCGGGAACTGCGCGGGAATGACGATGCTCTTTATGCCCAAATCGATATGAACTCCCAGTTCTTCGGAGAGGTTCCCGGGCAGGGGGAAAAATCTACTCACATCGCCTTGAACAAATGCGCATACAAGCGGCTCACGGCCAGCACATCCGGGCAGCCGCGCAGGGTCAGGCGCAGTTTGCCTGCCTCGTCGCGCTGCACGGTGTCGATGGCGGCGGCGCGCACCAGTGTGGAGCGGTGGATTTGCCAGAACTGGCGCGCATCCAGCCGAGGCAGCAGGTCTTTTAGCGGGGTGCGCAGCCAGTGCTCGCCGTTGGCGGTGACCACGCGCACGTATTTGTCGGCGGCTTGCAGGTACAGCACGTCAGCCACCGGCACCATGCGGATGGTGTTGCCGCCGCTGCCCGCGGAGCTGACTTGCAGTTGCATCAAAGGCGGCAGCGCCGCCGCGCCCGGTTGCAGCGCATCCAGCAGCAGGCGCAGGCGGGCGGCGGCTGCGTCAGGCGTGCTGCCTGCTACTGGATTGGTAGCTGCCAGCGCCCGCTGCGCAAGCGTTTGCCGCAGTTTGTGTACGGTTTTTTGCAGCCGCTCCTGCTGCACCGGCTTGAGCACGTAGTCCAGCGCCTGGGCCTCAAACGCCTGCACCGCGTACTGGTCGTAAGCGGTGACAAAGACCAGCGCCGGAAACGGCCCGTGGGCATCGTCCCACGCATCGGCCAGTTCGGCGGCGGCGTCCAGGCCGCTCAGGCCCGGCATCCGGATGTCAAACAGCAGCACGTCGGGTTTGAGCGCCAGCGCCTGCCGCACGGCGCTGGCGCCATCGCCCACGGTGGCGGCAATGTGCAATTCAGGCCAGGCTTGGGCCAGCTCGGTTTGCAGGGCGGCGGCCAGCAGCGGTTCGTCTTCGGCGATCAGGGCGGTGGGCATGGCAGCTCCGGTTGCATGGGCAGGGTAATGCTGATGGTGGTGCCGGCGCCGGGAGCTGATTGCACCTGCACGCGCCCCGCGTCGCCATAAGCCGAAGCCACGCGCTCGATCACTTGCGGCAGGCCGAAGTGCCCTTCGGCCCTGGGCTGGCTGGCGTCAAAGCCGGCGCCGGTGTCGCGCACCGTCAGCAGCAGCGTGTGGCCATCCGCGCGCGCGGCGCTGACTTCGATCTGACCGCCTTGCACACACGGCTCCAGCCCGTGTTTGATGGCGTTTTCCACCAGCGGCTGCAACAGCAGCGGCGGTACCGGCTGCGCGCGCAATTCATCTGGCAGGTGCAGCGCCCAGCTCAGGCGCGGGCCCATGCGAATGGCCATCAGCGCCAGATAGTCGCGCAGGCGGTCAAACTCGGCGGCCAGCGGGTGCGCCGTGGCGCGCGATGCGCTCAGGGAGGCGCGCAAAAAGCCGTCCATGCGGTCCAGCATCTGCCGGGCGGCGGCGGGGTCGGTGCCGATCAGCGCACGCAGATTGGCCAGCGTGTTGAACAGCATGTGCGGCTCCAACTGGCTTTGCAGCAGCATCAGCCGCGCTTGGGCAGCATCGCGCTCGGCGGCAGCGATTTCGGCTTGCAGCGCGGCTTGCGTGCCGCGTGCGTGAAAGAAAAAACTTGCCACCGCGCCGGCGGCGATGGTGATCAGCAGCAGCAGCGCCATATCGCGCTGTGGCAAGCTGGGCGGGCAGTCCAGCAGCCACCACGCCAGCGGCATGCCGCCACAAAAACCCACCGCGATGCCAGCGGCGGTCAGCGCCAGACCGCGCCAGCCCCTGGGCCAGCCGTGGTCGCCGTTGTTGCCGCTGTAGCGGCAATACGCGCGCGGCACCAGCAGGCGGCCAAAATCAATCGTCAGCCAGCACAGCCCGCCAATGCATACCGAATACACCAGATTCTGCAGGTAACTGGTGTGCGGCCAGTTCAGGGTGATGAAGGCCGCGATCACGGCGCAAAACGCCATCACCTGCACGCCGCGCAGCAGCATCTGAAACCAGTTGATCAGCATCGCTTGTTTGCTACGTTAAAAATAGCTGGTTGCGCTTGCCAGTCAAGCGCCGGGAGCTGATTTGACCATGAAAACGGCGAACTTTCAAAACGCCACCGTCAGCCCCACATAAGCCAGCGTGCGCACTGGCAGTTGCACCGCCAGCGACGCGGGCGGGCCGCGAAATGTGCGGATGCCTCCCGCCACCTTGACGCGCTCGCCCGTCCACGTAACGCCGGCGGTGATGACGGCGCCGCCGCCGCCCGGCATGTAGAGCACGTCAAGGGTTGGCTCCCATGCATCGTGCGTCCACGACAGCCGCGCATACAGGTTGGCGCGGCGCAGCGGGCCGCGGCTGAGCTGCTGCGCCTGCCAGCCGTAGTTGCCCGCCACCGCTGGCAGCGGCGCGCCGCAGCTGGCGGCGGCATCCAGCGCCGCATTGCGGCTGGCCCACTGCGACCAAAAACGGTTGGACGGCGCGCTGGCGTCGTACCAGCCTTCGGCGATCAGGCTGAGTTTGCTCTCGCCAGTCCAGGTGCCGCCGATCATGATTTGATGGGCATGGCCGTGCCAGCTATCGATGTAGGGCGATGCCGCACTTGGTACGGGCGCGCCGCTGGCTGGCGTTGACTGATACCTGGCGCGCTGGCTCAGGCGGTATGAGCCGTGCAGCTCCAGCGCGTCGGTGGGCACCCATGAAAAAGCCGCGCCCGCGGTGGCGCGGGTGCGCGTGCCAAAACCGGCAAAACCATACAAATCCGCCGCCCCGGCGTGCCGGTAGTACCGGCCAGCCAGCATGGCCTGGGCGCTGGCGTTGGGGTGCGCATCTGGCGCGCGCCCGCCGGTGTGCGCGGCCAGCAGCGACCACGATGAGTCGTCCCCATAGCCTTCCAGCATGACCAGCGGGCGGCCTTCCAGCGTGCGCGGCACCAGCGTGCGCCGGTCCTCGTCCTGGATCAAATCGTTGGGCCTGAAGGCATAACCCACGTCCCACGACACCACGCGCTTGCCGGCGGTGACGCGCTGCGCATGGGCCGTGTCGGCGGCATAAAACAGCTCATCCAGCCGCAGCCGCGCCTTGCCAGAGCGCCCGCCGTCCTGACTGCCAAGCGCGGTGGCGGCGGCTTCGATGCCCAGCCATTTGAGGCGCGCGCTGGCATCGATCTGCCCGGTTGCCGCCGCGCCAGCGTGGATGACATCGGGCGCCAGCCGGTGGCCTTGCGCCAGCGGGCCGGTGGTGGCGCGCTGGCGCGCTTCGCCGTAAAGGAGAACTTGCCCGGTCAGCACAGGGGCGTCTTGCGCGTGCGCGCCTTGCGCCAGCGCGATCAGCGCGGCGGCGATGACGGCGTGCCGTGCGTTCATTCCAGATTCGGGTTATTGGCCAAAAACATCGGGTTCAGCCATGCGGGCGGGATGGTGCGCGGCTTTTGCTCTGAATAAACCATGCGCGTGCGCCGGTTGTTGCCCAGCGCGTCCACCAGCACCATCTCGGTCACCCGCGTTGGCCTGGCGGCATCGTCAAACACAAAGGTGGCGGACTTGGCGAGCTTGTCGGACTGCACATAAAGATCGGCCTTGAGCGGCTGCGAATGCGCCTTGCCGACCCACAGCTCGATGCGCTGGTAGGTCACGCCCTTGCGATTGGCTTGCAGCGTCAGATGCACGGCGGGCGTGCCGTCGACCGGCTCCTCGCCGGCCTCGGCAACGCTGTAGTCCTCCGCCCAGCGCAGGGTGGAGAGGTCGCCCGCGGACGCCTCACCGAGCAGCTTTTGCATCGGCGTGATGCGCATGGGCCGCACCGAATTGGGCATGACGATCCAGTAATCGTCGCCAAGCATCAGCACCTTCTGCCCTTTTTCCGCCGGGGTCTGCATCAGAACGAGCGATTTGTGGCCGGACTGGACAAACACCGTGTAGCGTTTTTCCTTCGGTTCACCGCCATCCCTGGCCTGCGCCACCATCTTCACCTCAAGCTGCACGTCGCTGGCCGCGCTGCGGTAGCCGTCGGCTTGCAGCAGGCGCTGCTCGGGCGACGGCTGGGCGGCGGCGGCGATGGGCAGGGCGGCGAGCGCGGCGATAAAAAGCGTGTGGCGGAGGATGTTCATGTCATGCAATGTCTCATGTATAGGCCAGCGCCTGCGGAATCGGCCTGGCGACGGTTTTGCGCGCCACCCAGGCCGAGGTGATGCTGGCCAGGACGATCATCGCCAGCATGGCGGCGGCGTACAGGGTGGGGCTGATGTCCACGTTGAGCGGATAGCCGATTGAATAGCCGGGCGGCGGCGGCATCTGGATCGGAAACACGTAAAGGCCCAGCGATACCGCCAGCGCCACGGCGCAGCCGAGCACGGCGCCGATGGCGCCGATGATGATGCCTTCATAGGCGAAGGCGCGCACCAGTTGGCCGGGCAGCGTGCCGATGGCGCGCAGGGTGCCCACTTCGCGCGTGCGCTCGATGATCGACATCGACATGGCGTTGGTCACCACCGACAGCACGATCAGCACGATGATCGCCCCCAGCGCGCCGAAGATGCGGTTGTATAGGCTCCTCACCGCCTGGTAGTAATCGGCCTGCTGCTCCCAGGTGCGCACCGTGAGATTCGGGTTGGCGGCGGCAACGCGGGCGGCGGCCTCATCGGTGTGTTCGATGCGGTCGAGAAAAACGCCGATGGCGCTGACCTTGTCCGTTGTCAGCAGGCGTTTCGTGGTATCGAGGTCGGTGTAGATCAGGCGCTTGTCCAGCTCCGTCACGCCGGTCGACACCACGCCGCTGACGCGCACGTCCACCGCGTTCAGGACGCCGTCCGCCGTGGTCGCCAGCAGCGTCAGGCCGTCGCCGGGCCGCACCTTCAGGCTGGACGCCAGCCCTTGCCCCAGCAGCACCCCGGATTCGCCGTTTTGCATCACCTCGCCACTGACGAATCGAAGAAACGGCCCCTTGATCTTGAACTCGGCATCCGGGTCCACGCCGTAGGCCAGCATGATGACCGACTTGTCGCCGTTGCTGACCAGCCCGCCGAAAGAAACGCTGGGCAGCACCTGCCGCACGTTCGGATCGGCCAGCAGGTTTTGCCGCAACTGCTGCCAGTTTTCCAGCCCGAACTGGAGAGCGACATCCTCGTCTTCGGTGAAGTGTTTGGGCTGGCCCACGATCAGGTGCCCGTTCGTGCGCGCGAACGACTGCGCCAGCACCCCGTAGGTGTTGAGCGCAAAGCCTCCCGCCGTCACGATGGCGGCCGCGCCCACGGCAACGATGAGCGCCGTCATGATGGAGCGGCGCTTGTTGCGCAGCACGTTCAGCCAGGCAAAGTGCAGCCATTTCATTGGATGACTCCGTCTTGAATCATGACCACGCGGTCGCAACTGGATACCGCGCGCTCGTCGTGCGTCGCCATGAGAAAGGCCGCGCCATGCTCGTGGCATTGCTGGCGCATCAGGGCCAGCACCTGCGCCGCCGTGGCCGAGTCGAGGCTGGCCGTCGGTTCGTCGGCAATCACCAGCCGCGGCTTTTTGATGAGCGCGCGCGCAATCGCCACACGCTGGCGCTGGCCGCCCGACAACTCGTCAGGCCGGTGCCGGGCATGCGCGGCCAGGCCCACCAGGTTCAACTGTTCCATGACCCGCTCGCGCCGTTCGCGGCGCGGCACGCCCAGCAGAAACAGCGGGTAATCGACGTTCTGTTCCACCGTCATCACCGGCACCAGATTGAAGCCCTGGAAGATGAAGCCAATCCTGTCGCGGCGCAGCAGCGTCAGTTCGCCCTCATGCTGCCCGCCCTTGTCCTTCACATCGATCGCGCGGCCATCCATGAGGCACTCGCCCGCGTCCGGGTGATCGACCAGGCCGGCGATGTTCAGCAGCGTGCTCTTGCCGCTGCCCGAAGGCCCGCGCAGGCCCACCATTTCGCCCGGCATCACCTTCAGGCTGGCATCGCGCAGCGCCTGCACCGTGGTCTTGCCCAGCGGGTAGGTTTTGCTGACCGATCGCAACTCGACCGCCGGTAGCGTGCCATTCATTTCAATTGCTCCAGCAGTTGGCGCGCCTGACTTGCCTGCGGCGCATGGTGTTCGATCACGGCGTTGAGATAGCTTTTGGCCTGATCTGGCTTGCCGCCGTCCCTGGCCCAGCTTGCCGCGCGCAGCCACACATCGCCGCGAAAGCCAGGCGGCGACTGCTCAAACAGCGGACTGCCAATAACTTCCAGCAGCAGCTTGCCGCCCTGCTTGCCGCGCCCGAAAAACCCGGGCACGGCCAAAAAAGTGTTGGCGGCGGTGAACTTGACCAGCAGCGTCACCGGCACGCCACCCTGCAGTCGCGCATCGGCGGCGGGCGCAAGCAGCGCCAGCGCCTTGTCTTGCAGCGCCATGCCGTCTTCGGCGTAGCCGATCTTCTTCCACGGCAACATGGTGGCGCGCGCCTGCATCGCTGTAACCGCACCCAGATTTGCCAGCAGCAAGGGATCGCCCGGCTCGGCCTGAACCAATCGGGAAAATTTTTCGACCGCCGCCGGCACTTGCGCCGCATCCCCGGCCAGCGCCGCCTGCACATGCCGGTAGGCATCCTGAAACCGCGCCTCGTCCACCGCCGCATGTGCGCTGGCGGCAAACACGCTGGCGGCCACTGTGAACGTGAATGCGATTTTTCTCATGCTGCCCCCAAACCTCTGGTAAATCAACTGGGCCAATCGTGCGCGCCGCCGCCGGCAAACACCAGCGCTTTGCGACGAACCGCGCAAGTTGCGGCGCGAGCCGCGGCGCGGGCCGACGAAATGCGGGCGGTATTGCTCCATCCCCTGCGAAGCTGGGGTTGTGGTGATGGCGTGTATGGGCAACCACAGGAGGTTGCCCATACGCCAGTGGTTGATTCGCGGCTAGTTTGATTTCATTTCCATTTCAAAACCACAAAAATACTCTTCGTCATTCCCGCGCAGTTCCCTGTCATTCCCGCGCAGGCGGGAACTGCGCGGGAATGACAGGGAATACAGCGGGCGTTGTTGCGTGAGGATGCGTCATGGATTCCCGCCTTCGCGGGAATGACGATTTCGGGAGTTGGTTCTTCTAGTTTTGAACGCGAATTGGAATGAAACCAGCCCCCCCGCCGATGCGCCGCAGCCAGCAGCTCCTGATTCAATAGCTGCCAGAGCTTGTTCAGCAAGCATTTGCTACACTTTTAAGCATCAAAACCTTACCAATCAAGCGCTGGCAGCTATAAATTTTGTTGCGTACCGGTTTGTATCCGCAAATGCTGTAAACTTGATAAAAACACTCGGAATTATCTGGAACAGCAGGAGTTTCACATGCGCCTTACCACCAAGGGACGGTTCGCGGTTACTGCCATGATTGATCTGGCGCTGCGTCAGGACAGCGGGCCGGTGACGCTGGCGGCGATCAGCAAGCGGCAGGACATTTCGCTGTCGTATCTGGAGCAGCTTTTTGGCAAGCTGCGCCGCAATGATCTGGTGGAATCCACGCGCGGCCCCGGCGGCGGTTATTCACTGGGGCGCCAGGCCAGCGACATCACGGTGGCCGACATCATCGTGTCGGTGGACGAGCCGCTGGACGCCACGCACTGCGGCGGCCGCGAAAACTGCAACGGCGGCGGCGGCCGCTGCATGACGCACGATTTGTGGACCACGCTGAACGCGCGCATGTTGGAGTTTTTGCAATCGGTCACGCTGCAAAAGCTGGTGGACGAGCAAAGCGGCAAGGGCGTGGAGGTGGAGCACAAACCGGCGGCCAAGCGCGCCATCTCCAGCGCGCCGGTGGTCAAGCCGATCCGCGTGAAAGCGCCCAATTCGGTCTTTGCCCTGGGCGGCATGGTCAACAAATAACCGGCGCGGCCGTCATGACCCAGACCACGCATTTGCCCATCTACATGGACTACGCCGCCACCACGCCGGTCGATCCGCGCGTGGTAGAGGCCATGATCCCGTGGCTGCGCGGGCACCACGGCAACCCGGCCAGCAGCAGCCACGCCTGGGGCTGGGAGGCCGAAAACGCCGTGGAAACGGCGCGCGCGCAGGTGGCCGGGCTGATCGGCGCCGATGCGCGCGAGATCGTCTGGACTTCCGGCGCCACCGAGTCCGACAACCTCGCCATCAAGGGCGCGGCGCATTTCTACAAGACCAAGGGCCGGCACCTGATCACCGTCAAGACCGAGCACAAGGCGGTGCTCGACACCCTACGCGCGCTGGAGCGCGAGGGTTTTGAAGTGACATACCTCGACGTGCAGCCCGACGGCCTGCTCGACCTGGACGTCTTCAAGGCCGCGCTGCGCCCGGACACCATTTTGGCCAGCGTCATGCTGGTCAACAACGAGATCGGCGTGATTCAGGACGTGAACGCCCTCGGCGCGCTTTGCCGCGAGCGCGGCGTGCTCTTTCATGTCGATGCCGCGCAGGCCACCGGCAAAGTCGCCATCGACCTGCGACGCCAGCCCATCGACCTGATGAGCCTGGCCAGCCACAAGACCTACGGCCCCAAGGGCATCGGTGCGCTGTACGTGCGCCGCAAGCCGCGCGCGCGCCTCGAGGCGCAAATGCACGGCGGCGGGCACGAGCGCGGCATGCGCTCGGGCACGCTGCCCACGCACCAGATCGTCGGCATGGGCGAGGCTTTCCGCATCGCCCAACAAGAAATGGCGCGCGACAACGAGCATGCCTGGGGCCTGCACCACCGCCTGCTTGAAGGTTTGCGCGACGTGCCGCAAGCCTTCCTCAACGGCCACCCCACGCAGCGCGTGCCGCAGTGCGTGAACATGAGCTTCAACTACGTCGAGGGCGAGTCGCTGATGATGGGCATCAAGGGGCTGGCCGTCAGCAGCGGCTCGGCCTGCACCTCGGCCAGCCTGGAACCCAGCTACGTGTTGCGCGCCCTGGGCCGCAGCGACGAGCTGGCGCATTCGTCGCTGCGCATCACCTTCGGGCGCTTCACCACCGCGCAGGAGATCGACTACGCGATCAGCGCCATCCGCGAAAACGTGAGCCGCCTGCGCGAGCTTTCCCCGCTGTGGGAGATGCACCAGGAAGGGATCGATTTGTCCACCGTGCAGTGGGCTGCGCATTGATTTTTGGCGTTGAGCGTTTGGCGTTTGGCGTTGAGCGTAAAAACCCCAGCACCGCACGCTAAACGCTAAACGCTCAACGCTCAACGCAAAACCAAGGAATTCATCATGGCCTACTCCGACAAAGTCATCGACCATTACGAACACCCCCGCAACGTCGGCAGCTTCGACAAGGGCGACGCCAGCGTGGGCACCGGCATGGTCGGCGCGCCCGCCTGCGGCGACGTGATGAAGCTGCAAATCAAGGTCAACCCGGCCACCGGCGTGATCGAGGACGCGCGCTTCAAAACCTACGGCTGCGGCTCGGCCATCGCGTCGAGTTCGCTCGTCACCGAATGGGTCAAGGGCAAAACGCTGGAGCAGGCCGCCGAGTTGAAAAACAGCCAGATCGCCGAAGAACTGGCGCTGCCGCCGGTCAAGATCCATTGCTCCATCCTGGCCGAAGACGCCATCAAGGCCGCCGTGCAGGATTACAAAAGCAAGCACGCGGCTTGAAATTTGACGCCAAACGCTCAACCCAAAATAATGCCAGTCACCCTCACCGAAGCCGCCGCGCGGCACGTCAGCAAATACCTCGCCAAACGCGGCAAGGGCCTGGGCGTGCGCCTGGGCGTCAAAACCACCGGCTGCTCGGGCCTGGCCTACAAGCTCGAATACGTGGACGAAGCCGCGCCCGAAGACGCGCTGTTCGAGCAGCACGGCGTCAAACTCATGGTCGATCCCAAAAGCCTGGCCTACATCGACGGCACCGAACTCGACTACGTGCGCGAGGGGCTGAACGAAGGCTTTCGCTTCAACAACCCCAACGAGCGCGACCGCTGCGGGTGCGGGGAATCGTTTCGGGTTTGACGGCAATACAGTTCAGATAAGCGCACAGACTCATGATTTCGTCATTCCCGCGCAGGCGCATAGGCGCTAACTTAAGGCTTTTCCCGGCCGTTCGGGCTGAGCTTGTCGAAGCCTCGCACCCCGGCTTCGACAAGCTCAGCCCGAACGGATGTGGCTTAAGTTCAATACTGTTCAGTTAAGAGGTTTCGTTTCAAGTCGTCATTCCCGCGAAAGCGGGAATCCAGTGGGCCTTGGTTATGACCGGAAGATGGATACGTCGCCTGGATTCCCGCCTTCGCGGGAATGACGAAATCATGGGTCTGCGCTTAACCAAACAGTATTGGGCTTAAGTTAGCGCCGATGCGCGAAAGCGGGAATCCAGGAATGCCGCCTCGAAACCACCGTCTCTGGATTACCGCTTTCGCGGCAATGACGGCCTTGATTGAACCGTATTGGTTTAACTTCTCATCCGCCCGGCGCGCCACCAGATACACTCCAACACAAGGAGATTCATCATGCCAACACTGATCCAAACCGGACGCCGTGTTTTTTTGCGCCTGGCTCTCGCACTCGGCCTGCTGGCCGCAAGCGCCCTGCCCGCACTGGCGGCCACGGCCTATTACGTGGACGCCAGCGGCAGCCAGCATGGGCCGGTCACGCTCACCGATACGCTGGCCGATAGCAGCTTGCCCATTGCGCTGGGCGTCGATGGCCAGGCGAGTTGGTATCTGTGCAGCGGGCCGCTGACCTATGACGACACCATCACCATCATCGGCGACGTGAACCTGATCCTGGGCGACAACTGCGACATGCGCGTGACAAGCAGCAGTGGGAGCGCCGGCATCTCCGTGACCGGCACGGACGGCACGGGCATGGTCAACAGCCTGACGGTTTGGGCGCAGTCGGCCAGCGCCGCCGGCAATGGCCCCTCCATCCAGGGCCGTCTGACGGTCGAGGGCGACGGCGGCGGCGCCGGTATCGGCGGCAGCTTCTGGGTTCAAGATGGCGGCACGGTAGTCATTAACGGCGGTACCGTGACCGCCATCGGCGGCATGTTCGGCGCCGGCATTGGCGGCAGCGGCTTTGGCAATGGCGGCATCACCACCATCAACGGCGGCATGGTGACCGCCACGGGCGGCGTCAATGGTGCCGCTGGCATCGGCGGCGGCGGCGGCGGCTGGGTGCATGATGGCGGCACGACCACCATCCACGGCGGCACGGTCATCGCCACCGGCGACTACGGTGGCGCTGGCATCGGCGGCGGCAGCTTCGGCGGGGGCGGCACGATCTTCATCGACGGCGGCACAGTGACCGCTACCGGCGGCAGCCACGCCGCGGGCATCGGCAGCGGCTGGGACGGCGATGGCAGCAGCCAGTCCATCACCATCAATGGCAGCGCCACCGTCACCGCCAGGGGCGGCGACGGCGGCGGTGCTGGCATCGGCTCCGGCACTGCCGACTGGGCAACACCGTTGGACCCCGGCATGATCGTCATCGACACGACAGGCACGGTGCAGGCCTATGGCGGCGTGGACTACGGCTCCAGCACGGCGGGCGCGGATATCGGCCAGGGCAGCTATAACGCTGTCGACGGCAACGGCGCGGTATCGATTCCCACCCACACCATCACCGTCACGGGCGGCGCGGGCGGCAGCATCAGCCCGGGGACACTCGATCATGTGGCCGAGGGCAGCGGCATCACCTACACCATCACGCCCGA
>Ga0209628_10000976_pt1 | contig 18038 bp, 13 predicted proteins | sample TergutCu122P4_FD_187285 | JGI IMG/M metagenome (GOLD analysis project Ga0209628, IMG submission 187285) | Cubitermes ugandensis P4 segment gut microbial communities from Kakamega Forest, Kenya - Cu122 P4 (SPAdes) (version 2) | ecosystem: Host-associated > Arthropoda: Insects > Digestive system...
GATGCGATGGCCTTGCATCAGCGCGTCGCTCATCGCGTCAAGGATGGCCTTGACGGCAGATTCGGCGTCGCGGTGCGTCAATTGCTTGAAGCGCGCCGCGAGTTCTTCGACGAGGTCGGAACGTGTCATGAAGCAGATTGAACCTGGAAACGGCGGTTGAAGGAGGCAAGTGACGCGGCGGCGCCGCCGCGTCACGTGGGTTTGCCTGAAGATTTACTTCGAATCGCTGCCGTCGAGCTTGGCGCGCAGCAGCGCACCCAGGCTGGTGGTGCCGACGTTTTCGCGTGCGGCCTGTTGATTCAGAGTGGCCATTGCTTCCTGCTGGTCAGCCATGTCCTTCTGCTTGATCGACAGTTGGATGTTGCGCGCCTTGCGGTCGATGTTGGTGACCACCGCGCTGACTTCCTCGCCTTCCTTGAGCACGTTACGGGCGTCTTCCACGCGGTCGCGGGAGATTTCGCTGGCGCGCAGGTAGCCGATGACGTCGTTGCCAAGATCAATTTCGGCGCCGCGCGCATCAACCGTCTTAACTTTGCCGGTGACGACCTGGCCCTTGTCGTTGACCGAGGTGAAGGTCGTGAAGGGATCGCTGTCGAGCTGCTTGATGCCCAGGCTGATGCGCTCGCGGTCCACGTCCACGGCCAGCACGATGGCTTCGACTTCCTGGCCCTTCTTGTAGTTGCGCACGGCGGTTTCGCCAGGCTCGTTCCAGGAGAGATCCGACAGGTGCACCAGGCCGTCGATACCGGCGGCCAAGCCGACGAAGACGCCGAAGTCGGTGATCGACTTGATCGGGCCCTTGACGCGGTCGCCGCGCTTGGCGTTCTGCGCGAATTCTTCCCATGGGTTGGGCCTGCATTGCTTCATGCCCAGGCTGATGCGGCGCTTGTCCTCGTCGATTTCGAGCACCATGATCTCGACTTCGTCGCCGAGCGAGACGACCTTGTTGGGCGCGACGTTCTTGTTGGTCCAGTCCATTTCCGAGACGTGCACCAGGCCCTCGATGCCGGGCTCCAGCTCGACGAAGGCACCGTAGTCGGCGATGTTGGTGACCTTGCCGAACAGGCGCGTGCCTTGCGGGTAGCGGCGTGCCACGCCCATCCACGGATCGTCGCCCATCTGCTTGAGGCCCAGCGAAACGCGGTTCTTTTCGGTGTCGAATTTGAGGATCTTGGCCGTGATTTCCTGGCCGGCTTGCACCACTTCGCTGGGGTGGCGCACGCGGCGCCAGGCCATGTCGGTAATGTGCAGCAGACCGTCGATGCCGCCCAGATCGACGAATGCGCCGTATTCGGTGATGTTCTTGACCACACCGTGCACGATGGCGCCTTCTTTCAGGGTTTCCATCAGCTTGGCGCGCTCTTCGCCCATGCTGGCTTCGACCACGGCGCGGCGCGAGAGCACCACGTTGTTGCGCTTGCGGTCGAGCTTGATGACCTTGAACTCCATCGTTTTGTTTTCGTAGGGAGTCAGGTCCTTGATCGGACGGGTGTCGATCAGCGAGCCCGGCAGGAAGGCGCGGATGCCGTTGACCAGCACCGTGAGGCCGCCCTTGACTTTGCCGCTGGTCGTGCCGGTGACGAAATCGCCGGATTCGAGCGCCTTTTCGAGCGCCAGCCACGAGGCCAGGCGCTTGGCGGTATCGCGCGAGAGGATGGTGTCGCCGTAGCCGTTTTCGACGCTGCCAATGGCCACGGAGACGAAATCGCCGGCCTGGACTTCGAGTTCGCCCTTGTCGTTCTTGAATTCCTCGATTGGCACATAGGCTTCGGATTTCAGACCGGCGTTGACGACGACGTGGTTGTGTTCCACGCGCACGACTTCGGCGGTGATGACCTCGCCGGAGCGCATTTCAGAACGTTTCAGGGACTCTTCGAAGAGTTCGGCAAAAGATTCAGACATTGAGTTTCCTTGCCAATCCCGCAGGTTTCCAGACGCACCATTGCGGCTGTTTTTATGGCTGGAGATGGCGGTTGTGGGCATGAAGCCCGGGTTGTGGTGTTGAACAACCGGCCAGACCGATGCGCTGTCGCGCGGCTGGAGTCTGCCGGACCCGTGCCTGCAATCGCTTGCAGGCCAGCCTTTCAGGATGACCCGAAAGGCTGCACTTGCGCCCACCAGTGCAACACCTGCACGATCGATTGCTCGCTCGTGAGCGCGGAGTTGTCCAGAAGGCGCGCATCCTGCGCGGGCTTCAAGGGCGCGACGCTGCGCAAAGAATCCCGGGCGTCACGCGCCTCCAAGTCGGCGCAAACACTCTCTAGTGTAGCCGAAATTCCTTTGGAAATCAGTTGCTTATGCCGCCGCTGCGCGCGTTGGGCAACGCTTGCCGTGAGGTAAACCTTCAGCGGTGCATCGGTGAATACCACCGTGCCCATATCGCGTCCGTCGGCCACCAGTCCGGGCAGGCGCCGGAAGCTGCGTTGCAGCGCGAGCAATGCGGCGCGTACCGCCGGCAGCGCTGAAACGCGCGAGGCCGTCATGCCGGCGGCTTCGGTGCGGATCGCTTCGGTGATGTCTTCACCGGCCAGCAGCACGCGGCCGGCATCGAAAACCAGCGGCAGCGTGCGCGCCAGTTCGGCGATGCGCGCCTCGTTCGAGGGGGCGACCTCGATGCCGGCACGGTCGGCAGCCAGGCCGGTCACACGGTACAGCGCGCCTGAATCGAGGAAGTGATACCCGAGACGGCGCGCCAGTTCCACGGCGAGCGTGCCCTTGCCCGAGGCGGTGGGGCCATCAATGCAAATGACCGGGACGCTGCGCGGCTGGACGACCGTGAACAATGTTTCGAAGTAGCCGGGAAAGGTTTTGGCGACGCATTTCGGATCGAGGATGCGCACCGGAAGACCCGCCGGGTTCAAGGCGGCGAGCGAGAAGCACATCGCGATGCGATGGTCGTCATAGGTGTGGATGCGCGCCGGCCGCCAACTGTCTCGAGGCAGGGGGTGCACCCGGATGAAGTCGGGCCCGGTTTCCACCGTTGCGCCGAGTTTGCGCAGTTCGGTGGCCATCGCGTCGATGCGGTCGGTTTCCTTGACGCGCCAGCTTGCGATGTTGCGCAGCACGCTGGGGCGGTCGGCGTACAGCGCCATGACCGCGAGCGTCATCGCCGCGTCGGGGATGGGGTTGCAGTCGAGGTCGATCGCGCGCAGCGGCCAGGCGCCTCGGCGCACGTGCAGCCAGTTCGCGCCGCTGTCGATTTGGGCGCCCATGGCGCGCGCCGCTTCGGCGAAGCGGATGTCACCCTGGATCGAGCCGGTTCCCACGCCTTCGATGCGGATGCCGTCATGACCGGCCGTGGGCGATGCGATCGCGCCCAGTGCGATGAAGTAGCTGGCCGAGGAAGCGTCGGCCTCGACGTGGATCGAGCCCGGTGACTGGTAGCGGCTGCCGGCGGGAATGACGAAGCGCCGCCACTGTTCGCGCCGTACCGCGATGCCGAAGCGGGCGAGCAGATTCAGCGTGATTTCGACGTAAGGCTTGGAGATCAGCTCGCCGGTCACTTCGATCGTGATGTCGCGATCGGCCGCCAGCGGCAGCGCCAGCAGCAGCGCGGTCAGGAATTGGCTTGAGACGTCGCCGCGCACCTGAATCGGCGCATCGAGCCGCAACGTTTCGCGCGCGGCGGGCCGGATGCGCAACGGCGGATAGCCGGGCTTGCCCAGATAGTCGATCGCGCAGCCCAGCCGAACCAGCGCGTCGACCAGGTCGCCGATCGGGCGTTCGTGCATGCGCGGCACGCCCGAGAGTTCGAAGTCGCCGCCCAATAGCGCCAGTGCGGCCGCCAGCGGGCGCATCGCGGTACCGGCGTTGCCGAGGAACAGCTTGCCCTGCCGGGTCTGGAGTGTTCCCGCCAATCCGGTGACGCGCAGCGTATCCCCGGCGTGTTCGATGCCGCAGCCCAATTGCGCCAGCGCATCCAGCATGACGCGGGTGTCGTCCGAATCGAGCAGATCGTGAATGGTTGTCGTGCCCCCGGCCAGCGCGGCCAGCAGCAGCACGCGGTTGGAGATGCTCTTGGAACCCGGCAGCCGCACCGTACCGCCGGCACCGGACAGTGGCGGGAGGTCGAGGAAATCGGTGTCGAACATCGGGCCGGGCCTATTCGCCGGATTCGTCCGGCGCCGTGCCTGCGGGCTGCCAGCCGGCGCGCGCACGGCTGGCTGCGGCAATGGCTCTTTCGAGCGCTTGCGCATCGCCAGCGCGCATCAGCGCCTCGAAGTCATCGAGCGCGCGGCGGAAGGCTTCGGATTGCGCCAGCACCTGCGCGCGGTTGGCCAGCAGAACATCGCGCCAGATGGTCGAGTCGCTGGCCGCGATGCGTGAAAAGTCGCGAAAACCAGGGCCGGCCAGATTGAAATAGTCCATGCCGTGCGCTTGTGACACGATGCCCTGGATGAAGGCGAAGGCCAGCAGATGCGGCAGATGGCTCACCGCGGCAAAGGCCTCGTCGTGGACTTCATGCGTCATCGTCGTGACGTGGCTGCCCAGCGCACGCCAGAGATCCTTGGCGCGCTGGATGTTTGGCAGGCGCGTGTCCTGGGTCGGCGTGAGCACGACGGCGCGGTTGCGGAACAAATCGGCATCGGCGTGCCCGATGCCCGCGACTTCCTTGCCGGCGATAGGGTGCGCCGGCACGAAATAGCCGAATTTCGTTTGCAATCCCGCGCGCGCCGCCGCGATCACGTCGCCCTTGGTCGACCCCACGTCCATGATGAGTGCGCCGGGGGCGATGCCGTGGCGGATCGCCTTGAAGATGGGTTCCGACGCGGACACCGGTACCGCGACCAGAATCAGGTCGGCGCCAGAAACCGCGTTCAGCGCCGACGGCGCTGCCGCGTCGATGACGCCGAGTTGGCGCGCGCGTTCGGTGGTGGTGGGCGACTTGCTGTAGCCGATGACGCGCTTGACCAGCTTCGCGCGCTTGAGCGCGAGGGCGAAGGAGCCCCCCATCAAGCCGCAGCCGATTAATCCCAGTTGTTCGTAAATCAACGTCAAGCCTTGATCGGATAAGCGCCCAGTACCTTGTAGAAGGCGCACAGTGACTGCAGTTCTGCCAGTGCCGCCGCCACATGCGGCTGCGACGGATGGCCGTCCAGATCGATGTAGAAGTAGTACTCCCACTGGCCGGTGCGCGCCGGCCGGGACTCGAAGCGCGTCATTGAAACCTTGTTGGTTTTGAGCGGTATCAGCAGATCGTGTACCGCGCCCGGGCGGTTCGGCACCGATACCACGAGGCTGGTGCAATCGTGCCCGCTGGGCGGCGGCATGCCCAGCGTGCTCGGCAGGCAGATGACGGCGAAGCGCGTGCGGTTATAGGCATCGTCCTGGACTCCGTGCCCGGCGATGTGCAGGCCCCACTGCGTGGCCGCGCGTTCGCTGGCCAATGCGGCCCAGGCCGGATTGGTGGCGGCCAGGCGAGCGCCTTCGGCGTTGCTCGATACCGCGCGCCGCTCCGCGTTGGGTAAGTGTTTGGCCAGCCAGGCTTGGCATTGCGCGAGCGCCTGCGGGTGCGCGAGCACCGCCTCGATGCCTTCGAGCGAGTTGTCCTTGCGCAGCAGGTTATGGCGCACCAGCAGGCTCACTTCGCCGACGACGTGCGTGGGCGTGTGCAAAAACATGTCGAGCGAGCGCGTGACGACTCCCTCGTTGGAGTTTTCGACGCCGACCACCCCGTACTGCGCGCTGCCGGAGGCGGTGGCATGGAAAACCTCGTCGAAGCTGGCGCAGTAGATCAAATCGGCCGCGCCGCCAAAGTATTCGGTCGCGGCCTGTTCGCAGAAGGTTCCCTCAGGCCCGAGCACGGCCACCCGCTGCGGCGATTCGAGCGCCAGACAGGCCGACATGATTTCGCGCCAGATTGCCGAGACGTGCGCGCCCTTGAGCGGGCCGGGATTGATGCCCGCGACCTTCTCGATCACCTGTGCCACGCGGTCGGGCCGGAAGAATGGCGTGCCCTCACGCTTCTTGACTTCGCCGACCTGCTCGGCGACGCGTGCACGCTGGTTCAACAGCGCGAGTAACTGCTCGTCCAGGGCATCGATCTGCATGCGCAGATCGGCCAGGCTGGCGGAAGGAGGGGGTGGTGGCGGGGGGGCGTTGTTCGAAGTCATGCGGTTCAAGCGTGGAGGCGCGGAATTCTCGCATGCAGACCGCCAGCGTCTATACGCCCGCACGGCGGGTTGGGGCGAAATCGGGCGGCTGGGCCGCCCACTCATCCCGATTGCGAGGTTGCGAGATTGCGAGCCAACGCGGCCCTGAAAAGACGATGAACAGGCTCTCTCAGGGCGTGGGGGATTTATTTAGCGCGTTTCGGATCTTTCTTTTTCGCGTCGGCAGCGGCGGCGGGTTTGTCGCCGGTTGGCGCGCCCAGCGCCTTGGCCACGGCCTGGTCGAGGGTATGCAGTTTCGCTTCGACTTTTTCGCGCGTGTCGTTCACGAGCTTTTGCGTCAGGGCGGATTGCAACTGGGCGTTCAGGTTCTGGAACTTTTTATTGATTGGCGAGCTGATCCATGCATTGAGCTGGGTCAGTTCGTCTTCAGTGAAGTTCTGCTCCATGAGCGGGCCAATGGTCGAGGGCGCAAGCTGGATGGCCTTGTCGCGCACGATCGGATAGGTTTCGTCGAAATACTTGCGCAGCTCGGCATCGGCCGCTTTCGTGGCTTCTTCGCGCTTTTCGGCGGGTACCTTTTCCATCAGGTAATCGGAACCGGCCCTTGCGATGGGCAGGCTGGCTTGTTCGACCAGGGACTTGGACAGCGCCTCAAGACCGGGACGCTGCAATTCAAGGAACTGCTTGACCAATGCCGCCTTGTTGTTCTGCGCCCAGGCAAACGATGTCGTGGCGAGGGCGGCAGCCAGCAGGGCCAGTTTGATTTGTTTCTTCACTGAAGGTTCTCCGTTGAGGGTGAATGGATGTTGCCGTCGGCGTCGCTCTCGCCGTTGGCGTCATTTTCAACGATGCGCTGCAGCCCACTGAGCTTCGCGCCCTCGTCCAGACCGATGAGGGTGACTCCCTGTGTAGCGCGGCCAAGCTCTCGGATTTCAGCAACGCGGGTTCGCACCAGCACGCCCTTGTCGGTGATCAGCATGATCTCGTCATCCGCATGGACCAGGGTCGCGGCAACCACCTTGCCGTTGCGTTCGCTTTGCTGGATTGCGATCATGCCCTTGGTTCCGCGGCCGTGGCGGGTGTATTCGGTAATATTTGTTCTCTTTCCGTAACCGTTTTCGGTGGCGGTGAGCACGCTCTGGTGTTCGTCCTCGGCCACCAGCATCGCGATGACGCGCTGGCCTTCCTCAAGCCACATGCCGCGTACGCCGCGTGCGTTGCGGCCCATCGGACGCACGTCATTCTCGTCAAAGCGCACCGCCTTGCCGCCGTCGGAGAACAGCATCACGTCATGCGTGCCGTCCGTGAGCGCGGCGCCGATCAGGTAGTCGCCCGGGTCGAGGTCCACGGCGATGATGCCGGCTTTGCGCGGATTGCTGAATTCGTCGAGCGAGGTTTTCTTGACGGTGCCCATCGAGGTCGTCATGAATACGTACTCGTTGGCCGGGAAGTCGTGTTTGTCGCCCGTCAGCGGCAGCACGACCGTGATCTTTTCGCCTTCTTGTAACGGGAACATGTTGACGACCGGCCGGCCGCGCGAGCCGCGCGAGCCGGAGGGCACTTCCCAGACCTTGAGCCAGTACAGGCGCCCGCGGTTGGAGAAGCACAAAATGTAATCGTGCGTGTTGGCGATGAAGAGTTGGTCGACCCAGTCGTCTTCCTTGGTGGCGGTGGCCTGCTTGCCGCGTCCGCCGCGCCGCTGCGCGCGGTATTCGCCCAGCGGCTGGCTCTTGATGTAGCCGCTGTGCGAGAGGGTGACCACCATGTCCGTCGGTGTGATGAGGTCTTCGGTCGAGAGGTCGTAGCCGCTGTGCTCGATCTGGCTGCGGCGCGCGCCCAATTTGGTTTGCCCGAATTCCTGCTTGAGCGCCTTCAGTTCGTCGCCGATGATGAGCGACACGCGCTCGGGCCGGGCGAGGATGTCCAGCAGGTCTTCGATTTCGGCCATCACCTCTTTGTATTCGGCCACGATCTTGTCCTGCTCCAGCCCGGTCAGGCGTTGCAGGCGCATCTGCAGGATTTCCTGCGCCTGGGTGTCGGAGAGGCGATACAGCCCGTCCGCGCCCATGCCGAAAGTGGCATCCAGGTTCTCGGGCCGGTAGTCGCTGGCGCTGATGACGGCGCCGTCGGCGCGCGTGCGCGTGAGCATCTCGCGTACCAGCTTGCTGTCCCAGGGGCGGCTCATCAACTCGGCCTTGGCCACCGGCGGGGTGGGGGCGCCGCGGATGATGGCGATGAATTCGTCGATGTTGGCCAGCGCCACCGCCAGGCCCTCGAGCACGTGGCCGCGTTCGCGCGCCTTGCGTAATTGATAAATGGTGCGCCGCGTGACCACTTCGCGGCGGTGCTGCAGGAAGACCTCGATCAGGTCCTTGAGGTTGCACAGCTTCGGCTGGCCGTCCACCAGGGCGACCATGTTGATGCCGAAGGTGTCCTGCATCTGCGTTTGCTTGTACAGGTTGTTGAGTACCACCTCGGGTACTTCTCCGCGCTTGAGTTCGATCACCAGGCGCATGCCTGATTTGTCGGACTCATCCTGGATATGGCTGATGCCTTCGAGCTTTTTCTCGCGCCACAGCTCGGCCATGCGCTCTTGCAGCGTCTTTTTGTTGACCTGGTAGGGCAATTCGTCGACCACGATGGCCTGGCGCTGGCCTTTGTCGATATCCTCGAAATGGCATTTGGCGCGCATGACCACTTTGCCGCGGCCGGTGCGGTAACCCTCGCGGATGCCGTTGATGCCGTAAATAATCCCGGCGGTGGGGAAGTCGGGCCCCGGCACGATCTCCATCAACTCGTCGATGGTGGCCTGCGGGTGCGCCAGCAGGTGCAGGCAGGCATCGACCACCTCGTTGAGATTGTGCGGCGGGATGTTGGTGGCCATGCCGACCGCGATGCCGCCGGCGCCGTTGACCAGCAGGTTCGGCAGGCGCGAAGGCAACACGAGCGGTTCTTTTTCGGAGCCGTCGTAATTGGGGCCGAAATTGACGGTTTCCCTGTCGATATCCGCCAGCATTTCATGGGCGATTTTTGCCAGCCGGATTTCGGTGTAGCGCATTGCCGCGGCCATATCGCCGTCGACCGAGCCGAAATTGCCCTGGCCGTCGACCAGCATATGGCGCATGGAAAAATCCTGCGCCATGCGGACGATGGTGTCATAGACCGATTGATCGCCGTGCGGATGGTATTTACCGATCACGTCGCCGACGATGCGCGCCGACTTTTTATAGGGCCGGTTCCAGTCGTTGTTGAGCTCGTGCATTGCGTACAGTACGCGCCGGTGCACTGGCTTGAGCCCATCGCGCGCATCGGGCAAGGCGCGTCCTACGATCACGCTCATGGCGTAGTCGAGGTAGCTGCGGCGCATCTCCTCTTCCAGGCTGACAGGGAGAGTTTCTTTGGCGAACGAGGTCATGTAAGTGGGCCTGCGGCAGGGATCGAAGATTCTACGCCGCCGCCTGGGTGTCGCTCCGTAACAACACAAGGGCATAGATTCGGTCATTTGGTTGGGTTTCGCTGGCCTTCTTTCTCGTGTTTGCCAAACACCCTATGGCACAATGTTCTTCAACGTTTTGAGTGATGGTCACGCAAAGCGTCTGTGATTCGCAGCGCGGCTGCGGCTTTTTCCCCAAGAGGAGAACCATGAAGAAACTAAACAAAGTGGCAATGGTGTTTGCAGTCGCTGCGTTCGCCACTGCCGCCGGCGCGCAGACTCGCGTCACCGCCGCGAACGGTGGCAACGTGATCGACAACTGGCAAAACAGCACCAGTGAGTTGGTTTGGAAAAACGGCACAAACGAACTGTGCTGGCGCGATGCCAACTGGACGCCTGCCACGGCAGCCGCTGGCTGCGATGGCGCTTTGGTTGCCGCCAAGCCCAAGGAGCCGACAAAGGTTGTTCCCCCGCCGGTAACCCCGCCGAAGAAGGGCGAGGAGCCGGTTATCGCTTCGAAGGTAACTTACGCTGCTGACGCCTTCTTCGACTTTGACAAGTCGGTGCTCAAGCCCGAAGGCCGTGCGAAGCTGGATGATCTGGTTTCGAAGATCCAGCACATCAACCTCGAAGTGATCGTCGCGGTCGGCCACACCGACTCGATCGGTACCGATGCGTACAACCAGAAGCTGTCGGTGCGTCGTGCCGAAGCCGTGAAGGCCTATCTGGTCTCCAAGGGCATCGAGAAGAGCCGCATCTACACCGAAGGCAAGGGTGAGAAGCAGCCGGTTGCTGACAACCGTACCCGCGAAGGCCGCGCGAAGAACCGCCGCGTGGAAATCGAAGTGGTCGGCACCCAGAACGCCCGCTGATCCGAGAGGATTCTCAAATAACCCCGCCTTGGTGCGGGGTTTTATCGACTGCCCCGCTGTAGCGGGGCTTTTTTATGTGCGATTCATAATTGCGGGATGACAAATAAGCTCAGTGCCAATGTGGATCCGGCCGAATTGGCCAAGTTTTCCGAGCTTGCGCATCGCTGGTGGGACCCCGAAAGCGAGTTTCGGCCGTTGCATGAAATCAATCCGTTACGGTTGGAATGGGTCGAGAGCCTTGTGCCGATCGCGCAGCGCCAGGTGCTTGATGTCGGCTGCGGCGGCGGTATCTTGTCCGAGGCGATGGCACGGCGAGGCGCACAAGTGACGGGAATCGATCTGGCGGAACGCCCGCTCAAGGTAGCGCAACTGCATGCGCTGGAGACCGGCACGCGCGGTGTGCAATACCGCCGGATCAGCGCCGAAGACCTCGCAGCCGAACAGCCGGCGAGTTTCGATCTCGTCACCTGTATGGAAATGCTTGAGCACGTGCCGGACCCGGCCTCGGTGGTTCGCGCTTGTGCGGCCTTGGTCAAGCCGGGCGGCTGGGTGTTTTTCTCGACCATCAACCGCAACCCCAAGGCCTTTCTGTTTGCGATCGTGGGAGCCGAGTATCTGCTCAACATGCTGCCACACGGCACGCACACATACGGCAAATTGATTCAACCCAGCGAACTGGCTGCGTGGTGCCGTACCGCTGGGCTCGATCTGCGCAAGACCCGTGGCATGCAGTACAACCCGCTGACCCGGCGTTACTGGCTCAGCGGTGACACCAGCGTCAATTATCTGTTCGCGACGCAGCGGCCGGAGCACGGTTGATGGTGAGTGGCGAGATTGATGCGGTGCTGTTCGATCTGGATGGCACTTTGATCGACAGCGCGCCCGACCTGGGTGCCGCAGCCGACAAAATGCGCACGGATCGTGGCATGCATTCACTTGCGCCGGCGTGCTATCGGCCGATGGCGGGTGCCGGTGCGCGCGGCATGCTCGGCGTTGCGTTCGGCATCACGCCCGAAGATGCGCGGTATGCGGCGTTGCGCGAGGAATTCCTGAACAACTACGAACAGGTGATGAGCCAGCGGACGGTCGTGTTTGACGGCGTACCGCAGATGCTGCGCGAACTGGAGGCGCTTGGGCTGCCTTGGGGGGTCGTAACCAACAAGATCGCGCGCTTCACGGCGCCGCTCACCGCCGCGATGCCGTTTTTTGCAGGGGCGGGCGTGATCATCTCCGGCGACACCACCGCGTATTCCAAGCCGCATCCGGCGCCGCTGCTCGAAGCCGCGCGGCGCCTCGGGGTGCAACCGCGGCGTTGCGTCTACGTGGGTGACGACGAGCGTGACATGCTGGCCGGCCGTGCGGCCGGCATGCGCATCGTCGCGGCCGCCTATGGGTATCTGGATGAGCGGATCGATATCGGACAATGGGGCGCCGATGCGAATATCGATTCGCCGCTGGCTTTGCTGCCCTGGCTGCGGACTTTCAGGAGCTGACTTTGCCGGAGGCGATCGCCGCGGCACAACCGAGCCTGCCCCGATGAACCGCTTGGCTCCTGTAGACAAAGATATGACCTCCCATCGCACGGTATCTGCGGGGCGCGACTTCAAAGAACGCTAAGCGATCGTTAAAATCATCCCTTTACCCGGGCAATTCCGGCGAGGATCTGCGTTTCGCCGGTTAACGCGCGTTTGCCGTCATCTACTTAGGGAATTCGTTCGCACAGCGCGCCCGGCGGGCACGCCGGCGATCTTCCATCATGGCCACCAATCTCCTGACCAAAGTCTTCGGAAGCCGTAACGACCGCCTGCTCAAGCAGTACCGTAAAACGGTCAATCGCATCAACGCACTCGAAGGAGACTACGAGAAGCTTGGCGACGACGCCTTGCGCGCCAAAACGCAGGAGTTCAAGGAGCGCCTGGCCAAGGGCGAGTCGCTCGATGAGCTGCTGCCCGAAGCTTTCGCCACGGTTCGCGAGGGCTCCAAGCGCGTCATGAAAATGCGGCACTTCGACGTGCAGCTCGTCGGCGGCATCGCGCTGCATCAGGGCAAGATCGCCGAAATGCGCACCGGCGAAGGCAAAACGCTGACAGCCACGCTCGCGGTGTACCTCAATGCCTTGAGCGGCAAGGGCGTGCACGTGGTGACGGTCAATGACTATCTGGCCAGCCGCGACGCCCAATGGATGGGGCGGCTATACAACTTTCTGGGCCTGAGCGTCGGCGTGAATCTGCCGCAGATGCCGCGCGAAGAAAAGCAAGCCGCCTATGGCGCCGACATCACTTACGGCACCAACAACGAGTACGGCTTCGATTACCTGCGCGACAACATGGTCTATGAGACGCAGGACCGCGTACAGCGCCGCCTGAACTACGCCATCGTCGATGAGGTCGATTCGATCCTGATCGACGAGGCGCGCACGCCGCTGATCATCAGCGGCCAGGCCGAAGATCGTACCGATCTGTATCTGGCGATGACCAAGGTCGTGCCGCTGCTCACGCGCCAGGAAGGCGAGGCCGATCCGCGCACCGGCGAGGGCGTGACCAAGCCGGGCGACTTCACGGTCGATGAAAAGGCGCACCAGATATTCCTGACCGAAGACGGGCACGAAAAAGCCGAACGCATCCTGGCCGAACTCAAGCTGCTGCCCGAAGGCGCGTCTTTGTACGACCCGGCCAACATCACGCTGATGCATCACCTGAATGCGGCGCTGCGGGCACAGCACCTGTACCACCGCGACCAGCACTACGTGGTGCAGCAGGGCGAGGTGACCATCGTGGACGAATTCACCGGCCGCCTGATGACCGGCCGGCGTTGGAGCGATGGTTTGCACCAGGCCGTGGAGGCCAAGGAAGGCGTGCAGATCCAGGCCGAAAATCAGACGCTGGCCTCGATCACCTTCCAGAACTATTTCCGTCTGTACGCCAAGCTCGCGGGCATGACCGGAACGGCCGATACCGAAGCCTACGAGTTCCAGGACATCTACGGGCTGGAGACCGTGCTCATTCCGCCCAACCGCCCGAGCAAGCGCGATGACCAGTTCGACCGCGTCTACAAGACCACGCGCGAGAAATACCAGGCGGCCATCGACGATATCCGCGAATGCTACGAGCGCGGCCAGCCGGTGCTGGTGGGCACTTCTTCGATCGAGAACTCCGAAATCATCTCTGGCCTGCTACAGCAGGCCGGCCTGCCGCATCAGGTGCTCAATGCCAAGCAGCATGCGCGCGAGGCCGAGATCGTTGCGCAGGCCGGCCGGCCCAAGATGATCACGATCGCCACCAACATGGCCGGACGCGGCACCGACATCGTGCTCGGCGGCAATGTCGACAAGGCCATCCAGGAGCGGGAAGCCGACCAGACGCTGGACCCCGTCGCGCGCCAAGAGGGCATCCAGGAATTGCGCGCGCAGTGGGCCAAGGATCACGAATTCGTCAAACAGCAAGGGGGCCTGCGCATCATCGCGACCGAGCGGCACGAATCGCGCCGTATCGACAACCAGTTGCGCGGCCGTTCGGGCCGCCAGGGCGACAACGGCTCCTCGCGCTTTTATCTGAGTCTTGATGATCCGCTGATGCGCATCTTCGCCGGCGAGCGCCTGAAGGCGATCTTCGAGCGACTGAAGATGCCCGACGGCGAGGCGATCGAGGCCGGCATCGTCACGCGCAGCATCGAAAGCGCGCAGCGCAAGGTCGAGGCGCGCAACTTCGACATTCGCAAGCAGTTGCTCGAATACGACGACGTGGCCAACGACCAGCGCAAGGTGATCTATCAGCAGCGCAACGATATTCTCGATGCGGCCGACCTCTCGGCGCAGATTGCTTCGCTGCGCGAAGGTTGCTTCACCGACCTGGTGCGCCAGTACGTGCCGGCCGATTCGGTCGAGGAGCAATGGGATCTGGGCGGCCTCGAAGCCGTGCTGGCCAGCGACTGGGGCATCGCGCTGGCGCTGCGCGAGCAGGTGCAGGCGGCCAGCGCGATTTCCGATGAAGACATCGTCGAGAAGGTCATCGCCGCGGCCAACGACGCCTTCGAGGCCAAGGTCGCGCTGATCGGCCAGGAGAACTTCACCCAGTTCGAGCGCGTCGTGCTGTTGCAGAGCATCGACGTGCATTGGCGCGAACATCTGGCGGCGCTCGACTATCTGCGCCAAGGGATCCATCTGCGCGGCTATGCGCAGAAGCAGCCCAAGCAGGAATACAAGCGCGAAGCCTTCGAACTGTTCAGCCAGCTGCTCGATTTGGTCAAGAACGAAGTCACGCATCAGCTCATGACGGTACGGGTGCAATCGAACGAGCAGCTCGAAGAAGCGGCCGAGGCGATGGAAACCAGCGCCGAGAATATCTCCAACATCACCTACATCGCGCCGACCGAAACCGGCGAGACCGAAGTGCGCGTGGACGAGGAAACGCTGAGCCGTATCGGGACCAGCAGTTTCGGCGCCGGCGCGCAGGCCGTTGCCCATGTGGGCCGCAACGATCCGTGCCCCTGCGGCAGCGGCAAAAAGTACAAGCATTGCCACGGCAAGCTGCAATAACCCACCCCACCCCCGGAGTGCTTCCATGCCCGTAAACCTGACTGCCCCCGATCCAGCCGCGTTGTACGCGGTGCCGGGGGTTCGCATTGGCGTTGCCCAAGCCGGCATCCGCAAGGCTGGCCGCAAGGATCTGACCGTGTTTCTGCTCGATGAGGGCGCCGCGGTTGGTGGCGTGTTCACGCAGAACCGTTTCTGCGCCGCGCCGGTACAGGTGTGCCGCGCCCACCTCGATGCGGGCCGCGGCATTCGCGCGATGGTCGTCAATACCGGCAACGCAAACGCAGGCACCGGCGAGGAGGGCCTTGCGCGCGCACGCGCCACCTGCACCGCGCTGGCGGGGCATCTGGGCATTGCGCCCGAGCAGGTGCTGCCCTTTTCGACGGGCGTGATCATGGAGCCGCTGCCGATCGAGCGCATCGAGGCGGGGCTGCCCGCCGCGCTGGCTGACGCCGCACCGGCGCACTGGGGGCGCGCCGCCGAGGGCATCATGACCACCGACACCGTGCCCAAGGCTTTCAGCCGGCAGGTGATGATCGGCGGTGCGACGGTCACGATCACCGGCATCAGCAAGGGCGCCGGCATGATCCGGCCCAACATGGCGACGATGCTCGGTTTCCTGACCACTGACGCCAAGGTCGATCAGGCGCTGATGCCGGCCCTGGCGTTGCGGCTTGCCCAGGCGTCGTTCAACCGCATCACCGTCGATGGCGACACTTCGACCAACGATTCTTTCGTCGTCGTCGCCACGCGCAAGGCCGGACACGCGGAAATCACTTCGCTTGAATCGCCCGAGGGCTGCGCGCTGGTCGAGGCGATGAGTGAAATCGCGTGCTTGCTGGCGCAGGCGATCGTGCGTGACGGCGAGGGCGCGACCAAGTTCATCACGCTGCAAATCGAGGGCGGGCGCGACGGCGCGGAATGCCGTCAAGTGGCCTATGCGGTGGCCCACTCGCCGCTGGTGAAGACGGCTTTTTTCGCCAGCGATCCGAATCTGGGGCGCATTCTCGCGGCGGTCGGTTACGCCGGCATTGCGGACCTCGATCAAACCAAGATCGAGCTTTATCTCGACGATGTGCACGTCGCCACCCAAGGCGGCCGCCACCCGGCCTATCGCGAAGAGGACGGCCAGCGTGTGATGAAGCAAAGCGAAATCACGGTGTGCATCGTGCTCGGCCGCGGCAGCGCGAATGAAACACTCTGGACTTGTGACCTGAGCCACGATTACGTCACGATCAACGCCGACTACAGATCGTGATACTTGCCTTTTCGCGGTACGCCAGGTGCGGCACGGAATGAACGAAAAATTCGAACACCTGATCGAGCGCGCCGAACGGTTGATTGCGCGGATCGAATCGATCCTGCCGCAGCCGCTTGCGCAACCGGCTGACTGGAACGCCTCGATTGCCTGGCGTTACCGGCGGCGCAGTTCAGGCCATGGCACGTTGGAGCCGGTACGCCATGTGGCGCGGATCTCGCTGGATGCGCTCAAGGAAATCGACGCGCAGAAGGAAAGGGTCGAACGCAACACGCGCCAGTTCGTCGAAGGCCGGCCGGCCAACAACGTGCTGCTCACGGGCGCGCGCGGCACCGGCAAATCTTCGCTGATCCGCGCCTGCCTGCATGCCTACGCGCCGCAGGGGCTGCGGCTGATCGAAGTCGACAAAGCCGACCTCATCGATTTGCACGATATCGTCGAAGTCGTCTCGCAGCGGCCCGAAAAATTCATCATCTTCAGTGACGATCTCAGCTTCGACGAGGGCGAAGCCGGCTACAAGGCGCTCAAATCGATCCTTGATGGCTCGGTGGCCGCGGCCACGCCCAACGTGCTCATCTACGCGACCAGCAACCGGCGCCACCTGTTGCCCGAGTACATGAAGGACAACCTCAGCACCACGCATACCGACGATGGCGAAATCCATCCGGGCGAGGTGATCGAGGAAAAAATCTCGCTGTCCGAGCGTTTCGGCCTGTGGGTGAGCTTCTATCCCTTCTCGCAAGACGAATACCTTGCCATTACCGCGCAATGGCTGTCGTCTTTCGGCGTCAGCGCGAAGGCGATCGAGGCGGCGCGGCCCGAGGCGCTGGTGTGGGCGCTCGAACGCGGTTCGCGCAGTGGCCGCGTGGCTTACCAGTTCGCGCGCGACTATGCGGGGCGGCAGGCGTGAGCAAGCGCACCGAGGTTGCCGTTGCGATCCTGATCCGCCAAGACGGCGCGCTGCTGCTGGCAACCCGGCCCGAAGGAAAGCCCTACGCTGGCTACTGGGAGTTTCCCGGCGGAAAGATCGAAGCGGGCGAGAGCGTCGAGCAGGCCGTCGCGCGTGAGTTGCACGAGGAACTGGGCATCGAGGTCGAACCCGAATCAGTCCAGCGGTGGCGCGTCACCGAGCACGACTATCCCCATGCGCGGGTGCGCTTGCACTGGTGCAAGCTGCACGACTGGCGCGGCGCGTTCGAGATGCGGGAGGGGCAGACCGTGTGCTGGCAGCAGCTTCCCCTTGGCGTCGCACCAGTGCTGCCCGGCGCCTTGCCGGTGCTGACCTGGATCGCGCAGGAGCGCGGCCTGCCCGATGGCGCGGCGGTGCTCAGGTCTGATTCTGATTCGCAGTAGAAGAACGATCGGCGAAGAACGATCGACTCCCATCCGATGATGGGCTGAATGACGCGGTCATTTCCGCAATGCGGCAAAGTCTTCGCTCGACGATCTGTTTATTTTGATCATCGATAACAGATTGTGTCTGTTTGTCGCATTTGTTACTTTCCTATCTTTCGTTATATGGTTAACTATATTGACTGCTGATTGAACTAAACAATAATTGTGCCGTGCTTTGACCGTGACAGGCGACAAAAAAGGAGACAACATGGACTCGAAGCGTGAGCTTCTCGCGAGCTTCCTCGCGGGCGGCGAATTTGCGGTCGGACAGCTCGACCGCTGGGTGCGCGAGCGTCCGCAGGCACGTTGCTTCTACTACGGCGAGGAAGACCAGGTCCTGAGCTATGCGGACTTCGGCGCGCGCACCGACGCCGTCGCCGGATTCCTTGCCTCACGCAATCTGGGCGCCGGCACGCCGGTGGGGGTGCTCACCCGC